>Ga0172364_10004255_pt1 | contig 11387 bp, 10 predicted proteins | sample LakKivSesite10cm_FD_114545 | JGI IMG/M metagenome (GOLD analysis project Ga0172364, IMG submission 114545) | Sediment microbial communities from Lake Kivu, Rwanda - Sediment site 10cm | ecosystem: Environmental > Aquatic > Freshwater > Lake > Sediment | place: Rwanda: Western Province, Lake... | reverse complement strand
GATTTGACCTAGCCACAAACGTTGGTGTCTTTCGCGGGCACTATCAATGAAGCACGTCGTACTTGTCTATATCGTTGCGGATAGCGTCAACAAACTTGGCGACTTTCACGTTCCTCAGTGGCGTATTAACGTGGACAGGAAGCGGAGAGTGCCCGTCCTTGAGAATTCCCTGATTGACCAGCTCCGATAAAATCGCCTGCTTCACCTTCTTGTCGCACAAAGGCGAATGATAAATCGTACTCATAGAGGATAGCAGTATCTCGTTAAGGTGCTGGCCTCCTCTTTCTTCGTGCAGATGAGGGTTTCTGGTCTCGATTTGGAGTATGTCTATTCCCTGCTCTATCACCTTTGCCTCTTTGGTAGGCAAGATGCCGCCGAAGTTTTCGAATAAAGACATCAACTCCTGGGATTCCACGGCGTAGCCTGAGGCGTAGGGGATGATTTCCGCCAGCTGCATGCTCATGGCATGTTCGCCGGCGTTGGCGGTCGTTACGATGTCGGTTTCAAACCCGGTCTTGGTAGATATCAGGTCGTTGAGGTATTTGTTGGTGGCCTCCGATATTCTTCCCCATTTCTGAAAGTACAGGCCGGCCGAGATCTTGGGCTTATAGCGCCACAGTATTCGTACCATGCTATAGGGAGACTGTGCCAGGCTGAAGCCGGCGGCGTAATTCCTCACATATTCGAGCACCGAACCCGGGAAATAGTTATCGGAATCTATGAAGCCGACATATTCCTTGCCCGCCGCCTTGGCCACCAGCAGCCCTATTATCATAGCTTCACCTTTGCCGTCACGCACCAAGCCGTCTCCATCCAGAAGGTCGGTGTAGCCGGCTTCCATTGCCGCTCTGGCGAGAACGGGGTCCTTCTGATGAATGATGAACGCCTGGCGAAGGGTGAAACGACAGAGCTGGTCCAAAGCGTCGCCCTCCATTCTGAATCTGTCCACGTTCTTCCGCTGACTGTCCGACACCACGACTACCAGGCAATCTTGAGGCACTCCGCTGATTACTCCTTCCAGAAGCCTGAGCTTTTCATCCTTGGTGGGGATAACGATTGCCATCCTTTCTTCAAAATTCCGAATCGTTTCCTCGTCTATCTTCCGTACTCCTATGGCGGCATGGGGAGGCAATCTTCTTTTCCCTCCGGAGTCCAACGATATTACCCTTTGAACGTGGCTCATTCTCACCGAACCGAAACGTTCCGTGTACCGCGGGCTTTCAATGAACATGTCTCATCACCTCAGGGCATAATATCAAACTCGGAGTTGTTGTCAAGATTGGCAAGCTGATTTGGTAATCTGGAACGAACTCTTCGGAGCCGGAATTTGTGTGTGGTCATCTTGTATCTGTGCTTCAGCCGCCGAATATCTCCGTGATTGCTCTGCTCCAGCCTTCGGGACCGACCCCGTGCACCTTCCGCAGGCGGGGCAAATCAATGTCTTCCCAGCTACAATCGCTTTTCTGCACCAGCACAGGTATGTCAACCTGTGATAGCATGGATAGGTCGTTCAGACCGTTGCCCAGTCCGATAGTTGTCACCTCCCCCCACATCTTGTGATACAGGCCACTCAGAATTTCCACCGCCTTCCCTTTATCGCCGCCTCTCTTGACGTGGTAAAGCCTTCCTCCGTGCGACCAGCTGAGGCCGGCTTCTGCTAGCTTTGCCGGGAACCTGCTCAAGTCCGTGTCCCCCGACGGGTGAAAGTCCACCGGCTCGTCATATTCTCTCTGCCTGGCTAATTCAGCCGATTCTATATCCAGGCCGGTTATTTGGGCTACTTCGGCGGCAGCCATATCTCCGAAGCCTCTAAAGTGAAGGTCATTCTGCTTCCCAATTTCGGCCAGCAATTCCCTGACCCTGCGATACGAAATCGCCAGCTCGATGGCCAGAAGGTCGTCCACGGCCCTGTGATAATCGAACGGGAATGGAAAATAGGAACGTGGAATGAAGATGGCGCCGCCGTTTTCCACAATAAACGGGTGAGACAGTCCCAATGCGTGACGGTACACTTGCTGCTCCGCTCTGGTCTTGGCCGAGCAAAATATGACGGGTACGCCGCTTTTCTTAAGCCGGTTTATCGCAGCCAGCGATTTCTCGTAGGAGTACGTCCGGGAGTCCAGGAGCGTGCCATCCAGGTCGGTGAATACTATTTGTCTCATTGTGTCCGGCTCTTCTCCCCCCTCTTCGTTAACGTTGTTCAAGAGAGATGTAGTTGCCCAGTTTACTGGGCAGTTATGCCTGATAAATCAGCCAACTAGAGGAATTGAGGAAACTAGACATTAAACAAGAAGGTAGCCACGTCTCCGTCCTGGATGACGTAATTCTTGCCTTCTGTTCTGAGCAAACCTCTCTTGCGCGCTTCAGCCAGATTGCCGCAACTTTCCAGGTCACTATAGCTGATGACCTCAGCCCGAATGAATCCCCGTTCCATGTCGGAATGAATCTTGCCTGCCGCTTTGGGTGCCGGAGTTCCGCTGGGGATGGTCCAGGCTTTTAGCTCGGAGGAAACCGTGGTAAAGAAAGAGACCAGCTCCAAGAGACGGTAAGAGAGGTCGACAACCCGGTCCAATGCCGGTTTGGTCAGCCCCATGGATTCACGGAATTCCCCGGCTTCAGCGTGACTGAGCTGGGCCAGCTCCATTTCCAGCTTGCCGCAGAGGGCGACCACCGCAAACTGCGGGTAAAGGGTGCTTATCTCGGCCTCCAGTTGGGAAGCCTGTGGGATTTGCTTCTCTCCGATATTAAGTACTGCCAGCATGGGTTTGGCGGTAAGGAATTGATAATTCGCCAGCATCTTGACTTCCTCTTTGCTCAGGCCTTGCATTCGTATCGGTATCTCTTTCTCCAGTTCGGCTTTGATCCTTTGCAGCAAGAGCTGCTCTTTTAGATAAGACTCCCGCTCCGCTGCTTTAGCTCCTTTCAGACTTATCTCTAGTTTCTCAAGCCGCCTTTCTATAATACCCAAATCGGAGATGGCGAGTTCCAAATCAAGGGAAGCTATGTCCCGTTTTGGGTCTATGCTTCCCTCAGGATGGGGCACCTTGTCGTCTTCGAAAGTCCGGACTACCTGGAGCAAGGAGTCGGCAGTGGTCAGATAGTTCAGGAATTCTCCCCCTGCTCCCTCCTTGCCAAAGGCCTTGATGGAGCCGGCAATGTCTATGTAACTTACCTCGGCGGGGACGGTCTTCTTGGGCTGGAATATGCCTTGCAGTACAGACAGCCGGGGGTCGGACACCTTGGCCACGCCGATGTTGGGGGCCAGGGTCGGGGAATAGGCGGCGACCTCAGCCTTGCCCCTGGTCAGGGCATTGAAGATGGTGGTTTTGCCGCTCTCGGGTATCCCGATAATGGCGACCTTCACGATTATATCGTAACATATTTCGCTTTGAACGAATGGCTGACGGGAGCTGCGCGACATATCCGAACGGTTCGCATAATTGAGGATAGTCGGGCGGGGACAAGTCCCGCCCCTACAAACAAATGTAGTGGCGGAGTTCATCTCCGCCTCGCTCTTAAGGGCTGAGGTTCTAGCCGCACACGCTGTGATAGAATACGAGCGAAGTGCTCTACATTCTCTACGGTCAGGACGACTTCTCCCTCCGTCAGGCGTTGCAGCAAATCAAGGCTGACCTGGGCGACCCCGAGATTGTGGCGACTAACACCGCCGTCCTGGAGGGCCAGCATTTGGCTCTGGCCGAGCTTAAGAATAAGTGTAATGCCGCTCCTTTTCTATCACCATATCGCCTGGTCATAGTCGAGGGTCTGCTGGCGCGCTTCGAACCAAAGGAAGGCAAGGCCCGGTCCGGTAGAGGCAAATCGAAAAACGGACTGGGGGAATGGGAAGGGCTGGACTCGTATGTCAAGCGGATACCGGAGACTACCGTGCTGGCGCTGGTTGACACAGAGGTTAAGGCCGGCAATCCCCTGTTGAAGAACCTATCACCATCGGCGAAGGTACAGACCTTTCCCTTGTTGAAAGGCAAAGGTGTGGAGGCCTGGATACGGCAGCGGGTGAAGAAACAAGGCGGGAGTATCACGCCTCAGGCCGTGAGCGTGCTCGCCGAACTCGTCGGCGGGGACTTATGGGCGATGGACGGTGAAATTCAGAAACTGCTTCTTTACGGCGGAGGGCGACCCATCAACGAAGATGATGTCAGGAAGCTTGTGAGCTGTGTCCAGGAGGCCAATATCTTTGCTCTGGTTGATGCTGTTGCCGAAGGACGGACGGAGCAAGCCCAAAAGATACTTCACCGGCTGTACGACGAAGGGGAGACGCCGATTCATCTTCTCACCATGATCACCAGGCAATTCCGCCTGATAGCTCTGGCCATTGATTTGAGGAAGGGTCTATCACATTTGCAGATTCAGGACAAGCTGGGACTCAAGAATAGCTACGCCGTGGACAAGACGCTCAGCCAGGCCAGACTGTATGACTTCGAGGGCATCAAGCGGGCTTACGATAAGCTTCTGCAGACAGACTTAGCCATCAAGACTGGCAGATATAGCGATAAACTGGCTCTGGAACTGCTGGTAACCGAACTCGCCTGTCCGTAGTCAACTCCAATTCCTCCGCGTCGAGCCGGCTGTACTAAAAGAGCGCGAATACGGCCCGCAGCAGCCAGACAATTATGAGAATAACCGCAATTACGAGCGCCACATTGAGGAGCCAGAGCAGAGCGCAGCCGCCGAAGCGACCCACGAAAAAGAAGACAAGTAGAACAATGCCGATGACTAATATCGCTGTTAACATGTTGCCCCCATATTCCTCTGTTGATCGCCTACCGCTTAGCCTCCGACCTGGCTAGATCTTACTATCTCCTGGAATCAAGGTTGTTGCTCCTGCTATTTCCGGCCCACCAATGCGAAGATGCCCCAGACTATCAAGAAAATACCGACTATCCATATCAGCAAACCAGGAAGTATCAGTATAAGTACGCCGGCGATAATTGCTATGATAGCCAGGACTCTTGTGCTCAAACCAAACATGCGTCGTCTCCTCATTTCTTTAGATTCAGACACTACTGTCCCGCTCAGATTGTATCAGTCTCCTGGCGGCGAAGCGTCTCACCCTTACTTAGGCTATCACGCAGTGAATAAAGTTGTCATAAAATTATTGAGAAAAATATCTAATATTTATGACATTTTGGCAATTGTGGGGCCTTTGTTTAGCACCCTCACTTTAATCCTCTCCCTCAAGGGAGAGGACTTCATACGAAACTGCGGGTACCACAAGCTGGTAGAATAGGATCGTGGCCGTAAAGCTAACAACCAAGAAGGGCTCGACCTTCCATGATTTCCCCTATTCTCACCCGGAACGGAAGTGCATCCACTGCTGGATTATCAACGTCACGCCGGCGGGGCCAAATCAGTGCATTCACAACTGCATCTATTGTTATGCCAGGGAAGCTATTTACTCCAATTACTCCGAGGATATGCTGGTATATGACAACCTGCCCGAGTTGGTGGGAAAGGACCTTAAGAAGCTGGATTTGTGCCCGCCGATTTCCCTGTCCAACGTGTCAGACCCTTGCCAGGACATTCCTGAACTGAAGAGAGAGGTGAGGAGGCTGATAGGGCTGCTTATGGACCACGGTGTGTCCTTTTTCATCACCACCAAAGGCGACCCGCGCTTTCTTTTGGAACTGCCTGGCTTTATCGAGTACAAGCCCAAATTCGTGGCGATAACGATAGAAGGGACTGCTGAGGTGCTGAGGCTTCTGTCGCCGGGGGCGCCCTCGTTCGATCAGCGAATAGCTGCCGCCGCCGGGCTGTCCGGCACGGGCGTAGACACCGTCATTCGCCTCGACCCCGTCTTTGTTCATTTATTCCAGGCGCTGTACGGCGAATGCTGGTTCGAAGAAATAGCCCGGCTGATTAACGTCTTCGCTGCGGTAGGAGCCAAACACGTTGTCGCCGGCGCCGGCAGGTTATCGAAGAAGCGCTCTCCGTCCGGCGGTTACAAGGGCACGAGTACGTGGCAACGAGTCTACGATGTTATCCGCGGCCAGTCGCCGCTGGCCGCCGGGAAGTTCGAACAGGAATATATCTACGAGACGCACTGGTCGGGTGGTGGTTATCGCCTACGCAAAGACCTGAGGCTCGCGTTCCACCGCAGGGTGAGGGAGCTGGTTGAAGCCAAGGGCATGACTTATGCCACCTGCCAGGAACTCCCGGCCCGCGAAAGCGATTCGGCGGGAATCCCACACTGTGAAGGATTGCCGCTACCCTTCGCCCGGAAACAAGCCGGTGGAAGGTTCCAGCCTGTCCCGGGCTGCACCGCCAATTGTCAGCTCAGTTGCCGGGAATTGTCCCATCCGCCTTGCGGGCAAGACGAACTGGCAAGCTGCGAACCGCTGCATCTCAGAAGACTGTGTCTGCAGTCAACGTACCGGACGAGTAGGTGTTGAAGCCTGGCCGGTACTATCCTGATGGAATCGGAGCCACAAAAAAGACTCGCCAGGTCGGGATTGACACTGTGAGAGGCGTGTTATACCATTAGTTCAAAGCTAAGAGTTCGGAAAAACCGGACTGTTACACAGGTTCAGCAGCTACAGAATTGAGCGTCAAACGTCAGGAACCGGAAAGCAGGGGACGAACGGTCAAACGACCCGCTCAAATTCACGACGACCAGGACCAAGGAGGCGCCCAGATGCCAGCGTTGACCGATAAGATACGGCAGACCGTCGAACAGGCGGCCGGGATTATGAATGAATACAAGCAGCGGCTGACGGAGGTTCTGGAGGAGGAGGCGGAAAAGATCCGACAAGAGGCTGAGCAGCAAGCGGCCGCCGTCCTTGCCAGGGCCCGCGACGCGGCGCAGCAAATCTTAAGCCAGGCAAAGACGGAAGCAGAAGACAAGGCGGAGAAACTTAGTAGCGAAATGAAGCGAAAGGCCGAGGAACAGGCAGCGGCCTATGCGGTTTCGGCGGCGGAGGCGGCCGACCAGAGGGCAGCCCAGGTAGTAGAGCAGACACGGCGCAAAGCCGAAGAGGAACGTAGCGCTATCATAAAGGAAGCGAGAGGGAAGGCAACCCAGATCACCCAGGACGCCGAAGAGGCGGTAAGGAAGCAGGCTGCCGAGGCGAAGCAGCGGGAAATGGAGCGCATAATCAACAAGGCCAGGGAGGAGTCAAGCAGGATTGTCGCCAAGGCCAAGCAGACGGCTGAGGACGAAAGGGACAAGATACTGGCCAATGCCCAGAAGGACGTGGACGGCTTGATGAAGAAGGCCAGCCAGGAGACTGATGAGGCATCGAGGACCGTCTCTGCTTTGAAGGAGAACGCGCAGCAGGAGATTGCTCAGGCAAAACTGGAAGCGCAGCGCGAGGCCCAACAGGTCCTGAACCAGGCCCGAGAGCTGGGCCGGAAAGACGGTGAAGAGAAGGCTCAGGCAATCATCGGCGCGGCCATTCAAAAGGCGAAAAGTATCATCGGCGAAGCCGTGGAGAACGGGAGCAGAAGGGTGGGAAAGGAATCGGCCGGGGTCATAGCCGAGGCAAGGATGAAGGCGGAACAGGAGGCCGGTGAAATCATTGCTTCCGCGAAGCAGACTGCAAAGCAGATTATCTTTCAGGCATTCCAACGCTCTCTAAGTACCTTGTTGGACAAGAACGAAACGGCGGACAAGAGTGGGGAGGAAGAGCGGGGTAGCGAAAGCAAGCAGACCACCAACGAGGTCTGAGCGACAAAGCATTCATAATTCCGGAGGCGGGCCTACCGATTTGTCAGTTCCACAATGGTGACGCCGTAGCCTCCTTCGCCGCGACCTCCAAGGCGGTAGGACTTGACCAGAGGATTCTTGGCCAGCGATTGGTGCACGGCGTAGCGCAAGGTTCCCGTCCCCTTGCCGTGAACAATGCGCACCGTAGACAAGCCGGCCATCAAGGCAGCGTAGAGATACTCGTCGAGCCGCCACAGCGCTTCGTCAACGGTAAGGCGACGCAGAGCTAATTCGCTGTCCACGGTTTCCATTGAAGGTGTTTGGCGACTGTCCGCGTCATTGCCGGCCCCGACTTGCCGGGGTTCGTCATCCCTCCGCAGAGGGATTCTTCGCGATGGCGGATGGGTACTCTGTTCGGGGAACCTCATGAACTCCAGACGAAGGATTTCCCGGGTCGCTTCGGTGAGTTTCACTCTGTCATCCATGCGCCAGCCCACCACCCAAACGACCTGCTCCGGTGAGCGCACGATGGGGATGCGGTCTCGCCAGGAACGGGGTATCCTGGCGTCAACCATGAACTCGTTAAGCTTCTTGGGCAAGCTCATACCCAGCGGCTGGAATCTGTCTCCGGCGCGGCGGGGTCGGACAAAGAGTTCCGCCCCGGTCTTGTGGAAATCGAAATGGGCCACGAATCCGTTCCGGACCTCTTCCGGCCGTTCACGCGTTATCGTCGCTGTCACCTTCCAGCCCGGGATGAAGGTCTCGCCGGGCACATTAAGGGGAGACATTCCCGACAGCGGAGGGAAGGGAGACGGCGGGAATTGAGATTGCCGCGTCCCGATTTCATCGGGACTCGCGATGACGGAAGAGTCGCTCGTAGGGAGGGACAGGAGCCTGGTAATCGCGAGCTCTTCGTAGCCTCCGTAGCAGACAAGTCCGTGGGGCAAAGAGACTTTCTTGCCGACCGGCTTGTCAAGGAGGCCGCGCGCTGCTTCGATATGAATGGCTTCGATATCCCGAGCGTCTCCGGCCAGCCTGGTTATCGCTGTCCTTAATAGGTGCCTCTGCAGGGCCACCGGCGAGTTCGCAACTCGCTTCTTGTTCAGGTAGATAGTGTCGTATTCCCGCCGGGCAACTCCGTCCCACAGTCCGGAGACTTGTTGTTCAACCAGGGCGATGTCCTCCCCGGCAATATCAGCGAGGCGGAGCAGGGCGCCGTCAACGTCCGGATTATATTGTCTGAGGAGAGGCAACAGCTGGAGTCGAATACGGTTCCGGAAGAAAGAGAGGGACAGGTTGGAGGAGTCAATACGCGGGGCGAGCCGGTGGTCGCGACAGTAGCTCGCCGTTTCCTCCCTGGTAATATCCAGAAGAGGTCTTACTACCAGGAGATTGCCTCGTCCCGATTGCATCGGGGCTGGCGATGATAGAGAAGAATCTCGCGATGAGATTCCCTGGCTTTCGTAGTCGAGGGGCGAACATGGCACCAGGCTGCGCAGTCCGCTGGTTCCCGCCCCACGCAATATGTGCATCAAGATGGTCTCCACCTGGTCATCCCTGGTATGACCCACGGCTATTCGACCGGCTCCGACCTCCCGGGCCACGCGGGCAAGAAAAGCGTAGCGTAGTTCGCGCGCGGCTTCCTCGATAGAGCAATTTCTTTCGGCTCTGTAAGCGGCTACATCCCGTCTATCAGTGGTGATGGGAATGCCGAGCGAGTCGGCCAGGCTGGAAACGTACTCCGCATCTGCCCCGGATTCAGCCCCTCGGAGTTGATGGTCCAGATGAGCCGCGTGAAGTCTTGCCCCCAGCTCTTCCCGCCGGTTGGCCAGCAGGTGGAGCAAGCATACCGAGTCGGGGCCGCCTGAGACTCCGATGACCAGGGTCTGTCCGCGTGGAACCAGGTCGTGCCGTCGGACAAAGTCGAGCACCCTCGATTCCAGGTTGGTCTTGTTCCTGGGAGTCACTTTCGGTGTCCTGTCCTTCATAATTATGAATAAACCCGAATGTCAAAATCCGTTTGCGGAAATCCAAATGCCAAAACCGCAGCCTTATCCTGGGACTTGAACTTTGTCATTGCCAGGCCTCCCTGTCCCTAATAGGAGGTGTCGTTAAACCCCAGCAAGCGGGTCCCGAAGTCCCTGAACTCGAGGATGCTGACTCCGCCGAGGTCCAGTTTGAATCTGGTGAAGCAGTCAAGCGATAAGTCCAGAGCCTTGAGAATGATTACCAGTGTAACGAAGTAGTGGCTCACCACCACGGCAGCGCCGTCTTTGCTCTCCGCTGCGGCAGCCTTATGTTTTGGTAACAGCTTCTCGACGACACTCCAGGCCCTGTCCTGCAAATCAACCAGGCTCTCTCCGTTGGGTAGCTTTACGGCTCCCCCATCTTGCCACCACTGCATCAGGAACTGGCTGAAGGTGGTACTTAGACTCGAGTAGGGCATGCCTTCCAGGTCTCCGACTTTAAGCTCTCTAAGCCGCTGGTCTATCTCCACCGGCAACTGATGGCGGTCAGCTATGGCCTCGGCTGTGGACAGGGCGCGCCGCAACGGACTGGAGACGATGGCGGCAATCCGTTCCTTCTCGAGGAAAGCCGCCAACCGCCTGGCCTGCTCCAGGCCGGTTTCATTCAGTTCGATGTCGCTGTCGCATCCCTGGATACGCCGGCATTCGTTCCAAAATGTCTCACCATGCCTGACTAGAATAAGCTTCAAAGGGCCTCCTTTGATTTTGGCTCGTTCAGTGAGAGGTATGACTGCGAGCCAGTTTTACCCTGTCATTATAGGTTGGATGGTCGTAAAATAGAAGTTTCGTCCACCTGCCGGGTTCAGCCTCGCTTAGATTCTGGTCGGTGAGTTTGGTCATCAGAGTAATGAAAGCTCCGGGCTTATTCGTAAGCGCCAGCGCAGTCTCATCGGCCGCAGTCTCGGCTCGGCGGCTGTGCCAGTTGAGCGCCGGCTGTAATACGAACATAATCAGGGCCAGGACCAGGATCAGCCAGGGAATTCCGGCGATGTCGCTTATGCCGCGGAGGGAGAACAGCGCCACCCCGCCTATCAGGGCCAGATTGGTCAGATAGAATGCCAGCAGAAAGATGGCCACCTGCAGCCCGATGGCCCTGGGAATATCACGATGGACGCGATGTCCCAACTCGTGGGCCAGGGTCACCTCGATTTCATCGTATGAATATCCTGCAAGCAAGGTGTCGGTGAAAATGATACGTCTGGATTTGCCCCAGCCCGTCACCATGGCGTTGGCGGTTGTAGCTTTCTTGCTCACGTCCATGGTAAGACATTCGACAATATCTACTCGGGCCCTCGCGGCTAAATCAACCAGTCTCTCCTTTAGCTCGCTGTCTTCCAGGGGCTTGAGCTTATAGAACATGGGGATGAGGAAGGTGGGTGTCAGCCAGGTCAGTATCAGGCTACCCACAGACATAATCGCCGCCGCCGCCAGCCACCACACGGCCGGGAGATTACCTATGAGCCAGTAGACGACTGTGACCAGAGCCACGCCCAGCAATAGTTGCAGGCCGATGCCTTTGGCCCTGTCACGCAGCCAGCCTGCCAGGCCTTGCTTCAGTAAGCCATAACGCCGGGGCAGGACGAAATTGTAGTAATAACCCAACGGCGCCACCATGACTTCATAGCCTGCCGCCAGTATCAGCAGATAAAGAGCGGCTGACCACGGGAAAGGAACAGCCACAATGTTCGCTACCGCAG
>Ga0172364_10004253_pt1 | contig 11388 bp, 6 predicted proteins | sample LakKivSesite10cm_FD_114545 | JGI IMG/M metagenome (GOLD analysis project Ga0172364, IMG submission 114545) | Sediment microbial communities from Lake Kivu, Rwanda - Sediment site 10cm | ecosystem: Environmental > Aquatic > Freshwater > Lake > Sediment | place: Rwanda: Western Province, Lake Kivu... | reverse complement strand
CCCGCTGGCCGTTGAAGCAGGTGACGCGGGGCTGCGTGAGGACGCTGCCGTTGCGCTGCTTCTTGACGGCCTCGACGATCGCCCGCACCTGGTAGCGGGAGAGGAAGGCGACGTCGAGGCTCAACCCGCCGAAGGCGTTCCATGTCTCCGTCTCGGCGGGGAAGCTGACGGTGTTGTAGTTGCGGTTGGCGCCGCGCAGGTCGAGGGCGCTGGCCGAGGGCCTGCCGGAACTGGGAGTTTTCGGCGCAGCGTATCCGGGAGGATATAGCGTATAGTCGCCCAGGGCCGGCCACGGCCTGCGGCCCCTGCTCTCCTCGATGGGGATGCCGGGCTCGCCGGGCGTGCCGCGCCAGGCGTAGGGCGGCAGGAGGTCGGGATTGTGGAAGTACCACGGCGGCCAGGTCTCCATCGTCGGCACGGGCAGCGGCTCCGCCGTCACCGGGATGACGTATTCGTCGAGGCGGCCCGTGCCCTGGTAGCTGGCGCCGGCCGGGAGGGGGACGATGCCGTCGGCGAGGAACCTGCTGAGGCCGCGCGTGGCGAGGTTGTCGAGGCCCGTCCAGTCGATGCCGGCCCTCTCGAGGTAGTCCTTGTTGATGTCGATGAAGCGCGCCTGGATGCTCACCTGCACGGCGCGAGCCTTGCGGAAGGCATCGAGGAGCTTCATGATCTTCTTGTGGACGTCGGCGTTGTGGGAGACGACAAGCTTGCCGCCTCTGAACTGGATGGTGTTTGCGGCTTTGCCGTCGGGTTCGTCGCTCCAGGTGCCGCGGGCGACGGTGGTGCGGAAGAACTGTGCCCAGCTCTGGCCGATCTTCTCGCGCTCCTCGGCCGCCTTCCGCTCTGCCTTGGCGGGGCCGTCCTTGTCCTGGATCACGCTCTCGCCGACGATGCGCGATGGGCTGTCGGCGTAGGTGAAGCTTTTCGGGTCGACGCAGAGGTCCCCGATGTCGTAGCTGCGGGTCTGCTTGTCCTCGTCGATCTCGCGGTCGGAGACGATGATCATCTCGTCCTTGACCGTCCAGCGCATCTTGTCGAGGCGGCAGGCGCTGTTGAGCACGTGCGTCATCTCGCGGTCGGTCACGCTCATCGAGATGATCGGTTCGTCGGCCTTGGTGCAGCGCGGGTCGACCACGATGTTGCAGCCGGTGGCGTTGCGGAGGTAGCCGACCACGTCTTTCATGCTGGAGCGGTCGAAGTCGCACGAGACTTTCCGCTGGAGGGCGGCGTAGATGGAGCGGACGCTCGGACCGGCCTGGGCGTCTTCGACGAAGGGTTCGTCGGCCGGTTCGTGGGTGCGGGGCGTGTCGGGGAGGACCAGCAGTTCGTTCTGCGGCGTCCACTCGTCGATCTTGTTGAGCTCGGCTTCGTGGGAGCGCTTTTTCTCTTCCTCGACGGCCGCGGCAATGGCCTTCCGGCCGTCGGTTTCGATCATCTCTTTCAGGCGGGTCGCGCCGGGGTACTTCTCGTCGATCTTGATGAGCTTGTTGACGGTGTCGAGCGCCCTTTTGAACTCGCGGATCTGGTAGAGCTTCTTGGCGGTCGCGAAGAGCTCGTCGGCCTGCTCGGCTTCCTTCTCCTTCTGCTTCTCCTCGTAGAGCTTCACGAGGCGGGCGGCATCGGCCCGCTGCGCCACGGCCTCTTCGCACATCTGGGCGTTGCGGCACTGCTGCACCTTGGCGAGGCCGGCTTCGGCGTCCTTGAGGAGCTTTTCGGCCCCGGGGATGGTCTTGCCGATGGCGATGGCCATTTCGAGCTTGCTGATCGCCTCGTCGTACTTGCCTTCGGCGATGAGGGCGTTGGCTTGGTAGTAGCGGAATTCCATCTGCAGGCGGTGCTGCTTGACGGCGTCTTCGGGGGCGGCCTTGGGGGCGTTTTCCGCCTGGCGGGCGATGAGGGCGTCGATCTCGGCGAGCTTCGCCTTTGCGGCGGCGTTCTCGGGGTCGACGCTGAGCACCCATTCCATCTCGGCCTTGGCCTCGGCGTAGTTTCCGGCCGTCATCTGGCTGGTGCCTTGTTCGAGCGACGCCTTGATCATGTAGGCGTCGCGGCTCTGCGGGGCCTGCTGGCTGTCACGAGGCGCGGCCCCGCCGGGGGCCGACGGTTCGTCGGGGACGACGATGACCTTCCCCTCGTCGGCATAGCCGTTGGCCGCAAGGCACATGGCGAGCGTCGCGGCCAGGACGATCGCGAGCCGCGCGCCGCACCGTTGCCTTCTGTGGTTCCATTCTCGTGTCAAGGCCATTCTCCTTTCTTGCTGAGCATCCCGAACCGCGGGCCGAACGGGCCCGCGATTGCCGTCGACATCAATGATGTAGAGCCATCGGCTTCACGGCGAGCCGCGGTCTGTGTTCACTCTTTCTTCGCCTGGTCGCCGGGCTTGCCTTCAGCACCGGCCTTGGCTTCCGAGGGGGCCTTGGCATCGGGGGCGGCTTTGGCGTCTGGTGCCGCCTTGGCGGGGGCCTCCTTGGGGGCTTCCTTGTCAGGGGCCGCCTTCGCCGGCGCCGCGGGGGCTTCCATCTTCAGCTCATAGAGCTTCCCCTCGGCGAACTTCTCTTTCCTCTCGGTGCGGTAGAGCAGCGTGGTGCCCGTTTCGGCCACCGCGAGGATCTCGTATTCGCCTGCCTCGATCCTTATCCGGCGCGAGACCTTGGCCGGCAGCGACACGGTCACGTCTTCCTTGCCCTGCACGGCCACGGTCAGGTCGTCGCCGCCCATGTTGATGAGGGTGACTTCGGGGTCGCGCTTCGCAGAGGCGAGGTTTTTCGGGGCCGCGCTTTTGATGGGCAAGCCCGTCTTGTTGCGGTATTCCTTGAAGAACGCGTCGACCTTCTTGGTGTTTTCCACCTTGCCGCCTATGCGGTCTTTCCAGACCTCGTGGAGGGCGCCGGCCGAATCGATCAGCACGGCCCGGCCGGAGTCTTCGAGGGCCATGTACTTCACACGCTCTGTCTTGGTCGTGCCGTCCTGCTTCACCGCCACCATGCCCTCTTTCTCCACTTGCGCGGGGGCGTTCTCGAGGCACAGCAGCGTGTAGCCGGAGGCGAACTCGTCTTTGCCGATCGCGTTGCCGAGCTTCACCATGTAGCTCCGGTAGTGCGGGATGAACCAGTGCCAGCGCTCGACCTCGAAGGTGCCGCGTTCGCCGAAGAAGTTGAGCATCCGGACGGACGTCGTCCCCAGAGCGGTAGCTTTGACGGGATCCGAGAGTTTCTCGCTCTCCTTCAGCAGCATCTTGTTGTTTTCCTGCACCTCGCCCTTGGTGCGGATGGTGTAGAAGTAGGTGGTGCCGGGGGCCACGTTGGTATCGTCGAAGAGGTAGTCTTCGATCTTGAGGAGGGGGGTCCTCTGGCCGCTGAGCGGGTCGACCATCTCCTGGCCCTTCTCGCGCCCGGCCACGTTGAAGTCGGCCAGGAGCTTGCCTTCCTGGCCGAGGTCGGTGGTGCGGTAGATGAGATAGGACGTCGCGATGCAACTGTCGCGGTTGGTCTTCCACATCAGCGAGATCGAGCCGCGCTCGGCGGCTGCCCGCACCTCGAGCGGCTGGAGAGGCTTCTTCTCCGGCGTGGCGATGTAAGGGACGACGTCGACGAGGAATTCGAGCTTGCTGCCTTCCTTGAAGCTGCAGCGGACCCAGGCCCGTCCCACCTTGCGGGGGGTGACGACGAGGGCCTGGCGCTCGCCGTCGACTACGAGGTCGAAGAGGCCCGGTTCGCTGATCGTCTTGCTCATCTGGTTGACGTCGGTGTCCCTGCTGAGGTTGGGGACGGACCTGATGAAGTATGAGCTTGGGAGCTGGGTGGGGAGGTCGCTGCGCAACTCGACCACGAGCTTGGGGCCGATGACTTCCCCGGGATCGAAGTAGGTGTACTGGCGGAAGGAATGCATCTGGGGGCTGCTGTCGATCTCGAAGCGGCCCGCGAGGGCTTTGTACTCCGTCGGCTCCCGGAAGGCTGGCACCGGCATGGCGTCGATCTGCCCTTCCGCTTTCGAGATGTCGGTGTCGGTCACGTCGACGGCGTTGCCGGCAGGTGTCTCGCTCTTGAGGGCCGAGAGCGCCGCGGCCGCGACCACGACCGCTGCGACAAGGAGGATCAGCTTGTCGATGTAGAGGAAAACGGGGTTGCGCGGGTTCAGGTTCATCAGCAGACTCCAAGTATCCGCTTGCGCGAGCGGCCGTTACCTGTCGATGCGCCCCAGGTCGGGCACGCTCTGCTGCATCATGCCGAACGTCATGCTCACGCCGTCGGCGATCTCGCACGTCACTTCCTTGGGCTCCGTCAGCATGAGCTTGTCGCCGTAGACGACGTACTCGATGACGTCGTTGGTGGCCGTCGACTTGACGTCTTCCTGCTGGAGCTGGCTTGCGAGCACCTTCAGGGCTTCGTCCTGCTGGCTACCCAGCCACTCGCTCACGGCCTCGGGGGTGTCGAACTTCTGCTTCGTGAAGACCACCTTGCTGATGCCCATCGCGAAGTCGAAGACCTTGCAGTCGATCCGCACGGTCACGAGGTTCTTGGTCACGTCGATCTTGCCGGCGCCGGGTGCCGTGCTGCGCTCGGTTCCCTTGGTGACCGTGCACGACGAGATGATGAACGCCATCGGCGAGTTGAGCAGCCGCGCGACGAGCACGGTCACGTCATCGCCGACCATCGACACGTCGAGCGTGAACTTGTGGAACATGAAGGCGCTGCCGGGCGAGATCTCCGGCGTCTTGAACGTCACCTTGTTGAGCATCGGTGCGAGGGCGTCCTGCTTGCCTTCGGCCGGCTTGCTGATGATGTTGAGCAGCACCCGCTGGATGTGGAGCATCTTGTGGGCGTGGATGAGCCAGGTCGCGTCGGGCAGGCCCTTGGGCTGCTTGAGGAGGTCCCATGGCGACAGCACGAGGTCGGTGCCGATACGGGCGGCGGCGGCATCCTTCGCCAATGCCTGCGACGCCTCCGAGTATTTCTCGAACAGGCGCATCCGCTCCTGGTTGGAGAGGTCGAATTTGCGCTGCGGCGGGATCGGCAGGTCGTAGCTGTCGAGCAGAGCATCCTTGCCGATGCAGAAGAGGACCATCCGTGCGTACTCGCGGTTGAGGTCGCCCTTGTGCTTCTGCGCGGCCACGATCATCGACTGGTTGGCGGTCTGCTTCAGCATCGAGGCGATCTGGCCGCGGTACTCCGCGAGTTTCCCGATGGTCTGCTCGTTGGCCTTGGCCTTGCCGCGGACCGCCACGAAGTAGACGGCCGCTTCGGCGAGCAGCACGACGGCGACGATCACCCAGAACGCGTTCGACTTGAACTTCATTGCTGCTCCGCCTCCTTCTGCTCGACGGACCGCGGGTTGATGGTCACTTTCACGAGGTAGGACGTTCGCCTCTTGCCGCCATCCGCCTCCTCGAACTTCACGTCCTCCACCGACGGCGTTCCGAAGATGGGCACCTCCTTGAGGAGGCTGAGGAACTGCTTGTAGACGTCGTCCATGCTCCGCTCGGTCCAGCCCTTGATGCTCATCTCGTAGGTGACCTCGGGAGCGGGGGGGGTCCTGGCCTCGCTGTCGGGCCCGGGGAGGAGGTTGGTTTCCGCGGGGATCTCGACGACCTTCTCTTTCGCCTCGAACTTCAGTTCCTCGATGAAGATGCCGATGGGCACCTTGTCGTAGACCGTGGCCACGCAGTTCGCGGCATCGAGCACCACGCCGCGGTCGCTGCCGAGGGTGGCGATCCTCGCGATCTGGTCCGTCACGTCTTTCACGTCGGATTCAGTGCGGAAGGTCCTGCCGCGCTCGTTGCCGTCCTTGATGAACTGCTCGGGGTCCTTGCTCACGCCCCGCAGCCGGACGGCGTCGGTCTGGACGCCCACGAACGCCGCGAGCACGCCCAGCCCGAAGCATGCCGCGATGCCGGCGGCGTAGGGTTTCTTGCGCCACAGCTCGCGCTGCGCCTTCACCTCGTCCGGCAGGACGTTGATGGTGATGGGCCCCACGCCGGCCGCCTGGAGGGCGAGGCCCATCGCCGGCACAAACGACGCGAGGTTGGCGGCGTGCTCGCTGGTCGACGCGGCGGGCGCGAGCGCCGTGCGGTCGAAGCTCGACAGCACGCTCACCTTGCAGCCGAGGCTCTCGGCGAAGAGGGCCACCAGCGGCTGCAGCTTGAAGCTCTCGCCGACGAGGAACGCCTGGTCGATCTTCAGCGTCTTGAACTGCTGCTTGTAGTAGCCGATCGTCTTGTGGATCTCGCCCAGCAGCTTCTCAAAGGTCGGCTTCATCACGAGGAACAGCTTGTCGGGCTGCTTCGACTGCGAGACCTTCTTCTTGAGTTCCTCGGCCTCCTCGTTGGAGACGCCGAACTTCTGCTGGAGCATCTTGGTGACGGCCTCGCCGGCGATGGGCACGGACCGCACGCGGAAGTTGCCGTCGGCGAGGATCACGATGTCGGTGTTTGCCGCGCCCACGTCGATGATCATCGTGCCGCTGTCGATCTGGCGGTCGAACCGGAGGAAGTTGTAGAGGGCGAGATGGCCCATCCCGATGATGTCCACGCCGAGCTTCGCCGCGGAGAGGTTGGCGAGTGCCTGCTCGATCAGTTGGATCTTGATGGCGAAGAGGGCGACTTCGAGGCCTTCGCCGGGCCGAGGCCTGTCGGAGGCGAGCTGGTAGTCCCACGCCACCTCCTCCAGCGGGAAGGGTATCTGCTGGCGGGCCTCGTAGCGCACGATCTGCGGCACCTGCTTCATGCTCACCGCCGGGAGGCTGATGAAGCGATCGAAGCTGGCGCCGGGCACGGACATCGCGACCTTCGCCGAGCCGAACTTGTGGCGCTTGACGAGCGTGGCCAGGGCGTGGCGGATCTGCTCCTCCTTGTCCACATAGCTGTAGCCTTCGGCCCTGCCCGAGCGCGAGATCATGTCGAGGACGAGCACCTGTGCATCAGCCTTGCCGACCTTCATCTTGACCGCGCGGACGGCGGTCTCGCCGATGTCGATGCCCCACACTACCTTTGTTCCGAACATACATCCTCCGAAGGCTGAGGATCAGTGAACCGCATCCAACAATGACACGCCACGCCGGGCACAAAACCGAGAGCCGGCGTCGTTCGTCGAGGTCCTTTCAGGCGCCGTCACGGCGACCGGTGGCTTCCCGTTGCCGTTTCCGTCTCTCCATGAAGCACATTACATCTGCTTACATTGCTCGAACGCATTATATCCTTCCGGGTGAGGCTGTCAAGGGGAAAAGTCAGGCAGCTCGGCGAACACTTCGCGCCGGGGCGGCCGCGTGGACGGAGTGGACAGGGTGGACCTCCGCGCAAACCCTGCCAAGGGACGAGTGGGCGGAGTGGAGCCCCGCGCCGGGCGGCTCAGCGGCCCGGGTGGGCGGGCGGCCGGTGGCGTTTAGCCGTTGATCCGGCCGCGTCCGAATGGTATATATCCAGGCATATCTGCAGCCTCGGGAAGCCCGCCCCCGGAGGGGCCCGGCGGCGGAACTACCATGATGAGAGAAGCCAGCCCACCTCCCGCATCCACGCCCGGCAGGCTCCTGCTGCCGCTGCTCCGGCTGCCCCAGCCGCTGCTGCCGCAGCCCTCGCTTCCGCTGGCGGCGGCTCTCGTCTGTTGCGGCGCGTTTGCGGCGGGCGTCTTCTCGTGCTGGCTCTTCGCGGGCCGGTGGAGCGACTACCGCATCTACCCCACGCGCTTTTTCCCGCTGGAGGAGTTCGACCCGTGGTCGGCGGGCACGCTGGCCGCGGCGGCGGGCATCGCGGCGCTCATCGCCGGGGCGTGGCTCGCGTGCGGGCTGCTCGGCAGCGGCCAGACTCTGGGGCAGCGCCTTGCCCGCGACGCGCGCAGCTTCTACTTCCTCGCCGTCCCGGGCTGCCTCTCGGCCCTGATGTATGCCGGGGTCGACCCGGGCCTCGGCGTGGTCTTCGCCTGGCTGCTCACGCTCGCGCCGCCGCTGGCCCTCCTCGCGTCAAGGTGCGCCCAGCGGCTGTCGCGCGGGCTGGCGCCGCTCCCGCGCCGCGCCCCGGGCGTGCTGCTCGCAGCGATGGTCGCAGGCTTCACGCTCCTCTTCGCCGTCCAGGCGATCCGCCAGTACCACGCCCTCAACCTCGGCTACGCCGACTCGGGCTACGCGGCCGAGGCGCTGCACAACACGCTGCGCGGGCGGTTCCTCTTCTGCAACAGCATCCCGTTCGGCAACTACCTCGGCGACCACTTCTCGCCGATCCTGCTGCTGCTCCTCCCGGCGTATGCCCTCGTGCCGCAGCACGAGACGCTCCTCGTGCTGCAGGCGGCCGCGATCGGCCTGGGGGCGGTGCCGGTGTACCTCCTCGCCGCGCGGCTCGGGGCGTCGCGGGGGCTGGGGCTGTGCCTTGCGGGGGCCTACCTGCTGCACCCCGCGGTGCAGTTCCAGAACTTCAATTTCTCCTACGGCTTCAAGGCGGCGTCGCTGGCGATCCCGCTGCTGCTGTGGGCGTGCCAGCTCGCGTTCGCCGGGCGGCCGAAGCTGTTCCTCCTCGCGGGGCTGCTGGCCCTCGCCTGCGAGGAGAGCGTGGCCCCGGCGGTGCTGTCGCTGGGCGTCTATATGGCGCTTGCCCGGCGGATACGGGCGGGCTGGTGGATGGCGGGGATCGCCGCGGCGTGGTGGATGGGCGCCACGCAGGTGGTGATGCCGCTGCTGCGCGGGCCCGAGCACCGGCACCTCGACAAGCAGCTCTCGACCTTCTACGGCTGGATGGGGTCGTCGCCCGCCGCGATCGCGGGCTACGTCGCGACGCATCCGCTCGAGGTGGCGGGCAGGTTCGCCAGCCGCGAGGTCCTCGTCTTCCTGGCGCAGATGCTGGCGCCCGCAGCCCTGCTGTGCTGCCTCGCGCCCGGCGCGATGGCCGCCGGCGCGATCACGTTCCTGTTCCTCGTGCTGAGCCGCCAGAACGCGTTCCTGTCGATCTACTTCCAATACAAGGCCACGCTCGTGCCCGTCGTGTTCCTCGCCGCGGCCGTCGCGGCGGGCAGGCTCGCGCGGGGCGAACCGGGTTGGGCGCGGGCTGCCGGCGCCCTGGCCCTCGCGGCCGCGATGCTGAGCTGCTACCTCTTCGGGCCGACTCCCCTCTCGCACAACTACGTGCCCAGCCTCTACGACACCCGCCGCCACGCGGCCATCCGCGAGATCCGCGAGCTGATCCCCGCCGACGCCTCGCTGCTGGCGACCGAGCGCGCGGCCGCCCACTTCACGAGGCAGCCCATCCTCCACCGGCTCGGCTGGAAGCCGGCGGCCGATTACGACTTCGTGCTGCTCGACCTCGACGACCGCTGGGGCGGGCAGGAGCAGACCTTTGCGGAGAACCGCCGCCTCCTCGCCGACGCTGCGTACGCCCCCGTCTACGCGGGCGACGGCTTCGTCGTCTACCGCAAGGGAGCGTCCATGCCCGACAGCCTGCGCATGTTCGGCCCGCAGGAGCTGACGCCCGGGCAGCTCCCGGCCGGGCAGAAACTGGCCGTCGGGAGCGACACCGAGATCCTGCACCTCCAGTTCGGCCAGCCGCCGCCGGGCGTCCGCCGTGCGAACGCCTCGGTGCTCGTCTACTGGCACTGCATCGCGCAGCCGGGGGCCGACCGCGTCTGCCGCGTGACCATCCGCTGCCGGCGGCGGGATGGCGAGGGCGTGTTCAGCAGGAGCTTGCACCCGTGCCGCGGCCTGTTCCCGACGTCGCTGTGGCGGCCGGGGATGGTCATCGCAGACCGCTATGACATGGAACTGCCGTTCGACCCGCGCGCGGGGGAGGTGGACATCGCTCTAGAGTGGAAGCAGATCGTGCCGCCAACGGATGGTGAGTAGTGCAAGGCCGCAGCCGGACGGTGAAAAAAACATTTGAAATCGGGCGGGGCATCTGGTACTCTCCTGTTTTGTGGCCTACGCAACTGGCCCTGTTCGATCTCGCCGGACGGCGGACGGATACCTGTTTCCTCGTGTTCCGCAGCGTGCTTAACACCGATAAGAGGGTATGTTCTTGACCGAGCCCGCTTTCTCCGGAATCGTGCTGACAGCCCAAACGTTCAATCCCTCGATATTCACTGAGCCCTGGCTTGCGGAGAATGGGATCATCCCCGCGGGATCCTTCGAGGGACTCCGCGTATTCTCCCCACAAGTGGCGCAGTTCCAGACGTGCACGATACAGGTGCTGGTAGTGCCGCCCAAGATGCAGATTATCTTCCCGCTGACTGCCAGCGAAGGAGATGCTGAACTCGCCTGCAAGATCGCCGAGCGAACAGTGCAGCTACTGCCTCAGACGCCGTATCAGGCCTTGGGCCTGAACTTCGACTACTTCGTGCCTCCGCCTGAAGGGCATGACTTCCTGGCGTTCGACCGGGCTCTGCTGGGAGACGGCAACTATCCTCTGATTCCGGAGTTGCCGCCGCAGATGCGAGGTTTGGACGGTACTTCTCCAAGGACCATGAAGGGGGCGGGCTCAAGCTCGACATCAAGCCCGTGAAGGCTGGCCCTGAAGATAAGGACCTGTTGCAGTTCTCCTTCAACTTCCACTACGAAGTCTCCAGACTCAGCTTGAGCGAACGCCCCGGCAACCTGCTCAGGCACATCGGTTCCTACCCCGAGGTTCGACGGTATGCTGAGCATCTGGTCGAATCAGGCAGCAGGCCTGCCTCCTGAGGTAAACATAGTGAGCGTTACTGCCATCTCGCCTGGAAGGCTTCAGGTAGTCACCCCGGAGGTCGAGTCTTCCTTATCCCGTCATCCGGCCCTGTCGGAACTGGCCGAGCTGGGGAATTCAGCTTGCATCGTCTACGGGCCTGATGATTTCCTGCGGGATAGGGATGAGTTTGTCGCCTTGATGTGGATTGCGGGCAATTCCCTCTTGCGGGTCGGTGGTGACGATGCTGGTGAAGACATCATATCCGTCCTGGACCTTCTGTCATTTCCATTCAGGGTCAGATCGTTCTACGGTGACGATTACACTGCGGGAACACGGCTTGGTCCAGCTCCAGTCTTCCTCGAGTTGACAGAGAAGACCAGAGCTTTCGTTCAACAGCGGGAGTTGCAGCAGAGCGTCGCGTGGCTCAAGGCGGCGGCACCCGGGTATTTTCCTGGTGCAAGTTTTGACCTGGAATTTGTGGAGGGAGAAGATGACTCGGAAGACGCTCTGGCTCTCAGGGTATATGCATCATTCCCGACGACCGAATTCAGTGAGCGACGTCACCGGATGTGTGAAGCTATGGCGGATGCCGGCCACAAACAACTGCGCGACCTGATCGGCGTTTTTCAGCGGAGAATCCCAGGCCGTGGATGGCAAGCTCTTCCTTGGTACCGCTCGATTTCTAAAAGATAAAGGGCGAGATGAAGCTGCGTATCGTAGCGCCATCAGCCGCGCCTACTACGCCTGCTTTCTATCTG
>Ga0172364_10004252_pt1 | contig 11389 bp, 9 predicted proteins | sample LakKivSesite10cm_FD_114545 | JGI IMG/M metagenome (GOLD analysis project Ga0172364, IMG submission 114545) | Sediment microbial communities from Lake Kivu, Rwanda - Sediment site 10cm | ecosystem: Environmental > Aquatic > Freshwater > Lake > Sediment | place: Rwanda: Western Province, Lake Kivu... | reverse complement strand
GTTGCCTCTTGCTGGAGCGATGACGGCCGAGGTGATTCCCTGGTTTCGGGCGAGGGGGATGAGCCGGTTATCCGGGTTGAAGGCGTCGATGAGCCTCAGGTGGGGAGCCAGGGTCAAGGACGCTTCGTCAGAGTCGTCCTCGACCCCTTCAAACTCCAAAGTGCCGAGGTTTGTGCCGGAGTCGATGAGGCCGGGGAGGACAAAATCCCCAGGGGCTTCAATGACCCGCGCGCCCGGTGGGAGGGACAGATTCATTCCGACGGCCTCGATTTCTCCCGCTCTGATAATGATCGTCCCGTTTTCCAGGATGCCGCCGGTCACAGTCATAATCGTCCCGCCGCGGATGACCAGAAGCGGGCTTTCCTGAGCCAGCGAGGCGCCCCAGGTCAAGGCCAGGAAAGCGGCAAAGGCGATGACTCTGGCAATCGTTTTACTCACCTTTCCCTCCGGCCGGCTCCTGGAGCTTGCCCAGGTGGGCGCCGGGCTTTTTCTGATAGATGAGTCGGCCTTCAAGAAACACGGCTTCGGGGATGGATGTGGTTTTGAGGGGATGGCCGCTGAGCACGAGGATGTCGGCGTCCTTGCCCGGCTCGAGACTGCCCGTCCTGTGGTCGATACCGGCGATCCGGGCGGCATTGATGGTGACGGCCTTGAGAGCGGCCTCTTCGGGCATCCCGTACCGGCAGGCGAAGGCCGCGATTTCCAGGAGGTCGCCTCCTGTCAAACCTGCGGCCGGCCACTGCCAGAGACCTTCTTTGGGTCGGAAGGCCACGACTATCCCGGCCCGGGCGAGGAGAGCCGGGTTGTCATTGCTAAAACCCGAGTCTTCGATATTCCCGGCGCCGCGCATGATGTTTTCCAGCACGACAGGAACGTTTCGCCGCTTGATCTCGTCGACGACCTTGTAGGCGTCTGTGGCCCCGTCCAAGATGATCTTCAGCTTGAACTCGTCAGCCAGCCTGAGCGCGGCCAGGATGTCGTCTTTCCTTTCCGCATGGACGAGCACAGGCATTTCTCCTCTGATCACAGGGACGAGGGCTTCGAGTGACAGGTCCCTTGAAGGCGGCGTTCCCTTTTTGTCCTTTTCATAGGTGTCCCAGGATTTCCAGTATTCCTGGGCTTTGATGAGCGTCTGCCGAAGGAGGGCGGCGATGCCCATTCGGGTGGACGGCATTTGCTCCTTTCTCTTGGCCTGGGAGCCGAGGCCGAACACCATAACGGCCCTGTCTTTGATGATCATCCGGTCGACGACCGATCCCCACGTTTTTAAGACGACTCCCTGCCCACCGATCACATTCAGATTCCCCGGAGTGATGAGAGCGGAAGTCATCCCCAGTTCATGGGCCAGCTGGAAATGGAGGTCCTGCGGCTCGATGCCGTGTTTGACCTCAATCTCGGGTACTACGGGTCCGGAGGTCTCGTCCGTAGTGGTCTGCATCCGCCAATTCGAGGTCAGTCCGATGTGGGTCCGCGCCGCGACGAGGCCAGGCATGACGACAAAACCCCGGGTGTCGATGACCGGACATCCTTCGGGGATGGCCAGATGGCGGCCGACCTTTTCAATCTTCCCATCATTCACCAGGATCGTTCCATTCTCGATCGGCGGGCCGGACATCGGATAGACGATTCCTCCCTTGAGGGCAAACCGTCTGGCGGCAGCCGCCTCCTTGGAGATGATCAGGGACCGGTCGTCCTGAGGGGGGAAAGAGGGTCGGCCGGCGCCCAATCCTGATGGCTTCTCATACTCGACCCGGCCGTCGATGATGACTTTTTCCACCGAGGTGAGGAATTCAAAGGGCTCTCCATCCAGGAGAACAAGGTCTGCGTCCTTTCCCGGCTCGAGGCTTCCTATCCGGCTGTCCAGGTCGACGGCTTCGGCGGCATAGATGGTGATTGACTTGAGGGCGTCCTCCTGGGTCATTCCGTAGCGGACACAGAGAGAGGCAAATTCGCGCAGGTTCTGCTGTTCGGGGCCCGCGTCTGTCTGGAGGGAGACCTTGAGGCCGGCGTTGGCCAGGATCGCTGGGACATTGGCAAACTCCATTGCGTTTTGGTAGTAGGTGTCGAAGACAGCCGGCCCAACATTGAAATAGATGTCTTTGCGTTTGGCGAGTTCATCCACAATGAGGTAAGACTTGTCGCAGTGTCCCAGGCTTAGCCTGAGCTTGAATTCATCGGCGAGACGGATGGCACTCATGATCTCCGAAGCCGTATACACATGGATGTGAACGGGGATCTCTCGCTTTAAAGCGCGAACCAGGGTTTCCTTCCCTAGGTCCCGCTTGGGAGGAGTGACCGACCGGGCGGATTTCCGATCCTGTTCGTATTTCTCCCAGCTTTTTTGATATTCTTGGGCTTCGATGAAGGCCTTGCGAGCGACGGAATACACGGCCATGAGAGTGGACGGCATCTGCTTCTTTTCGGCGTAGTATCCCGAGGGATTTCCCTCGATGGCCATTTTGAGGTCACATTCTTCCTTGAGTATCATATCAGCCGGCGAAGCCGCTTTCATTTTAACAGCGACGCTCGTCCCACCGATTACGTTCAGGCTACCCGGACGAGAGACGACGGTCGTAACACCACCCTCCCGGGCCGCCCGGATGGCCGGATCGTCAAAATTGAAGGAATCGAGGGCTCTGACTTGGGGAGTGACGGGATTTGTTGCCTCGTTTCCGTCGTAGTTTTCCTCGATGACTGGGACGCTGTAAACGCCGACGTGACTATGAATGTCGACCAGGCCGGGGATGACGACGGTCGCGCGGATTTCTGGGGCGCCTTCGGGGACGGACAGGTTCGTCCCCAAGGACAAGATCTTGCCGTTCTTAATGACGATAGCTCCGTTCTCGATGACTCCGCGGGAGACCGTATGAATCTTATGAGCCCGAATAATTAGAGTATCTTGGGCGGCGAGTAGGGAAGAAAAAAACACGAAACTCAAACCACTCGCGATCCTGGAAACGTTCGCCATTCGATTCGCGACCATGGAACCTCCTTATTGAACCGGGTCAATCGAGGCGAGACACCCCCGCCCGCGTCAGGCCAGCCGGGCGGGCCAGTTCATCCTCTTGGAAAGGGCCGTCCGAAGGGCTCACCGGGAGGCGAGCCCTTCGGCGCCCGAACAAAATATCAAGCCAATTAGAACATGAACCTCAAGCCAAGTCGATAGACTCGGGGATCGCAGACAAACAACGGGAGACCCATATCGTCGCCGTAGAAGACGTGAACGTAGGTGCCGTATTGACCCCAAGGGATGGCCTGATTCAGGGCGTTAAAGATATCGAACATGACTGAAAAGCGCATCGTCCGGAAGGCGAAGGCCTTCTCAAGCCGGAGGTCAAGGTTGTTATTGGCATCCATCCGGCTTGAGCCCGATGGCTCGAGCAGCAGATAAGGCTTCGTGGCTTGATCCAGCTGGGTGAGCGTTGTTGTCTTGGTCCAGGTTCGGCCCGAGTTGTAAATGTAGACGGCGCTGAGGTTGATGTCCCAAGGGAGGATGTAGGAGGCCATGATCTTGAAAACGTGAGGCGGGCTGATGGATGACCGCCCGTAGAGGTTGATCTGGAGGTTCGGGTCATAGTAGTTCCCGGTGGGGCCGGTGCCGTAGCTTCCGGTCGCGGTGTGGGCGTTGGAGTAGCTGCCCTCCTCCTTGCTGTAGGTATAAGAGGCGGACATTTGCCACCGGTCGGCAAACCGCTTGTTGAGCGTGAACTGGATGCCGGTATACTTTCGGGACGGGTCGACCATGACGATTCCGGGATAGGCGGCGCCGATATCCCGGCCCACTTTGGGATTCGTGATCAGGTAGTGAGGCTGTGCGCCGACATTGGTCTGGTTATAGACGGTCATGGTCTCGCCCGTCAGCGGGTTGGTGTAGGGCACGGGTTCGAATGTCGCATTGAGGTCAACGGCATCAACAAAATCCAGCCATTTCTTATAGATCACGGCCACGCTGGCCGAAAGGTTCTTGCCGAGAACCTGCTCGAAGCCGAGGACCGCCTGGTTCATGGACGGATTCTTGACATCGGGGTCGACAGAATAAAGGTTCTCGCCGTAGACGGTGTACCAATAGTTGAGCACTCCGAACTCAGGAGTCAAGTACCAGATCTGATCCTCCTGGGGAGTCATGGACCAGAAATTGTAGGACCGCGTCCCCTCATAGTACTTGCCGACGTGGGCCTTGAGAACGGTCCTCTGGTTCCCCAGAATGTCCCAGACAAGGCCGAGCCTGGGCTCGATGCCCATGTGGGGCTTCCAGACGACTTCGTCTATGCCCGGCACCGTGCCCCGGGCGATGTTGTAGCGGAGCCCGGGATTGATGACAAGGGTATCGGTGATTCGCCAGTCGTCCTGAACATAGAAGGAAAACAGCCAGTTGTCAAAACCCTGGTAGCCGTGCCAGTTGTAGCCGATATAGGGCTGGTTGTTCAGGGTGAAGTAGGCCACGCCGCCCGGGAAGGTCATATCCCAGTAGCCGCCGCTGCGCTCGGCTTCAGCTCCCACCTTGAAGTCGTGCGAGCCGGCGAGATCGTCAACCCTCTGGGTGAAAGCTCCCCGCAATGTGTACTTGTGATCGGGCTGGTAGGACCACCAATAACAGGCATGCGTGCCGTTAACCAAATCCCAGAACCCGGACTTGCTGCGGTCTTTATGGGAGGGATAACGGGCCCAGCTTCCCCAGTTCGCTCCGAACTTGAGCTCGAAGATGGAATCGGCCGAGAAGGTGTGGAGGTAGGAGGCGTTGACGAGATTCGAGTCCCATTTGTCGTCCCAGTTGCCGTCGGCCGTAACGAGCGTGTCCATCTGGGTCCGGAGCGCCGTGTAGGTGTGGGTTTCGTAAGACGCCTGGAGGCGGTCCTTCTGGGTGAGCTGGAAGGTCAATTTTCCATAGATTTTTGGCAGAGTCCTCGGGCTGTCCTTTCCGGTGGACTTCAGCTGGATCGTCTGCTTGTAATATTAATAACCGCCGAAGAACCAGAGCCTGTCTCTGAGAATGGGGCCGCCCAGATGGCCGCTGGCGCTGACGAAATCGGTGGCCGGCGTCTCTCCCAGGAGTCTCCATTTTTCGTCGCCTTTCTTGATGTTCGAACTCTGCCACGAGTCTCCCCGGTAGAGGAGTTGGGCATCGCCGTGGAACTCATTTCCGCCCGACTTGGTGACGATATTGACGGCTGTGCCGGTGAAGCCACTGTATTCGGCCGGCGCTCCCAGAGCGATCACCTGTTGCTCTTCAACCACGTTGTAGTCGATGGGCGTTGAGTACTGGCCGCCGCCGAACCAGGAGCTCGAGACCTCGGCTCCGTCGATTGTCCAGGAGTTGCCGGACTGGTCGCCGCCACCGTAGGCGCTGAGCTGGGTGACGCCGGGTGCCAGGTTGAGGATGGCGTGTGTGTTCTGCGCTGTGGGAAGGTTTGTCAGGAGGTCCTTGGTGATGTAAGTATTCGCCAAAGACGCATTGGTGACATCGACGACCGGAGCCGCCCCGATGACCGTGACTTCTGTCTCCACCTTGGCGGGCGACAGAATGAAGTCGACGGTCGCGGTCATGCCGACGTGAATATCGACGCCGACGATTTTGGCCGGGGCGAAGCCGCTCAAGGTCGCTTCAACTTCATAGACGCCCGTGAGGAGCGCCCGGATGCGATAGCGGCCGTCCTCGTTGGTGATGGCCGACGGCTTTCCCATGACTGCGGGAGAAGTCGCCGTGACGGTCACCCCCGGAAGCGGCGCACCCGTGTCGTCTGTGACTCTGCCCTGGATGGCCGCTGATTCCCGGGTTTGCGCCATGAGGAATCCGGCGGCCAGGGCGAGGATCAAAAGACCCAGTGCCCAAGACCGTTTGAGGTGCATAATCTCAAATCCTCCTTCTGATAATGAATTCATGAGAACAGCCGAGTCCCCGTTCAAAAAACAACGGGCGGGATCGCCACAACGCCGGCTTTCTCATTTGATGACCGCGGAAATGTCCTTTCCGAGCTTCAAAAGAACCGTAACATACTTTTTCTCGACCTCCTTGAGTGAAGCCTGAGAGACAAGGAAATCGAAGGAAACGGCGCCGACCGGCCGGCCCGTTTCCAGGTTGAAAAACGGTGTCGCAATGGTGAACAGCCCTTTGATGTACTCTTCGTTGTTGATGGCGTAGCCGCGCTTCCGCGTCCTTTCCAAATCGGCGAGAAGTTCGTGCTTATCCGTGATCGATCGTTCCGTCCGGCGGACGAGCCGGAGGCGGCCGAGAAGGACTTTGCGCTCGTCCTCGGGCATATACGCCAGAATCGCCTTGCCGAGTCCTGAGCAGTGAATCGCCGGGTTGATGATCAGGGCCTGATAGGTCGGCGCGTCTTTGGCGGCGCGAAAATACAGCTGCAGAAGGGCCTGTTCCTCAAGGACGCAGGAATCGACGCTGATGTTGTATCGGTCGTGGACATCATCGATAAACGGCTTGACGACATCGAGAAGACTGAAACTATTCACCAGACTCAATCCGAGCAGGTAGGCTCTCTGACCGAGCGACAGACGCTTGGTCTGGGGATCCTTCTTGAGATATTTGAGTTCGACCAGGGTGTTGGTGAACCTGTAGATTGAGCTCGGATGGGAATTCAGAGCGGCGGCGATTTCGGTCAGGCTCCAGCTTTTGCGCTCGGGGCCAAAAAGGGCCATAACGCGGAGCCCTTTGGCGAAGGGCTCGGAATAATACGCGACCGGTGACCGTCGTGCGGGCAGCTTCGGGCTCGGCATATTTTTATTAATTTCTTAATTCGATTCCTATATTATTAATATTGATACGGGGAGATTTGTCAAGAGAATTTTTCTGCGAAGCCTGATCTATGGGTCCTGAAGTCGCGTGTTCATCGGACCGCCGAACCCATATGGACGATCAATCAATCCAGCTGCTGGACGGCTGCGCCCCTCCCAAATCTGCCTGGCCTGAGGAGTCTGGCTCAGGCCTGGATGCGGCCGTCGCGAAGCTCGATCGTACGGCCGGCCAGCCCGGCCAGGGTCAAGTTGTGGGTGACCAGAAGAACGGTCAGCCCTTCTTTCTCGTTGAGCTTTCGAATCACCTCGCCGATCTCCTGGCTTCTTTTCGAGTCCAGGTTTCCGGTGGGCTCGTCGGCCAGCAGGATGTCCGGGCTATTCACGAGCGCCCGAGCGATGGCCACCCGCTGCATCTCGCCGCCCGAAAGCTGGCCCGGCAAATGGTTCATCCGCCTTTCGAGGCCGAGAAAGCGCAGGATTTCCTGGGGGTCTTTGGCTATTCCCTCTTTCTTGAAGAAGGTGAAGGGGAGCGTCACATTTTCGAGCACGGTGAGGGTCGGGAGAAGGTAAAATTTTTGGAATATGTAGCCGAAGACGGAACGCCGGATCCGCGTCAGCTCGGCTTCGGAGAGCTTGCGCTGCTCGGAAAAAATCGTCCGACCGCTGAGGATGAGACTCCCGGCGCTGGCGTTGTCCAGACAGCCCAGAATATTGACCAGCGTTGTCTTGCCCGACCCGGACGGGCCGACAAAGGCAACGAACTCACCCCGCCGGATTTTCAAGGAGACGCCGTTGAGCGCCGGGATGTCTTCGCTACCCCGACGGTAAATCTTGGTGATACCCGCCGCCTCAAGCGCAAATTCCTGGCCGTTCATCTCATTCTCCTTCGCTGCGGATGGATTCGAGCGGCCGAATTCTGGCCGCCCGCCAGGCCGGGTAAAGACCGCTTACGAGCCCCACCCCGAGCACCACGGCCATTGTCAGAAAGGCCAGGCCGGGGCTGATCACGACCAGGCTTCCGGTCGGAGTGTAAGGGAGAAGGCTCCGGATCAGAGTCTCGGTGATCTTGGATAGGAGAAATGAGAACCCAATCCCAAGCGCTCCGCCCAGCAAGCAGAGGATAATCGTCTCCGCCCAGATGAGCTTGAAGACGTCCCACGGCATGGCCCCGATGCTCTTGATGATGCCGATCTCCGCGAACCTTTCGAAGACGGACATCAGGATCGTGTTGACGACTCCCAGCATGGCGATGAGGACGGCGATCAGGGCGATCGAGAAGACCATCATCTTGGCGGTTGAAATGAGGCTCATGATCGTTTCTTTGACCTGAACCAGAGAAACAACCTGGACGTCGGGAAGGTCATAGAGCTTCTGTTCGACAACAGCAATATTCGCTTCCTTTCGGATCTTGACGCCCACGGCCGTGAGCTTCCCTTCCTGTTCGAACACCTTCTGGACGGTCCGAAGGGGAACGAATATCGTGCCGTCGTCCTGGGTGCCAGTGCGGTTGAGCACGCCCACGACCGTGAGCTCGACGTTTTTTTCCGGGATGAGCATCTTGTCCCCGATTTCCCGCTGTTCGAGCTCGGCCGCCTCGTAGCCGACAACGGCTTCAGAACCCTCCGGATCGGTGAACCAAGTGCCCTGTCGGAACCTCAAGTAAGGCTTCATTTGAGGGTAGGTGGCCGGGTCGACTCCGAGATAAGCGGTGATGCCGCCGCTTTCTCCCTTGTTGGGGTCAAATATCGCCGCCATCAGCATGGGCGTCGTCCTTTCGACCTCGGGATACTTGAGGACCTCGTTGACGATCGGCTCGTTGATGTACCGAAGGCCTGTCCCACCCTTAAGCATCAGGGTGGCCGCCTCGTAAGGGCAGCCCTTGGCGGTGACCAGGACTTGGAACCCCATGTTGTCGATATCGCGGTTGAGCGCCTTCTCGTAGCCGCGGTTGAACCCAAATAGGGAGACCAGGACCCAGGCCGAGAGGGCGATACCGAGAAGGGTGAGCCCGCTCCGGACTTTTTTCCGCAGTAGGTTCTTATAAGCGACCTGATAGATGTTCATTGGCACGTCCTTATTCTCGAAAGTATTTCAGGTGGCGGTTTCCCAGGAGAAATTCGTCGACGAGGATGAGGTTTTTCTTGGCGGCCCGGAGCGCTGCCCGGAAATCCGCCTCGGCTTCCGGGGCCGGGTTTTGGATTCGAGCGACCCGGCTTTCACCCGTTGTTTGATGATTGACGACATCGTACCCGTAGAAGTCTTTGAGGCTCAACCCGACGAACTGTTCGCCAAACCTGGAGTCGCGCAGGCTCTTCGCCTGCCGGGAAGTGAGCTTCTGGAAATAGAAGGCGCGGATTGTCCCCTCCGGGTTGAGGGCCAGAAAAACCTGGATGCCGCCGTACTGGCCCTTCTGGTTAACGCCGTGGATATAGCCGATGAGCTCTTTTCCGCGGAAGACCTCGTACATCGTGTAGGGAACGTCGATGGACTCATAAAGGCCCTGGAAGCGGTCGCCGAGCCGCGCCTCGACCTGTCGCAGAAGGGTTTCGCCGCCCTTCTGGGCGATCGAGACGTAAAGAGTCCTGTATCCTGTGGACTCGGGAAAAAGACGCTTGACATCGCGGTCCGGGTCGTTGAGGTCGCAGCCCACGGCCGCAAATAGGGGAGAGACAGCCAAACTCCCGAGCATCCCCCAAAAGACGATCTTCTGAAGAAATCGAACGGGCTTCATGGATCCTTTTCCTTCAGTCAAAAAGCCAACCTCTTATAATAATAGGCCTGGAAGACAACCCGGGAATCCCGTTCCTCCCGGTTATAGACATACATCAGCCGCAACGTCAGGTCACTCATGGCGACAAAGGAGAGACCGGTCGCGAGCTTGAGACTGTTCTTGCCGTCTTCTCTCATTAAGATCGGCTGAATTTCCCACCTCAGCCTCTCTTCTTCGAGAAAGTTGATTCCCAGCCTCCAGAAAACGGCACCGGCTTCGAGCCCGTATTTCCGGCCGATCACAGCCTCCAACCGGTTTTCCAGGTTGTTTGTGACCAGCGTGATATCCAGACCCGCCAGCCGATGGGGCTTCGGACCGGAAGACATTTCGCCATCGCCCATCGTCTCGATAGCTTCCCCGTAGGATCCGGAAAGCCCCACGCTCCAATTGTCCCGGCCCAGGACTCCGAAGGACAGGCGTCCGGAAAAAAGATAGCCTTTGCCCAATCGCAGGGCCATACCGGATCCGGTAGTCACCGAAACGCTCCAGCTTCCTCGCAGGAAATCGCGGAGAATGCCCACTCCCCAATCCCGATCATATGCGTATCCATACATCATCAGAGTCGGCAGGATCTCAGAATGGACATCGAACACCGACGACAGCCCGAAGGCCGGACGGCTGTGGCCCGCCCAGAGATCGACTCCCGGAAGTTTGAGTTTGAAGAAGGCATTGTAGAGCTGAAGCTCTGGCTTTTGGGAATCGGCGTTCCAGGCGAGCCGGGCCTGGACGGCCAGCACTGCATAATCTCCCGTCTCGCGAGCGAACCGCTGGACGCAATCAAAGCCCAGGCTGGGTTTCTGCATCGCGTCCTCCGGGTGAAGGGAGTAATAAACCCACCTGCTCAGGGAACTTGAATAGCCGGCGACGGCCTGGGCCTCAAGGTAAAACAGACGCGCTTGGCCGGAAACAGCGCTGGCCAACACCACCTGGCTAAACAGAAACAGGAAGGCCTTCTGCTTAGACATCAAACCGAAAAGCACCGCGGAAAACGATGCTGTCGCCGCGCTTGAACGTCAGCTTGACCTCCCACTCGCCGGGCATGACAATGTTGATGGGAAGAAGATAGTCCCCTTTCTTGTTGAGCTTGAATTCCTGCTCCCCGGAGTCATGGGCCCCGGCCATCGAGGGCATGTCGGAGCGGCCGACAACCGTAAACGCCGTGCTCTGAGCTTCGCCCTCATCGAAGATGCGGATTCGGAGGATCGTCGTTCCCATCCGGGGTTTTTCGGTGAACTCGTAGATAAAGGAGAACGCATCGTCGATCCGGCACTTTTTCCCCGCCGCCGGGAGTTCGGCATACTCCGGGTTATCGGTCTGCTGGAGCGCCGGCCCGTCTGTTTGAATGGCGGTGCGGGAATGACCCGGTGCAATCAACCCCAGCGCCACAAGGACTACGGCCAGAGCGGCCAACTTCAATTCCTTTTGTCGGCTCATGTGTTCCTCCTCAATGTCGCTTTCGCTATATACTATTATTCCTATAGAAACACTGTACATTATAGCCGATCGCTTACCTGCAAACAACAACCGCCTGCTCGAGGCGAATGATTTCGGATATAATAGAGCTCCACGGGAGCGCTCAAAGGACGAAGGAGACCGGACATTCCTGAGCTTGTGACGACTGCTGTTTTTTTTGCCCTGATCTGTATTTTCCTGTTCCTAGAGCAAAGGTCCGTGCGGAGGGCCATCCAGCGAATTCCGCTCCGTGTGGCCGTCACGGGGACGCGGGGAAAATCGACGGTCACCCGGATGATCGCCGCCGCGCTCAAAGAGGCGGGATTCACCGTATTGGCCAAAACGACGGGGTCGAGGACCGTCCTCATCCTTCCCGACGGGCGGGAGGAGGAAATCGAGCGCCGGGGCTGGCCGACG
>Ga0172364_10004249_pt1 | contig 11393 bp, 15 predicted proteins | sample LakKivSesite10cm_FD_114545 | JGI IMG/M metagenome (GOLD analysis project Ga0172364, IMG submission 114545) | Sediment microbial communities from Lake Kivu, Rwanda - Sediment site 10cm | ecosystem: Environmental > Aquatic > Freshwater > Lake > Sediment | place: Rwanda: Western Province, Lake... | reverse complement strand
TATGCCAATAAGATAAAAACCAAGGGAATAAACAGCCAACTTCTTTTTAATAAAATCGGGCTTACTAATGCTAGAAACATCGCCAAATGGTTTTTGTGCGCCATCAAACCACAGACGACATCTTCCTTATAAAGCAAATGCAAATTTGCTATTTGCGTTATTGCCATTATGATATTTAACGAAGCAAGCCAAACAAAAATATTCACAATATTCTTAATATCATCAACCGACCTGACAATCGTATAATACAAAAGACAACCAATGATAATATTTAAAAAACTAATACTTAAAATCAAAGGATTTCTGATAAGGGAAAGGATGATTGAAACTGTAAAAATCAGAAGAATATTGTGATTAGAAAATTCCCTTTTGGCAGGCAAAAAAATACTTAATCCGAATAATATCAGCGTTCCATAATTAAATAAAAGTAATTGTAAATTACTTTGCTGAATTCCTGGAAGCCATATTATCGGCAAGCAAAAAATAAATGCCTTTAAGCATTTATCAAAAAATTTAGTAGTAATAAATAACTGCCTTAACATTGCTTCCGTCCGCATAAATACTTTTGTAAAAATTCAAACCTTCCGGAAAATCTTTTATTACGGTATTATTGGCGGTCGCTTCCATAATCTCAATCTTTGGCTCAGTGGAAGACGTAATTTCTGAAGCAGATGCCGCATCATATAAGGCAATCCATCCGCCGTTAGAAGTGGCAATCATTGTAAGACCAAAAACCTCTCCTGCGGAAGTCTTTATTGCCTCTTGATTAGGATTAATTACATAATCGCTATTCTGTCTATCGGCATCAGAAGCAATCGCCGGATTAAAAAGGCATAAAATTAAAATTATATTTAAAATAATCTTTCTCATAATAGCCCCTTATAATTTATAGGGGACAGATTTTTGTCTGTCCCCTATTTTTTAGTTTACCGATACTCCAAAATCACCACAGAATTGCTGCCAGTTAAATCAACAGAAACTGCCGTATCAAATTTAATAGGTTTTGCAGGCTTATAATATTGCCAATCACCTTGCGTTGCTTCGCTGACTTCAATTCTTATTGTGCCACTTGCAGTTGCAGAATCATAGATGTTCACATACGAAGTTGATGCACCAGCATAGAATTGAACGCCATAGATATAGCAAGGTCTGGCTATGGTATTAGCGGCATCTTCCGTCAATGTTTTAGTATCAACATAACCTACCTCATCGGCATCCTCTGTTTCAAAACGGGCAAAAGCAATTCCGCAAAGGCCCAATATCAGAGTAAGGCAAACTAATAAACTAAATAATTTTTTCATATTAGTTATCCTCCTCTAATTATATTGAACCTGGGTTTTTGGAATAGCAATGCATCACCAGATAATTAGGTTTATAGGTATCGGAGTCCTCAATGGCCTTTACGCCATAAAGGGTTTCAATTCCAATACCAGTAACAAAACCATAATCATCAATGTCTTCAACTCTTTGAGGATGTTGTCCCCAACCAAATGCGCAAATTTCTGCGCCAAAACCAATGACTTTTGAGACATTGCGCTGAGTTACTAAAGCACCTTCAGCATGGCTTGCCGCAGTGGTGCCATTAGCACCTCTTGTGCAACCTGCAAAAGTACGGTAAGTTTTGCTGGTATAGGTTATTTCCTCGTTGTCAATGGCAATAGTTCCCGTAGAGCCAAAGAATTTGGTATATTGCTTTTGTTGTCCTGTATTGCTTTGCGCCGCACCACCACCATAAATAGTGGTATCGGTACTATTTAAAGCAGTTCCCGCGCCATCCGTATAGACTTTTGTTTCTGGTCTTAACGGACTTCCTTGCACACAACCCGCGGCTTTCACTCCACGAAGCGTATAGACAAGTAAACCATTCCATTCTACGGGCCGACCCGTAAAAATGGGGTTTTTCTCGCTACGCACTTCTGCATGTCTAACTGCCTCAAGCCATCTATCATCGCCACGTAGAGTATATTCGTCAACCTCCGATATAACTACGCCATAATGATAGGTCTCCTGTCCGCCATTTCTTTCCACTGACAATGGAATTGCGCCTTTTCTATCCAGAGATAACTTGATTTTATCAAGTTCTACGGTAGTAAAGGTATCGTCAGAGGCAAGAGTAGCGGAAGAAGTAGCGTTCCCGGCATAGAGGTTATCCGTAACATTATCCAATAGCTGGCTAAAGACTGCCTTATCAAGTTCTCTGGCAAGCCAGTTTGACAAGGCCACCCTTGCCTGTTGGACAACATCAAACATAACCTCTTTTTTGACTTTTTTAGTTACAGCAACGGCTTTCCTTAACCAGTCAACGGTTAAATCAAACTTCGCCGATGCCAGTTTGTCTTCATATCCTCTTAAGGTGCTTTCTCCTGTCCTGCCATCGCCATAGAGTTCAGTGAGAACATTTATATGAATCACATCTCCAGCTTGATTAACAAAGTCCTCCTTCTCTATGATTGGCTTTTCGGACATTTCCGCGCCTTTCATTGGCCCCCAGAAACTTTTTCGGGAAGCGTCCATCCTAAGACGCTTCTCCCAAATTTCTGGGACTGCCGAATCAAGATCGCTATTTGTATCGGAGTCCATCGCCACCATAGCGGTAACAGAGTCTCCTGAGATAGAACCTAAAAGGAAAAGAAGCGATAAAAACCAACGCTTCAAATCCATAGTCGTCTCCTTTTTAACTGATAATTATTTTTTGCTTGATTGACGTAGGCGAACAATGCGTTCATTTTCCTTACGTTCAAGCTCATCAAGTTGCTCTTTAGTAAGTTTCGTAAGGTCAATTTTTTTTACGCCAGCTTTGCCTATGTCTCCTTTTCCTACAATGAACTTTGGCTTTTCAGGTTTTTTCTCTGGCGCTTTTGCGGTCAATTTTTCCGCAGCCCGCTTTACCGCCCATAAGAACTTCTTGGGATTTTTGGCATAGGTCGCCTTAAATTCAGGGTCAGTTTTCATAATTTGCATTGCCAACTTCTTCAACTGGCGATTTCCTTGAGCATCCTTATGCAAATATTCGGGATATTCATCTACCGCCTGAAATGCTGATTGTACCTCAAGCAATAAACTTACCAACCCACCAATCACCCCATCATAATAATCATAGGCCTGATTGATTTTGTTGACCAAAGGCCAAGACCTTTCATCAACCTCATCCTTTGTAAAGCGGAAATTATCCTTGTTTTCCTTTTTCGTGTCATCGCCTTTTGACTTCAAGACTTCGGGATTTAAGCGGAGTTCTCCATTCTCGTCTTCGGTCACGATGCCAAATTCAATAAGTTTCTGCAATTTCTGCGCCTGCTTATTGACTTCATCAAACCTTTCACGAGGAATGTATTTGGAGCGGTCTTTACCGACGTCTTTACCGCTGTCGTCGTCAGCGTCCCCCTCCTCATCGTCTCCACTTTGTCCCTCATCATCTTTATTGGAATCATCGTCATCTTCATCATCGTCATCCATAAATCCAAACTGATTAGACAATAATTCCATTAACCCAAAAAACCATTTTTCCAATATCATTTTTCTCCTCCAGTTTTATTACCGAGAGCCTGCCTCTCGCGGGTTTGTTCTTTTATGGCATCTCTAATCTCGGTTAGATTTTCCATCTGCCATATAAGACTTTGCGGTTTCTTCAAACATTTATCTATTTGGTTAATTCGTGCTATCAGGCGGATTTTCTGCTCTGCTGTCTTCATATTGTTACTTTCCTCATTGAGCAAATTTTCGTTTAATGCCTGTCTATCTTCTTTTAAGATTTCGCAATAAACCTGAAAATCTGTATTTTGCGACAGGCGTTTCATTGCCTCTGCACGAGATATAATTTTTTCTCTTCGTCTTGCCCCTTCCTCAATTTCAACTTGGGTCAGTTCTTTCTTGGTTCCTCGTAATCTATTAAACAATCGATTAAACATTGGCTTCTCCTATGCTTAAAAAATTATCTATATCGCTATAAAAATATTTAAAATCATTCTTATTAAATACCTTATACCAATCACATTTCTGCTCTATATGTTTCAACTTCCAATAATATACTCCAACTATTTGCCTTGCTCTTTCACGACTTATATTAAATAATTTTCCAATTTTTTCATAAGTTAAATGGTCAAAATATTGTCTGGCAAAAATATTCAAATTACGCAATATTTTTTCTCTTCCCCTTCTACCTATAAATTCCTGTAAGACAAAAACTTTATAATTACTCATTCATTCCCTTTTGGTATGGCATTGGCGGTAATGTGCCTTGTACGCCCATCTCAATATCCGTTAACACCTTCTGTGCGGCTATGCCTTCTGGAGTTCCTTTTTTAAATTTAGCGGTCTTTTTTAACTGCTCTAACTGTTGCTTTTTCATAATCTCCTGTTGTACCATTGCTTTTACTTTAATCATTTCTTGAGTCAATTCCTCTTGGGTGGGTAATTTTAAGGTTTTAAGATTATAAGCATCTATCAAATTCTGGGTAATCTCCCGCAGATTATTCAAAGTAGTTGGCGATAATTGCGGAGAAAATAATGGATTTTTACTCAATAATGCATACGCCTCCTGCGCATCTTGGCGCTTGCGATAAATGTTATCGCTAACCGATGTTCCTCTGGGGATAAAATTCCAGTTTAAACTCAATGAAGAAATTGCGATTTTTCGATATGGATTTTCTTTTGCCTCAGTTACAAAGAAAACTTTATTTTCCATTCCTGCGTCTTTCATCATTTTTGCGTGCATACGAATATTCGCCTCAAAGAATTTCTTATTGGTCATCTGTAAAAGGGTAATCATTGTATCAAAAGAAAAATTACCTTCTCCAATTATTGCCATAATTCCCCTTGCAGTCTTGTTTGAGGCGATATTACTTTCGCTTCCAAGAGTATAATCAGTAACCCCGAATAATTTTTGTAGCAAAGCAAGGGTAAATTCAATAATCCATTGACTTCGGGCTTCGGAATAATTACCCATATCTAATCTGCCAAGTCGCGTCTTATCATTAACTCCCCAGAATTCCTGTGGGCCGAAAGTATGTACCTCTGGGTCAAAACCGCTTTCCTCGTCATAAATAAAAGGCGGATGGGAATTAATGGTATCTCTATTAATCATATTATTGAAAAGACTATCTATTAAATCACGCAGGCCTCTTGCAAATTCTGGTATTGATTTACCTCTTGCTCTATGAGACATTGGCATAATTTGCCAATGAAAAAACATTCGTTTTCCGCGATAGGGATTAATAATCCATCCTAATAATTCACCGTTTTCAATTGCATAAAGGGCGATGATTTCCTTAACTTTAGTCTTATTCTCGCCATAAGGTAAATCTATTTGTCCCCAAACCTCAAGCAAGTCTATTTTATCGGTAGTACTTACCTTCTTGTCATCTTGTCTTGGCTTAATTTTATCTATTATTTCTTCATCATAAAAACCATCTTCAGGATTACCTGCTTTTTTCTTAAGCCAATGCCAATTTTTTCTGAATTTATGTGCTACCCAAGGCAATTCATCATAATCCCACGTATCCGCTCCTTCCGGCAAAATTAAATCCTTCGGGTCAACGGGAATAAGTTTTGTGCCGAAATAAACTTTATCCTTTTTTTCAACTGTAATTTCCTTAACTTCCGGGATTACACCAGTGGTAATATCTGGTTTAGGTTCAAAATCTTCCGCAACCTCAATAGGATAACCATTAGGCCAGTTATCATCGTATTCATTTTTAGTGGAAGGGTCTATCATAGGTTCGCCGGTTTCAGGATGCAAAAGAGTAAAATAAGTTTCCTCCCATTCATAATCCTCGTTCGCTTCAATAAGTTTCCCTATGCCATCGCCAGTAAGCCCCACATCCATCATAATGTCGTAAAAATTGCGTTCAAAATTCATCTCATCTTCAAGAGTATATTCATTATATTCTTGAACTATTTTTGCGGCTTGTTGGTCTTCTCCCATCATCCCTCTGCCCGAGACATTGCATATTGGCTTAGTGAAAATGGTCTTTACGAAACGGGCAATAATGGCACGCAAAGTAATTGCCTCAAGGGGAATTCCGACATCGGCCGAATTTCCGCACCAAATTGCCTTACCATTTCTACGCACATATAAAGTATGAAAAGGAGTAGTGCAACAATATGCTAAATTATTATATTGAACAATACTTATTTTTTGTTTTTCAATCTGCGTAGTCTGTTTAGTATTTATGCTTATTTCATAACCTTGATGTTTAGATATAATTTTTCTTCCCTTGATAATACTTTCTTTTCTTTCTTTTTTCCTTATATAAAAAGTAGCTCGTAAACCTATTTTTTGAGCAATTTCTTGTATATTATCAGCTAATCTTTTAGAAGTTGTATAATACATCTTATGAATTCTGCCATTTTCTTTTTTTACAATACAACCATCTCCTAAAATTAAAGTAGTTAATAATATGTTAAGCAAATAAGGTTCTAAATCTAAATAATGTTCTGGAATATATTTTTGATAACACAATCCCAAATCTTTTAATTCTTGCCGAGCTTCTAAAGGAATTTTTTTACAAGATACATAAAAATTATGTCTATTATAACTATATGATAATCTCATCCGTTTTAATAATTCTTCTATCTTTTTGCATTTGTCAGAATTGACATTTTTAGATTGCGATATACATATAGTTCCTGATTTTGCACTCCATCCTTCAGAAATATACCAACCTAAAAATTTCAACCAATCTTCCGCCTTGAAACCATATATTTTATCTATTTTTTTATAATGACAAAATTTAGAAACTAAAGGAATAGAATAATGAGTATCTTTTCTTTTTAATAAATCTTGGGCTTTCATAAATTTTGCCGGTAAACTATCTCTATGTGAAAATAATACATTTGTTAACCAATTTTTATTTATTATCAACATATTATGATTTGGTGAAACCAATAAATTTATGCTTTTACCTTGAAAATGTATCATTTCTTTATAATAATTAACTTGCAAATTTGTTATAGGCATCCACCAAGCTTCTTGATTCATCGGATTCATTGAATAAACTAAATCTGAAGTAGTAATATCCTTTATACTTATCCATCCTCGTTTAGTTAAAACTTCTGTATCAGGAGAATAACAACCTTCCCAGGGTTCTAATTTTGGGAAGGCATCAGGGTCATCTCCATAACTTAATCCTTGTATGGAGCGTATTGCCTCAAATCGCTTAGTCCAGTTATTTACTTTTTTGCAATAACTATTATGAGCATCCAGATGAGTTAATACTTCTTGCTCAATAAAATCTTTAATAGTCTCGCTTTGTTTCTTAAAAAGTTCTGATGGAGGCATTAAATGCTCCTAATAAATAAAAAAGACGTAGTATGTTCATAGTTTGAACACATCTACGCCTTCGCTTTAAGCGGTGGTGCGAACTAAATTAAATTATTCTTGTAAGACTATCTCCTTCATCTCCTAATTTAATTGTATTTTTCATTTCTAATACAATTGCGATATTTCCTCTATGAAAATTTATTCTTAATTGCCCTGTATATTCCTTTTTTTGAAGTTCTTTAATATATTTAAGAAGTTTTTCTAATTTTTCGTGCATTCCCATTTATTAGGATTAGAAACTTTACTAAAATAAATCTTATTAGGCCAATGTTTCCAATGAATTATTAACCTTTTATTGATTATTCTAATAAAAATCTGTTCCCAAGATTTAATTTCATGGATTATTCTGTTTTTTAAAACCATCCTGAAATATGTCCTTTTATGTTTTCTCCTATACTTTTCTTTTTGAAGTTCTTTAATATATCTAAAAAGTTTTTCTAATTTTTCGTGCATAATAAAGGGCCCGTCAGAATGCCTGATGTTAATTCATCTCTACACCATTTTATAAAAGCGCATTGCCTCTTATAATAAATAAGAGCGTCTTTTATAAACGAATTTCTTCTCCTCTGACTATTGCTTAAAACCATCCTGATTTATGATGTTCCATTTGCCCTGAATGATGCTTGCCCATTGCCTTAAATTTCTTTTTTGGTCGCCAACCGCCTTTTATCGCTTGAGCAACTTTTTCAAATCTATTTCTTGCTCTTTGAGATTTAAATTTCCTTATTTTGCCTGATGACATTTTTAATTTAGTTTTTCCTATTTTCATTTAAAACCATCCACTTTCGTGATGTTCTGCTTTTCCGCTATGGTGTTTTCCCATTGCTTTAAATTTTTTCTTTGCTGTTCGCCAATATGCTTTTCCTGCCACCTTTTTGGCACGTTCTTCGCCGATATTATATCTTTTTTTTGCCTTTTCTTTTATTTCTTCAAAAGTAGATGGTTTCATAATCGCACCGCGCTTTTGTCTACTTCTCCAAGCGAGTAATCCTTTTCCTTTTTTAGGTTTTGGCCGTCCACGCATATTATCTCCTTTCTTTTATTTTTATTGGATTTTTTCCATATTCTTCTTGCTCTAATTCATCTAAAGATTTATCCCCGAAATCAATTCCCAAGACATCAAAACCACAGGAATAAGTCTTTTGTGTGCCTTTTTCCTTATCTATAATTTCCTTTGCCACTCGTTTAACTTTTAATTCCACTTTTGCGACAATGACTTCTCCGACATCACTTTCTTCTAATGGCAAATCTTTATCATCAATATAAAGTGAAGGATAAGAAATTTTATTTTTATTGCTAGTAATAGGGCTGGCGGTTTCAATATTTACTTTGCGACCTAACTCAATCATTGACATATTCGCTATCCTTTCCGTTTATCCTAATACACTTATCACATTTAATATTCCTGTTCTTACAATCAAACTTTAAGCAAGCACCTTTCTCGCGGATTAAAGAAAATGGCTTGCGGACTGATGTTATTTTGCTCATTTTTTATCCCTTAAAAAATTCTTTAATTTAACTCTATTTCTCAATTTATTAAATAATGCCTCTGAGCATAATTTAATATAATTTTGCCTTTTTTGTGCCCGCATTACTGTCATAATCGCATCGGTCAATAATCTGACCATATATGTTTTATGTTCAACCATCATAAACTCGTGGGCGACAACCTGGGAGATTTCCTGGCCATTTTCCAGTTTATGCACCCAAATACCGATTACCTCTGCGGAGTTTGTTACTTTATATTCCTTATCTCCGACTTTTATCTTGGCAAGATGGCCTTGTTCGTCAGTAGCAGCTTTCTCTTCGGCCTCTTTTTTGTGCTCGTCTTGATTTTGAATACCGCCGTTATTGCCCATTATACTCTTCCTTTCGGGTGGCGTGTCTTGACAAAATTTTTATTGCTTTCTACCGCCTTAAATACATTTACCGCGATATATTCAAGAGCATTAAAAGGATGTTCATAGTAACCGTCCTCTACCGGCCTCTCATCAATAAAACCATCATTATTAGCCTCCGGATAATGATATCCGCCCTCAAATCCCTCAATGATAATCTGGTTGGCAGGAGTATCGTTTACGCATAATGCAGGAACACCGTCAATGATAGTCTTTAATTTTTTCTCAATTATGGATTTTCTTGCGTCGTAATTTGCCTTATTAGTATTTGAAGGGATTGATATCACCTTAAAACCTATCTCGGAAAGTATCTGCGCAGAGGTCTTTTTAGACTTATCGCTCTCTTGTTCTCCGGCAGGATCGCCATAATTTCTTAAAATAAAATCCTTGTAATAAAGATTAAAATAAGTCTTTACTCTTTCTCCAAATGCATCAATAATCTCATCTTCCCCTAATAGACAATCCAAGATATTCCATCTACCCTTTGAATCAATCTGGCTTACTACACAACAAGGTTTATGGTATCCATAATCCCAACCAAGCAATAATTCTCTGTCTTTAATAACCTCAATCTTCCTTGAATGTAACCCTCGGATAAATCCGCCATAAAAAGGTTTTCCCGCGGAGGCTGTATAATTTATGTCAATTTCCTGGGCTATATCTTTTGTTGGCCTTTTTGCAACTTCTTGCCTATACCATTCTTCAGTTTTTTCGGGATGTACTCTCCATAATAAAGTCTTAACTTTTATTTGACCGGATTTTCTTAAGCGGGCAAAGGTATTCAATGAACCATTAGGGGTAGATATTGGTAGCTTGCATTTAGCAGAGTCTCCGCAAGCACGCCAGACCAGTTCTGCACAATCCCAAAAGGCGAACTCATCAAGCAATATAGCGTTATATCTTCCCTGTCTTGAAAAATTATCATTCATTGACTCGCCAGTAATTGATGCTCCATTTAGTTTAAAAATTTTCATATAACCAGAGTTTCGTCTATCAAATCCACACATTCTTAATAACCAATCTGGCAAAACCCTAATCATATAGCGTAAGCGTTCAAATAAAGTATCTAAATCTCCTATCCTATCTACTAACTCTTCTTTACGAGAACCCGCTAAAAAATTCTCATCAAAAAATAACCAACGATATAGAAATACTCCTAAAATAATCCAAGTAGTCCCCATATCGCGGGATTTCTCGGTCAAAACACTTTCTCCATTTATTATTGCTTGGTTTATTTCTAAAGCATATTCTTCCTGATAATCGTAAAGAATAAAGGGAATATCGGCGGGTTTCTTGCGGGGGTCATAAGTAAAAAGGCAAATGTCAAAAAATGCGATTATATCTTTTTTGAATAAGGCAATGGCGGCAAATTTTGATTCTATATGTTGCTCACAATAATTAAAAAAATCTATGCGAAAAATAAGGTTTTCTTTTGTGTCTTTTGGAATAACTTGCTGATTATCTCTTTTTAATAACTGTTCCATTATTTCTCCTAAAAACTATATCAATTAATTCCTCTTGAGGTTTTTCTTTAAGGTTTCTAATGTCTATCTTGGTAATGTGGGTAGAGACGTCAATCAAAGGCTTTTCTCCTTCCATTTCTTTTCTTGCCTCATTTATCAATTGTGGCAAAACTCCAAGTTTTTTTTCTTGGATTTCCCCATATTGATTAACAGTTTTAGCGTACCAAGTTAATGCTTCTTCAGTAGCTTCTTGTAATACTCTTAAACGATATGCCTTATTTGCTATTGGAATACGAGAAATATTTTTAAGATAACGATTACGGAGATAATTTATAATGGGACGCCACTTCTTACCATAACGATAAGTTTTATCCACATTTTTAAAACTCATTTCTAAATTAAATTTATCTTTCAGTAAATCTATAATTTGCCGCGTACTTCTATTCATTGCAAGCCAAAGGCAAATTTGAAATTGATATTGCCTATCTAATAATGCGTCGGGGCGTCTGTTTTTGAACTTTATTACTACTTGGTTTTTCATAAAACCTCACTCCAAAAGTTTTTCCTTTGCCTTTTAATAATAACAACTTTGCCACATCCGCCATTTGTAAGCCATCTACTACTAAATAAATATAACCTGTTCCATCTTGAATATCAAAGGCAAGGTTATGCTTTCGGTTTTCAAAACTCGCGGTAATATCAGCAATGATTTTT
>Ga0172364_10004245_pt1 | contig 11397 bp, 11 predicted proteins | sample LakKivSesite10cm_FD_114545 | JGI IMG/M metagenome (GOLD analysis project Ga0172364, IMG submission 114545) | Sediment microbial communities from Lake Kivu, Rwanda - Sediment site 10cm | ecosystem: Environmental > Aquatic > Freshwater > Lake > Sediment | place: Rwanda: Western Province, Lake... | reverse complement strand
TTTAGTAATATTGAGGGTGTGTAGTTTAAGTTTGGTTAACAATTGGGTTAAAAAAACAGCAGTTATCACTACTGAAAATGTAAAGTCTAAACCTCTTTACCATACCCGAAATAAAATGATATTTAATATCATTTTATTTTTCATTTATAAAATGTCCCATTTTAAATCTTCAAGGGTGTAAATGTAAAATAAAAAATAAATATGAAAAAATATGACAAATCCATTTGAATTTGAATATAATGAAATATTAGATGAAATTAAAACCACATATAAAATAAAATCCTATAGAGATTGTAAAAATTTAGATTATTCCAAACAATATATAAAAATTGATTTTAGTATATACAAAATTCTTGATAAAGTTGATTATTTTACTTGGTTAATTGAACCTGATATTGAAGTAAATTTTCAATTAGAATTATATTTTGAATTGGATAAAGACTTGATTGAAAAAATAAACCAAGATGAATATTGGTTTAATTGTTGGCATAAAAATTCTAAATATGCTACTGATAAAATTAAATTGATAGACACATATATTCCTACATATTATGAATATATTAATTGTTAATTTATAGTGTCTTTTTGTAAATTCAAATATTTAGTTTTGTATTTTAAATATTTAGTTTTGTAATCAAGTTTTGATTTATTGGCACCACCTGACATAATAGTAAAATTATATCTTGGATTAATATATTCATTTATAATCATAGTCATTTGATTTTTGTCTTCAATAAATCTATTTTTAACAAAATTCCAAAAATCAAAAAAAATATCCCAACTAGGTAAATCATTATATGTATAAATATAGGCATAAACTATTTTAAGTATAAATCCAAGTTTAGTATATAAAGTTAAATTATTACATTCATTGATTGCTTCTTGTCTATTTATTAATTTTGTTCTAATTTCGTTAAATTTATCTTGAACAAGTTTCATAAATAAATTTCTTCTGTTTGAATTATTTGGTAAATTACAATTTATTGTAATTTTTCTAAAATTAATATATAAATTAACATTTCCAGATAATATATTTAAATATTGATAAAAAGCATATGCAAAATCTATATTATAGTATGAAGTATTTTGTATATATGTTGTTTTTATTATTTCATCAATTTGTTTTTTAAGCATATCTCTAACTTCTAATCTTCTTTTAACTGTATCTAGTGAACCAATTGATTGAGGATATTGTGTTTTTAAGTGATTAATGTAATCTAAATCATATCTAATATCACCACAATTTCTGGGAACTGGAAGTATATCTACAAGTACTTTATCTTCATAATTTGGAACAGTAAAATATTCAGCTCTACAAGAAGATACAAAAAAAACTCCACCAGTAATACCAAATTGTTCCGTTATTATATTAAATATTTCATCTGTGTAAGCAAATCCATTTGAACTAGATATATGTTCAGCAGGATTATAAATATTAGAATTATTTACAAAATTTAAAGCTTCTCCATATGAATTTGGAGTTATAATATTATTTAAGGGTGTAACTCCTTCAAAATAACATCTTGAACTTGAACTAGCTGAACAAGATCTAGAAAAAGTTAAATGTATAAAAGGACATGGAACTCCAGGTGGATATAATTCAAAATTACATAAATAATTAAAATTTGAAAAGAATGGTAATGATTTAAAAAAATCAGGATGTCTATAACTTTCTGGATTCGATTTATCTAAATTAATGCCATAATTTGCAGGATTAAATATATATTTAAAAAGTTCGTTATTACTATCGTATAAATTTTTTATAAATGGAATATTTTTACTTCCTTGAGATTGAACACCATTTGGAGTAAGATAAACTATTAAAAAATTATTAGGAACAGTAAAAAATCTATTAGACGGATATTCAACGTTTTCTTCTCTTGGATCTAATCTTTGAGGAGTGCATCCATGAGCTCCTATTACATAAAAATCTTGTGAATCTAAATTAAATGTATTCATTTATTTTATAAATAGGATTTATAAAATAAATTAAAAATAATTAAATTATTTTTTTTATTTTTTCAGTCACAACCATTGTAATTAAAAAATGTGGTATTGATCTAGCTAGCATTAATCCAAATCCTCTTGATAAATTAGTTAATTTAATATTTTGATTTAGCCCTGCCATTTTAATTGTTTTATAATAATCAAATGGTTGAATTATAAAACTAACTGTCAAGCTTGTTAAAATAGAACTAATATAAATAGAATCAAATTTTAATTTATAATAATCATAAATTGGAAATAAACAAGAATACAAAACTAAATTTTTATAAATAGAAGCAGAGTATCCTTGATAATATGATTTGAAATTTGTCCAAGGAAAATTTTGATTACGTTGAGAATAATTTTTCCAAACATCAAGAGGATGTGAAAATATACTTCCCGCTAAACCCCCAACCATCCCATTTAATGAATTAGCAAATAAATCTGAAGAATCTGTTTGTCTAAGATTTTTCAAATAATAATAAAATGTATATTTGGTAGAGGTTGAAACTATTTGACCTATAATAGCAGGAGTCGAAGCTTGAATAAATCCTTTGTATCCAGAATTTTTTTTTATCAATTCTATACAATCTAACACAGTTAGACTTGGATTATTTTGATAAACAGTTTTTATTGTACAAATTGGTAAAGTCAATATTTCTGCGGATAATGTACCTATAACAGATGGGAATAAATTTGTGTCTGATTTCATTTTATAAATTTTATAACAGTTACTAATTATAAATAAAAACATATTCATATGAATAATCAATTTTTTATAAAAAAATATATTATTTATATAAATACTAATAAAAATGGAATCGTATTATAAAAAAAAGTATTTAAAATATAAATCAAAATATATAAATACACAAAAAAATTTTAAGGGAGGTAAAGATTTAGTTCCAATTAAAGCTATTGCTTTTTTTTCAAATTCAGAAATTAACGGTAGTGTGACATTTGAAGAAATATTTGATTTAAATGATTTGGTACAAGTTACTGTTAATTTAAAAGGATTTGTTCCAAATAGTATACATGGTTTTCATGTTCATGAATCGGGTGATTTGTCAGAAGGATGTAAAACAATGTGTGCTCATTTTAACCCTACAAATAAATCTCATGGAGGTAGAGATAGTGTGGAAAGACATGTTGGGGATTTAGGAAATTTAGAAGCTGATTCAAATGGAGATGTTAAATTTCAATTCACAGATAAACTTATAAAATTAAGGGGTGAAAAATCAAATATAATTGGAAGAGGATTAATAATTCATGCTGACCAAGATGATTGTGGTCTTGGTCATTCTCCCGATAGTAAAAAAACTGGAAATTCTGGTGAAAGAATTGGATGTGCCATAATAGGTTATGCTTCAATTGACAAATAAAAAAATTAGTACGTAATAATTTTATTTTTTCCAAATTTATATTTAATGTTATCTAAATTATATTTATCATTTGTTTCTTCATTAAAATGATTTTTATATTTGAAAACAATAATTTCTAAATTTTTTGGTAATCTATAAATATTTAATACTTGCGTTAAATAATATTTATCATTAAAATATTTGGATTTTATTTCTAAATATTTTAATGTTTTTGGTAAACAATTTATGTTATGAGAAAAATTTTTTCCAACACAAAGTGTTTCTAATCCAATTGGTAAATTGTCTAATTTACAATTAAATGAGTACGATAATGATAAATATATTATTGAGTTTGGTATATTGTCAACCGGTTTATTAAATGAATATCCAAAAGTTAATAATTTAATTGTAAAAGGTAAATTATCAACACGTTGATTAAATGAATATCCAAAAATTATTTCTTCTAACCCTGACCCTAAATTATCAACTGTTTGATTAAATGAATGACCCAAACTAATATATTTAACATTAAAAGGTAATTTATTATCAATTTGTTTATTAAATCTTGCTCCTCTATAATTATATAAGTTATGTTTGTATAATTTAATAGTATTTTTATAAATTCCTTTTTTATTTATATATATATCTTCATATTTTTCTTTCCACTCAAAATCACTAAAAATTAATTTTGAATTGGTTTTTATTGCTTTATTTATTTTTCCATTTAACTCATCATTAAAATTCCAATCAATAATTAATGTGTCTTTAATTCCTATAAACATTTTTTATTAAATAATTAAATATTGTATTAAGTAGCAAAATCAAATTTTTTATTATTTATTTTTGGAATTAAACAATTTTAATAATAATTTTTCAATTGAATCAATAAGTAAATCAAATTTTTGTTTTAACAATAAATTTTGATTTGATGAATGCTATTGGTTCTGGATTATCAAATTATTTAATCACATATTCAACTGGAATTTTAACAATAAACAAATATACTTTGGCTGAATTAGTTGTAACAGCATCAGAACAATCAACGACATATGGAACAAATTATAATGTTTCTCAATCTGCTTTTACAACATCTGGTTTATTAAATGGGGATATTTTAACAAGTGCAACTATTATATTTAGTGGAAATAATTTATCAAATTTATCAGTAATTCCTAATTCAGTTATTGTTGGTTCATATCAAGGAGCTTTATCCATATCTAATGTTACTGGAGCAAAATTATCAAATTATCAAATTTTAAGTTATAATTATGTGTATGGGAATATGGTTATAAATAAAAAACAATTAACAATTAATGCTAATAACCAAACAACAACATATGGTAGTTCAATTCAATTAAATCAAAATGCCTTTACAACAAACGGTTTAGTTTTATCTAATATGGATTTAGTTAATTCAGTTTCAATAAAATATCATAATTCAATTGATGTATCAGGAAATATTCAAGTTGGAACTTATTCAAATCAATTGACCATATCTGATGCATCTGGTTCAGGATTATCAAATTATAATATCACATATAATAATGGTAATTTAATTATAACACCAAAAATTTTAACAATAACAGCATTAGATCAATCTGTAATATATAAAAATATTTTAAATTTAAACCAATCCGCTTTTAGTATATCTGGATTAGTAGAATCCTTATCAGATTCAGTTAATTCAGTTTCAATTAAATACAATGGTTCAACAACAGTTCCAAATACCTTAATTTCAGGAAATTATATTTTAAATATTTCTAATGCGTTTGGGTCAGGATTATCAAATTATTCAATTATTTATATTGAAGGTAATTTATTTGTAAATATGATAATTTCTCAATTTGGAAATCCAAATACAAATAATATTAGATTTACATTAAAATGTTTAAATATGTTAGAAGTTAATTTTAAAGAAATATTAGCAATTTGTTCAATGACAAATAACCAAACTAAAATAACTGATTTAGTTTTACCAGATTCAAAAAGTAAGATTCAAAAATTATTAGATGGAAGTAAAAAAATATTTGATATGGCTGTTTCTAATTATTATTCAAGTTATAATTTAAGAGTTGGTTTAGGTAATAATAATATCGTTAAATTTAATATATTAATTAAAATTAATATAGGTCAAGGAGTAATGAGAAATACAAATATTTATGAAATTGAATTAAGTAAAATATTTTTAGCAAATATTGATGGTTCAGTCAGTGTTAAACCAAATTCTATTATTTATTCAGACTTTTCAAATTCAAATTTTATAAATGAAATTAACAATACAACAAATCAAATTACACAATCAATAGAAATTTTAGAAAATTTTATTAATTAAATATTTATTTTTAGAATTATAAATATTTATACATATATAAAATTTATGGATGAAACAATTATAAATATAATTGGATATATTGGTTCATTTTTTATAAGTTTAAATTTAATTCCTCAAATATTCACAATTATTAAAAAAAGAAGCGGTAAGAATATTTCATATTTTAGTGTAGGAATAAATATAATCGCAAGTATTTTAATGTTAACTTATAGTACACATAAGAAATTATATCCCATAATGATTTCTAACGTTGTGATATTTATCACTTCAAACAAACTGAACCTATTTACTCAAATTTATATATATCCCAATCCCAATCTCAAACTCAAAGTCATTTACTAAATAAAATTAAACCAGATGAAATTATTGAATTAGATGCAGTAAAAATAAATAACATTATATAAAAAGATAACAAGATTAATTATCTAATGAGTTTATATGATATAATAAAAAATACAATTAATATATCGAATGACTTGACAAATTTAGATAGAACAAAATTGTATTCAGAAATAAAATTAATAGGAAATTATGTTAAAGGCGAAACAAGTAAATTTACCAAATCAGAATTAATTAATGTGATATCTGGTTTAAGATTTTATTTGGAAAACAAGTTAAATTTAACGAATAAAACAATTTGTTTTAAATCAGGTTCAATTGAATTAGATTCGGAACAACATTTGATTGTTATATCAACACCAAATCAAAATCAGAGAATTATTGCTGGAGCTGGTAGTGGTAAAACCACAACTATTTTATGTAGGGTTAAATATTTATTAGATAACTTTTTGTGTCCAGATAGAATATTAATTTTAACATTTAATAGAGATTCAGCACAAAATATACGAAATCGGATTGATGATTTATTTGGATTTCCAGTTCAATTAAATATATATACAATTGATGCTTTTTGTTGTAAACTTATGTGGGCTTATGGGGAAACTAATTTTAATACAAATAACCAAAAAAATTTATTCAAAACTGTAAAATCATTATCAGAATATTCAAGTATTGGATTAGAAATAATGAAATTATATGGGAAAGAAATTTCAACCCAATTCACTCATATATTTTTTGATGAGTTTCAAGATGTAAATGATATTCAATTTAAAATTTTAAAAATATTTGTAGATAATGGTTCATTTTTAACTGTAATTGGTGATGATTGTCAAAATATTTATCAATTTAGAGGAACAAATAATTATTATATGGTAAACTTTGATACAATAATACCTAATTCACACACATACAAATTAACTACAAATTATCGTTCAACCAAATTAATAGTTGCGATGGCAAATGATTCAATTGAATGGAATTCAAATCGTGTTGAAAAAACAATGAAACCATTTGTTAATTCAGAAAAAAATTCTAATTTTGTTCTTGATATGGAACCAAAACCAAAATTAGTTGTATGTGGAAGTGATTTTTTAAAGTATGAATATATTATAAAAAAAATTTCCAAATTAAAAGAATTAGGTTTTACATATGGAGATATAGCAATATTATCAAGAAATACTTATCCACTAAAATGTATGGAAACTGAATTAACAAAACATCTTATTCCTCATGTAGCTTTGATTACAGATAAAAATTCAGATGATACAAAAAAATTAATAGACCCTGAAAAAATTGCCTTAACTACAATTCATAAGGCAAAGGGTTTAGAATTTAGTATTGTTTTTATATTGGGTATGTCACATCAACACTTTCCTGAACATTTAAATAATAATATTAAAAATATTGAAGAAGAAAGAAGATTATTTTATGTTGGAATAACAAGAGCAAAAAAATATTTATTTATGATTGGGTCTGTTAGTGAGATTCCATTAAGTATTTTTGCACGAGAAATTGGTTCTCATATTGGAATAAGTTATTATAAAACAGATACAAAATATACAAGAGATGAATTATTTAATTCAACAGATACTGAAACCACAATTAAACTAACTTATGGTGTTAATGAATTAATCGGTTCTCTCCAATCATATGATTATGATGTTTTAAGGAAAAAAAATTTAATAATTAATGAGGCTCCAGAAGTAAAAACAATATTTGATTCAAAATTAGATTGGTCTGAAGAAATTAAAAAAGGATCATTTGAACCAGATTTTGGAGAATTTACAGATAGATATATAACTAGGGGTATTTGTGTGGGATTAGGTTTAGATTTTATTGATACAGACACAGAATTTATTATTTATCAAGATGATAACTCCATAAACCCAAATCAAATTAATGAGTTAGAACAAAATAAAATTACTGATGATTTGGTAAATAAAATTAATTTTGATTTGAAACAATTTGATAAAATTAAAACAAATAATGAAAAAATAAAATTTATGATAAAAAAAATGCATGAACAAAATATAATTCGAAATTTTACATTTCCACCAAATGTTATCAATAGAATTAAAATAGCATATCAAAAAGTTCAAGATTTATCCAAAACAAATAGTTTAGATTTAGAAGAGGATATTTATTGGATTAGTTTATGTAGAAATTTTAGATTAGATAGAACTAGATTAGCTTGGAAAAATATTTTTCAATCGGTAAAAAAAAATTTTTACATGGGGATTAAAAATATTACATCAAATGACAATATAAATTTGAACACAAGCACAATTAAATCAAGAGCTGATTTTTATGTTAAAAAATATTCTAATCAATCCCAAACAAATTTTCCCAAATGTAAAATTTCTTTAGACCATAAATTTAAAAATAAACAAAAAAAACTTGTGGTATTTTAGGTGAATTAGATATTGTGGTTTGGGATAGTATTAAAAATACATGGACTCTAATTGATTTTAAATGTTCTGAAAGTGAATTTAAATTAGAATGGGAACTTCAATTATTAACTTATTATAGCCTAATTAGAATGTTAGATATTTATAATAGTATTGAGATTGGTCAAATAGGAATTATTAATTTGATGGATGGAAAAGAATATTATTTGGATATTCCAAAGAATTATGACTTTATAGAATTGGTTGAATATTTTGAGGAAAAAATTCAATTGGACCAATTATCAATTAGACCCAAACCAGATTTTAATTATATTATAACAACAAATAAATTAACACAATTGGATAATTCACTTGAAATACTAAAACCAAAACCAAATCAAACTATTAATTTTAATTATGATATAACAAAATTAAAGGATTATTTAATTGTTTTAGATACTGAAACAACAGATTTTGTAGGAGATATTATTCAATTAGCATGGCTTGTTGTAAATCCATCGGATGGATATAAGATAATTAAAAAAGCAAATAGATTTATAAAAGATAGAATTCCAACAGTCAAATCTTCTAAAATTCATAACATTACATTAGACAAATTAAGAACAGATGGAATAGATTTTTATTGGGTAATGAAAGAATTTATAGAAGATTTAGAAAAAACAAATGGAATAATTGGTCATAACATTTCTTTTGATTTAAGAATAATAATAAATAATTTAAGAAAATTTAATATTACACCTATTTACAAAAAAATGGGACACTTTAATTATTTATTTTTTTCTAAAAAATTATTTGCTCTTAAGAATAAATAATTAAAATAATTTTCTAAATGTTCTTTTTTAATATCATTTTTAATTATGTTATTTGTTTCATTTACTATTTCTAAATAATTTTGAGGACTTCTTAATTTTAAATAATGTTTTAATTGATTAAAAAAGCCTTCTATTGGATTTGTATTTGGTCTATAGCGAATTGAATATAAATAATTATTTTCAGTATCCTCTATTTTTGTTTTTACTTCTTTTGATTTATGAAAAATAGCATTGTCTAATAATATTATATGATTTTTATATTTATTTTCTATGAATTCGTTTATAAAATTTATAAATTTTTCTTTATTTATTCCACCTGTTTCTTCATATATTTTTATCCCAACTACTTTTCCGTATTTTATAGCACATAAACAATTATATTTTTTATATGGATATAAACCAGTATTATAATATGCTCTTCTTCCTTTATCATTTCTTCCGTGTTCTCTTACCATATTCACATAAATAGCAGTTTCATCAATTGATATAATTTTGTCTTTTGAGTGTTTAACTAATATTTTATAAAATTCTTTTAATTCTTCTTTCTCATTACCTGTTGAAGGAAAATACCTATGTCTTAATTTTTTATATGTTATATTTAGTTCTTTTGTTAATAATCTATTAATATCAACATAATTAAATGTAGTTTTAAATTTTTTATTCGTTTCTTTTGCTAATAATTTTAATGTTACATTTGGATGTTCTTTAATATGTTGTTTTATAAATTTTTTTTGTTCTTCATTAAATATAATTTTCTTTTTACTTTTTTTTCTTTCTAAATTATTAGTTTTATTGTATTTTTCAACCCATCTATTTAATGATGTTTTAGAACATTTAAAAATTTCGCAGGTTTTTCTATAACTTTGATTATCTAAATAGTATTTTACTGCTGTTGTTTTATAATCTATAGAATGATGGCTACTCATATATAATAATTTAATAAAAAAATTGAAAAATAAATATAATTAAATAAATATCTATTAAGTAAATAAAAATGAGTTCAATTACAGAAGAAATACAACAATTACAATTAAAATTAAATAATTTAGAAAAACAAAATAAAGTAAAAGAAGAAAATGATAAAAAAACATCTGTTGATTATAATTTTGGAGTCATTAATAATTTATTAAATGAAAAAAAAACAGCAATTACAAATAATAGATATTCAAAATCTGTTCCATTAGCAAGATATTATGACCAAGAACTAGTTACACATCTTGAAGCAATTTATAACATTTTACAAGTTTTTAATGAAAGATTAGATAAATTAGAAAATAATAATAATAAATAATTTAAAACATAAGTAAATTTAAAATTAAATTTTTATAAAAATTCATTTATGTCTAATTTCATTTATTTTATGTCTATCCGTATTTAAATGTCTTTCAAATAAATCTTTTGATATTGAACCATAATCACATATTTTGCAATAATGTTTAAATCCTTTTTCTCTTTCTTCTAATGTTGAATGTTCGTTCAATATGTGTTGTTCTAAAATTAATCTATTTTTTGTTTTATAATCACATTTTTCACATTTTGTAGGTTCTTTACAATCTGTTCTTTTTTTTCTTTGTCCTGTTTTATGTAATTCTGTATTTATATGAGCCTCCCATCTTGCTTTTATATTACATTTAAAATTACATTTATCACAGTTATACTTTATTTTTTTTTCATTTTTTATATTTATATCGTTATTTTCCATATAAAATATATAAATTATATAAATATATTTTTAAATTACATTAAAAATTTTTATTTAAATATAAAGGAATTTATTTATTTTTTTTTAAATAGAAAATAATTTAAAAATTTATTTTCTATTATTATAATATATAAATGATAAAATTCAAAAAACCTCCTGATAAAATTGTTACTGTTAAATGTCCTCTAAAACTTATATTAAAAGATGATAAGTATAAACCTTTTATTTTTGATGCTTGTTATAGAACTAATCAAATTGTTATTCATACTTATCAATTTTTAAGATTATGGATTTTACATAAATATAACAATAAACAACAAATACCCGAAATAACTAAAGAAACTATTAAAATGGCCTTTAAAGCATTTGTTAAAGAAGGTAGAGGTCCTAAACCTAAAGGAAAAAATTTAAAACAATTAAATGAATTTATTAAATTTTATGATGAACATTATAAAGT
>Ga0172364_10004244_pt1 | contig 11398 bp, 9 predicted proteins | sample LakKivSesite10cm_FD_114545 | JGI IMG/M metagenome (GOLD analysis project Ga0172364, IMG submission 114545) | Sediment microbial communities from Lake Kivu, Rwanda - Sediment site 10cm | ecosystem: Environmental > Aquatic > Freshwater > Lake > Sediment | place: Rwanda: Western Province, Lake Kivu... | reverse complement strand
TTGTAAGAATTCTTGCTGATGATACCGATAAGTTTGTTTTAGATCAAGTGACCTGGGCCATTGCTACTAAATGTAAAGCACAGACTAGTTTTTGTATGTCAATCATAAAGAAGTGGGTCGACTCAGGCAAGTACTTTGAAATCAATTCCATCGATTGGGCCCTGAATGAGATTGGCAAAACAAACCTCAAGCACTCCCTGATGATGGTGAAGAGTTGGATCGAACCAAAAGACTTCCGCATAGCTCTTGTGGCCCCAGACATACTATGGAGACTGGGAGAATATGACGTAGAGAGCCTTACAAACACCCTTCTTCAGTGGTTGAAGAAAAAGCGTTCAAGGAAAGTAGCTCTTGAAGGAATAAGAAAAGTGCTCTCAGAGAGATATATGGAAACCATGAAGCAAGACACGATCGTTGATGTTTGTTATGATAGCCTCTATGAATTAGCAAAAGTCGAAGGTATAGATGCGGATAGAGTATCTCGGCGCGAGAATGTTAAGATTTTTAAGTGTTGCACACTGATAGACGAGCTAGAAAGAAAGAGACCGTCAATAGACTATATACTATTGTTCTCAAATCTAGAGAGATTTCCAAACATCAAAGGTTTTATTGGATCAGACTGGTTTGAAAAGATGAGGGATGAACAGAACGTTGAGCATCCTCTGTTGATGTATCTTTCGAGTAATCTTCTTATGATGGAGGCAATCCAATCTAAATTGAACGACATAAGATTGATATCAGATAAGGTGAAGCAGGAACTTGCCATTATGCAGCTCAAAGATTCTCAGGAATCTAACGCGTTTCTTTCTTATCTAGACCAAAATCTTTCAATGATCAGTGATACAGAGCCTAAGGTTGGCGAACTGAAGCGGGGACTCAAAGATACTGATCTTTTTTGGCAGACAGTCAGCGAAATAGACGTTATCTCAAGATTGCGAAGAAAGTACAAAGTTGTGATTGGTCCCACTATTGAACTTAAGCAAGAAAGAAGGGTGTTTAAGAGAAACCCAGATCTCATGGTGACCATTGGTTCTAGTCAGACTTTGATCGAGGTCATAACGCCACAAATGTTCAGGCCTTTGAAATATTTCCATGGCGCGGGAATACCAAATCGCCTACGAAGCTTAGTTTACACAGAATTTAAGGAGCATTTCAAAGGACAAAAATTGGAAAGAGACGTCATTATCGTTGTGGATGTAATGAGGTCTGAGATTGACTACTATTCGGCTGAAGGCTATCTCGGAGGGTCTTTCCAAATCACTTTCCGTGTCGATAAAACAACGGGAAAAGTAATCGACTCTTTTCCATCAAGGGCCGATGACGCCATGAGTAGACTTGATCCAGAAACTAGAGTAATAATCGGCTTGATTCTTTATCGAAGAATTACAGGAACTGATGGAAAAATCCATATAAGTGGAAGATCCTTTGCTAATGAATCTGTTACTAATGAAAACAGAAGGAAAGTACTTACTGAAATCGAGAATGCCTTGTTTGGGTAATCTACTGCTCACTACAGTGGGTGCGCTCTGTTCTCAAGATCCCAATCATCGCGCAGGCTCATCTGGGCCAGAGTCGTCACAGCACACCCATAATCAACTGACCGAGAACCGAGATAAAAGGAGAAACCCTTCACAGCGGTGGAGGCGTCCTCATCCTCTCCCTCTCGGGAAGCTTCGTCCAACGAAGAAACTCCTCCGACGGCGGATACTCCTTGTAGAGTTCCCTCCTCCGCGCCTCAAGGAACGAGTTCTCAAGGCCTAAGAACTCCGCTGCAGTCAGCACTTTGTGGCCCGCCTTTTCTGAGGTAGATATGACTTTCTCGAAGCCTTGTGATCGTCCACCATCCCTCAGGAGATGATGGTCAACCAGCAAGGTGGGGACCTTCTCCGCGATTCGAGACATGTTATCGAAGGCCTTGGAGGCTGCCTCCCTCCTGAGACGATAGTCGACGAGGTATGTGGGCGGCCCACCAAGATAGACGAGGTTCGCCTCATCTTTGAGAAGCATCTCAGCAGTCTCAGACACGATAGGCCCCTGGATATCTGAAGCATGGACGAACACTTCCCCGCCATGTTGGATGCTCAGCATCAAGACCCAGCCAAGAGGAGTATTCCTCTCCCCATGGAAGACCGGCGTGGAGAACCGGAGAGTAGTACCCTCGAAGATGAATACGCGGCCATCCGCAGGCTCAAAGGACTTGACCGCTCCCTCAGTCCTATCCTTTAGGATCCAACCCCTCCTCCTCTGGCTCGGATTAACCGTGCTCCTATGATCCTTAGCCAAAACCACCTTACCCCGGTAGAGCTGACGAGCAACATCCAGATCCGAAAGGTTCCAAACGTAGTCCGTAAACGTCGGCGTCGCATGATCATAATGATAATGGCTGATCGTCACGACCGAGGCCATATCAGCATAGCAGGCCAACCGGCCCCTAGCCTCGCGGAGAGCCTCATACTCCCTTGGATGAGGGAGGAGGCCGAACCGCATCCCCAGCGAGGCGCCTGGGTCGATGAGGACTCTGAGGTCTGGGGTCTCGACGTAGGTGCACATCGAACGGACCCCTAAGCTCTCGGCGGCGAGGGGTATTACTTTGAGGCTCAAGGCGGTAGTCCTTAGCCGAAGAGGAGTATGAGAAGAGGGCTCTCAGGGGATAGGGTGAAGACAGCGACGAACATGGCCACGAAAGCCAAGGCCAAGAGCTTTCTCCCAAGAGTCAGGGGAGTAGTGTCATCCAAGGTTCCCGGGTGATCCGTCCGAATCAGGAACAGTACGAGGAGCGCCATAGGCCACCAACCCGCCAGGAACATCAGCACGATCATAGCATAACCCAGCCGCCGATGCCAAACCCGGCCGAGCAAGGCCCGAAAGACATGCCCCCCATCCAGCTGACCGATCGGAAAGGCGTTCAGGAACGTGATTAACGTCCCCGCCCAACCCGCTAAGGCGAGTGGGTGTAGCACGTGGGTATATGCGTTGGGGCTCGGAAAAATCCAAGGCCCCAAGAACATGAAGAGAAGTGGTGGAAATACGACGCCTCCCGCCATTCCTTGCCTAACAAGAAACTCGTACTGTTGCTCTGTGAGGGGGAGAGACATGGAATATCCCGCTATAGACGCCACCATAGCTATGGCAAAGCCCACTAAGGGTCCGGAAATACCGATATCAAAGAGTTGATTGCGGTTCGAGGCAGGGCGCTCCTGACGAATAAACGCTCCAAAAGTCCCCAATGTGAGTCGTGGTATTCCCGGGATGAAGAGGGGGAGCGTCGCCTTAACTCCGTGTCTCCGAGCCGATATGAAATGTCCGAGCTCATGAAGTCCCACGACACTCATTATGCTGACCGTGTAGAGTGCAGTCTGGCTCCAAATAGCGAAAGCCTCGTCCGCGGGAGATATCATATTAAGCCTCCGGAGCACCTCCACAAAATCCAGAGAAGTGTAATACCCCGATATGGTGACCGAGAGGATCGTGGCAAGGAAGAGGATGACCGGTAGATTCAAGCCAGCGAAGCGGAACTCGCGACGAGCTATAGTCTGACTGGGAACGACTTGGAGCACAATCTCGGACTCATCCTGTTCCACAATTAGGCCAAGCCCCTCCGATTCCAATCGAGCACCCAGCCGGTTGACTTTATTCACGGCCTCCACCTCAAGGGGTATCACGAAGGTGGGTACTCCTTCCCTGACGTACGCGTCTCTGGGGGTGAGCTCTGTCTTAACTATTTCAAGGATTCTGAAGAACCTCGAGGTCTCGCTCTCTGTGGCCAAGTTGAGTAAGCTCCGGCTGTCACTCTAATCCTTCAAGGCTTAGGCTAGAAGGAATCGGAGGGCGTCTATTATAAGGTTGCCTCTACCAACATAATTTCAGGACCTTATCATCGTCAGAACCGTTTTGAACCTCCTCACAGCTTTCAAGCTATGCGGTTCATTGGCCGGCATTATGGTCATCTCACCCTCCCTCAAGCGAAGGGGCTTGCCGGAGATTACGATCTCAGCTTCGCCATCGAGAAGGTAGACTAGAGCGTCGTAGGGCGCCGTATGTTCGCTCAGTCCCTGTCCCTCATCGAAGGCGAACAAGGTCACCGTTCCCACGTCCTCGTCAATTATCGTCCTGCTGACCACAGAACCCTCCTGATAATCCACTAGATCAACCGCCTTCACGACTCGTGCAACGAGCTTTCTGGTTGCTTCTTCTTCATGATGCGCCATGTCTCTATCACTCACATTACTATCGGCCCTTAGGAGGGGCCTATATAAACCTCTCAGAACCTCCAACCACAAAGCAGAGCGACCATCAGCGAAGCACCAGTCAGATCCGCCGTAGTCCCAGGATTCAACCCCTCAACGCGAAGACGATTATCCAACTCCATAATCGCGGCCTTACCCTCAGGAGTAGTCAAACCACCCAGCCTCAAAGCCTCATTCGCCTTTCTCATCACCCAACGCGTCTCTTCACCACCGATTCGAACAGCCTCCTCAATATAGGGCGTCCTCTTCAACCCTACCTTCCTAGCCATGAACGTGTCGGAAAAGCGTGAGAGAAGAAACAGGAAAGTGTGAACAGTAGCTGTATTCACATCCCTAGTCCCCACAAATACTTCCAGTAACTCTGGGTAACCGATGGCGAAGACCTTCTCGAAGCTCGTTGACCACTCTGAGGCGACGCCATCCCACCTCGCTGAGTAGCGCATGGCGTCTAGGAGGGTTACCCTCTTCACAGAACCCGGTTCAGGCTTCGTTGACAGGTCAGGTGCACCAGAGGTAGATAACCTACCTAAGGTCTGGGGGGTAGCCCTAGCTATAGCCTCAAAGGCGTGGACAGCGTCCACATCCGTAGTCGCCCCGATGACTTCACCTACATTGTGACGCAGGTCTGGCGGGTTTACATCCTGTATCGATCCGCACAGCCCCGCGGCCGCGGCGAGGGGGACGAAGAGGAGGATCGTGCCAAGATGAGTATTGCCTCCCTTCTGCCAAGCCATCGTCTCATCCACAGCCTCCTTAATGACCTCACCGATGCCGATACGTCTCAACGGCAACCTCCCATCCGACGCAGCAAGGCCTCGGCGCGCTAGGTTCCTTAGCGGAGGGCCCAAGGCTATGGCACTGGCGAGGAAGTCCTCGAAACGGAGGTCGTCGAAGTCGGCGATTCGATGAACGTTCCCAGGCTTCGGGTATCCGCTCACCTCCAGGATGGCTGCAAGTTGGGCGCACTCCATGACGTATTCAGCCAGATTCTCCTCAGGCCTCATGGTTTATCGTCCTCGGCGAAGAGGGGCCGGTCTTGAATATAGGATCTGCCGAGCTTCAAGGCTATCTCTGCTTTGGCCAACTCCCTTCCCAAGTAGGCGGCGTGGTCTAGACGGGTGACGAGTCCCATGTCTATGAGGGTTCCGTAGATACTCGCCGCATCCCTGCCTTCGATGACTTCCCTTTGATTAGCCCCCACGAATCGGACTGCGACGATCCGCTCCTTCGAGCGGTCGATCAAGATTCGGTAGCTCCCCAATGGGTCGGTCTGTTCCTCAGATGTGGGCTTCGCCTCGATGGCCCGCGCCAAGCTGCCTTCAAAGGATTCTTCGAGGCGCCTCTTCTCCTTCAAGACCAGTAAGTCAAGGCCCAAGTCCTTCGGGACAGAAGCCCTCTTCTTGGCGAGGAACATCATCTTGGAGGCTGTGGAGAGCTCCCTTACCGATCCTCGGGTCTTATCACTTCCTTCGGTCGTTAGGATGATGCTTGCGTCTACCTCGGCCGCGACTCCAGCGAGAAGGGCGTTGGCGCCCACGCTGTCCGCGTCGAGGAGTTCTGTGACGTTTCCCGCGCCGAAGAGGAGGGGCACATTAGGATACATATGGGAGAAGCGGTGGTAGCATACTATGGAGTCCGTTAGGCCTGGCCCGATGAGGGGGTCAACGACGGGGTCAGCAATTACTCTCCTATAACTCAGCTCCCTCGCCTTCGAGACGTTTCTAGCCAAGGTTTCCACCCGTGCCTGAGGCTCTTTAGGGGAATAGCCTCCCCGTTCTTCCATGGGAAGAATAACAACAGCAATGTCTCGCGCGAAGGACGCCGCCTCAACTATGGTCGAGGCGTTTAAGCTGAGGAGGAGGTCGGCGCCCGCCTCTACGGCTGCCCTTGCTTCTTCCATGTCAAAGGTGTCTATAGCAACTGGGGCAATGTTGAGGCTCTTCACAGCCTTCACGGCTCGGGCCGCTTCTTGGGGCCGCGGATTCCCTGCCATCATGCCGATATCGATTATCTTGGCGCCAGATTCCACGTAATACTTGGCTCGGTACTGAATCTCTTGATCCGACAACGTTGGGGCGTCGAGTATCTCGGCCATGACTCGCAGGGGGAAGTCTTTGCCTACGGGCACGTCACCAATTAGGATGTTTCCGGGGTGCTTGAGGAGATGGCCGCGTTTCTCCTCGGCCTCACGAAGTTGATGGGCAATCTGCTGCGCGAAGGTTTGACGAAGGACACTGTCAGCAGGCTCCGTCCTTGAGAGATTTACTTCCCCTAACATGTTGAGGACGGTAGGGATATCGGCGCTGTATCGCGGACCCTTGAAGGTAGATATCGCGTAGGCTTTTTCGATGATCCCTATATCTCCTCTTACGAGGCCGGGGATGAGGATCATATCATAGCCTGTAAGGTCCACGCTGCTTAGATGGCGGGCTATAATTTCGGGGGTGAGAAGGGAGGCAACAGATACGGGAAGGGAAATCACTGAGGCCTCTACATCTGATTCAGAGGCGTGTCTCCTAACCGCCGCCTCGGCGAGTTTACCTGTCACTAGCAGAACCTTCATGCGTTATACCAGCCCGCCTAGAGGTTCGGAGGGTGATTCTGCCTATATTGGGGCTTCCCCTTATCCGTATGGTCCTATTCGCCGCCAAGAACGTTTCTACATAGACTTCAGGTAGGTTTGCAGTCTGGGCAGAGCTTGGTTGAGTCAATCATACAGTCTGAACAGAAGAATCTCCCACAGTTGAGGCATTGATAGACCGCTTCCCTCTTGAAGGGACGCCCGCAGATACAACACCTGACGACTCCAGTCAAGGTTCCACCCAAGCAACAAAGAATTTGGAGCGTCTCTGCTATTATTTGTTGTACATGATTTAGCAGAATAAGTCTCTTTAGCTCCTCGCTCACAAGTGGTCTATCACTTTGACGATAACAAGTCTTTCCAAGTTTGCACACCATCGTGTAGGCTGGATCGTAGACATTTCCGACCTCGTATTCGATGCATTGACCCATTAGGATGTGGGTGGAAAGGGCATCTAAACCAAAGTCTTGGACCCAACGTATCATTTCAGTTGTGGCGTGCTGAAGAGCTTGATCCAATGGACGAGCATTGCCTACTGTGAAGATATAGTCTTTGTTCTCTGCCCGTGGCCAGTTGATCTTCTTGCCTTTGACCAGTTTTACGGTAAATTGTACATCGAAGGATACCTCTATGCCCGTGCCCACTATCTCCCCGTCCCCCTGTACGGCATGTCCATCCCCCATGAAGAGCAGTGCCCCAGGGACAAAAACGGGGAGGTAGACAGTCACCCCAGTGACGAATCCATTGTAGTCCATGTTGCCCCCGTAGGCACCGGATGTAGCAGAGGAGATGATCTGATCCCTTGGAGGGGCCACGCCGAAGCATCCCAACATGGGTCTCAGTGGCAGAGTCAGTTTTCCCAGTTTTGTTTCGGGTTTAAGCAAAGTGGCCGTTCCTCTTTCGACGTCCAACTCCCACTCAGCCTCGGCTTGTTGGCGACGTGATGGCATCTCCTCCACGTAGCTCGGGTCAACTACATTCGGTGCGATGATAGTGGAACTTCGCCCTATCCGCCTGTTCGGAGACAATTTATCGAAGCGGACAACCAGAGTGTCTCCCACTTCAGCACCCTCTACATAAAAGGGGCCAGTTTGAGGATTTCCACGGGGCGTCACCTGCTGATCAGAAGAATCCCGACCGGCGTTGTCCACAGTTGTGGTAATAACGGTATCGCCATCTGCTATACGTAGAACAGGTTTGTAGGAACCTAGAGCAGTATAGTAGACTTGGGGTTGGAATTGATGAATCGTCATCGCTATTCCTCCTTATCTAAACATTCTTGGTATCATTATGATCGAATTGATAAAGCGAACGCGCTTCATCCGGCTAGCTAAAGCCCAGCACGATGCGCATCCGTATCTTCTCAGGCCCCTCTCCGCGTGACCTCTATTACTAGAGCTTCATTGAACCAAACCGTTTTAGGTGAAGTCACCGAGAAACAGCTTGGATGATTGGCCCTTGAAGGCTGGAACCATTATCAGGAGCTTCACAACGAAAGACGGGAGAAAGGTTACGTTGAGGGCGCCACGGTGGTCTGACCTAGACGATTTCTTGGAACTGATTAACTCCCTCGTTGAGGAGGGGGCAGACATTAACATGGACAAAACGACTACCCGCGATGCCGAGATCGACTGGCTAGCAAGACATCTTTCAGTCATCGAGAAGGATAATGAGGTGGCTGTCGTCGCTGAGGTCGACGGAAAAGTTGTTGGTCAGGTAGATATGCGTCCTAGGAGTGGACGATTAAGGCAGGTCGGCGACTTAGGTATAGTGATACGCGATGGCTACAGGGACATTGGCATCGGGGCGGAGTTGATTGAGGAGGCCGAGGCTCAAGCGAGGAGGCTTGGGCTTAGGATTCTGGTCCTAAGCGTCTTCTCCAGCAACAGCAGGGCGCATCACGTATATGAGAAGGTGGGATATCGGGATGTGGGCCGTATTCCGAGGTCGATCCTCAAAGACGGAGAATACATCGACCTGCTCCTAATGGTAAAGGAGTTAGAACCGCCCCAGACATCTTAACAGAAATAGGGCCCATTTTCACGGTCGTTTTTTATTCTTTGTCCCTTCTTATGAGACTATTAGGCCAAGAGGATCAAGATACTCAGTATAGAACCAGCAACGACTGGCACTAGGACTCCCGCTTTCCTATTCAGTTTCGAAGCGGCTTCAACATTTTTCTTATCCACTAGCTTCATCACCATGACGGACATCATCAGGCTATAAAGGAACATGCCATACGCCGTGATCATGATCTTATCTGCCAGAGTGAGGTAGCCTATAGGCGGGATCTGATTGGTCAGGGCTAGGTGATTGGTCACAGCAGCCATGAGAGTTGTGATCCCTAGACTTATCCTCTGCCCATAGTTCGAAGGGGATATGAAGAAGGCGAGCATGGCGATGCAGGTTATTATCGAAATAGGGACGACGCTCTTCCGGATGGATGAGAGGATTGATCGCCCTAAGGTGAAGCTGAAGACCAGCCGAGAGTAGGTCAGGTTTCCCGGATAGTCATGCTCGACAGCCTCGATCGTCCATTCCTGGATATTCCATCCCGCCATGTTGATCTCATGGTCGATCCCGCTCTCCTCATCATCAGGAACGAACTCAAGTTCCTCTATCGGTAAATTCTTATCCTCTATCTCTATGGTGAGCCGGTGCGTATCGAAGGGGTAGCTCTTGAAGTTCAAGTTCTTAAGAAACGTTCCCCTGACCCTAACGTCGAGGAAGCCCTCCCTCCTCTCTATTATGTCGATGGAAGAGGTTTTGCCGTTCATGAACTCATAATTGGTCGTCATGTTTCCCGACCAGATGAACCACATGTAGAAGTCCACGTCGTAGGTTCCGGTGGAGAGGTCGAATTTCTGTAAGTTCACAAGATAGATGCCTGCCCTGACCTGTGTAGGGGTCGGGGATGGCGAAGCGTGGGTTACTGCGTCTGCACCGAAGGCTGTGAGCAGTAGTACCGATATCACGAGTGTTAGAGACAGCATTCTGACTCCGAGAAGCCGAGTCCTACCCATAAAACATCGTTAGCCGAACGATGCAGATCTAACTTAAGAACGTTACCATCGTACGGAGCCAAACTTCAAAGGCGGCGCGTTGTTCAGGAACCGTCATTATGCTGTGATCCACATTCATGGACTATCGGATCGTCATGAAGAGAGGTTTGAACAGTTACAATAAGTTTAATTGCCTTATCTGATTTGGACTAGGCGCGAGGTTACGTCCTTTGACGTTTCCACCCCATCTCCTCAAACAAATGACAGACCTCCAAGAGTCACTGCCCAAGCAACAGTTCAAACTCACGCGGGTAGGAGTCAAGAACCTCCGAACGGAACTCAAGGTCCAAGGAAAGGGAGGCGTCATCACCCTCTTCCCAAAGGTGGAGATGTACGTGGACCTCCCAAGCACTAGGAGGGGAGTACACCTATCAAGGGACCCCGAGTCCCTCCACGAGGTCATCGAGGAGACAAAGACCAAGGTCTACAGCATCGAAGACTTCTGCGAAAGCCTAGCCAGAAGCCTCCTCAAGAAGCACGATTATGCGACACAGTCAGAGGTCCAACTAGAGAGCGACTACGTGACCCCCCGCAGCGCACCCGGCCAAACCCTTGTGGTCAAAGAACCCTGCGAACTCCTAGCCACCGCCAACGCAACTAGGGAGGGATCAGACATCTCCGTCAGCAGAGCCGTTGGGGTGCGGGTCGTGGGCTTCACGGCATGTCCCTGCACGCAGGAGCTCCTGAGGACTCTGACGCGCGATAGACTGAAGAAGTTAGGATATGACAGGAAACAGATCGAAGAGGTATTGGAAAACTCTGTCTGTGCCACCCACACCCAGAGGACGACGGGCTCAATCCTAATTGCCTGTCCTCCGGGAAGACAGGTGGACGTGGAGGACCTAGCCACGATCTTGGAGAACTCGATGAGCGGACAGACCTACACGATCCTGAAGAGGCCCGCTGAAGCATCTGTCGTCGAGGCCGCCCATCGGAGGAGCATGTTCACCGAGGACGTGGTCAGGGAGGCGCTTCTAGCCGTCTCTAGGAAGTATGAGGGTTTCCCCGACGATGTGGGCGTCTTCGTCCAGATGTTCAGCAACGAGAGCGTGCACAGGCATGACATCATCGCTGAGAGGGTCACGACCCTTGGGGAGATAAGGCTGGAGATGGCGGGTAACCCTAAAGAAGGGCTCTAAGCTCCTCTGGACGAACCCTCCTGAAGCCTTGAATGTCTACTCCCCGCTCAGTCACATTGTATAAGGGCATCCCGGTCCGAGTCGAAAGCCAAGCGAGGAGTTCCAACCCAATCTCCATCTTCACCATCTTCGTCTGCGAAACACGCGAGCCAGACTTAGAGTACTCACCTACCACATTGCCGAAGTCCATACCCGCCAAGACCAAGGCTCTAGTACCTAGCTCAACGGCGGCGAAGGCTGCACGGTCTCCGTCGGTGAATCCTCCGAAGTTGTAGACGTGGGGCCGGGGCTCAACTTGTGTGCTCCCGATCCTATTCTTTAGTCTGGGCACGTACTTGGTGAGTGCAGGAGCATTATCCCCGTGAGCAT
>Ga0172364_10004242_pt1 | contig 11401 bp, 11 predicted proteins | sample LakKivSesite10cm_FD_114545 | JGI IMG/M metagenome (GOLD analysis project Ga0172364, IMG submission 114545) | Sediment microbial communities from Lake Kivu, Rwanda - Sediment site 10cm | ecosystem: Environmental > Aquatic > Freshwater > Lake > Sediment | place: Rwanda: Western Province, Lake... | reverse complement strand
TATATAATATATAAACGAACTACATCGACGGTATTTAAACATAAATAGTAAAAAAATAGAAAGTTAATTCCAATAGAAATAGTGGACTAAACCATAATAAAAGCTAAAATCTCCATAGGAAACATAGGGGTAGTTTTCAACATCAATTTATTTGAAGATTAATAATTTGTTTCCAAGAGAACTTGAGGTGTCAGAGGGTTATTTTCTTAAGGCAAGCTCAACTCGCTTATCTGCCTTTGGAATGGCATTAGAACTAAGTTTATACAAAGTTCGATTAACATTTTTACCCCAACTATAATCACCTTCAATACTTTCTACACCAGCAATTGTGAAAACACCCAAAGAAACACCTTTGTTTAAATTATAATAAATTGATCGAATATTTACATTTCCAAATATTTTTTTATAATTTTTATACAAATCATACCCATAATTTTGTCCAACAACAAATAATATTTCAACTAAATTATCTCGAATAACACTTCCAATCTTTCTTCCTCTATTAGCCATGAGATTAATTACATTATTGCAAATAAAAAACTTGCTATGAATTTTAAATTAAAATTTATGAAAAATATACTGTATTGTTTAAGAAATAATTTTTTATAAGCTGATAATTGATAATCTTGATATGGTTGAGGTTGTTTGTTCAGAACAAATTAAAAATTATTTTGACAAGCTACAGCAACAAATTGAAAAAGAATACTCAATAGCTACTGAAGCCAGGAAATTAAATGTAGATCCAGAAGGAAAAGTTGATATTTTATTAGCTGAAGCAATTGCACAAAGAGTTGAAGGTCTTATTTCAGCAATAGCACCAACAATTGTTGGCTCTGGAGTAGCACAGAGAATTGAGGAATTACAAAAAATATATGGTCCAGGAGATTGGAGAGTTGGATTAAAGATTGCAGAAGAAATTGCAAAGCAGAAATTTATTAAATTTGAGACAGAATTAGAGGCGATAAGTGTTGGAATTAGATCTGGGCTAGCATATACCACACAAGCTGTTGTTTCTGCACCAATTGAAGGGATTATTGATATTAAACTTAAGAAAAGAGCAGATGGCAGAGATTATCTTGCAATATATTATGGCGGGCCAATCAGAGGTGCAGGAGGAACACACCAAGGAGTTTCTGTAATAATTGCAGATTATGTTAGAAGAAAGATGAATATTGCAGATTATGATCCAACTGAAGATGAAGTTAAGAGATATTTTACAGAAACAATTGATTATTATGAGCGGGTTGAAAGGAAACAATACAAACCATTAGAAGAAGAAATGAATTTTATAATTAAAAACATTAAAGTTGAGCTTAATGGTGATGCAGGATCTGAAAAAGAAGTTTCAAATTATAAAAATCTGCCAAGGGTCGAGACAAATAACATTAGAACGGGCTTGGCGCTTGTCTTAACAGATGGTTTGCCATTAAAAGCAGCAAAGATTTGGAAGCAATTAAACAAATGGGGAAAGGATTTTGATTTAGAAGATTGGAAATGGATGGATGATTTTCTTAAATTAAAAGCAAAATTAAGAGCAGGCGAAGCTAAAAAAGAAAGCACTGAAAATAAATTAACACCAAATTATTATTATATTTCTGAAATTGTTGCTGGCCGTCCAGTATTTGGATACCCATTAGAGCGAGGTGGATTTAGATTAAGATATGGCAGGTCAAGAATGACTGGAGATGGATCGTGGGCAGTTTCACCTGTAACTATGCGAATTTTGCTAGATTATTTGGCAACAGGCACGCAGATGAGAGTTGAACGTCCAGGAAAATCAACAGCATTATCTGTTTGCGATCACCTAGATGGCCCAGTCGTAGTATTAAAAGATGGAACAGTGCTTTATTTAGACTCAGAAGAAGAAGCAATAAAAGTCAGAAACAAGATTGAAAGGATTCTTTATTTAGGAGATATTTTAATTAGCCGCGGAGATTTTTCAGAGCAAGGAACAAAATTAGTTCCAGCTGGTTATTGTGAAGAATGGTGGCTTCTTGAACTTTCAAAAGCAATTACAGACAAACAAATAGCAAATCCTGCAGAATTTTTGGGAATTAGCAATGAATTATTTGAACAATTAAATAAAAATCCAATAAAAACAAAAATTTCATTAGCTGACGCAATAAAAATTTCAAAATTACTTTCAATTCCACTTCATCCACAACACACTTACCATTGGATTGAATTATCTGTTGCGCAAATTAAGCAAATTCGCGCTGAAGTTTTAGCGTCAACAAACAACACAATAACAAATACACCAGAAATTAAAAATTCTCTTGAATTAATTGGCTGTCCGCATGAATTATCAAATGGAAAAATAAAGATAACCGATGAGCAAATGCAGTTAATGAAGCTATTATTTTCAAATGAAAGCAATAAAGAAAATAATCTCGAGTATTTATCAGAAAGCGCCGGCATTAAAATCAGAGATAAATCTGGAACATTTATTGGAACAAGAATGGGTCGGCCTGAAAAGGGAAAGATAAGAAAGTTAAAAGGAAGCCCCACAGTACTTTTCCCAGTTGGAAAAGAAGGCGGAAGATACAGAAGCATGCTTGAAACATTAAAGCAAAAAGTAGTAACAGCTGATTTCCCACTATTCTTTTGTAATACTTGCCAGCTTCAGACAATATATCCTACTTGTGAAAGATGCGGAACAAGAACAACATTACATAGAGTCTGCCCAATATGCAAGAAAATGACAGACAAAATGCAATGTCACAAAGATACAATTGCTTACACAAAAAGAAAATTAGACATAACTCACTATTTCAATCACGCATTAAAGATGACTGGGCTGTCACAGCCACCAGAAATAAGAGGTGTTAAGGGAACGTGGAACAAAGACCACTTAACCGAATATCTTCCAAAAGGAATTTTAAGAACACAAAATAATTTGTATGTTAACAAAGACGGAACAATTAGATATGATATGACTGAATTGGGTGTAACGCACTTTAAGCCAAATGAAATTGGCTTAAGCATTCAAAAAGCAAAAGAGCTTGGATATGAAAAAGACATTTATGGAAAAGAAATTACTTCAGAAGATCAAGTAATTGAGCTTAAGCCGCAAGACGTTATCTTGCCAAAGTGCACACAGTCAGATCAAGAAGGCGCAGACAAGGTTTTGCTTAGAATCATGAATTTTGTTGACGACGAGCTTGAAAAAATTTACAAGTTACCAAGATTTTATAATGCTACAAAAACATCAGACATAATTGGGCACTTAGTAATTGGGCTTGCTCCGCACACCTCAGCAGGAATTCTTGGCAGAGTGCTTGGATTTTCAGAAACACAAGCATGTTATGCTCATCCATACTGGCACGATGCCCAAAGAAGAGACTTAGATGGAGAAGAAACAGCAATTATGCTAACCTTAGATGCATTCCTAAACTTTTCAAGGCAATATTTGCCAGATCGGCGAGGCGCAAGATCTATGGATGCTCCATTAGTCTTGACTACAAAAATATTGCCAGCTGAAATTGATGATGAAGTTTATGATGTAGATACTGTGTGGAGCTACCCTTTGGAATTTTATGAAGCAACACTTGAGTACAAGAATCCGTGGGACATTAAGATAGAGCAAATCAAAAACAGAATTGGAAAACCAGAGCAGTATGAAGGTTTTGGATATACTCATCCCGTCACAAGCATAAATATGGGAGTGTTAAACTCAGCATACAAATCAATTCCAACAATGCTTGAAAAACTTCAAGGACAGCTTGAGTTAGCAGATAAAATAAGGGCAGTAAACCGTGATGCTGTAGCAGAATTAGTAATCAACGGTCATTTTATCAGAGACATTAAAGGTAATTTAAGAAAGTTTACTCAACAAGGATTTAGATGCATTAATTGCAATGAAAAATACAGGCGAGTTCCAATCTCAGGCATCTGCACAGAATGCAGTGGAAAGATAGTATTTACAATTGCAGAAGGCACAATCAAAAAATATCTTGAACCATCAATTAATCTCGGAAATTATTGTCCAAATTATATGAAACAGACATTAAGCATTGTAAAAAGAAGAATAGAATCAATTTTTGGAAGAGAAGAAACAAAGCAAGTTGGATTGCAAGGTTTTTTTAATTCATAAATTAAAGTGATAATATGAAAATTAAGTGCCCTGACGGAAGTGTGAAGACAATTGATTGGTGCAGACAGTGCGGAAAGTGTCTGCCTAAGCCGATTAAAGACTCGCTTTTACACGGGCGGGAAAGAGAAACAAAGCCAAGGGAAAAGCCAAGATTTGGAGTAACAAAAGTTGTTGCTAATTGTCTTAGGTCAGCTTATTATGATATGACCGAAGAAGAAATCCAAGACTTGGAGAAGTTATGGGTATTTTCAAGAGGTCACGCAATTCACGAGTTTATTACAAGAACTCTCGGAGAGGAAGAAAAAGAAATTTTTGTTGAAAAGAAGTTTAAGCATTTTGATTTAATTGGATTTGTTGATGCAATTCACAAAGATATAATTTACGAGTTTAAGACAACAACAAATATTCCAGAAAAACCGTCTGAATCTCACGTTCTTCAAGGCCAAGCATACTATAGTATGCTACCAAAAGAGCAGCAGGAAAAGATAAGCAAGATCTTAGTTGTTTACATTAGCTTAAATAAGATCAAACAATTTGAAGTTCCAATAAGAGACATCACTAACTTTCTTGAAGAGCAGGGAAACATGTTGTCAGCAGCATTAAAGATGAAGATACCGCCAAATAAAGAACTAAGCTGGCTATGTAATTATTGTAGTCACCAGGACATTTGCGATAAAAACGGCGAGTATGAAGTGCATAATGGGAACGGCAATTCAAAAGAAGACACTAAACAAAGTAAAATAACACAGGAATAATCAAGCAGCCCATTGCGTGGATACGCCGAACTCCAACTTTTTGAGATAAAATTCCAATTGCAGTTGATAATGAGCAGATGAACAAGCCAGTAAATCCAGAGAAAATTAAAACAAGAACTAACACAAATAAAATTATTGCAATTGACAAGTTCCTGTAATTTAAGTTCTCTAAGTTTTGGGCAAATTTTTTGCCAATGATTATTGTGATTAATACAGAAATGCCAACAGCAGCAAACATTGTTGCAACAAGGATAAAGAATAAGTTGTGGTCAACAGTAATTATTTGTCTTACAGCAGCCATTACTCCAGACCTTGCTTTGTTTGTCAAAACTAGCATTCCAGCAGTGAATAAACAAGCTACAGTGTTGATTCCGCCGACAATTATTAAAAATTCCTCAGAGTCCTTGAATTTAGAGAAGCCCTGAGCAATAACTGCTGCTTGTGCAGAGCCAATTCCAGGAAAGATGCTTACAAAAGCAGAGGACAAGCAAGCCTTGAGATAAGCTTTGATATATTTCAAATTAAACATTGGAATATCCGCCTCAAGCTTTTGTTTTTTGACAACAGTATTTCCAGACATACTGATTAACAAAGTGGATATTCCAAAAAATCCGCTTAATAATGGGAAAAGCGGCTCTTTGACAGCAGAATAATTTAACACAAGCACACCAAGTATTCCAGAGAGCATGAAGATTGTAAATGCCCAGAACTTTCCCTTAAGATCTTTTTCCATCCAAATAAATAAAATTGAAAAAATAATCAATATTGGAGCAATAACAAACTCAAAATATGGATTAAAGTATTTAACAAATAAAAAGAAAAGCGGGAAAAGACAGAAACCAAGCAAAAGCGAACCAATTCCACCAATTATTGTAAGTTTTAATGCACGATAGCCCTCACCTCTTAAAAGCATCTCGTGTCCAGGCAGCACTCCAAGAACAGTATCTTCTTCAGGAGCTCCAAGAAATATAGATGGAATAAAGTCAACAAAAGAGCTGCAAATAATCATTGACACTAAGAAAACAGCAAGGTTTGAAAGTGAAAAGTATTGGTTAAGGATTGGAATAAGTGAAACAACAAGAAGAGCAACAGTATTTGTATGAAGTCCTGGAAGTATTCCAGTAATTATCCCAGCGCATATACCAAGTAATAAAGCAAGTAATATTTCGAGCAACATTGAAGATTAAGTTTTTCTCTTCTTCTGGAAAATTATTTTAGATACAATGCCGTTTGTGAACTTTTCAACAGGCCTAAATGTGAGAGCTATTGTCACAGTTAAAATTAAAGCGTAAGTTAATCCGCTTAACTTTAATGTCTCAGCAAATAACTCAGCAAACACAAACTTCACGCTTTCAAAAACAGATACAAGTATGCAAGATAAAAATAAGATGTGAACAGACTTTGCAAATATTTTAGAAATTGTCTTTTCATCAACTAAGTGAGAGACAAGCTCATTATCTTTTTTGTATATTTGTATTGAATCAATAAAAATATCCTTGAATTGATTTTCTTCATCAATGTGAACTTTGAAAAATTTAGATAGGTTGCTCTTGAATATGTTTGCAGTAGTCTTGTCTGAAATAAAAACTTCAAACTCAGCAACATCTGCTAGAGTAATTTCAATAACTCCATGAGGCATATGATAAAGTAGAGTAATTATATCTCCAAACTTGTCAAACTTAACTCTTGAAATCTTAATGTCACAGTGTGCACTAAGTTTTTTAATAAAATCATCAACTCTTTCAAGCGCATCCAAGTCATCATCTAATTCAGACAGCTTATTTAATTCTAAAATATTGTTAACATCCAAAATAGATATTAAATACATGTCTGGTAGATGTTTTACTCTCCTTAAGCTTGCCTTGACCTCAACCATTTTACCGAAAGCTATTTTAATTTAAATTATGAGTTAGGAGTATAAAAAACCTTTCGCATGAAACACAAATATATCCATGCAGGAGTTGGCCAAAGTTTAAGCAGGAATGAGGAAACTGCTGTTAGTGAAGCTGTAAATAAAGCGTTAGCCAGCATTCCCGTAGGAAAAACACCAACACTTTCAATTATATATACTGATTCTACACTTGATCAAAATAAGAATGAGCAGTTATGTGATCTCCGTGATAAAATGATTGTATGTTTAGTCCTCTTAAATCAGAAAGATTATTTTGAAAATCATACTTTATGCTTCTCGCAATGTGCTGGGCCATTGCTTGCCAGTCTGACTCAGAGTGCCAAATAGTTACTGGCTTTCCTGTTGTTCCGCCAGTGCCATAATTTCGCATACCCTTATCGCTTATTTTTGTTGTTTTAGGCAAGAAAGCACTAAAATCATTTCTAGAAAGGTGCTCTTTTGTAAGTTCAGGTATTGTTAAAGCAAATTCTTCAAGAGAGTTAATATTTAAAATATCATCAACAGAAATATTCTTGAAGTGCTCTTTGTAAAATGGAACATTTTCTTTTGCAAACAAAGCAGTATTCTTTGCCTGGACCAGAGCATATTTTTCACGCTGATTTTTGCTAATAGTGTCCCATTCAAGTGAGTCATATGCTGGAATGTCCTCTAGATGAAACATAAATTCCGAGAGCATTACCTCTGTCAGTGGCCGTTTCATGGAATTTATTTTAAGGCTCTTGAATATATAATGGTTTGTAGCCACTAATTAGCACATTTTATACAAGAAATCTCATTTGCGATTATCTCTAATTCGCCCTTATAGGTCTGAACCTTGCCTTTTACTCTGATTTCATCATTTTTGTAGACTTTTTTATCCAAGTTCTCAAAAGCAAAGACAGTGACTTTATCATACTTACTTTTTAGCTCAATAAAGGAAAAGTCTTCTTGATAAGTTGTATCGCCAACCAAGCCTTCAACAATAATTTCTTTTCCTAAATAATCCTCAAGAGCTGAAATGCTAACTGTTGGCGGCTTAGCAAATAATGAAATTGCAATTAATACGAGAATTCCAATTAATGACCAGATTAAAGAAATTCTTACTAATGTTTTATCATCCATAGTCTGGATTAAATAATTGCTTAAATATTACTCTTTTGTTTTTGTTCTCATGGGTTATTTGAAAGATAAACGGCTAAGCAAAGATGAATATTACTTGAATATTGCAAAAACTGTTGCGCTTAGAGGAACTTGCCTAAGAAGAAATTACGGCGCAATAATTGTTAATAATGACGCCCAAGTAAGCGCAGGCTATACTGGATCTCCGAGGGGATTTCCAAACTGCTGCGACCTTGGAAGCTGCTTGAGAAACGAGTATAATATTCCTTCTGGAGAAAGATATGATATTTGCAGATCAGTTCATGCTGAGGAAAATGCAGTAATAAATGCTGCAAGAACAGGTGCAGAAATTAATGGCGCAAAAATATATGTTGCTGGAATAGATAAAGACGGCAATGAAGTCGGCGCCATTCCTTGTAAGCGCTGCAAGAAAGTCATAATTAATTCAGGCATTGAAGAAATAATAATGCGGGATTCAGCAGGCAAGATTTACAGAGAGTATACTAATAATTGGAAGCGAGATGCTGAGATAAATCCAGATATGCTTGTAGAAGTTCCTAAGAAAGACCAAACTCAGAAATAGTTTCATAAATATGACCTTCAGAAGTCGGCGTGCTTTTGATTAATTTAATTTTATTTGCTTTAAAGCCAGCAATGTTAATTTTTTCAAACCTTTTGAATAAATCCTTTAATTTAGCCTTGTCGTATACTGCTTTTACTCTTGCAAGAGTTATGTGATTAGTGTAGTCTTTATCTTTTGCAAATCCTATTTTTGAAAGTTCATTATCAATCTGCATTCTTAGAGACTTAATCTCAGAGTCACCATCTTTTAACCCAATCCACAGCACATTTACTCTGCTCTGACTTGGAAAAGAGCCAAGTCCAGAAAAGCTAATATTGATTGCCTTAGAGTTTTTGCAAATCAGTTTTAGTATTTCACTTATTTTAGTAGCCTGCTCTTCAGAAATTTCATCAAGGAATTTTAAAGTAAGATGAATATTTTTAGGCTCTACATACTTTGCTGAAAAAAGGTTTTGCTTTTCAATTAATTTTTGAAGCTTGTTAACTTCTCCTTGAGTTTCAGATAGTAATTCAATAGCAATAAAGGCTCTCATATATTGAAAAATTCAATAAGTAAATAAAAGCATTGTTAATTTTTCAATTATGCTAAATTGACTGCAATTTATCATCGAGATAGTAGTGAGGGAATTCCCTTAATTAAAAGTATTGCAACGAGGATGTACTTAGCAAATCCAAGATAAGGAAAGTCACCAATTGCAATAAGTATGGCTGCGATTATGTCCACCACACCTAAAATACTGACGAATCCAACCATGAATATACCTTACTCTTCCTGTTTTAATCTTTTATTATTCTCTGGAATTGATTACAATATTGCATAAAATCAATCAATTCGTCTTCTAAAGTCCAATATCTATTGGAGAGCGCACTATAGAAAACTATTTATTTAGGTATTTTACACCTAGTATTATCATTAAAAATTAGGAGGTCAACATGGACGAAAAGAAATTTTCAAGACAGTTGGTTGGAAAGACAGTAGTTAGCAAAGGCGGAAAAAAGTTCGGAGTCGTTGGTGATTTGGTCTTTGAAGTAAGAACTGGCGAATTATTATACATCATACTTAAGATGCCAACAGCACATGCTGGAAGTCTAGATCTTGAAAAGACAAAAGAAGGCGATTACTTAATCCCTTACAGCTCAGTTATTTCGATTTCAGACTTTTTGGTTATAGCTGAAGAAGACATTGTTTAAGTCTTCTAAAGCTTTTTATTCTTTTATTGTGTACTGTTTTTTGGAATGTTAGCGGTAGTGATCGGTTTTGAACCTGAATTTGACAAATACGTAAAAAAAGGAACAATTCAAGGTATTGAGAATTATCTTAATGATCGCAAAATTACATATTCAATAGTACAAAAAGAAAATGGTTTTCAAAAAAGAGTTTATCAAGCTGACGGAGTAATTCAGATTCTTGAGACTTGCGCAAATATGATGACCCCAAAGCTAGAGAACAATATTCAGAATCAATGGGATTTTCTACTGACTAAAAAGCGGCTGTATCATGAATATAAGGAGTTACATCCAATGGGATTTTTTAAATCGGGCAAAGCATATGGTCGCGGAGATATTGCAAACTGCATTATCTCAGACAAGTTTTTAGTAGCGGACACCGAAGAAGAGCAAATAATGATGGGTAAAGTAGTTGCATATCACGAATGTATGCATAGTAGCTCATATGAACATTGCAGTATAGCTGATTGCATATTTTCAGAAATCTCGCTTGAAGATATTAAGTATCATGTTAAGCTCTGGCTTAATTCAGGTAGACCAGAATTATGCGATAAGCATAAGATATAATCCGCAAGTATTACAAAGCTTTTTTAATCAATATTCCTGTTAATTTTATATGTCTCTTAAGAAAATAGTATTCAGGAATGCGATATTTAACGCCATAAAGTATGGCGCTGACAGGATTGGCGCAATTATTTTTACAGTTATTATTGCAAGAATGCTTGATCCAGAGTTATTTGGGATTTACTCAATAGCTCTATCCACTGGACTGCTATTTCTGACATTTGCTGACCTTGGCATAAATAATGCAATGGTCAGGTATGTTTCTGAAGCTCTTGGAAAGCAAAATAAAGATTTAGCAAGCACATACTTCAAATATTTGCTTAAGTTTAAGCTAGCACTTACTTTAATTATTTCAGCAGTAATGATTGTATTTTCAAAGCAATTAGCAGAATTTTTGTTTAACAAGCCAGAATTATTTATGCCTTTTATTGCTGTTGGAGTCTTCTTAATCTTTCAGTCAATCTTTAGCAGCTTTGATTCTTTATTTTATGCCTTACAAAAAGTTAATTCAGCAGCAATTTCAAGGTTTTTGTTTGAAGTTGTAAGAATCATATTAGCGCCAATACTAATTATACTTGGCTTTGCAGTATTTGGAGTCCTAATTGGCTCCGCAATTGCAGCAGGTGCAGCAGCTTTATTTTTGCTTATAATAATGATGCGGGAGCACTCGCATTTAATCAATGGCGCAAAAGTTGACTTTGATAAAAAGAAGCTGTTAAATTATCTTTATGCTCTCACAATTTCATCAATTGCAGGAGTATTTTTCATATATATTGATACATTAATGCTGGGAGTAATGCTTCCAGCAGAATTTACAGGATACTACAGAGCAGCTTATGCTTTAGTCTATGCTGTAATTGGAATAATTTCCCTTGTTGATGTAACTTTCCCAATATTTACACAACTTGATGAAGAAAAATTAAACACAGTATTTCAAAAAGTTTTCAAATATTCAGCAATTCTTTCAATTCCAGCGTCAATTGGCGTTCCATTTATTGCAGCCCCATTTATCAAGATAATTTATGGAGTTGAATATCTTCCAGCAGTCCCGGCACTAGCAGCACTTTCTCTATTAATATTTGCATCAACTAGCGGGGCATTATTTACTAGCATGCTTAATGCAAGAGAAAGGCCATACTTGCCAGCTAAGATAATTATAGTCGGGCTAAT
>Ga0172364_10004238_pt1 | contig 11404 bp, 9 predicted proteins | sample LakKivSesite10cm_FD_114545 | JGI IMG/M metagenome (GOLD analysis project Ga0172364, IMG submission 114545) | Sediment microbial communities from Lake Kivu, Rwanda - Sediment site 10cm | ecosystem: Environmental > Aquatic > Freshwater > Lake > Sediment | place: Rwanda: Western Province, Lake Kivu... | reverse complement strand
GATTGTGATTCACGATGACCTGGATTTAGAGCTAGGCCAAATCAAACTCGGGTTTAGCCTTTCCAGCGCTGGCCATAAGGGATTAGAATCTATTATTGAGCATTTAGGGACAAAAGATTTTTATCGGGTTCGGTTAGGGATAGGCAAGCCCAAAGATAAAGAGGAAGTGGTAGAATATGTTTTGGATAGGTTTTCAGAGGAGGAGATGATTAAACTGGAAGAAGTGGTCAAACAAGCTGGTCATGCGGTTGAGGTTTTAGTAAAACAGGGGCTTGGTCAAGCGCAGAATCTGTTTCATAAGAGAAGCTAATGAGTTATTCAATCGGGATAGTGGGCTTAACCAATGCGGGAAAGAGCACGGTCTTTTCCGCGTTGACTTCTATAAAGGTTGCTTGTGAGGCGTATCCTTTTTGCACCATTGACCCAAATCGGGGGCAGGTAATAGTTCCGGACTTAAGGTTGGAAAAGCTGGCAAATCTGGTCAAGCCAGAAAAGGTGGTGCCTGCGGTGATAGAGTTTGTGGACATAGCGGGTCTGGTTAAAGGCGCTCATAAAGGGGAGGGGTTAGGAAATCAGTTTTTAGCTGAGATTAGAGCGGCGGATGCGATAGCAGAGGTAATCAGATGTTTTGAGAGCCCTAAGGTCTCTCATCCAGAAGGTTCTATTGACCCGGTTCGGGATGTGGAAACCGTAAGGTTTGAGTTGATTAAAAAGGACCTGGAGACGGTTGAGCGGAGGCTGGAGAAGGCGGAACATCAGCTAAAGGTCGGGGATAAGCAGGCGCGGGTGGACTTGGAGCTTTGTAAGAAGATGAAAAAGACTTTAGAGGATTTGGAGACATTGAATAAACTTTCTTTTACCCAAGAGGAGGAGCTGATTATTAAAGAGATGAAGCCTTTGACCTTGAAGCCGGTTTTTTATATTGCCAATTTAGGAGAAGAGGCAATAGCTAAAAAGACCCATCAGTATTTTGAGCGATTAAAAGCGTATGGAGAAAAGCAGGGGATTAAGGTAGTGGCTTTTTTCGGGAAGGTGGAGGCAGAGGTGCATGAGTTAGAGAAAGAGGAGCAGGAGCTATTCTTAAAAGAGATGGGGATTGAGCAATCTGGTTTAGGAGAGGTGATAAAAACCGGGAAGGAAATTTTAGACCTGATAACCTTTTATACTGCGGTGGGAGGGAAAGAACTTCGGAACTGGCTAATTCCCAGAGGCACGACCGCGGTTAAAGCGGCTGGGAGGATTCATAGCGATTTTGAAGCGGGTTTTATTAAGGCAGAGGTGATAAAGCTGGAGGATTTTATTAGAGTTGGTGGGGAGCAAGAGGCTCGCAAGTTAGGATTGGTTTTGGTTCAAGGCAAGGAGTATGTGGTTCAAGATGGCGAGGTGATTCATTTTCGGTTTAAGGTTTAGTAAAAGGGGCCAGGAATGACAGAGGTTTTAGATAAAATCAGGAATGCGATTATTGAGATGAAAATTGACCAAGCGAGTGCTTTGACCAAGGAGGCGCTGGCGCAAGATTTATCTGCGATAGAGATTCTCAATCAAGGATTAATTTCTGGGCTTAAGGTAGTGGGGGAGAGGTTCAGAAGGGATGAGATATTTTTACCAGAGGTGATGCTTTCTGCCAGGGCGTTTAAAGCTGGATTTGAGCTCCTGAAGCCTAAACTATTAGAAGGCAATTATCAGCCTCGGGCAAAAGTGGTTTTAGGCACAGTCGCAGGAGATGTGCATGATATAGGAAAGAACATTGTTGCCAGTTTGTTAGAGGGGAATGGTTATCAGGTAATAGATTTGGGGGTAAATGTTTCCAGAGAAAGTTTTGTAGGGGCGGTTGAAAAACATAAGCCAGAAGTTTTGGGAATGAGCACCTTGCTTACTACTACTATGCCAGAGATGGGGAGGGTGATTCTGGAACTTAAGAATAAAGGAGTAAGAGATAAAATAAAGGTAATTATAGGAGGGGCGCCGGTTTCTCAAGAATATGCGGAGAAGATTCAAGCGGATGGCTATGGAGAGGATGCACAGCAAGGGGTGGAGATAATCAATAAATGGCTGGAAGAAGGGGGGAGCGGTAATGACTGAGAATTGGGTAAAAAAATTTGATGGAATCTGGAGAGAGCCTAAAAAATGGGTAGAAAAGCTCAAAAAAGAAACTGGGAAAAAAGTAATTGGCTGGGCAATACCGGATGGTCCAGAAGAGTTGATTTTAGCCAGTGGCGCTTATTCAGTGGGTTTGTTAGGAGAGGGGACCGCTTTTTCTTTAGCAGAGGCGCATTTTCAGGGATTTGCCTGTTCTTATAGCCGGACTCTTTTGGAGCAGATTAAAAGAGGAGAGCTTAATTATCTGGATGGGGTGATATTTCCTCATACCTGCGACGCGATGAGAGCGCTGGACTTGGTGGTGAAGGAGTTGGAGCCATTCAAGCTGGTAGAATCTTATCGCGTGCCTCGGGTGAGGGATAACGCCAGTGCGGTGAAGTATTTTAGCCAGGAACTGGAGCGGGTCAGGAAAAGGTTAGGAGAATTGACCGGGCATTATGCAAAAGCAGAGGAGCTGGGACCAGCGATTAAGCAGGTGAATCAGGTTAAGGAATGGTTAGGTGAAGTGAAAAAGGAGATGGTGAGCGGAAGAGTGAACGCGCGGGAGTTTTTTTCTCTGGTTCAGGCAGGGATGGCCGGAGATAAGAGAGAAGTGGGCGAACTGGCAAGGAGATTTTTGGAAGAGGTAAAAGCTCGCAACACATCAAATCAAAAGAAGCTCAAGGTGGTATTGGCGGGCAAGGTTTTGGAGCCGATTGAGATGATTGATGAGCTTGAACACGCGGGCTTTCAGGTGGTGGATGATTTGCTGGTCAATGGCTCAAGGTATATTGAAAGCCAGGTAAAGATTGGCTCGGAGCCGATGAAGGATTTGGTTTACGCCCAATTGAATAAAATTCCGATAGCCGGGGTTTATGATACTAAGAAAAGCAGAGCTCAATGGATAATTCAACGGGTTAGAGAGACCCAGGCAGAAGCAGTGATTTATTTGGTGCAGAAGTTTTGTGAGCCTTATGAGCTGGAGGTGGTGGGGGTAGAGGAGGAATTGAATCAAGCGGGAATTAAAGTTTTGAGGCTGGAGAGCGATTATCAGACCAGTTCCTTGCCTTTGCTTCGCACCCGGATTGATGCCTTCGCAGAGATGCTGGTTGGTTGAAGATGATTTGGGCTGGAGGATTTTAAGGGGATTAACTGGAGAAACTGGAAAAGTTTGCTAAAATTTTAGATGTAAAATAACTGAATGGAGGAAAAGCTATGATTATTGTGATGCAAAAAGGGGCAAGCGAGAAAGAGATAAATATGGTGGTGGAAAAGGTAAAATCAGCTGGGCTGGATGCTCATCTTTCTCGGGGGGAAGAAAGGACCATCGTGGGAGTGATTGGAGATAAGACTCGCCTAGATGCTGAGGAGATTCGGGCAATGGCCGGGGTGGAGAAAATTATGCATGTGACCTCGGCTTATAAAAGGGCGAGTCGGGACTTTCATCCTGAGAATACCGTGATTGAGATAGGTCCACTTCAATTAGGCAAAAACCGAATTGCGGTGATTGCGGGACCTTGTGCGGTGGAGAGCAAGGAGCAATTGTCAAAATCTGCCCGGAGGGTGAAGGAGTTAGGCGCAAGCGGGCTTCGGGGAGGAGCTTTTAAGCCCAGGACCAACCCTTATAGTTTCCAGGGATTAGGCGAAGAGGGATTAAAATATCTGGCAGAGGCAAGAGCTGAAACCGGACTTCCAATAGTCACAGAATTGATGAGCGTCAAGGATATAGAATTAGTAGCCAAGTATGCGGATGTTCTTCAAATCGGAGCTCGGAATATGCAGAATTTTATTTTGCTCAAAGAAGCGGGGCAGTCCCAAAAACCGATTCTGCTTAAACGAGGCTTGAGCGCAACTATGGAGGAACTTTTATTAGCCGCGGAATATATTCTGGCTCAGGGCAATAATCAGATAATTCTTTGTGAGCGAGGGATTCGCACCTTTGAGGATTATGCTCGGAATACTTTAGCTTTAAGCATAGTTCCAGTGATAAAAAAGGTTTCTCATCTTCCAATTATTGTGGACCCAAGCCATGGCACGGGACGGTCTGATTTAGTGGCGCCGATGAGCAGAGCCGCAATCGCGGTAGGCGCGGATGGATTGATTATTGAGGTTCATCCTCAACCAGAAAAAGCGCTGGTAGATGGTTCCCAGTCCTTAAATTTTGACCAATTTGCTACCCTGATGAAAGAGATTAAGCCGATTGCTCGGGTTTTGGGAAAGGAAGTTTAAGTAAATTTGGAAACTCCAACGCAGGAGCAAAGTGTAGAAATAAGGGGTGAGAAAATCGCATTGCGCCTGGATAAAACGCAGGGCGCAATTGGACTGGAAAGAATAGATGAAAAAATTAAATTCAGCCCGATTATTTTCTGGGCGGGCTTTCGGAATTCCTCCCAAGATAAAAAATTTTTCTTCTCCAGTGTCGTTATTCCTGAAAAATTAGAGCGGGAAAAAGAGCAGATTACACCCATAGGTAAAGCAGAGCTAATCAGATGGCCGACCGCTTTTTATGGCTGTGAACTTTGCTGGGAGATAGGATTTTTCCCCAAAGAAGATTTTGCGCTTTTCCGAATAGTGTTTAAGAATCAGACCACAGCGAGAGTTCTTTTGGATGAGCTATGCCCATTTGCGTATAGAGGCGCAGGGGATGGCTTGGAGATGGGCGCAGGGTATTCGGTCTGGAGATTTTATAGATTGAGCTATCAATCTTGGAGTCCTGCTGGGTCTATCAATTTTCAGGCTCCGCAGGCTCGGTCAAGAAATTTCTTAGCGAGAAGAATCGCACTCGCGCCTTATCTCTGGAAGAGAGAAGATAGTTCAATCTGGACTTCAGAATGGATGGCAGAGATAGTGGAGCCAGAGTTGGATTTAGCTTTTCTTTTAGGTTTTATCACATCTAAAAATCAGACTGGAATTATTAGTAGTGAGATAAAATATGAGCGGTTTCGCAAATTAGAGGCAATCTGCGATTGTGAGGGAATAGAGGTTTTACCCGGGGGAGAGGTCAGCTCAGAATGGGTTTTAGTAATGCTTACTGATACCCCCCGAGCAGGTCAGAAAAAATATTTTGAGCTCTGGGCAAAGGCAATGTCCGCAAAAAGAACAAAGCCCATTACTGGCTGGTCAAGCTGGTATTTTTACTTTGAAAAGATAAACCTGGAAAAATTTGAAGAGAACCTAAAATCCGCTAAAAAGCTCAATCCCAAGATAGAGCTTTTCCAGTTGGATGATGGCTATCAAACCGCAGTGGGAGATTGGCTGGATTGGAACGAAAAATTTACCATCAAGCCCAAGGCATTGGTGGAGAAAATTCATCAGGAGGGATATAAGGCGGGCATCTGGCTTGCGCCTTTTTTAGCTTCTCGGGAGTCAAAGTTATTTGAAAGACACAGCGATTGGTTTCTAAAAAATGAAAGAGGAAAGCCAGTATTAGCAATGGTCAATCCTTCCTGGAAAGGACTTTTTGCCTATGCTTTGGATGCGACTCATCCAGAATTTCAGAGATGGCTCAAAGAGTTGATTGAAAAATTGGTTAAAGAGGATGGATTTGATTTTCTTAAGCTGGATTTTATTTATTCTGCGGTCTTGCCAGGCAAAAGGTATGACCCAAAAATCACCGGCGCGCAAGCGCTGAGAAAAGGTTTGGAGATAATCAGAGAATCCGTAGGAGATAATTGCTATATTTTAGGCTGTGGCGCTCCTTTGGGAACAAGCATTGGCTTGGTTGATGGGATGCGAGTTTCTCAAGATATAGCCCGGAAATGGTCAAACTCATTGGATTGGCTTTTTGGACTCACCCTCACTCCTTGTTTAAGGAGTTGTTTGAAAAATAATTTAGCTCGCTCTTTGACCGCTCATCGGCTCTGGGCGCTGGACCCGGATTGCTTGATTTTAAGTCAAGGGGGGAAATTAACTAAAGAAGAGATAAAAAGTCAACTGGTAATTTTTTATTTATTAGCTGGTCAAGCGCTTTTAAGCGAGGAGATTAGCAAACTTAATGAGGAGCAATTGCGCTGGTTTTCATTTTGTCTACCGGTTGCACAATCTCCAGCAGAGCCTATAGACCTTTTTGACCGGGAATTTCCAGAGGAGATGTTTTTATCTGGAGAGCGAGGCAGTTTGCTTGGACTTTTTAACTGGAGGGATGAGCCAAAACCGGCTCTACTGAACTTTAAAAAATATGGTTTAGAAGGAAGGTATCATATTTTTGAATTTTGGTCTCAAGAATATCAGGGGGAAGTGGAAGGTAAAATAGAATTGGGAAAAATCACGCCTCATAGTGTCAAGTATTTTTCTATAACCCCTGTCTCTGACCAGCCAGAAATCATTGGATTGGATTTTCATTTAGGAATGGGGACCCAAGGCGCAAAGCTCACTGCTCAAGCTGGGAGATATATTCTTGAGCTTTCGCTTTCTGGCAAAAGAAGGGGAAAGGTTTGGCTAAAGCTACCAAAAGAAAAAGAGTTAAGGATAGTGGAAGTTGAATTTGAGGATAGGCTAATTTTGGAGTTATAAAATAATTTTTCTAATCTCTGATTTTTTATTTGCACGGATTAGCATTTCTAAAAATGGTCATAATTTGCCATAATTCCTGCTTGGTTGTAGGATAAAAAGAAAATGAGCAGGGAAGAGATACCTCAAAAATTTGGTAGATACCAGATAATAGAGCTTTTGGGCAGAGGCTCTATGGGGGTGGTCTATAAAGCCAAAGACCCGGTGATTGGAAGATTGGTCGCAATCAAGAGCATTCCTGAAACTATTGGCTTGGAGACTGGCAAAAAGCAGGAATATATAAAAAGATTGCTTCAGGAGGCAAAAGCTGCAGGAAGGCTCCAGCATCCTAATATCGTGACCATTTATGATGTGGGAGAGAGCGAGCAGGGTCCTTTTATTGCGATGGAGTATCTTAATGGGGTGACGCTCAAAGAGGTTCTTGCCAGTGGGAAAAAACTCTCAATGCCTCAATTAGTTGAATTGGTCAGGCAGGTTGGAGAAGGGCTGGATTATGCTCATAGTCAAGGGGTGATTCATCGGGACATCAAGCCAGCTAATCTGATGATAGTGGAAAATAATCTGGTCAAGATAATGGACTTAGGGATTGCTCGGCTTCCCTATTCAGACCTTACCCGGGAAGGAAGGTTAGTTGGTTCACCCAGTTATATGTCCCCAGAGCAACTTCAAGGAGAGGAGCTGGATGGTCGCTCGGACCTTTTCAGTTTAGGGGTGGTTATTTATCAATGTGCGACTGGCAAAAAGCCTTTTTTAGGTCAGAGCATTCAGGAGATTTGCTGGAGAATCATCCACGACCAGTATTCTATTCCCAGCAAAATAGACCCATCTTTGTCTCAAGAATTTGATTATGTGATTGCTAAGGCTTTAGCTAAAAATCCGGACCAGCGATTCCAGACCGCCAAAGAGATGTTTGAGGCGATGCGCAGGCTTCTCAGCGAAAAAGAAAGGGAAAGAGAAGCAGGGCGGAAACCCGCTTCACAAAAAACCGCGGAGATTTCCAGCCCGGCTCAAGCTCAGTCCCAAAAATATTCTTCTGGCTACGAGGAAAGCGGTTCCTATTCTTCAAGCTCTGAGTCAGAAATTGATGACATCTTTCGGGACTTGACCCTGGTGCATAGAAGCCTTCGGCTTTCTCCAGAAAAAACTACCAGAATTTGGGAAATTGCCTTAGTGGTGATGGCTGGGCTGATTTTAGCCGGGATTTTGGTCTGGTTCTTTTTATTTCGGGGGTAAGAGATGATTTTTAGGTGTCCGGGTTGTAAATCTAACTTAAAGGTGGGGGAGGATTTATTTGCAGAAAAGGTAGTGGTGCGCTGTCCGGAATGCCTCCAGATTTTCATCGCCCACAACGATGAGTCAGTGGGAAAAGCAGACGCAACTGGTGAGGCGACTCTTTTGGTAAGCGACCGCATCAATTTAGCTCAAGCTGAAAAGCAGTCCCTTGCCTGGCAGAAAGCAGGCGCAAGTCTTACCGGAATTCGTGGTCCAGACCAAGGGATTCATCTGCTTTTGAAAAAAGAGGAAATGGTAGTTGGCAGAGAGGAGGCAGATTTGATTCTAACGGACCCGGCGGTAAGCAGATGGCATTGTCGGATTTTCAAAGAAAAAAACCGCTACTGGATAGAGGACCTGGGAAGCACTAATGGCACTCTGGTCAACAAAAAGAGGGTTCAGCGGGCTGAGCTTAATCATCTGGATGAGATAGAGATTGGTCAGAGTTTATTGGTGTTCAGTGAATATAGCCAGAAGCAAGAGGTGAAAGTGGAGGATTTAAGTCAGGAGATAGAAAAGCTGAGAAAAGATGAAACCAAAATTACCGGGAAGGCTAAGCCCAGTCCTTTGCCCAAGAACCGAGAATTTTATCTTGAGGTAATGACCCAGCCGGGTCGGGCAAGGAGTTATCAAATCTCTAAGCCGTGCATAATTTTAGGACGAGGAGAGGATGCAGATATTAGGTTAGAGGATGATGAGGTTTCCAGAAAACATGCAATGATTGAAATTTTTAGTAAGGAAAATGTTTATCTTTCAGATTTAGCAAGCGCCAATGGCACTTTCCTGAACGGGGCTCGGATTCGCTCTATGCGGATTATTCACGGGGATAAAATCCGCTTAGGAAAGACCATTTTGAAGTTGGTGGTTAAGGATTTAGTGGATGAGGAATGAGAAATTAGAAAGTTTAATTAAAAGATTTGAAAAAAAGGACCGAACTTCTTTGGCTCAGATTCTAAGTCTGATAGAAGAGGAGCCTTTAGCCAATTACCGGGCGCTGGAGAGACTTTTCCAAAAGGCCCGGGGAATGAAAAAAATTGGGGTAACGGGTCCGCCCGGGGCCGGGAAAAGCAGTCTGATTAGCAGGATGATTAGCCGTTTTCGTTCAGAAGGAAAAACTGTGGCTTGCGTGTTAGTTGACCCAAGTAGTCCGATTTCTGGCGGTGCGGTGTTAGGTGATAGGATTCGGATGCAGGAGCATTTTCTTGACTCTGGGGTATTTTTAAGGAGCGTGGCGAGTCGGGGTGAGCCTGGCGGGCTTTCTCGCTCCGCGATTGAGATGAGCTTTTTATTGGATGCGTTTGGGATGGATGAGATTATCATTGAGACCTTGGGAGTGGGACAGAATGAGCTGGAAGTGGCAAGCATTGCTGAGACCGTGCTGGTGGTGCTTACTCCTGAGGCAGGGGACGCGGTGCAGGCGCTTAAAGCGGGCTTGCTGGAGGTCGGGGATATTTTTGTGGTGAACAAGTCAGACCGTCCCAGCGCTCAAGCGCTCTATTATGAGCTTGGTTCAATGTTAGAGGATGACACCCGTAAAAGGTTTAAAAAAGTGCTTTTGGTTTCCGCCAGCAATAATCAAGGGATAGAGCAATTAGTTTCTGCGATTTCCGAACACAGAAAGAGCATTGAAAAAAACCCAGACGAGCTTAAAAAATTGCTTCGGGAAAGATATTTTCTGGAGCTGGCGATAGATAAATGGAGGGCGGTTTTGAAAGAAAATCTGGAAAAGAACTATCCTGTGCTTTTAAACGCTGTTCGGGCTGGCGAATTGACCTCGCATCAGGCAATAGAGCAGATGGAGGATATTTTAAGGAAACTAACTCCTCAAAAATTGAATTTTCACCCCAAGAGGAACAAAAAATAATCGGAGGAAAAAAGGAAGATGAGGGGGAGAAAAAATTGGCACTATTGGCTTGGGGGTTTATTTTTATTGCTATTGAATCAATGTGCGGTTCAATTTTATCCGAGAGCAGTGAGCCAGAAGCAGAAGATTCAGACCAATTTCGCGTATTCGGTTGATACTCTTGGCGCTTCTCTTTTCAGATCAACTAAGGGCAGAAAAGCAAAAAGCCCTGAACGGCAAAAGATGATTATTGAGAACTATCTTTTTTACGCAGACCCGAAGTTTCAAGACCCTAATCATTTTTATCCAGAGCCGGGGGAGATTAAGGATATGGAGATGACCTTATTTAAAGAAGAAAAGGATTATGAGGTTTATTTTCTAAAGTGGAGCAGTTCATATGAGCCGGTGAACCCAGAATTCTGGAGATTATATCAAGATTATAAGGAGAATTGGACAGTTTTCGCCTTGTATTTCAAACATAAAAATCCTGTTCAGGCAGGGATGGTTGTGACTCACGGCTGGACTGGAGGGAAGATTACCAAAAAAAATATGTTTTTCCCCCCGCTGGTGCCGAAATTTGTGGAAAAAGGTTTTGATGTAATTTTTGTCCAACAACCATATCACGGGCTACGGATGCCCAAAGATTCTTATTTTTCTGGTGAGCTTTTTATCAGTTCGGAAGTAAGCAGGCTAAATGAGGCAATGTGCCAAGCAGTGACTGATATGAGAAGCGCAATCCGATGGCTCAAACAGGACCATCAATTAGTGGGGATGTTCGGAGGAAGTCTGGGCGGGGTGGTTAGTCTTGAGACCGCAGTGGTTGAACCAGAACTGGATTTTGTGATTGCACGGGTGCCACCAACCAGCTGGGCGGATTTAACCCTCTCCAGCGCTTTAGTTCCTTATGTGGGGCAGGGAATCTGGGATAGCGGAATTGGGCTGGAGACCGCCAGGAAAATTTTTTATCCCACAAGCCCTGCTAATTTTTCTCCGGTCCTTGCTAAAGAAGATATTCTGATTATTTCCGGGATGGGAGATAATTTTGTTCCGGTGAATCAATCAATTTTAATCTGGGAGAGATGGGATAAGCCAGAGATATTCTGGTTTGCTGGTGGACATATCTTGAACTTTGAAACCAAAGAAGCGCTCAGGATAGAGGAGCAATTTCTTTATAGGCAACTTAAAAAATTGAATAAAGAGGTTAATTAAATGCCTCTGCTAAAAATCAAACGAGTTGGACTGATTGCCTGCGGAGTGCTCAGGCGGGAGTTCAGTTTTTTTGCCAGTAAAAGCCCATTGGTGATTGAGTTCTTTTTCCAGCCTCAGGGGCTTCATAATAATCCAGAGGCGATGCGGGAGCGATTGCAATCAGTGGTTAACCAGATTGAGGGAAAGCATAATTTTGACTATCTGGTTTTTGGATATGGGTTATGCTCTAGGGGGATTGAGGGACTTTGGAGCCAAAAGACGCCAATGGTGTTTGCGCGCGCTCATGATTGTCTAACCTTTTTGTTAGGAGGAAGGAAAAGGCAGGAAGAGATTTATCAAGAGCATCCAGACGCCTATTGGTTCAGTCCCGGCTGGATCGAAACCGGCACCCAGCCCAGCAAAGAAAGGATAGAACGGTCTTTGAAAATCCTCACGGACCAATATGGAGAGGAAAAAGCGAAAATTCTTCTTCCTGAGTTAGAGACTTGGCTT
>Ga0172364_10004237_pt1 | contig 11405 bp, 12 predicted proteins | sample LakKivSesite10cm_FD_114545 | JGI IMG/M metagenome (GOLD analysis project Ga0172364, IMG submission 114545) | Sediment microbial communities from Lake Kivu, Rwanda - Sediment site 10cm | ecosystem: Environmental > Aquatic > Freshwater > Lake > Sediment | place: Rwanda: Western Province, Lake... | reverse complement strand
GATCCAATTATCACGAAATTGGAGATGCTTCCGGCCAGTTCCAAAAAAATAATGAAAAAAAGGTGATTATCTGCTAAAATACTGAAAAATTCCTTGGGGTAGAGAGTGGAGGAGAGAATGGAATTCAAGAACCTCATCACCCGGAAGGCTGACAGCATCGGCTGGGTAACCATCAACCGGCTCGACAAGCTCAACGCCTTGAACGCCGAGACTGTTAGAGAACTGAAGAGCGCCTTCCTGGAATTGGAGAAGGACGCCGAGGTCAAAGCCGTTATCCTCACCGGATCGGGGGAGAAGGCTTTTATCGCGGGCGCTGATATCACTGAGCTAGCCGGCCTCGACTTGACTCAGGGAAAGCAGTACGCTCTTGAAGGCCAGGAATTAACCAAGATCATAGAAAATTTTCGCAAGCCCGTCCTGGCGGCAATCAACGGCTTCGCCCTTGGAGGCGGGACAGAGCTAGCCCTGGCCTGTCATATCCGCATCGCCTCGGAGAACGCCAGGCTCGGACAGCCCGAGGTCAAGCTCGGGCTCATCCCGGGGTTTGGCGGAACCCAGCGCCTGGCCCGCCTTGTCGGCAAAGGAAAAGCGATGGAGCTCATCCTCTCAGGCCGGGTCATCGAGGCCAAAGAGGCGCACGAAATCGGCCTGATCAACAAAGTGGTCCCTTTGTCGAACCTCCGGGCGGAAGCTGAAATGATGGCCAAGGAAATCATCAAGAATGCGCCGCTCGCCTTAGGGTACGCGATTGAAGCGATCAACAAAGGTTTGGATCGAACGCTCGAGGAAGGGCTAAATGTCGAGGCGGAGATTTTCGGCCGCGCCTGCGGCACTGAGGACAGCCTCGAGGGAACCAAAGCTTTTCTTGAGAAAAGAAAGGCCAATTTTCGCGGTAAATGAGAGGTGATAAATGGTTACATATCAAGGTAGACTCCAGGCCAAAGGGCTAAGGATCGGGATTGTGGTCAGCCGCTTCAACCAGTTCATCTCGGATAAGCTCCTGGCCGGAGCCCTGGACGCCCTGGACAAGCTCGGAGCCGCGGAAGCGGACATCTCCGTGTATAAAGTTCCCGGGTCGTTTGAGATTCCGGTCGTGGTCAAAAAATTGGCCAAGACGGGCAAAGTTGACGGAATTATCTGTCTCGGGACTCTCATCCGCGGCGACACGCCTCACTTTGACTTCCTGAGCGCCGAGGTAACCAAAGGAATTGCCCAGATTGCCATGGAAGAAGGAATCCCCTGTTCCTTCGGCATTCTCACGGTGGACACGATCGAGCAAGGCATCGAGCGGGCCGGGGCCAAGGCTGGAAACAAGGGCTGGGACGCGGCCTTCTCCGTCGTCGAGACTTTAAACCTCATTAAAGCGGCCAAACTGGGCTGAGAGCGCCCCCATGGGCAAGAGAAGAAAGGCCCGGGAGAGCGCTCTTCAGATTCTCTACGAGCTCGAATTCGACAGTTCCGACGTCGACGGGACCATCGACCGGTTCTGGAGGGAAAAAAAGGCTCCGCAAGAGATTCGAGAATACAGCCGCTGGTTGGTCAGAGGCATTCAGGCTCATCGCGAGGAAATCGATGAGGCTCTCCAGTCGATCTCCACGAACTGGCGCATATCCCGCATGGCTCTCATCGACCGGAACATCCTCCGTCTGGCTGCCTTCGAGTTGCTTGAGTCCGATTCTCTGGCTCCGGCGATTGTCATCAACGAAGCCATCGAGATTGCCAAAAAATACAGCAGCCTCGAAGCCGCGACCTTTGTCAACGGGATTCTCGATGCCTTGAGGAAAAAAATCCAGGCGGCAAAATCGCCGTCCGATGAGGTCAAAGATGTCGCCAAGAGACGCAAAAAAGACTGACCAGGATATTTCCCGGGAAGAAAAGATTGCCAAGCTGCGCCAAGAAGGGATCAGTCTTTTCCCTTATAAAACGGAAAAAACGCATTCCGTGTCCGAAGCGGTCAGGGATTATGTTTCCCTCTCCCGGGAAGAGCTGGAGGAGAAGAAGATCGCCGTCACTGTGCCCGGCAGAATTCTCTCCATCAGGAAAATGGGCCGGGCGACGTTCGCCACGATTTCCGACAGCCGGGCCAAGCTTCAAGTTTACCTGAGGGAAGACCTGCTGGGAGAGAAGGGTTACCGGATTTTTAACCTCATGGATGTCGGCGATATCCTCACCACTGAAGGCACGCTGTTTAAAACTCGGACCGGAGAGCTCACCATCCTGGTCCGTTCATTCAGCCTGCTGGCCAAATGTCTCCACCCTCTTCCCGAGAAATGGCACGGGCTTCAGGATGTCGAACTTCGCTACCGCCGGCGCCACCTAGACTTGATCATGAATCCTGAGGTCGGGGAGGTTTTCAGGCTGCGCAGCCGGCTGATCACCCAGATCCGCGAATTTTTCGATGAGCGCGGGTACACGGAAGTCGAAACGCCGATGATGCAGGTCATTCCTGGCGGAGCTTTGGCCAGGCCTTTTAAAACCTTCCACAACGCCCTGGGCATCGACCTTTATCTGCGGATTGCTCCCGAGCTTTATCTCAAGAGGCTGGTCGTCGGCGGGCTGGAGAGGGTCTACGAAATCAACCGTAACTTCCGCAACGAGGGTATCTCGTCAGAACACAACCCTGAGTTCACGATGCTGGAGTTTTACCAGGCCTACAGCGACTACTATGACATGATGGACCTGACCGAAGAGCTGCTCTGTGCCCTCAGCCGGACGCTTCTCGGCCGGGAGGAGTTTCCTTACGGTGATGGGATCATTTCCCTTAAGAGGCCCTGGCCGCGGATTAAGTTCAGGGACGCCCTTCTCACCTACAGCGGGCTCTCGCCCGGCCGCTTTGATAACCGCGAAGAGCTCGTCGAGTTTGCCGCCACGCTGGCGCCTGAGAAAAAGCCCCGCACCTACGGGAAAGCGCTTGACATCATTTTCGACAAGCTGGTCAAGGACAAGCTTGTCCAGCCCACCTTTGTCATCAACCATCCCAAGGAGATTTCTCCTCTGGCCAAGACCTCCCGCGAGAACCCCGAAGAAGCTGAGCGGTTTGAGCTCGTCGTGGCCGGCATGGAGATTGCCAACGCCTTCAGCGAGCTCACCGACCCGCACGAACAGCGGCTTCGCTTTGAGCAACAGGCCCAAGAGAGGCTGAGAGGCGATGAAGACGCCCACTGGATCGATCTGGATTACGTTCAAACTCTCGAATTTGGGCTTCCCCCCACAGGAGGGGAGGGGATTGGCATCGACCGCCTGGTCATGCTCTTGGCCAACAGAAAATCCATCAGGGAAGTCATCCTGTTCCCTCTGTTGAAGCCCAAATAGAAAAGCCCTATGGACTACGAACTGTTTATCGCTTCCCGCTATCTTAAAGCCAAGAGGAAACAGGCGTTCATCTCCGTCATCACCTTCATCTCCGTCCTGGGCATCACTATCGGGGTCATGGCCTTGGTGATTGCTCTAGCCCTGATCACCGGGTTCCAGGAGGACGTCCAGGATAAAATCCTGAGCGCCACCTCTCATATCATGGTGTCCGACCTCAGCGGGGAAGGATTGTCTGATTACCCCGCCCTCGTCTCCAAGCTCAAGGGAATCCGGGGAATTCAGGTGGTCTCCCCCATAGCCTATGATATGGTCTTGGTCAGCGGATCTTACCGGAGCCGCGGAGCCATGCTCAAGGGGATCGATTTCGACCTTGAACGCAGGCATTCCTCCTGGCTCCAGGCGCTGGACTCCGGGACGATTCCTCCTTCACAAGAAGAGGGCATTCTTTTAGGCCGAGAGCTGGCTTTTGCCATCGGAGCCAGCCCGGGCAATGAAGTCACGGTTTTGACCTCCTCCTCGCGGCTCTCCCCTCTGGGGCTTTTCCCCCGGACGAAAAAATTCACAGTCAGCGGCACTTTTTCTACCGGGCTTTATGAGTTCGATTCCACCACGGCCCTGGTCCCTCTTTCGGCCGCCCAGAAGTTTTTCCGGCTGGGCGACAGGATCAGCCACCTTCAGATCAGAATCGATGATATTTTCGAGGCCGAAAGGATCGCCGGACGGATCAAACAGGTCCTGCCGCCGGCGGCCTATGTCACCACCTGGATGGAGCTCAACAAGTCTCTGTTCTCGGCGCTGAAGCTGGAGAAAAACATCATGTTCCTGACGATCACATTGATCGTCTTCGTGGCCGCGCTCAACATCATCGCCACCCTTATCCTGATGGTCATGGAGAAAACGCGGGACATCGGCTTCCTGATGGTCGTGGGGGCGACGCCGAGAAGCATCAAGAAGATTTTTTTCCTGCAGGGGGTCATGATCGGGGTCATCGGGACTTCGGCCGGGGTGGCCCTCGGGCTTTTCTGCTGCTGGCTGGCCAACACGTTTGAGCTCATCAAGGTGCCGGTCGATATCTATCAGATTTCCTATGTGCCATTCCATATTAAACTTATCGATTTACTAATGATTATCGGGGTCAGCCTGGCGATCAGCCTCCTGTCGACGCTTTTTCCCTCTCATCGGGCCAGCAGAGTTGACCCAGTCGTCGCCTTGAAATATGAATAGCCTCATCGTCGCCCGCAACGTGGGTAAGGTTTATCCCTTGCCGAAGGAGGGAGTCGTTCGGGTGCTCGAAGGCCTGGATTTTGAGCTGGAAAAGGGGGAAATCGTGGCCATCATGGGCGCCTCGGGCGTGGGCAAGACGACCTTCCTCAACCTCCTCGGCGGCCTGGACAAACCCTCGGAAGGGATGATCCTCCTTGAAGGAGAAGACATCCATGACAAAGGAGAGCAAGAGAAAGCCCGCCTCAGGAACGAGAACATCGGTTTTGTCTTCCAGTTCTACCACCTCCTTCCCGAATTCACGGCCTTAGAGAATGTCTTCCTCCCGCTACTCATCCGCGGCCTTGGCCGGCGGGAGGCTGAAAAAAGAGCTCGGATCCTCCTCCAAGAAGTCTTCCTCGAGGAGAGAGCCTCTCAAAGACCGGCTCAACTTTCCGGAGGCGAGCAGCAACGGGTGGCCATTGCCCGGGCTCTGGTGAACGAACCGAAACTCCTCCTGGCCGATGAGCCGACCGGAAACCTGGACTCGAAGACGGGAGGGTCCATCATGAGGCTCATCCAGGAGCTTCACCGGAAGAAGGGCCTTTCCTCGATTATCGTCACCCACAACGAAAAAATCGCCCAGTTCTGCCAGAAGATCTATCTCCTGGAAGCCGGCCAGCTGAAACGTATTTGACCCACCTGTCGTTTTACATGATGCGAGAGACACGTTGCCGGGATTTCTTATCGCGATATATCGCTACCTGAAGCCGCCCGCCAGTCCTGAGGGGAAAGGCGAGGGCGTTGGGTGAGGAAGCCCGTCGAAGACTGAGCGGGCACGGTTTCTCGACCGAAGGGAGAGAAGAGCGAAGGATGAGTCGGAGCGAGTTTCCTCGCTGGGGAAACGAGCGGGCTGACGAATCCCAATGCCCGAGCCGCTTTGAAAAAAAGAGTCTAATATGGTATAAGGAAAAGGAAATGAAGAAGTTAGTCTTGCTTCTCTGGTTCATCTGTCTACCCGTCTTTCTTGCCGCCCAGGAACAAGTCGAGAAGATTGAAATCATCGGCAATGAACGGGTCAGCCGGGAGACGATTCTCTACTATCTTCAGTCCCGCGAGGGTGGCTATTTCAGCGATGAACTGCTGCAGAAAGATTTCCGTATCCTCTGGTCCACCGGTTTTTTCTCTAACCTCAGGATAGAGAAGGGGGAAGGAGCCAGTGGGAAGATCGTCAAGATCATTGTCGAAGAGAACCCTGTTATCAGAACTATCACCTACAAAACCGGCAAAAAAGTCAAGGAAGACGACATTGTCAACAAGTTGAAGGAAAAGGACGAATACATTCTCCCGTATTCCTATTACAGCTCGGCCAAGGCCCAGAAGGTCAAGGAAACGATCACTGACCTTCTCCTCGAGAAGGGTCTTTACGCAGCCAAGGTTGAGGTTGAGGCAAGCCGGAAAGGCAAGAATGAAGTCGAGCTCCTCTTCAAGGTTGACGAAGGTCCCAAAATCAGGGTCGGCGAAGTGGAATTCATCGGCAGCCCGAAACTGCCTCAGGGCATCCTTCGGGAGGGGATGAAATCCAACCGGCCACACGGAATCATCTCCTGGGTCATGGGCAAGGACGTTTACAAAGAGAATAAGCTCGCGGAAGATCTGAGCCTCGTCAAGCAGAAGCTTCAGGAATACGGCTACATGGAAGCCACGGTCGGAGAGCCGCGGATCGAGCAGATGACCAGAAGGACGATCTTCTTCAAAAAACAGCCGATGATGAAAATCATCATTCCGGTAAACGCGGGCTACCTGTACCTGGTCGGCGATGTGACGATCGAAGGGAACAAGGCCATCGCTGCCCAGTACCTCAGGGATCTCATCAAGTTAAGGAAGGGCGATGTCTACAGCACCAAGGTCAGGGAGAAAAGCGTCGAGTCCATCGGCGAGCTCTACCGCAACGGCGGCTACCTCTACATCCAGGTTATGCCCGTGGAGAGCCTTGACCCCAAGAATAAAAGAGTCGGCGTGGCCTTCAATGTCTATGAAGGCGAAGTCGCCTACCTCCATCGGCTGGAGTTCCGTGGAAATACCTACACGAAGGACAAAGTCATCCGCCGGGAGATGCTCTTGCGAGAAGGAGATCGCTTCAGCCTGGCCCTCTTCAAGGACAGCATCCTCCGGGTCAAACAGCTGGGTCTGGTAGACCTGGAGAAAGAACCGGAGATCAAGCCCAACCCCGAAGAACCAACCCAGATCGATGCCACGATCAACGTTAAGGAATTGCAGCGGAATAACATCCAGTTCACCGCCGGATACAGCGGCTACGAAGGGATGTTCGTAGCGCTGAGCTATTCCACAGTCAATTTTCTGGGAGCCGGCGAAAACCTCGAGATCACGGCCCAGTACGGGAAAAGGATCAAGAATTACGTCTTCGGGTTTTCTGAGCCCTATTTTCTTGATTACCCTATCACTCTCGGGTTTAACATTTATGACCGGTTTTTCATTCTGCCCTACCTTTATGATCGGAAAGGACGAGGGGCTGACCTTATCATCGGAGCAAGGCTTAAAGGATACATCAGGGGAAACCTGACTTACAGCTACGAGAAAGTCGAGATCAAGCCCTCGTCGTACGAAGAGGGGGAGTATCCAGGCTATTATTCTCCCTATTCTTATGGATATCCCTACTATGGCAGCTATGGGTACGGGAAATACGCCGTCAGCGCTCTTATTCCCACGATCTACCGGTCGACGGTAGACAGCCCCCTCACGCCCACGCGGGGCTCGATGTACCTGCTGTCGCTGAAATACGCCGGCGGCTTTCTGGGCGGAGAAGTGAGTTTTGTCAAGCCCCACTTCGAATTGACATCCTGGTTGCCCATCACCCGCAACCAATCCTTCGGTCTCCATTTCGACTACTCATTCATTAATTCCTTCGGCGGCTCCGATGTTCCCTTCTGGGAGAGGTTTTATATGGGCGGAGAGAGGGACATCCGCGGCTACGATATCTATTCCATCGGACCGCGCACGGAGGAGGGCTCTCTTTTCGGAGGCGAGAAATCCATCCTTTTCAACACCGAATACGTTTTTCAGGTCGGTGGTCCCCTCTATTTGATTCTTTTTTACGATCGCGGCAATTCTTATCTCCGGTCCCAACCGATCAGCTTTCGAAACATGTATTCCTCGGCCGGGCTCGAAGCCAGGATCTTTGTGCCAGCGCTCCGAGTTCCCTTCCGGCTGATTTTTGCTTATAATAATCGGCGAATTTACGAAGGAGACACCAACTTCAATTTCCGCTTCGCCATCGGAACGACGTTTTAATGCCTGAATCCATTAAAGGAGGAATAAGATGAAGAAGAGCAGCCTGAACATTTTGTTGTTCCTCTTGCTTTTCGTCCCTGCAGTCTCGCTCGGCTTGGCTCAGGAAGGCCAGAAAATCGGCGTTATCAATTCCCAGGAAGTCCTAGAGAAATCGGCCGAGGGCAAAAGAGTCATCGCCAGGTTGCAGGAAAGAGACAAGGCCAACCAGGCGGCCCTGACCAAGATCGACGACGATATCCGTCAGCTCGAGACAAAGCTCAACACCCAGAGGCTCACCCTGTCGGAGGAGGCTCTCTACCAGATGAATTCGGACCTGGAAAAAAAGCGCACAGACAGGAAACGGCTGGCCGAAGACTCTTTTCGTGACTGGCAGGACCTCCAGCTGAAGTTGTTCAACAGGGTTCAGAGTGAACTGATCCCTATCATCGAGCAATTAGGTAAGGAAAAGGGGTTCGACGTCATCTTTGACTTGGCCAAGAGCGGTGCTGTCTACTTTAACCCTGTAATTGACCTTACAGCTGAAGTCATCAAGAGGTATGATGCCAGCAAAGCCACAGCCAAATAAGCGCGGGTTTCATCGACAGACATGATGAAAGTCGAAGACATCCTGAAATTTCTTCCGCATCGCTATCCCTTCCTTCTGGTCGACCGGGTCATCGACATCCGGCCCGGAAAATCCATCGTCGCGATTAAGAATGTAACCTGTAACGAATCCTTTTTCGAAGGTCATTTTCCCGAGATCAAGATTATGCCCGGGGTCCTGATCGTCGAAGCCGTGGCCCAGGCTGGCGGCATTTTGCTTTACCATTCGATCCCCGACCCGATGAAAAAGCTCGTTGTTCTGAGCAAAATCCAGAATGCCAGGTTCAGAAAAATCGTCACCCCGGGTGACCAGTTGAGGCTGGAGGCCGAGTTCGTCAAGCTCAAGGCTCGCGTCTGTCACATCAAGGGGAGGGCATTGGTGGGCGAGGAGGTTGCTGTCGAGGGAGAGATCATCGCTTCGATCGTCGACCTTGAGGGCGTGAATGAGCCCAGGTGACGTCTTCATCCATCCGACCTCCACAGTTCATCCCCAGGCTCAGCTCGATCGAGGAATCTGGATCGGGCCGAACTGTTTCGTCGGCGAGAAAGTCACGATTCACAGGAATACCCGGCTTGACGCTCACCTCTACATTGATGGACATACGGAAATAGGCGAGGATTGCCGGTTCTCGCCCTATTCGGTCATCGGGACCGAGCCTCAGGACGTCGGCTACCGCGGCGAGGAAACCCTGGTCAGGATCGGCAACCGGAACGTCTTTCGCGAATTCATCACCGTCCATCGGGGCACCGAAAAGGGAGGGGGAGAGACAACGATCGGCGATGACAACTATTTCATGGCTTACTCCCATATTGCCCACGACTGCCGGGTCGGCAACGGGACTATTTTTATTAACGCGGCCACCCTGGGCGGCCATGTCGACGTGGATGACTTCGCCACGATCAGCGCTTTTAGCGCCGTTCACCAGTTCTGCCGGGTAGGGAAATGCGCCTACGTCGGCGGTTTCACTGTCGTCACTCAAGATGTCCTGCCTTTCTGCCGGGTGGCCGGAATGAGGCCGATCCTGATTTACGGGCTAAACGCCATCGGTCTGCGCCGGCGAGGATTCAGCCGGGAGCGCCTGGGGGCTTTAAAAGAAATGTTCAAAATCATTTTTTACTCGAATCTCAACACAACTCAGGCCGTTGAGAAGATATCCGAGCTCTTTCCTCCCCATGAAGACAGGGACGAGATCATCTCTTTTGTCCAGTCATCTAAAAGGGGCATCATCAAGAAGGCTTCGCCGCAATGGGAGAACGAATCGGAATTTTAGCCGGTCGAGGAGCGTTTGTCTCTTGGGCCCTGTCCGAGTTGAAGGGGCAAGGCTTTTCCTGCGTCGTCGCCGGCGTCGAAGGGGAGGCAGAGAGCGGCCTCGAATCTCGAGCGGATGTCTTTCAGTGGATAAAGCCGGGCGACTTGACTAAGGCTATTTCCTTTCTGAAGAGCCACGGCGTTCAGACGGTGATGATGCTCGGAAAGGTCCGGCCAGGCTTGATCTTCAAAAGGGAGGATTTCGATGCTGCGGCGGCGGGCCTCTGGGATGGGATCGAGGAAAAATCTCCGGCCGGCATCCTTAGGGCAGTCATCGAGTTTATCGAGGAGAAAGGCCTGCGGGTCGCGAGCCCGGATTCCCTTCTCCGGCCCCAATTTTGCCGGGCCGGTGTTCTCACGGCTAACCGGCCGGATGTCGCGCTGGTGGAAGACATCGATTTCGGGCTGCGGATGGCCAAGCGCCTGGCCGATTTAGAGGTCGGACAGACGGTCATCATCAAGGATAAAGCCATTGTGGCTGTAGAGGGCATGGAGGGGACGGATCAGACGATTACAAGAGGCGGAGAGCTGGCCGGTCGAGGAATTGTGGCCGCCAAGGCCGGCCGGACACGGCAGGACCTCAGAGTTGATGTCCCGGCGGTCGGCCTGGCCACTGTTCAGAGCCTTATCCGGGCAGGCGGCGCAGGGCTCGGGCTTGAAGCCGAGAAAGTGGCCTTTTTCCAGAGACAAGAAGCTGTCGCGCTGGCTGACGCGCACGGCCTCCATATCGTCGTCCGCGAAGTCCAGGACGGAGGTGGCTGATGGACAAAGTCAGAGTCGGGATCATCGGCGTTGGCTATTTGGGCATGCAGCATGCCCGAATCCTTTCCTACCTCGAGGAAGCCGAGCTTAAGGGAGTAGCCGACGTCGATTTCAAGAAAGCCGTGGAAATCGGCAACCGGCACGGCGTCGGTTACTTCCAGAATTACGAAGATATGCTCGATGAGATCGACGCAGCCATCGTTTCCACCCCGACCTCCGAGCATTTTTCTATCTCCATGAACCTTCTTCGCCAGGGCAAATCTGTCCTCGTGGAAAAACCCATCACTGAAACCGTCGAGCAGGGAGAGCAGTTGGTTGAGCAAGCCCAGAAAAACGGGCTCATCCTTCAGGTCGGGCACCTGGAACGGTTTAACCCGGCTGTCGAGGCTGTGGAAAGCATCATCAGAGAGCCGAAATTCATCGAGGTCCAGCGGCTGGGGTCGTTTTCCGCCCGCTCCCTCGATATCGACGTCGTCCTCGACCTGATGATCCATGACCTGGACATCATCATGGCCATGATCAAGGACGAGGTCAGCATCATTCGCGCCTCCGGCATCCATGTGCTCTCTGAAAAGATTGATATCGCCAACGCCCGGCTGGAGTTCAAGACAGGCTGCGTGGCCACGCTGACCGCCAGCCGGGTCCATCAGGGCAAGGTCAGGAAGCTCCGCATCTTCGAGCCGACGGTCTACTACTCAATCGACTATATTGACCAGGAAGTTAAAGTCTTTCCGCTTAACGGCCGCCAGACCGACATCAAGACGTTGAGAATCCAGAAAGAAGAACCGCTCAAGAAAGAGCTGCGCAACTTCCTGGAGTCCGTCCAGACTGGAAGAACATCGAAAGTCAGCGGTGAAGAAGGCTTGCGGGCGCTCCGCCTCGCTTACAGCGTCCTCGAAGAGGCCGAGACCTGATTCACTAATTTTTC
>Ga0172364_10004230_pt1 | contig 11412 bp, 21 predicted proteins | sample LakKivSesite10cm_FD_114545 | JGI IMG/M metagenome (GOLD analysis project Ga0172364, IMG submission 114545) | Sediment microbial communities from Lake Kivu, Rwanda - Sediment site 10cm | ecosystem: Environmental > Aquatic > Freshwater > Lake > Sediment | place: Rwanda: Western Province, Lake... | reverse complement strand
TCAGCATAAGAAACCAAAATGTCTTTTAATACCGATAATTGTTTTTCACTTACTTGGGCTACTTGTGAAATCTTTTTAAACATATTATCAAATTCAGAAGTATTATCCTTTTGTTTTGCTTCTATGGTTGTTCTTAATATTGCTTCTTGATTTGAATATGAAATAAACATACCCGTAATAATTGCAATCATAAGAAATCCAAGCCCAACAAACGCCAGTAATCCAACCACTAATTTATTCATATCTATCTCCTTATTATGTATTTCAGTTCTTAAGTTTCCAGTTTTTTGGATTCCTCAAATCATCCGCCTTCATCGCTCGCGTGTCGTTTCACCACAGTCGAACACGACCGTTGTTTTGCTCGCGCATCATTCTTAACTGATTGGTGTAAAACGTATAGACTTCATTCGATGATTTCCCGCTTGAATATATAGCGTCACAGCACCTTTCTAATTCAAAAACGGAACTGAACGCGATCTTAGACCAGTCAGGATACCGTACGTTTTCAGGCATCCATGAAGACGGTTCTTTTGGCGCAGAAACGGGTTCCCATTTTTTGTCATTCTTCAAATCATCTTGCGACTGATGCTCGATAGCGTCTGAGACCGCTTTATGAATAGATGTAAAATTACCTCTATATTCCCGCCGTTCACCATCAAACCACATCAAGGGAAACCGATTTGTTCCAGTCGGGTCTTTTAGTCTGTACTGGTCCTGATTCTCGTACAGCTTCCACCCCTCGGGCAGATCAGCCACCGTATAGTTTACAACTGTATTCGATGCTGGAATGACCGTTTCCTTCACGCGATTTTCATCCACCTTAGCGATAGGACTGTTACATAACAGAGACAATGCCAGCAAAAACCCAAGCAAAAACCCAAGAGCAAACGGCACCACGCTCGCATATCTTGCTTCAACCATATTCTGCATATCTTTCTCCTTATTATGTATTTAACCAACATTCCAACCAACATCAGTATTATAAAGCAAACCAAAATAATTGCAAACAAAAAGAACAACAAAATTAATGATAAAATGTTTGTGAAATGCTTAATCAGACTCATCGGGCTTTTCTTTAATTTTATCGGCGAATTTTAATATTTGTTCAATTTCTTCTTTCACTTTTTTTTCTCGAATTTTATTTATTTTTGTTTCGTTTTTATGTTTTATTTCGGCGCATATTTGAAGGAGTACTGCAGAAATTACAACCGAAGAAAAAAGAGAACATATCATAAAAAATATTGCATTTTCATTATAAAAACCAAAATAATAAGAAATAGACATACTAACCATAATGCCAAACATAATTTGCTTTCCCACCACGCTTAAAATCATCATTATGTTATAGATTATAGGTATTTTTGTTAGCTTTTCCATGTATATTCACTATATCCTTCCTTATTATCGCACTTTATTAATGCAAATCCTAATTTCCTATAAAAACGCCTACAACGAGCTAAATGCCTGGTTTGAACATATATCTTTTCATAATGGTTGTCAACACAATATTTCTTAATAAATTCGAGTAGCTGTCTTCCTACTCCTATGTTCCTAAATTTTCTATCTACGGCAATATATTCTATTCTTATTGTTTTTTCGTTTATTTTTAAGATTATGATTCCAGCTATTCTTTTATTGATTTTGGCTAAATAAAATGGCTTATATTCATCATTAATAATTTGGGTTAAAAAATCAATATCTCCAACCTTTCCCCATACCAACATTTTATTTCATTTAATATGGATTGAATTTTTGGAAGATTAGATTTTTCAAATGATTTAACCCTGGATATTGTTATTTTTGTTTTTTCAAGTAATTCGCCGATAATTTTTCTTGATATTTCATTTTTTTTATCTTCAGAAAGGGCTAAATATGCCTTATCTAGCCTTGTCGTTCTCCACCATTGTATTCTGAATGTATGAATATTTTCGAAAAAAGCAGTAATGATATTACTTACTTCGTTTTCTTTGATTTCTTCTTTCATCATAATCCTTTTTAGAAAATTCGCTCTTCATTACCTTATCAATAGCTTCTTCATCGGCTTTTTTATCGGTTTTAGGCGCTTTTACTTCTTTCACAGTCTTTGCTTTTTTTACTTCTTTCTTGGTTTTTACATTAAGTTTTTTGAATTCTGATTTAGGACAATATTTCCATCCATCCTTAACCATTATAACTGCAACTGAATCATCTACCTTCTTAATTTCTGTCTCTTTTTTAACACATTTCATTTTTTACTCCTTTTTCTTATTATACTTCTTTATTTTCTGTTTCAAAGATTTTTTCAACATGAATTGATTCTATGCTTATATTTTGACCATAGACCGTCCATTTATTATACCGGTTTTCTCCCAGTGCGGTTAATTCTAATATTTTATGAGTTTTTTCATCAGACAAACCAGACTGACACCAATCATCGTCTGCAATTTGATATCCCGCATCATATATTCCAGTTTTCACAAATCTTATTCCGACAACTTTCGCTACTTTATTTCTGAATTCTTCTTTTTTCTCGGTTAATATTTTTCTTTCATTTCCACCAAATTTAAGGGAATTAAGTTTAGCATAAGCAAGACGATCAATAATTTCGCGATGTACTGAAGAAAGACAAGCATTATCACGAAATTTGTCCGAAAAAACGTCATTTTTTAGGACAAAAGAACTGTCTGGAAATTTACCGTCAGCATCGCGTTTAATAAAATCAATTCCCTGATAAACACAATGAATAAGGTCTATTATGTCCGACTCATATTGTTTTTTAATCATACCAACACAATCATTTCTTGATAATGGGTAGCCGCATCTTACAAATAATTCAGGATTGATTATTTTAACAGTATCTCCGACTCTTATTATTTTTGGATCTTTTTTCATCTTTCCTTTTCAAACTCATTAAAATTACACCATATTCCATACCCAATCTGAAATACAAACATCAATATAAAATAGACAATATAAGACCATAATGGAGGTTCAATTCCAATATAATCAAAATCCGACCAATCTCTTTTTACAAACCCAGACTCAATCTCTTGTTGTATTTTCGGTATAATATCATCATTAATAGGCGATGTCAAGAGAATAGATTGTATATTTTTCTTGCACATTTCCTTTTTACTCCAACTAAATACATAAGACCATGCTGGAATATTATTGGTATCTAATTGCCCATAACATAATACCAAGTCATTTTTTTTGCCGCCCAGATACTTAGCCTCTTGCCATTTTGATATTGAAGAGTCTTGATTTCCAAAATTTATCATTATTACATTGCATTTCTTTTTTGGACCAACCACAGCATTCATTTGATCAAAAATCCTTAAATTAATTCTTGGTTCATTAATAAGTCTTTGTGATTCAAATACGTTCTTGTTTTCCGGCCAATCATAAACCAATACATTAGTTGGTATCTTTGGAAATGAAAATACCGTTGGAGCAGCCTTAATCTTGTTTGCCCAATGTTTTAATGTAGTAACAGGATAAATATAACCGGTTTTATTATAAGAAACGTAAATATTAGGATCGCCACCATCAAATCCTGACTTATGTGGAGTTTCTGTTACAATTCCTCCAAAACACTTAGCAATATCATCAAATCTGGTTTTTTCAATATTAGTGTTAAATAATGGAGTTTCACAATTCCAATATTCATTATGGGTTCTATGTCTGGTTTCATAATGGGAAAAAACCTGTCTGGTATGCATGGTTCTATTTTTGCCAGATCCAGTATAATAGGTTTCGGTTCTATAAATAGCCACCTTATATTCTTCAATCCAAGTCGGGTAAAATACAGCTTTATTGACCTTATCGCTCCAAGTTTCTATATCCGAAGTCATACCTAATACTGCAAACAAGTTCATTAGTGCTGCGATAATAAATCCGCCTATAGTTCCACCAATCCATTCTTTCCACGTAATTTTTTTATTAAATAGGAATAATATAAGACCGATAAACGCTGGAATTAGTGCAAATATATAAAAAAGCCACATATTTTAATCCATTCTTATTGTTCTTTTTCCACCACCCGGAGATATTTCAGTTTGTTTTATAATTTCTTGTGCCTCCATACCTGATAATGATTTTGCTATTTCAGATATAGTACCAGAACATGGAACATACCCTTTTCTTTGATATTTGAAAGCACGTCTTAATGAGTCCAATTCATAATCTTTTTGTATTTTATGTACTGACAATCTTTTTCTTCCAACATCAATTATAGCATTTGGCGTTGAATATATATTGATTCCATCCCAAGCAAACTGACAAAGCGTGAAATCAAATCCATCAAAAAACTTATACACAGAGTCTTTATAAATCTTAATGAGTTGGATTATGTCTTTTCCCTTTTTATAGGTATCGGCGTTTTTATTTTGGTTAATTAATGTTTCTAATTTATTATCGGCTTTAAATTTTTCAAGCATAATTTCTGTATCTGCAAACACATCAATATCTCTTGTTTTTTCTGTGCCGGTAAACCAAGATCGTATTGCTCCGCCCATAATGAATATATTTGCACTATTCATTATTACATCAGGTTTTTTGCCAAGCATTAAAGATTCTTCTATTTTTATAATGTCCATTTTTGCTCCAGTGTTATGTATCCTAGCAGACTAATGCTTCAATGTCAAGTTCTTTTTATATTATGTTTTTCCAAGTCTTCTTTATACCATTCAAAATCTTTGTTGCATAGATGTCCATTATCCGAAGCCCATTTCCAATCCCAATCTGTTAATTTTCCATCCAAAAGCATAACCAATCCAAGCTCATACAATCTATCTTTTTTCATATAATTCAGATATTCTTTTTTCACTTCTCCCATATCATTTTTTTCTGCGCCATTCACAATACCAGAAATACTCACTTCTTTTGAAACATATAGGTCCGCCAATAGAAACTTCAAATTTGTATCAATATAAAAAGACACTATATATCTCCAAAATAAACAAAAAATAATACATAAATTGAATATACATTTAGTATTGCATTTATGAATAACAAAAATCTAAATAGAAATAAATTTATATTTTTGAAACTTATATTCAATCGTTTAACCGTTTAATCGTTTAAATCTTTCTTATAATGTCCTGTAATACAATAGGTACAAACCAGGTACTCTCCATTTTTCACATCTTTTACCTGATTATCGAACCAACGAAGCTTATTACAGTTTGGACAAATATGTTTTTCAAATCCATGTTCCTTATCTGAGTGTAGCATTGTGTCATACTGTTCTCTCCATAGCGGTGCATCATTTACTCTTATCATTTTTCTCTCCTTATTTTAATATGTTTTTTATTTCTTTATCTTTATTGAGCTTACCGATACATTTTTCAAGATAGTCTTTTTGATCTGGGCTAATGACTTGCTTTAGTTTTTCATAAGATTCAATTTCGTTTATGTTTGCATCCATTATTTCTGCCATTGTTTTTTGACCAATACTTCTTAATAGGGTTACGGAAACATAGGCGTTAAATTTTTCAATTCTTTTCGATCTGGCAAAGTATTCTTTTTCTGAAGTATAAATATATTCTCCAAGCACCATTTTATTTCTTATGCTATTTAAATCATCTTCCGTTTTACATGATTTTATAGAAGTCAATATTTCTTTTATAATTTCCTCGCAAAATAATTGAGCGGCTTTTGTTGAGTTTTCCGCCTCAATCTTTCTTTCATTTGACTCATCGCTTACATAAAACGTTTTCAAATTTTTCATACTGATATTATACAGTTCTGGTTAATATTATCAAGTGCAAATTAATTCTTCAAGCAATCCCTGACACGGGACACAATAAACTCTCCAACCATCCTTGTAATTATATTCATGTTCTTTACCGTATTCTTCGCCTTCTTCTCTTGATAAAAACACCAGTTCCGTTTCCCACCATTCAGCGCCACAATCCGGATATTTTTCCAATAAATCGTTTGCAATTATAGAATTCCTTCTTTTATTTTTAATTATTTTTTATACCTTACCCCTCCCTGAAGGGAGAGGATTTCTTTACCAGGTTAAACAACTTTATTTTCAAGATATCTTATTCCTGTTTCTGTTATAAATCTTCCTCTGGCTCCATTCTTAATAAATCCCAACTCTTGTAGTCTTATTTCCAATTCCGAATGAATATTATCCTCATTAACCCCAACAATAGCAGCTAAGTTCGCACAAGATATCGGAGAATTATCTTTAACAACCTGTAATAGCTTAATTTCTTCTGATCTAAGCCCCATTTTGTGAATTCCGAAAATATTCTTAAATACAGTCCACGCATTATTGTCAAAACAAGGAGTCTTATTCATAATAGAATATCTTCTAATGTTCTGAGATAATATGAACGCATCTCTAGCCCTACCTCTACAAGCCTGTGCTATTTCTTCTTTGTCACAAGTAATATCAATATCTCCTACATAAGACTCCAAGATATCAAAGAGTTCTGTTTCGTTATATAGTCTAAAATAAATCATTTCACATCTATTTAATAACGGCTTAAACACCATATACGCATCAGTAGTGGCAAATATAACATTAATCTTCGTCATGTCATATTCAACCTTGACGTTTTGATAACCTAAATAATTGATGTTGGATTTGTTTGGATTTAAAAGGGTTAATAAAATCGTTGTTAATTCAGAAGTAAGTTTGTGGGCTTCATCAAAAAATATGGTTTTATGTTGACTTCCTGCTACTTTTCCAAACAAAACAGAATTTATGAAATCTTCAGAGGTCAAACAGGTTCCACAATTTACCGTAATAAGTTCAGTATCCAGTGATTTTGAAATTGCTTCTGCCGTATAACTTTTTCCTAATCCCTGAGAACCAGAAAAAAGCATGGTTGGAAATGGTGTCTGTTGCGTATGGGAATTAATAAAAAATTCTAGTTTATTTTTAATCTCATTTTGTCCAATAATAACCGACAAATGTTTTGAATCAATAACTACCGGCTCTTTATCATCCGTTATTAGCTTTATTCCGTATAGGTTTTTTATTTCTTTCATTGTCATCCCCTTTCACCCACATTTTTACCTTATTTTTTCCGATGTTCTTATGTTCTATTCTGCATGGTTCATCTTCGTAAATAATCCTTTCACCTGTAAACTTCTTTAGCTCTTTCCACTCTCTATTATCGACTATAGTGCCTGACTCATCTTTTGTCAAGCTCAAAAGATTTTTTAATATTCTAACAACGTATGGGTCTTTTTTCATCAAGTCCACATATATTTTCTTACTTTTACCAATCGAATTAGGTATTCCGTTTCTTCTTTTGCCAACTTTGCTTCTAATATATGCGTGATTCTCCTTAATGCTTTTTCATCTCTTATTTCTTTTTTATTCATTACCTTTGTATTTGGAAATGGGAATAACGAGTCTTTCTTTTTAAATTTCATACAAAAGGTATACCAATAAGTAATGGCATTATCAATTTCTCTCCTTCGTCTTGGATAATCTTTCCACCATTTATAAATTTTCATAATCTCGTTATCTGATTTGATTTGTGATTCAAAAATACTCTTTTCCATTTTTTTAAGATGTGGATCTTTTACATTATCTATTTTTTTCCATTCTTTTTTTATATTTTTATTTCTGTTTTTATTATTTGATAATGAAAATGGCATGTATTCCCCGGTAGATTCCTTTTCAACAAAATCAACGCAAAGCTCCATCATCCCGTGAAGCATTTTAGTATCCGTATCATACCAATCAGAAGGCGGAAGTTTTGTATCAATCAAATGCCACTGATTCTTTTTATTTTTTTTCATATTTTCTCCTTGATTTTATTATACAATGTTTGGAAAAATTATTCCTTTATTTTATCCGCACAGCCACAATAAGGGCAGGTGTAATAATAATTTAGTTCAGAATACCTGTCAACAAAATTCGAATCTAGCCCAAACCTTTCATTACAATAATAACATTTTATAGATATAAATCCATGTTTATCTTTTTTATTTTTAATTTCAATCTTCGGACTCATTATATCTGACACAACTTTTTGTAATATTATAGTATCTTTTGTCATTTTTTGTTTCTCCTATTTTTATTTTTCTATCTCTTTCATCTACTCTAACTGATTTGCAAATTTTTTTAATGCATTTTTTACATATTTGTCGTATTCTCTCTCTCGTTAAATTATATTTTTTTGCGACGAGGGTATAACTTACAATATTGTTTCCATTATAAAACACATCAATTGGATTTAAGTCTGGGATCATATATTTGTTTTCTTCGGGTTCCATATTATCCTTAAATAATTGAATTGGTAACAGAATATTTATGTTTTAATATTGATCTTAATTTTATGAGCGCCTTATTGATGGATTGTCTTATGGATTCACCTGTACAATTATAATCTTTTGCTATTTCGTGATAACAATTTTCATTATCCGCCAAAAATCTTTTCTTCAATATATCCCTATCAAAATCAGATAAAAATGACATGACTTCCTTAATAAATCTAAGAGTATCTTTTTTCTCTATTTTATCCAAAGAACCTTCACGATAATCCTGAATCATATCCTTATAAAATATTTCGTTCCCATTATCCTTAATAAAATCCATTGTTGCGCCCTTAACCGGAGCATCAAAACTAATCATCTCATATTCTGCCTGTTCCACCCTTCTTAGATTACCTTCATTGATTTTTAATTCTTTTAGCAATTCAGATTCGTCTATATTAATTCCGCTATTTTCAATTTTATTTTTTCTTGTAACATTTAGGGCAACATTAGATGGAACATGAATGGCATTATAATGGTTATAGACGTATCTTAAAATAGACTGTTTAATCCATACATAAGCATAGGTACTTAATCTTCCATTATATTTTACCGGATCAAATCTATCAATCGCAGTAATTAATCCTATATTACCGGCACCAATTAAATCCATAATTGATATGTCGGTTTTATTTTTGTAATAATGGGCAATTTTAACCACAAGCCTTAAATTTGAATTAATTAGAATATCTCTTGCGCATTTCCTTTTGTCTCCGGTTTTAAATTTTGCCATAATACCAGCCAACCCAGCCTCTTCTACAGCAGATAATAGCTTATGTTTCTCTGATTCTGCTATATATTGATCTAATATCTTTTTTTCATCCATCATAGTTTATTTCCTTTCATTAACTATAAGCTATCATAGTACGATTGCTTTGTCAACATTTATTTTTTCTTGTTTTTTGTAATCAGTTTTTTATCTATCATGTCTCCTTTGTATCATCTCGTTCGATTTCTGTCAAGATAATAATTAATTCTTATTAATTTTGCTATTTCAATAATATTATAAGGCTTTTTTCGCAAGTTATTTTTTTGAAGGATATTGAAACACATTAATTGAATACATTATAATATGAAAATATATAAAATATCAGCACAATTTCAACTTCCAGCAACCCAACAAAACGATCCTAATCTAAATGCAAATAAATTACAAGCCCTTAATACATCGGAACAAGCTGTAAATTGGATACAAAATATTTTCGAACAATCCACAAAATTAATAGCTGATATCGCTGCACTGGAAGAAGAATTAGGAGTTGGAGATATTGGACTAAGAAATCAAACAGAAAGAACCGTCATGTCAGCCATAGCAAAAACCAATGCCTATACCTTATTGAAAAATCAAGGGTTTGCGCCAGGGTTAGATCCAAATACAGGGATTAATACAAGTCAAATCCAGCAATTACGGACCAATATTGTAACCCAAAGAAATAATTTACAACAATCGATGAACGTGAAAGCTCCTACGAATCAAGTTGGGCAATAGCCTCTTCAGTTAATGATATAGCCCTCTTATATACTTCTATTTTGTTAAGCATTTCTATTTTCTTCATCAAATAAGGTATCCCATGATTGGTACTCACTGCTTCTTTTGTATCATCTGTAAATTGGCAAATATATCCAACACAATCTAACTCCCATCCTTCCCAAAGAATAGGAAATTTTTTAAGAATTTTTTCTATTTTCTTTCCATTTATTTCTGTGCCTATTTCTATATTCATTTTTTTGTCCTTATTTTATATTCCAGTTTTCATCCACAAAAGGCTCTATTCCTATTTTTCTCATCATGGCTAAATTTTTAAGTCTTAATGCATTTGCTCGATCTTGCGGCGATAAAAATTCAGTCTTAAGCGATCCTTTTTCTCCGTCCATTGCCTCTATTCCATTATTTTTAACATATTCTAATACTGTTTTAACCTTGTATTCTATAAACTCCATAGGTATTGGTCCGAAATCATGAGCATCAACACCAACATCAAAAGCCAACATATTATCAAATTCTGGCATCCTAGCGTGAGAATGTCCATAAATATTGCAAGAAGAATGTGAAAAACTACCCTGCCAAGACCGCATAGCCCAATGACAAATATGATATAGCCTTCCATTAATTGTTCTTTGTATCATATTGTTAACCTCTGTAAAATTTCTTAATGTATTTTGATTCATTTTATCATGGGACCCAATAAGCATTATCTTTTTTCCATGTAATGCTCCGATAAAATGATCATGATTCATCCACGCAAAATCTCCAACAATATAAACAATATCATTATAAGAAACCCTCGAATTCCAAAATCTTATTAAATCTTCATTATGTTCTTTTAGTTTTGTTATATTAGGATTATTAATTCTTATATCATAGGGTATTTCTGGATTATAATTTGGATTTGGAATTAACCACGCTTTTCTTTGGGCATGAAAGCAAATATTCTTGTGATCAAAATGAGTGTCTGCTATCCAAAATATGTTATTCATACCTTTATTATACACTCGTCTTAATTATTTTCTAAGGATTTTCTCTTATTTTTTTGTAATATATAAGTATGCCTATTTCAATAAAAAACATTTCAGATTTCAAAAATATAGAAGAATATTTCAAAAAACATTATCCTTCTTATCTTGAAATACTGTCTTCTATACCTATTATTACTGTTCCTGAAGATTTATGGAAAAAATTCAGGTTCAATGGATACGGGTATGTTGTAAGGACAGAAGATTTATTGCAAAATCAAATGTTTCTAGAATTAGCATCCAATAACCAAAATTACTATAAAGAATTACCATCCAATGAACATAAAAGAGACGTTAATCTGTATCGAATATGGAAAAATGTAAAGAAAGACCTATTTTTAGTTGTAAGAGAAGGTGGTTATTCTTTTATTTATATTGTCCACGAATTAGCCCATTTAATTGATAAAAAAGACGAATTTGAAGCCTTTAATTTTGATGATGAATATTTAGATCAGAAATCCGAACAATTTTCCCATTTAAACGAAATAAGATTTGCTATAAATAATGGAATGGGTTTTAAGGAATATTTTAAGAACAGCTTTCCAGACGTCTATGATATTATTAAAAAATTTGAAACAGGAAATAGATCGGTTTCTGAAGAAGAATATAATCTGTCTAAAATGGATGAGCGGG
>Ga0172364_10004229_pt1 | contig 11414 bp, 12 predicted proteins | sample LakKivSesite10cm_FD_114545 | JGI IMG/M metagenome (GOLD analysis project Ga0172364, IMG submission 114545) | Sediment microbial communities from Lake Kivu, Rwanda - Sediment site 10cm | ecosystem: Environmental > Aquatic > Freshwater > Lake > Sediment | place: Rwanda: Western Province, Lake... | reverse complement strand
TTATCAAAGAACTTTTTAACTTTTCATAAAAACCTAATAAAAATGCTGTTCTGAGCGATTGATAATGTATATTATATTATTTAAAAAGTCAAGAAAAAATTTCTATCTTTAAGTCATAGAGACTTCTGAAAAATGATTGATAAGAGTCACGTTTCTTGTCACTCTGAACTTGATTCAGAGTCTATTAGGCTGAGATCCCGAAACGAATTCGGGATGACAATCCTTTTAAAATCATTTTTCAGAAGTTTCTCATATTCATTTCACTCTTTTCATCAAAGTACATGCTTTCTACGCAACATGACACTTATTGTTCCGATCTTTCCCTTTCTAATACCATTTTTGCAGCGTCCAAAATATCTTGCGCCCAGTAATCAGGTTCCCCGCCATATTCCTGGTCTTTACCTCCAAAACCGGTCTTAACAAGAATTGTCTTCATGCCTGCACGTTTTCCAGCTTCCATGTCGGAGGTTTTATCACCAATAAAAACACTGTGGTTAAGATCCAAATTCAATTCTCTTTGAGCCCGATGAATCAATGCCTGCGCCGGTTTTCTACATCCACATCCTTCAGACTTGGAATGAGGACAAAAATAGATCTTATCCACAACAATTCCAACTTTTGAGAATGCTTTTAACATCTCCCGATTGACAGCATAAAAATCCTGTTTAGAATAATATCCCATTCCGATGCCTGGCTGGTTGCTGATGATCACAATACGATACCCCATATCTTGAAATGCCTTAATTCCTTCCAGAGCATTTGGGTAAAGTTTAAATTCTCGTGGATCATGCAGGAACAGAATTTCTTCATTGATCGTACCGTCGCGGTCGAGGAACACGCCGGGGGCCCGTTTTGCCTGATGTACTTTCATGTGGACAGCCCCTTCCTCCTCGACCCATCCGCCGGTCTCATCTCCTCCTGTTCCGCGGATTTTCCGGATCAATTCCGTGGTGGAAATATCCTCTGCCAGCGGGATAAGCCGTACCTCACCGCCGTATTTCTCCACGGTTTCCTTTGAAGTCAATTCCTCTGGACTATAATCGCCTGCCTTGATGTACAAATCGGGCTTGAGCCGTTCAATGTTTTTTTGATTCCGTCTCTCGTTGAAAAGGAAAACAAAATCCACGGATTGCAGGCCCGCAACCACCCTGGCGCGGTGCGCCTCGCTCACAATCGGCCTGCCCTCGTCTTTGTACTTTCGGACGGAGGCGTCAGAGTTCACACCGACAACGAGGACATCGCACATCGCCTTTGCCTTTTCCAGATAGTCCACATGACCGGCATGGAGTAGATCAAAGGTGCCTGAAGTAAAGCCGATTCTCTTACCCTCGGAGCGCAACCTCTCGCACAGAGAAGCCACCGCCTTACGCGTCTTGATTTTAGCTTCAGTCATTGCAGTACAATCTAAGAATGAATACGGAGAAAATCAAAGAAATAATTGTAAAACCTCCATACAGCAAGCCTCGCCATTCCACCTATATGCTCGCTAAGAGACTGCGAGCATGACAAAAAGTGGATGTTATCATTCCCGAATGACTCTATCGAGAATCCAAGGGTGGGGATAGAGACTCACCACTGTCATTTCGCAAAGCCACTGCCACCCGCTCTGCCGCTTTCCGATTCATCCCTTCCACATTTGCGATCTCCTCCACGGACGCCTTCCGTATGTTTTCCACAGAACCGAATGCTTTGAGCAGTGCGTTTCGCCGCCTCTCCCCGATCCCTGGGATGGCGTCCAGTTCCGAGTGGAGCGTATATTTCTTCCGCTGCTGCCTGTGGAATGTGACCGCAAACCGGTGCGCTTCGTCCCGAATTCTCTGAAGCAGTCGCAGACTGGGAGACGATTTGGGAATGTTTTGTGGATCGGATACACCTGGAACGAATACCTCCTCGAGCCGTTTGGCCAGCCCAATGACAGGTGGATTCGGAATGGACAATTTTCTCAGCACGTGGACGGCTGCTGAAAGCTGCCCCTTCCCTCCATCCACAAGAACAAGATCCGGAAGCGATTTCTCTTCTTTGAGCAATCGAGAATACCGCCGGCGGACCACCTCGGCCATCATGGCAAAATCATCAATGCCTTCCACGGTCTTGATTTTAAATTTTCGGTATTCACTTTTCTTGGGTTTCCCGTTTTCAAAAAAGACCATGGAAGCCACTGCATGCTGTCCTTGGATATTGGAAATGTCAAACGCTTCGATGTGTTTGGGGGGGGACGCCAGTCCGAGATCCTTCTTCAGTGCTTGAACCGATGGGGCGATCCAATCGCTTGAACGGGATTTTTGTATCTGAAGCTCGTCCAAAAGCAACCTCGCATTTTTAAAGCACATTTCCATCAGTTTGGCCTTCTTCCCCCTCTTGGGAGAAACAATCGCAACGCGGCTTCCTCTTTTTTGAGCCAACCAATCTCGCACATCCGAAAGTTCTGGCAATTCCACGGAAAGAAAAATTTCATTCGGAATGTATTCACTTTGAAGATAGTACTGCTTTAGAAAGGAAGAGACGATCTCTTCCTGAGAGACGCTTTCAACACCCTTGAGATAAAAATGGTGCCGATTGGTGATCTTTCCTTCACGCACATTAAACACCACGCCACATCCGTCATCCCCTTCTGCGGCAACGGCAATCAAATCCCGATCCAAAATAAATGCATCCACCACCTTCTGCTTTGACTGAAAAGTAGAAATGGACCGAATCTCATTTCGGATAGCAGCCGCTTCCTCATACTGCTTCTGTGCTGCCAGTTGTTTCATTCGTTGGGTGAGATCCTGGACCAATTGATGGTTTTTCCCCTGAATAAATGCCACCACCTGATTCACGATCCAGTGGTATTCCTCTTGGGAAATCAAGCCTTCACAGACTCCTTTGCACCGCCCGATATGCTGATTAAGACAGACCTTGTGTTTTTTCTGTTGAATGGATTCCTCGGTGATACGAATTTGGCACGTGCGCATGGGAAAAATCCGGCGAATCGCTGCCAGAAGCTGGCGCATGTTCCCGACATCGGTATAGGGTCCGAAATACCGGGAACCGTCTCTCACAATTTTTCTTGTCACCAAGATTCTTGGATACGGTTCGTTTGTCACGCGAATATACGGATAACTCTTATCGTCTTTCAGATTGACATTGTAACGTGGCCGATGTTCCTTGACAAAGTTGGCCTCCAAAATCAGAGCTTCCACTTCCGAATCGGTAATGATGGTTTCAAAATCTGCAACCCGTGCCATCATTCGTTCGTGCTTGGAATCTTGACCTTTTCCAGGCATAAAGTGGGACCGTAGCCGATCTCGAAGGATTTTGGCTTTCCCAACGTAAAGAATATCTCCTGTCTTGGTTTTCAAAAGATAAACGCCGGGCTTTTTTGCAACGCGTTTTAATTTTTCACGAATCACAGTTATTTGATATTGAGATTCCACACTTCAAATAAAAGTTCAGGCAAGAGTTTTCCTGACATTCCCAAAATGGATTCGTCAACCCAATTGGAAATCACGGTGGGTTCGATGTTGATTTCCACGACAAAAGCACCGTTTTCTTTGGCGACTATCGGAAGGGATGCTGCCGGATGGACGACTGCCGATGTCCCAATGCTGAGAAAAATCTCGCACTGTCGCGCCGCCTGAAAGGCCGAATGAATGACATCCTGCGGAAGCATCTCACCAAACCACACAACATCCGGGCGCATGAAGCCGCCGCATGTGCATTTTGGAAGTTCTCCTTTCGCCAATGCTACATCTTCACTTTTCCATCCACATTGTACACACCGACTGCGCATGATGTTTCCATGAAGTTCCAAAATATTCCGGCTACCGGCTTTTTTATGAAGCCCATCCACATTCTGGGTGATCAACCAGAAATCGGGAATCCGTTCTTCCATTTTGGAAAGTGCCACATGTCCGAGATTTGGTTGCACTTCAGAAATTAACTTTTTACGGTAATCGTACCATTCCCACACCAATCGGGGATTCTGCATGAAGGCATCAAAATTGGCCAACTCATCCGGCCTATATTTTTTCCAAAGACCGTTTTCTCCTCTGAAGGTGGGCACACCGCTCTCCGCTGACACACCGGCTCCTGTCAAGACAGCAACTTTACCGGCGCGCTTCATTCTCTCTATCAAAACAGAAGAAAACAATGGTATCTCCACCCAATAAAAAAGGCCCAGCATTCTGGAATCCCGATACTGCAGCCTTTATTGTCTGGAAGAGAAAAAAATAAGTGAAAACGCCTTATTTTTTCTCTCCGATTCTGGCAGCCTTGCCCTTGAGTTGTCGAATGTAAAACAGTTTGGCGCGACGGACTTTTCCCTTTCGTGTCTGTTCGATTTTGGCAATTCGGGGTGAATGCAGAGGAAATACACGTTCCACTCCCACACCTCCTGAAATTTTTCGCACAGTAAACGTTTCATTAATTCCGGTTCCCTTTCGCTGAATCACAAGTCCGCGAAAGACCTGAATACGCTCTTTGTCGCCTTCGACAACCCTGAAATGCACGGCCACATCATCTCCGGGTCGAAAATCAGGAATTTCTGTTTTCAGTTGATCCGCCGCAATTGTGTTCAAAGGATCCATATAAAATAACCTCCCTATATTGTCGGTTCTTTTACTACTGAACTTTGGTAAATTTGAGAGGGGAGTGGTCATTCTGACCCCGAAGTTTCGGGGGAAGAATCTGGTATGTTGGGAACATCCTTCGACTACGCTCAGGATGACAGATGAATTATAATTTTTCCAAAGTTCAGTTACTACACTATCTTAGTACTCGATTTGGAATGCCTTTCTTCAAGCAAATCCGGTCTTCTCTTGCGCGTTCTTTCCAACGACTGTTTTTCTCGCCATGCTTCAATCCGTTCATGGTGCCCTGAAAGAAGCACATCCGGAACACGCATCCCACGAAAAATTTCTGGACGTGTGTAGTGTGGATAATCCAGTCTCCCATCCGAGAAAGTATCCCCTTCCGCAGAATTGAAATCTCCCAAGACATTGGGCAGTAAACGCACAACAGAATCAATCACCACCGCTGCTGCGAGTTCGCCTCCTGTCAGGATATAGTCGCCGATAGAAATTTCTTCATTTACCAACCGTTCCACCACACGTTCATCCACTCCCCGGTAGTGTCCGCAGAGAAAAATAAGATGATTTTCGTCTTTTAATCGTTGTGCCTTTTCCTGGGAATAACGTTCTCCTTGGGGTGTCATAAAAACAATTTTAGGATCTGTATCTGGATGTTCCTTTACGATTCGATCCACAGCGCGGAAAATGGGCTCCGGTTTCATGATCATTCCGGCACCACCACCGTAAGGATAGTCGTCCACGGTTTTGTGTTTATCTGTCGTAAATCCCCGGAGATCCCACACTTCAATAACAACAATTCCTTTTTCTTGGGCCCTTCGCAGAATACTCTCTCCCAAAATGGCCTTCATCATTTCAGGAAAAGGAGTTACAATGTCTATTCGCATGTTAATCCAACAGTCCTTCCATGGGATGAATGATCATCACTCTTTTATCAAGATCAATTTTTCGGATAAAATTCTTGACCGCAGGAATGAAAATCTCTCTTCCTTCCGCATTTATGACATAAAGATCTTGCATCGGCATTGTTACAACCTGAACCAAAGAACCGATTTTTTCCCCCCTGTCCGTCTCGACATCAAGTCCGATAAGATCAGAAACATAATAAGATCCCGTCGGTAGTTTTGGCAATTTATTTCTTTGGATTTTGAGAACGGCGCCTTGAAGGGATTCCGCATCATTTCTGCTGTTGTAACCGCATAATTTCATGATCACGTGCTGACCCTGAAACCCCACCTTCTCAACGCGGACCCCTTCTCCTTTTTCTTTGCCTTTTTCCAGGTAAAGAAAAAGTCCATTATTGATGTACCCTTCCCCCTTTATCTCAAGAGAAACTTTTACCTCACCGCGAATTCCGTGAGGTCGAACGATTTTCCCGATTGAGACAAGTGTTTCACCCCCATCCACCATTTCATTTCCTTGGGAAAATAATCCGGTTATTCTAAAATCTCCAAGACAGCTCTTTTCCCGTGTTTGGCCGACGCAGCGGCTAAAAGTGTACGGATGGATTTTGCTGTTTGTCCTTTCCGTCCAATGACCTTGCCAAGATCTCCCTCACCAACACGAAGCTCATACACCGTAGTCCTTTCTCCCTCCACTTCTCTGACCTCAACGGCTTCCGGGTTATCCACCAAATGTTTGGCAATAAACTCTACGAATTCCTTCATCTTCTCTTTCCCTCCTCATTTTCGGTACAGATTTCATCCCGGTCTCTATTTTCAACGCGCGGTTCTGAGATCGTAACTCGGACCCTCCATGAATGGAACCTAGTGTGAATTCATAGAAACACTCTTTCACGCAATGATTATGCATCCTCCTATGAATCCAAATTCTTCTCTTCATCCCCTGCCTTTACCGTGTCCTCATCGGCTGCTGGGACATCACTGCTCTTGTCATTCTTTTCAACAGGCAGTGGAGTCATTTCCTCTTCGTTGGAAACCGACGCCTCCGGTTCGGCCTGCTGCACCACCTTCTTCTCATCCATCGAAATGTCTGCAACCGTCTCCCCTTGATCTGCTTCTGGAGGCACCTCTTTTTGCTCCTTCGATTTGCCTTTTCCGGTCTTGGGTTTTTTCTTCTCTTTCAGCTTTTCAGCCTCCCGCCGCTGGCGTTCAATCTGCAACACTTCCCATTTTTTCATTTCCTCTTCGATATGTGCCTCGTCAAAACCCTTCCTTTTTAAATATCGCCGATAAAGTATCCCTTGACGCTGCATTAAATTCTTGACCGTATTTGTTAAAATGGCACCTTGATCCATCCAGTAGTTTGCTCTCTCATTCTCGAGCTTCACCTCAAGGGGAATTGTCAAGGGATCATATGTGCCGATACATTCTATATAACGCCCATCACGGGGTGTCCGAGAATCAGCAACAACAATCCGATAAAAGGGTCGGTTCTTTCGACCCATTCGCATTAACCGCATTTTAACTGCCAAAGAAAACCTCCTGTGCTTTTGTTAGAAATTCGATATTCTCTTTAAAAATCCATTGAAATGCCCTTCGGAAATTTCCGAGAGCCAAATCGCGTCATCTGTTTCATCATCCTTTGCATTGTCTGAAATTGTTTGAGCAACCGATTCACATCCTGAACACTTGTGCCGCTCCCGTCTGCAATACGCTTCCTTCGACTTCCGTTGATAATGTAGGGTCTCTGTCTTTCATCCACAGTCATTGAATTGAGCATGGCTTCGACTCTTACAACAGCCGTTTCATCCACTTGAAATCCGCCCTTCTTGGAACCCATTCCTGGGATCATGCCTGCAATCTGATGCAACGAACCCATACGCTTCACTTGCTGAATCTGGCTAAAAAAATCCTCCAAAGTAAAGGCTTCGCTTTTAAGCTTCTGCGCCAGTTTTTTCGCTTCATTGCGATCTACAACTTCTTGCGCTTTTTCAACAAGAGTGACGACATCTCCCATTCCGAGAATCCGTGATGCCATCCGATCCGGATGGAATGGTTCGATTCCATCCAATTTTTCTCCCGTGGTAATAAACTTGATCGGCCTCTCGGTTACAGAACGGATGGACAAAGCAGCGCCTCCTTTCGCATCCCCATCCATTTTGGTCAGGACAATACCATCAAAATCCAAACGATCCAAAAATGATTTCGCGGAATGAACGGCGTCTTGCCCAGTCATGCCATCTGCTACAAATAAAATCTCCTTAGGACTCACGGTTTTCTTCATGTCCTCTAATTCAGACATCATGGTTTCGTCAATATGCAAACGGCCTGCTGTGTCTAAAATGAGTGTGTCGTAACTGTTCTTTCGAGCATAGAGAATGGCCTCTTTGGCGATTTTTTTCGGTTTATCCGAAGCCAACGAAAACACGGGGAGATCACAGGATTTGCCTATCGTTTGAAGCTGTTCAATAGCTGCCGGCCGGTATATGTCGGCCGCCACCAATAAAGGACGATGGCCCTGTTTACGAAGATATACTCCAAGTTTCCCTGCGAATGTTGTTTTTCCTGACCCTTGCAGACCCACAATCATAACGATGGACGGCAGACTACTCCCGAATTTGATAGGAACATAGGCTTGCCCTAAAAGACGAACCATTGCATCATGAACAATTTTCACCACCTGTTGCCCCGGCGTAATGCTCTGCAGCACTTTTTCTCCCAACGCTTTTTCCTGAACTTCTGCAATGAATTTTTTGGCAACCTGATAATTGACATCCGCTTCAAGAAGTACCCGACGAATTTCCCGCATGGAATCTGAAATATTCTTTTCAGTAAGTTTCCCCATTCCCCTCAAATTCTTAATCGCCGCATCAAGTTTTTGTATCAGATCTTCAAACATACCTTTTCTCAATTAAATGCAAAACGATTAAAGTTAAATAAATGAAATAACTCATGCAAGCAAATTTTTGAAACCTCTTCCCCTTTTAAAATTTATTTGCCTTTTGGGTTTGAAAATCAGACGTGTAAACTGAACCGTGCATTAAAGAATGGATTTAATCCATCAATCGTTTCTCCCCTTGGATGGATTGTATTTCCTCAATATTTTGGCTTGCTTCAAGGCATCCGATATATTTGCCATCGGAATCCCTCAAAGCATAATATTCAATCAGTATCTTTTCTTTTCGACCGGTTTTGCTAACGTCCAGATCAATCCAGAATCTAGCCTTGTCTCTTTTTGCTTCTTTCATTTCCTGTAGGATCTTTTCCACTTTATCCAGACTGCGTTTGGGATGGCAATTGCGAACATCTTTTCCAACGACACCAATCGGTCTTTTAAATATTCGTGTTTCGTGCTTATTCCATGCAAGAACTTTGTCATTTTCATCCACAACCGAAAACTCAATAGGTAGAGTTTCTAAAAGAGCATTTAGAATATTTTCCGGCAATTTTCCAATCATTTAATCCTCCTCTCTATATTTAAAACCGTTGAACTTTTATTGGGAAGCAGCCTCAGAAAATACGACATTACCAAACACCAACCGAAATCCTATTGAAAAGTGATAGACGTCAACGTTGAATCCAGAAAATTTTTTCTTTTCCAGTGGATCGGAAGATCAGAAAGCCTTTTGCCTTTATCCACCATTGCTACCTCATTCTTGCATTTCCAAGACGTTTTTGAATCCTAAGCAACTCGTCTTCGGCATCCTTCAACAAACTGTTTATGATTTCGCTTAGCGGCTGTATGCGATCTACCAAGCCGACGCTTTGTCCTGCCATCAGAGATCCTTGATTCACATCCCCTTCTTGAACCGCCCTTCGCAAAGCACCTACCCAATATTTTTCTACTTCGTATTGCGCCTGTTCCTGTGTGATTTCACCGTGCCGGATCATCTGAATAAGCCTCATCTGCAGTTCGGAAAAATCGTGCATGCCCTTGTTCTGCAATGCCCGCACAGAGACAACACGAAGCTCTGATCCGATTTGTGGTGTGGCGACGGCATCCCGTGCCCTTGATCGGATGAATGCTTCTTTAAATTTTGGATGCGCTTTTGACTCTTCTGCCACTACGAATCGCGTCCCCAGTTGAACACCGGCTGCCCCCATCAAAAGAAGATAAGGAATCAATTTCCCAGACCCAATACCACCGGCAACAAAGATCGGAACGGAATCCACTTTAAAAAGCACCTGCTGAATGAGAATTGCCAACGAAACATGACCGATATGACCTCCTGCTTCACTCCCTTCCAGCATAAGACCATCGGTTCCGTTTTTGATCATCCGTTGGGCAATGGACTCTGTGGAGGCAAAACAGAGCACCTTTGCACCGCTCTCTTTCGCCATTTGAATTTCCGATGACTTGGGCATGCCGGCAGCAAAAATGATAAAAGGAACTTTCTTCTGAATCGCCATCTCAAGATGCGCTTTATAATTGGGTGCAATGACAATGAGGTTGATCGCAAAAGGATTTTTTGTCAAAATAAATGTTTGATCAATCTCTTGCGCAAGAAGTTCAGTGTCCATATTTCCGGCAGCCAAACATCCAAAAGCACCGGCATTGGAAACCGCCGACACCAAACTGCTCTCTGATATCCAGGTCATGGCTCCACACATAATAGGATACCGCACGCTTAAAAAATCTTGTCCCCGTTTCCAAAGATCATCAAGGGTGACCATCATCGTTCCTCTTATGGACTCTTTGTGCGTCTCTATAAAAACAGGAAAACGATTCCTTTGAGGAAAGTATCAACGCATTTATTAAGCTTTTATGGTATTAAAATAACAAGGTTTTGTCAAGTTTGCAACAAAATTCTAACCGGTCACAGGTTCGACAACACGGTATATAAAAATTGCATCATCGGAACGTAACTCAAAATTATTTATTTTCAGCTTGCATTGTTTTGAATAAACATGTATACTAGGAAGGCCGATGACTATTTTCATTAAAAGAAATCAAGTTCAGAGGAGGTTTGAAATGAAGAACATTGTCATTTACTCCGTGTTTTCACTTTTACTTGTATCGCTTGTGTCTGCTCAGAAGCAAGAAGTGCAAGAGGTTCAGTTCAATAAAATATCGGATAGGCTTTTTGAAATTGTCGGGGGGCGAGGTGCACGGGGTGGAGCTTACATCGGCGACACCGGAATCTTGCTCATTGATGCCAAAATGGATGAATTGTCCGTTAAACAGGTCATCGAAAAAATCAAACAGATAAGCGATAAACCCATAATGTATCTTGTGAACACACACAGCGACGGCGATCATGTTTTGGGAAATCAATTTTTCCCTGCAACGGTTACAATGATTGCTCACGAGAATTGCCGGAGCGAATTTTTCCATCCCAAACCGGATGGATCTCCTTCGAATTGGAACAGGTTGGAGCTGGCTCCCTTTGTTCCTTCTTTGACTTTTCGACAGAAAATGGATGTTCATCTGGGTGCAGTAAAGGTTGAATTGTGGTATTTTGGCATCGGCCATACGACCGGAGACATCGTAGTCTACTTTCCTCAAGAAAAGACCGCCTTTCTCGGAGATCAAATCTTTCTAACAAGACCGCAATTGATTCATGCGTATAAAGGAGGCAATTCCTTTGAGCATGTAAAAACCCTAACCAAGATGCTGGACACACTGGACGCAGAAACATTTTGCAGTGGCCACGACGACCCAGTGAATCGCGAAAGTGTACAGAAACATATTGATCAAATAAAAGAGATGCAGAAAAAAGTAAAATCACTGATTGCCGCAGGAAACCAGCTTCAGGATATAAAAAAGGAATTTAATGAAAATGAAGGGCCATTGATCGAAACGATTTACAACGAAATAACACAAGGAAAGGAATAGTGCCTTGTGATTTTTTCGAGCGTTGTTTATACTTTTTTCTGTGCGAAGCTGTTCTCTGATGAACTATGCTTCCCTTTGTCACTCCTGTCCCGTATCGCTTACGGGATA
>Ga0172364_10004227_pt1 | contig 11418 bp, 11 predicted proteins | sample LakKivSesite10cm_FD_114545 | JGI IMG/M metagenome (GOLD analysis project Ga0172364, IMG submission 114545) | Sediment microbial communities from Lake Kivu, Rwanda - Sediment site 10cm | ecosystem: Environmental > Aquatic > Freshwater > Lake > Sediment | place: Rwanda: Western Province, Lake... | reverse complement strand
GCGACATCCCTGCTGAGCGTTCTTGCGAAGCAGGGATGGAGCAACTCCCTAGTGTTCTGTGTCCCCGAAGGGGACATCCAGCGACATCCCTGCTGAGCGTTCTTGCGAAGCAGGGATGGAGCACCCGCTCGGAAAGAAGACACCTAACGGCATCCCGGCTCTCGCGACCTGGCGAAGGCGGGATAGAGTTTGTTCAACCTGTTATCTGAAAGATTTGCTCAAGGGGAAGTGTCGCAGAAAAGATGTCGTCGGGAATTCAGGGCCGCGCCTAGTTGGTCATCAGGGCCTTGCGGTGCACGTCTTCCAAAACCTTCTCTATCTCCTTGTTGCGGGGGTCCAGGACCTCGGCCAAGGATAGCTCCTGGAGGGCCTCGGTGTACTGCCCCATGTAGGCCAGCTGCTTGCCGCGCAACAGGTGCAGCTGCGCCTGGCGCTTGCGCGTCTTCGGGTCCAGGTCGTTGCCCTTAGGCTCGCCCTTGATGCTGCCCAGCTCCTCCACGCGCGCGAGGTGCTCTTCCATGAACTCCTGGCGGATTTCGGGGTCGTCGACGCCGAGACCCTTCAATTCGCGGCGGGCCTTCATCGTCCACTCGTCGTTCCAGTCCCCGATGAGGACGCGCTGCTTGAAGTACATGACCGCCTTCTCGTAGTCACCTTCCTTGGCGTAGATGCTGCCGAGGTTGTAATAAGGACTGGGCATCTCCGGGTCGAGGTCGATCGCCTTGCCGTAGGCGACCTTGGCGCGGTCAGGCCACCCCTTGGCCTCATAGAGCACGCCGAGGTCGTTGTAGGCGACGGCCAGAGAGGGGTCGAGCTCCACCGCCTTCTGGAAGTACACCATGGCCGAATCGAGGTCGCCGACGCTCTGGGCCTGTACCCCTTTGTCCCGATACTCCAGGGCCAACTTCCCGTGCTCTTCCTGACTGTATCCAGATTCAGAGAAGGCGAGGCAGGTCGGAAGAATCAGAAGGAGAATTAACGCGCCGAAGGTCGTTGGCAGAACGGGCGTGACTTTCTTCATCCTTAGGATGGGGTTACATTTAAGATAATATAATTAACGGGGCTTGGCAAGTCTTTTTTGCGTCTGTCGGCGCGCCATCTCGTCGGCCGGCTGCCCCCCCATGAGACAAGGTGAGACACATAGGTCGGACCTTTCTGTCTCATTTTCGTAAGACAAAAAGGTCAGACCTTTGTCTCAATTTCACCTTTGTCTCAATTTCACAGCAACGGCGGCATCGCGAGCGCCGGGTGGCCCTTTTCCTTGAGCCAGACGAGCAGGGCGTCGACCGTCGTGGCCGTGGTCTCGTCCGCTATCTTGCCGACGAAGCTTTCCAGATGCAACTCCTGGGCGCGCGCCTCGAGGCGCGGCCGCAGGGTCTCCTTCAAATCTTTGGGCATCCAGACGACGCGCGGCAGCCCGCCTTCGGCTGAAATGAACTTCTTGCTCGTCACGTAGAGCTTGCCCACCCCCAAAAAGCCGGGGGTCTGGACCCCGCCGCCGACAGAACTCGCCAACTGGGTAAAGCTGAGACCCAAGGGGGTCTCGCCGTCAAACTCGCGGTTCACGATCAGGACGCCGTTCGCCTCGGGCACGAGCGCCACGATACACTCGAAGCACCCGCAGCTCGACTGCGGCGCCACCAAAAGCGAGTACATGCTCACCTCGCTGATCGTCTTGTTGGAGGCCTTGAAGACGAAGTCGTTGATGCGCCTCCACTGGCCGAGCGTCTCATCGAGGCACGCGCCCTTAGGGACCGGCTGGTTGCCGCCGGTGGGCGTTATCTCGTGGGCGGCCTTGGCGTCGAGCCACGAATAGGCGCCGCAGAGCCCCAGGCGCTCGGGCGTGATGATGCAGATGTGGTTGGGCGCGAAGGATTGGCACAGGGCGCAGCTGTAAAAGGTGTCGACGCTCTCGTCGGTCATGCCGCGCAGCCGCTCGTCGCGGGCCTCAAAGGCCTGCCGCGCCTCCACGAGGTGCCGGACGACGTCCTTCTCCTTCGTGAAGAGCGTCACCTGAACCTTGTCGATGATGGCGCCGAAATTCCTGTGGAGCATCGCGTGCAGCAGAACGCCGAGGTGCTTCAGGCGCAGCCCCTTGTCAAAGGCCTCGCGGGAGACGCGAAGCCAGACCATGTCGCGCTGGCCCATATGCATCAACCCCTGCGCCTCGTTGACGTAGCGGTGAATCTGACGCTCGAGGATGGGCTCGAAGTCCTTGTTGAATTTGCGCGCCGCCACTTCGACGAGCACGCCCAAAGGCATCGCCTTCGCGTCGGAGGCGTCGATGTCCGGGCCGACGAGCGTCACCCGGCCGTCCTCGATCTGCGACGCCGGCCGCGACACGAGATACTCGAAGGCCGTCGAATACTTGCTGCCGAACTCGACCTTGAGGTTTTCCTTGCGCACGCGCTCGCCCTCGAAGGCCGGCGCGACCAAAACGGGGATGTCGATCTGGGCCACGGCGACCTTGATGCCCCGCACCTCGACGCAGCGGCCGACGATCTTCGCCGCATCTTTCTCGGTGACCAGCGCCTCGAACTTCGTCGTCTCCAGGCGCTCGACCTGGGGCGCGTCCTGGTCGGTGACGATGGGAAAGCCCAGGCTCAAGACCCCCAGGCCCGTCGTCGCGATCACGGCGTCGAGCTTGCCCAAGACCAGGACAAAGGCCGGGACGCGGTTCTGGCAATAGGCCAGGGTCTGCCGCCACTGGCCGCCCTTGCACCCGCCGTAGGAGAGGGCGGCGCGCACCGCGAAGTTGACGGCGTAGACGGCCGAGAGCTCATCCGGCCCCAGCGGCACGATATAGTTATCAAGGCCGATCTCGACGCCGGCCTCGAGGAGCTGGTCGCGGAAATTCGTCAGACCCTTGTTGCCGACGAGCAGGGACACGATGTTGCGGGCCTGAAGATCGCGGATAATCTTCACCGCCGCCTGGCTGTCTTGGGCCTTGCCGACGATGACGGCGATGCCCGCGATGCGGCCGTCCACGAGCTGGACGCCGAGCGAACGCAGGACCGTATCCGGCACGAACCCCAGATAGTCGTCCACGGGTTTGTGCGTCAGGGCCGCCAAGACCTCCTCGGCGAAGAGCGCGGCCAGCCCCTGCTGCAGCAACCCGTCGAGATGCGGCAGGCGCAGGCCGTCTGCGGCCTCCTGGCCCTGGGCCAACTTCTGGGCCTGCGCCAGGACGTCACCGGCATCTTGCAGGGTCTTGACCTCGAGACCAAGGAGCGCGTAGGACAAGGGCAGATAAAAGGCCGTGCCCTCAAAACCGAGGGACGTCGAGGCGCCCCTTTGGCCGACCGCGTCCGCCAGGGCCTTCTGGGCGGCGCCAACCAGCGTCTGCGTGGTCTGCGCGACGGTCTCTTTCAGATCTGGCATAGAAAACCTCCGAGCATCTCTCCCTGGCGGCGCGCCTCCTCCCACCCCTCCTGCCACGCGCCCTCCCGAGGCTCGGCCACGTCGCCGACGGCAAAGATGTAAGGGATGCTCGTCCGCAGGGACGCGTCCACGAGGACCCCGCGGTTGATCTCGATGTCCGTATCCCTGATGAAATCCACGTTCGCCTCTTTCGCGCCGGCGAAGACCAACAACGAGGCGCCGAGGACCTTCTGGCTCGCCAGCCGCACGGCCTTGAGCTCGCTGTCGCCCAAGACCTCGATGATGGGGTTGTCGCTGATGGCCTCCACACCTTCGACCGCCGGCTCCAGGGTGCCGAAGAACTTGACGTCGAGCCGCCGGGCCGCGAGAATCCGGACCAGCTCGTGGGCGACCGGGCCCGCGCCGACGACCAAGACCGTGTGACAGATCGGCAGGTAGTCCATGATGAACTTGACCTCCACGAGGCCGTTTAAGCCCACGACCCCCTCTTTCTGGATTCCCTTGAGTGACGGCAAGGCGACGCGCCGGCCCGAGGCGATCACCAAGTTGTCAAAGTCCAAAGACTCATCGTCCTTGAAGTGGAGACGCCGACGGTGGGCGCTCACCCCGACGACCTTCTTGCCATTCAGGAGCTCGAGGCCGAAATTTGCGTAAAAGTCCTTACTGCGGAAGATGAGGTCGCGCTCCTTCATCTTGCCGTCGAGCAACTTGAGGACGTGGGGCCGCTCGTAACCCAGGAAGGGCTCGTCCGTCACGAGGACGATGCGACTGTCCTTGTCTCTCTCGCGCAGCGCCTGGGCCGCGCTCGTGGCCGCGGCAGAGTTTCCGATGATGACGATCTGTCGCATGTCTTAGGCTCCCATGCCGTCCAGGATCTCGGACACAACACGGTACCAGCCGATGGGCATGAGGTGCACCCCTTGGCCCATCGGCGCGAACTTCTTGATGAGGTCGCAGGCGAGTTCCACGGAAGCCGCCTTCTTATCCGGGGCTTGCGCCAATTCCCGGATCATCGACTCGGGGATGTGGACGCCGGGCACGTGGTCGTTCATGTGGCGGGCCATCTTCTCGGAACGCAGCACCACGATGCCGGCGAGGACCCGCGCCTTCAAGGGCGCCACCGCCTTGAAGAACCGCTCACCGGCCTTCTCGTCGAACAGGGCCTGTGTCTGGAAAAACTCTGCGCCGGCCGCCAGTTTCTTTTCCATCTTGATGAGCTCGGGCTCGAAGGGGTCTGCGCCGGGGTTGACGACCGCGCCCACGCAAAACCGCGGCGCGGCGCCAGTGAGCCGGCGGCCGGCCATATCCACACCCTGCTCGAGCCCTCGGGCCGCCGCAACCAGCTGGACGGCATCCAGGTCAAAAACGGGCTTGGACTGGGGGTGGTCGCCGAGGATCGGGTGGTCCCCGGTCAGGGCGAGAATATTCTCAATGTCGAAGCTCGCCGCAGCCAAGAGGTCCGACTGCAGGGCGAGGCGGTTGCGGTCGCGGCACGTCACCTGCAGGATCGTCTCGACGCCCGCGGCCCTCATCTGAACGGCCGCGGCCAGCGCGCTTAGGCGCATGACCGAACTCTGCAGGTCTGTGACGTTGATGGCGTCGACGCGCTCCTTGAAGGGCACGACCTGCTCTAAGACCGGCGCGAACGAGACGCCCTTCAAAGGCGCTGCCTCGACGGTCAACAGACGTTTTCCCGAGAGCAATTTATCCTTAAACGACATCGCGTATGCAGTTGTCAGCATCCGCCAGGGAGGGTCGGCCTCTATCGTCAGACGAAGTAATTCGGCGTCGGCTACGGTTTGCCTTTTCGCCGTTACGCTCCATTGACCCGTGTCGCTACGGCGAAAATGCAAATCCTCGCCGACATCTGCCGAAAAACTTCTGATTGTCCGCCGATAGAGGCCGACCCTCCCATTTGATAGTTGAACCCACGCACGGCCCACCGTGGCCCCCGGGGGGCAAGAATGACCCCGGGCCCCGAGAAAAGAGAGAAACAACGGGGACGCCGACCGCTACTTTTGCACGAGGGCGACGGTGTTTTTCATCAGCATCGCGACGGCCACCGGCCCGACCCCGCCCGGCACGGGCGTGATCCACGCGGCGCGCTGCGAGGCCGACTCGAAGACCACGTCGCCGACGATGCCGGAGGCGCAGCGGTTGATGCCCACGTCCAAGACGGCGGCGCCCTCCTTGATCCACTCGCCCTTGATCAGGCCGGCGCGGCCCACGGCCACGACCAGGACGTCCGCCCGGCGCACGTGCGCCTCGAGCTGGCCGGCCTCGGAGGTCGCGATGTGACAGACCGTCGTCGTGGCGAACTCTTTCAAGAGCATCATCGCCAGGGGTTTGCCGACGATCTCCGAGTGGCCCACCACCACGGCCTCCCGGCCGCGCAGCGGAACCTCGTAATCTTTCAAGATCTCCAGGCACGCCGCGGCCGTGCACGGCGCGACCAACCCCGAGCCCAGGACGACTTCACCGAGATGCAAGGGGTGCACGCCCTCGGCGTCCTTTTCAGGCGCGATGGCGTTGCGCAACGTCGAAGCAGAGAGCCCGGCCGGCAAAGGCATCTGCAGAATGATCCCTGTCGCTGCAGCGTCCTTATTGAGGCGGGCAATGACGCGCATCGCCTCTTTCTGCGTCGCCGTCTGCGACAGGACCTCGAGGTGTTACGCGATCCCCAGCTCCTCGGCCATCTTCGCCTGGGACTTGAGGTGCACGCACGTGGCCGGCGTCTGCCCGACGCTGACGCCCACGAGGCGCGGGGGCTTCGGCAGGCCCGCGACCGCCTTCTTGACCTGCGTCTTGATGCGGCCGGCGACCTTTTTACCGTCCAAGAGAATAGCCAAGGGCTGCCTCCGTCTCGCGCCGCAGCGCCCGCAGGCGCGGTGCGGCTCTCTTAAGTCTTGCAAACTCCTTGCGCAACCGTTTCGTTGCCTTATTGTCTCTCTTGAGGTTTACCGCGGCATAAACGAGGCCGGCCAGGAAAGCGGTCTCTGCCAAGAGGACGGCCAGCCCGGCGTCCGACTTCAGGTTCCGGTTTCCCTTGTTGAAGACGGTGACCGCGTCGCCGCAGAGAAGGCGACCTGCCGCCGCGACCTTGAGCGGCACAGCGACGGCGCGGCGCATGTCCCGGCTGAGGTACGCCGCGACATCCTCGTCGATCAGGCGCGCGCACAGCGCGCGCGTGCGGCCGGCGCGCGCACGTACAGCGCGCATCGTCCTGGCGACAGCCCTATACCGCAGCTTCCCTAGCGTGTAGCCGGCCGCCATTTCGATGAGTGCGGCGCTTTCGGCCGCCGCCAGGGCCGCGACCGCGCCGCCGCCCGGCGCCGGCGTCCTGGCCGAACAGTGCTTCAAAAACTTTTTTATAGAAGCGTTCGCATGGCGCATATCAGTCCATCCCTACGATCCGGCCGGCCTGGTCCACGTCAATCGCTTCCCCGCGCGGGTGCGGCGGCAGGCCTGGCATGGTCTGGGTCAAGCTGGCATGCGCCAGCACAAACCCCGCGCCCGCCGCCAAACGAACGTCCTTGATAGGGAAACGGAACCCGCTGGGTGCGCCCTTGACGTGCTCCTCGGCGGTGAAAGAGAACTGCGTCTTGGCGATAGAGACGGGCAGCCGGCCGTATCCGGCCGCCTCGTAGGCCCGCAGGTCCTCCTCGGCCTTCGCGCTGAAATCCACCGCGCCAGCGCCATAGACCTTCTGGGCGACGCACACGATCTTCTCGCGCAGCGGCAGGCCGTCGTCATAGAGAAGCTGGAAGCGCCCGGCCGCCTGCTGCGCCGCCTTCTCGACGCTCTCGGCCAACGCCATGGCGCCGGCCGCGCCGTCGCGCCAGGCGGTGCTTACGACCGCGTCGGCCGCGCCGAACTCTTTCGCCTGGGCCAGGACGAGCTCGATCTCGCGCCTCGTGTCCGTCGCAAAGACGTTCAGGCATACGACGACGGGCACGCCGAAGAGCCGCACGTTTTCGATGTGCCTCTTCAGGTTCGCCAAGCCCTCTTCCAGTGTTACCACGTCCTCGCGCGCAAGCGCCGGATCCAACGGCTGGCCGGGCACGATCCGCACCTTTCCGCTCTGGACCTTCAGACCGCGGACCGAGGCGACGAGCACGCACACGTTCGGCGTCAACCCGCTATACCGGCACTTGATGTCAAAAAACTTCTCAGCCCCGCAGTCGGAGCCGAAACCGCTCTCGGTGATGACAAAGTCGCAAAGCCCCAGGCCGATGCGGTCCGCGACGATCGAGCACGTCCCGACGGAGACATTGGCAAAGGGGCCGGTGTGCACGAGGCAGGCCGTGCCCCCGCTCGTCTGCGCGAGGTTAGGTTTGAGGGCGTCCTTCAGAACCGCCGTCATCATGCCGTCGGCCTTCACGTCGTGCGCGGTCACGAAACGGCCCGCGCGGTCGCGCGCCACGACGAGGCCCTTGAGCCGGCGGCGCATGTCCGCGAAGTCGCGGGAAAGGGTCAAGACCGACATCGCCTCGCTCGCCGCGGTGTGCTCGAAACCCGTCGTGACCTCCACCGCCCCGGTCTTAGCCTTGAGCGTATAGCGGATCTGGCGCAGGGACCGGTCGCTCACGTCGAGGCAGCGCCGAACCAGGACCGAGGGCGGCTCGATGCCGAGGGGATTGCCGTGAAAGACCGTGTTCTCGACAAAAGAGACCAAAAGGTTGTTGGCCACCTCAACGGCGAGCATGTCGCCGGTGAGGTGCAGATTCACGTCCTGCGCCGGCACGATCTGGCAGGCGCCGCCGCCCGTGCCCACGCCCTTGGCGCCGAAGAGCGGACCGAGGGACGCCTGGCGCAGCGTCGCCACGGCGCGGCGCCGGCGGCGGTTCAGGGCCATGGAAAGGCCGATGGTCGTGACGGTCTTGCCCTCGCCCAGCGGGGTCGGGGTCATGGCCGTCACCAGGACATACGTGCCGCGGCGGCGGCCCACGCGGTCAAGAATCGCGAGGTCGATCTTCGCCTTGTACCGGCCGTGCAGCTCCAACTCCGACGGCCGCACCCCCAGTTGGCGGGCGATGTGTTGGATGTCCGACAATCGGGTCGTCATGACATGAAAGGGATGTCCGAAAGTGAAAAGGCGTTGCGCACGAGCGCGACGCGGGGCCGGCCTTCTTCCAGCACGACGCTGACCACGTCAAAGCGCGCCCGGCGCCCGCACCAGCCGCGGCGCTTCAGATAAAAGAGCGCCAGTCCCGCCAGACGCCGCTGCTTGCGCACGTCCACCGACTCCAGGGGCAACGCGTGCGGGACGACGCCGCAACGTGTGCGCACCTCGACGAAACAGACCGTCTCCCCGTCGCTGGCGACGACATCGATCTCGCCACGGCGGCAGCGGACGTTGCGATCGAGGATGCGGTATCCTCTCCCCATCAAAAAGGCGACGGCCGCGTCCTCACCGGCCTTACCGACAGACCTTCTGTCCATCCTTCACCCACCTCTTGCAAAAGGTGACGCGGTGGATGGGAGACAGGCCCCGGCGCGCGATGCGGCGCCGGTGCCCCAACGTCCCATAGCCCTTGTGAGCCGCGAAGGCGTAGCCGGGGTACGTCTTGTCGTAGATGCCCATCAGGCGGTCGCGGACCACCTTGGCGACGATCGAGGCCGCCGCGATGGAGAGGGACTTGCCGTCTCCGCCAATGATCTCCTCGGACGCATAAGGCAGCCCTGTGCGCAGCCGGCCGTCCAGGAGGATCTTGACGGCGCTGACGGCGATCCTCTCCCGGGCCAGGCGCCGCAGGAGCCCTTCCAGCGCCGCATCCACCGCAAAGGAGGCCGCCGCGCTGAGGTGCAGGGCGTCGAGGACGCCGGCGTCGACCACGGCCACGTCAAAGACCGCTTTTGTCCCGAGTTCCAAAAAGGCTCGCTCACGCTGCCGGGCCGTGAGCTTCTTCGAGTCGTCCACACGCGCCGCGAAGCGGTGCGTCTTCAAGTACACGGCGCCGACGACCAGGGGCCCTGCCAGCGGGCCGCGGCCAGCCTCGTCGACGCCGATGACGACGGCATACCCGTCTCTTCTGGCCTTGCGCTCGTGATACAACACGACGCCGTCCGACTTCTGGGGCGGTGCGCCCGGTGTCAGGGGGTCTGTCCGGGGACGACCTCAGGCTCGGCCTCGCCGACCTTGGCCGCCTTACCGATGCGCCGACGCAGGTAGTACAGCCGCGCCCGGCGAACCTCGCCTTTCTTCACGACCTCGATGCGGTCAATGCTGGGCGTGTGCAACGGGAAGATCCTCTCCACTCCCTCGCCGTAGGAGACCTTGCGCACCGTGAAGGACGAAGAGATGCCCTTGCCGCGCCTCTCGATCACGACGCCCTCGAACGGGTGGACGCGGAACTTGTCCCCTTCCGGGATCCTGACGAAGACCCGCAGGGTGTCGCCGACTCGGAATTGGGGCAGGTCCTGACGCAGCATCAGCCCCTCGATCAACTTGATTTTTTCCATCAGATGGCTCCTTTGTTTTACCTCACTTACCTTCCCTTAAAACATCCCTGCTCGACCACCTCTCACCTTCCCGACGAGCAGGGATAATCAATACGCTTACTTCTCAAGAAGATCAGGCCTCAACTTCTTTGTCAGCCGCAAAGATTCCTTTTTGCGCCACGCGGCGATCGATTTACCTCACTCGCCTTCCCTTAAATCGTCCCTGCTCCGCCACTCGCCTTCCCGAAGAGCAGGGACGATCAGTACGTTCACTTCTCAAGCAAATCTGGTCTCAACTTCTTCGTAAGGCGCACCGACTCCTTTTTGCGCCACGCGGCGATCTTCTGATGGTCGCCCGTCAGAAGAACCGCGGGCACCCGTTTGCCCTTAAAAACGGGCGGACGCGTGTACTGAGGATACTCCAGCAGCCCGCCTTCAAATGTCTCACAACGCGCCGACTCCATGTTGCCCAGCACGCCGGGGATGAGGCGCGCCACCGCATCGATGACGACCATCGCCGGCAGCTCCCCGCCCGTCAGGACATAATCGCCGACCGAGAGTTCCTCGTCGGCAGCGTAGCGCGCGACCCTCTCGTCCACGCCCTCGTAGCGGCCGCAGATCAAGACCAGGTGCCCGAGCCTTGCCAGCTGGGCCGCAACACGCTGCGTCAACAGCCGGCCCCGCGGCGACAAGAGGATGATCCGACGCCGGGCCTTGGCGACGCGCACGCGCTTCAAGACCTTCTCGAGGCACGCGAAGATCGGCTGCGGGGCCATCACCATCCCCGAGCCGCCGCCGTAAGGCCGGTCGTCCACCTTGCGGTGCCTGTCCGTGGTGTGGTCGCGGATGTCGTGGACTTCGATGCGCAGCTTGCCGGCCTGCCGACCGCGCTTCAGGATCGACGCGCCCAGGATGGGTTCGAACATCGCCGGAAATATCGTCAGGACGTCGACGCGCAAGAGCACTCCTTCGGAGCCCCGCCCCCCCTGCCGGGGCGACGTCCCGGACCTCTGTTTATCCGCGGGCGCAGCCCGTGGAATTCAGATACCGGGAGTCAAAATCTCTGCGAAAAGCCGCGAAGCGGCCGCTGCGGATCGCCTCGCGGGCCCTGGCCAACAGCTCGAGGAAAAAATACACGTTATGCAACGACACCAGGCGCAGCCCCAGGATCTCGGCCGCGTTGAAGAGGTGCCGCAGATAACTCTTCGTGAAGTTCTGGCAGCAATAACACCCGCACGCCGGGTCGAGCGGCGTCTGGTCGGCGGCAAAGACGCCGTTGCGCACCGTCAGCTTGCCGCGGCTCGTGAACGCGGTGCCGTTGCGGCCGTAGCGCGTCGGCACCACACAGTCAAACATGTCTATACCCAGAGAGACCGCCTCGAGGATGTCTTCCGGCAGGCCGACCCCCATCAGGTACCTCGGGGCGTCGGCGGGCAGGTGCGGCGCCGTAGAGCGGAGCATATTATACATTAAATCCTGGGGTTCGCCAACACTTAATCCGCCTATCGCATAGCCTTGAAAGCCAATGGCTTGGAGCTGTTCGGCAGAACGCTCGCGCAGTTCTTCATAGGTCGCCCCCTGGACGATCCCGAAGAG
>Ga0172364_10004226_pt1 | contig 11418 bp, 8 predicted proteins | sample LakKivSesite10cm_FD_114545 | JGI IMG/M metagenome (GOLD analysis project Ga0172364, IMG submission 114545) | Sediment microbial communities from Lake Kivu, Rwanda - Sediment site 10cm | ecosystem: Environmental > Aquatic > Freshwater > Lake > Sediment | place: Rwanda: Western Province, Lake Kivu... | reverse complement strand
TCCATGGAGCCAATGAAATACTGCGAAGGAATGATAGTGGCATTACATATGGGGGTAACAATTACACCAGTTATTGTATCCGTTTTTGCGTTGTAAATCTCTATACTTACTCTTGCCGAACTACCTTTTTTTATGCTAGACGGAATCGTAGTAAAAATCGGTGCAACATCAAATGTATCTATTATCTCTGCTGAAAAAGCTAACGCAGTATTGTGAGAATTATCGCCATTTTTAAAGCTTGTTACAAACGATAGGTTTTTCACACCAACTGTTTTTGGAATCAAATAAAAGGTTACTTCTTTTGAAGCACCAGCGGCTAGCGCCCCAACAAAATAACTCTTGGGCATAAACTCGACACCTTCTGCATTGCCAGGTGTAACAGTTACTCCTTCAACGGAGGTGCCCAATTTGTTTACTGCAGTTAAAGTAAGCTCGGTTGAACCGCTAACTGACAACTTAGATGGAACGCTGGTTGCAATTAGATCAACAGAATCGTTACTAACTTTCACAGGTATTGGAAAGCTTACATCTTCATATGCAGTTTCTTCCACATCTATGTTTACTCGTGGAAAATACAGGCCTTCACTTATATTTTCATCTGCAAGTATTTCAAAACATATACTAAAACTAGAACCAGCTGCCAAATAACCTAGGTCTCTATAGTTTAGCTTTGCCTTCACTCGCTTATCGTTGCTGTCAGAGGCATACGATATCCAAATGTTATTTATCGTTGCTCCGTTTGTTTCTACAGTTGTTATTGTATCTGTATAACTACTGCTGGTCGAACTGGTTGCATGCGTTGTTGTTGCTGTAGTCTCGGCATTTTTGATTGTTAGTGTTAAAGTCGCGCTGTCTCCAGGCATAAGAATCTCTGGAGAAAGAGTATAGCTATAAACCACAATCGAAGGGTCTGCATGAGATGTTGGCATAACGGTAGATATTAAAATCAAAACAAGCGCAATACTTATGGGCCATGTAAATTTCATTTTTTATCTCCCCGAATTCAATCCACCTTTTTTGTAGGGCCGTAATTGCTGACCTTGGATAATAAGGTTTCTTTAAAGTATCTCCAATAAAATAAAAATAAGTCAAATGGGCATAAGTTCTGTTGGCTTAGCCTTTAAGTTTCAGTATTGCTTCTGCAATATCCCCTTTTGTTTCTTCCAAAGCTTTTCGTGCTTCGCTTTCTGATTTTCCAGTTTGCTCCATTACTAGTTTAATGTCCTCTTGAGGAATACCCTCTTTCCGCTCTACTATGCGCGGTTTACCTATTACCTGATATGTTCTTGTCCCTTGGGCATCCATCACAGTTACTTCCGCATCATCAAAGATTATATCTGTTTTATCAGTCTGGATTACGACCTTTTCAACGTTTTCAATTTCTTTAACGTTAATGCCGAATCTTTTCATCATCTGATTCATTTGTTTAGGATTCATACGTCCGGGCATCATATGTGGTATTCCCCCAAATAATGGTATTTTTGCGAAGCATATATAGGGCAATTACTGTTTAACATTTTTGGTATGATTACTGGAAAAGAAGTCAAGGTGCTGGATAAAAACTCTGAGTACTTTGGAGTGCCTACATCAACTTTGATGGAGAATGCGGGCAAGGGCGTTGCAAATTTTATAACAAATCAGTTGCATAAAAAAGAAGCCATTATTTTTTGCGGAACTGGAAACAACGGTGGAGATGGCTTTGTTGCAGCAAGATATCTAGCAGGCAATTGCAATGTGACAGTTTTTTTAGCTGGCAAAGAAAGCGAGATTAAAACAGACATATCTAGAAATAATTTCAAGAAGTTGAAGAAATCAAAGGTAAAAATACATGACATAGGTTCGCTAAAGTCAGTAGATAAACTTCTGACAAAAAACGACATTGTTGTTGATTCAATGCTTGGCATAGGGCTGTCTGGAAGCTTGAAAGAGCCTTACATAACTTTAGTTAAAAAAATCAATAGCGCAAAAAAAACGATTGTTTCGGTTGATGTTCCGACCGGACTTGGATGCAATGTTGCAGTAAAACCCGACTATACGATTACATTTCATGATATAAAGAAGGGCATGAACGAAAAAAACAGCGGTAAGGTCAAGATAGTTGACATCGGAATACCAAAAAAAGCAATCGATTATGTTGGACCAGGTGAATTGGCTACCTATTATCCTGTCCCAAAGCAGGATTCTCACAAAGGGGATAACGGCAGGGTTTTAGTTATCGGCGGTGGCCCATACATTGGTGCTCCTGCGTTATCTGGAATAGCTGCTTTGCGCACAGGTTCGGATTTGGTTTTCATTGCTACGCCCAAGAAAGCTGCAAGATCAATAACTTCGTTTTCCCCACTTTTGATAACGCCCGAAAGACTTGCCTCTGAGACTGCAAGACTTTCACCAAACCTAATTGTCAGAGACCTGACTCGTGAAGATATCCTTGTTCCAGATGATATTGAAATTATCGAGGATTACGTTCCAAAAATCGATGCTGCAATCATAGGACCTGGGCTTGGTTCCGATAAAAAAACAAAAGATGCCGTTGAAAGGTTTATTTTGAAATGTGCAAATAACGCAAAAAAGATGGTGATTGACGCAGATGCCATACAGGTTGTCGGTAAAAAACCCAAGATTGTAAAATTCTCAGACACCGTTATAACGCCTCATGCTGGAGAGTTCAAGGAACTTACAAATGTAAAATTAGACAACAATCTAGAGCATAGAAAGAAAAAGGTTGAGGAGTGGGCTAGAAAACTAGAAGTAACAATTTTATTAAAAGGTGCCACAGACATAATTAGCAACGGTGAAGAAACAAAATTAAATAGTGTACACAATCAAGCAATGACCGTTGGTGGCACCGGTGATGTGCTTGCTGGTATTGTTGGTGCTTTGTTATCAAAAGGTGTAGAACCATTTAATGCCGCAAGAATCGGTGCGTTTTTGAACGGCGCTGCCGGGAACCTTGCGTTTGAAAAGAAATCATACGGTTTGATTGCAACCGATATAATTGAGGAGATACCTCACGTTTTGAAAAAGTATTTATAAATTAGATGACGTTAAATTTTATCTTTAAAAATCTTGGTGAGAACAAAGATGCAACTATCAGAAATTCAACCAATTATTAACGAACCTGCTCTCTTGATAAATGAAAAGAAAATACTTGTAATTGCGGATCTTCACATAGGAATTGAGAGCGAACTGAGAGCTCAGGGACTCAACACAGAATCTCAAACAGACGCAATGGGAAAACATTTTGTTTCACTTTGCAAAAAATACAAGCCAGAAGAAATCGTTTTACTAGGCGATATAAAACACAACATACCCTCATCAACGATACAAGAGAGAAAAGATGTAAGAGATCTTCTTTATTTTATACAATCTTACGGAACTATACATATTGTACCTGGTAATCACGATGGCAACATACAAAATATATCACCAAAAGATGCAATCATTCATTCTTCAGATGGATTTGTATTAGAAAACATAGGCTTTGTGCATGGCCACAGATGGCCTAGCCAAGAAATAATGCAATGCGATCAAATTATTACTGCTCATACCCACCCAACAATAATGCTTACCGATAGACTTGGATATAAAACATTTGAACCTTGCTGGTTAAAAAGCAAAACAATAAAAGAAAAATTAATAGAAAAATATCCCGATTCCAAAGATCCGCAGATACTAATAATACCTGCCTTCAACCCAATATGCGGAGGCATATCGGCAAACAAAGAGGGCATCATGGGGCCGCTAGGAAAAATAATGGATGTTGAAAATGCGGAGGTTTACCTGCTTGATGGATCTTCTCTCGGTAGAGTGAAAGATATTAAATAAAATAACGCATTATAAAACACAAAATATGTATGACGTTGTTGTAATCGGTGGCAATTTAGCCGGGACTACTGCTACCATCAATGCTGCCTTGGGGGGCGCAAGTGTTACCTTAATTGAAAAGAACAGAACTCCTTTTTTTCCTCCGCACTGCGGAGAGCTGATTCCTGAAATTGCAGCCAAATCTTTACACCTGGATAAAATAGGGTGTCGTAGCAATGAAACAACCACCATGATATTTACTTTAAATGGAAAAAATTACACTTTTTATTCGAAAAAAAATAAGTTTATACTTTTTGATCGGCACTATTTTGAAAAATATTTGCTAGATGAAGCAGCTAGAGTGGGGGCGGATGTAAAACTTGGAGTTAAAATGATAGATTTCAAACCACCTTCCGAAATAATTCTTGATAATAATCATACAGTGGAGGGAAAAATCATTATCGATGCGAGTGGAATTTCTTGTAGAGTTGGAAGTAAAATTGGGATAGATACAAAACTAAAGCCAGAGGACGTCGGCGTTTGTATTCAAAGCAGGATAGAAGGTAAATTTAAGTTAGATACTACTTACTGGAATTTTCATAGGCCGTATGCACCATTTGGATATGCATGGCTTTTCCCAATTAATGAAAACTTGGCGAACATAGGCATCATAGTGCCAGGTGGACAAAAACTAGATTTAGATAAATTGTTGAAAAACTATATCGAAGAAAGGACCAAGGGCAAATATAAAGTTACAAGTACTTTTAGAGCGTGTGTTCCGATAGCACTGCCACTTAAAAGATTGGTTAAAGACAATGTTATGATAGTTGGGGATGCGGCAAGACTGGCCCATTCAATTTCTGGCGGTGGAATCGATAACGCCATTGTTTCGGGAAGGCTAGCCGGAAAAATAGCATCAAAATATGTTCACGAAGAACTTTCATCGTTGGAAGCGTATCAACATGCCATGCGCTTAAGGGTCTTAAGACTACGAACGGAGTACAGAAGTAAAACTAAAGCGATTAAATCTGATGAAAAATTTGTAAAAACCTACCAAGGTATTTTTTCCATATTGGACTTTGTGAATAAGTTATTCCCAAATGTCTCGCATATCAACCTGTTATCAGATCTGGAAAATATTTCAACTTAATTTTTAATTTTGACAGTAACGTTATGCTTAAATAAGGCATGTTTAATACAAGAAGCGACTCGGATAAGAAATATTAAGGATATGACGAAAAATGAACGAAATACTATTAGCAATATTACAAACTCTTGTCATTATTTTCTTTGTTTTTTTACCATATATAATTTTAATACCTATTATGGCCATTGAAATTGGGGATATGCCCTGGAAGATATTAAAGTCGTTTTTACTTCTTTTCCTACCTTGGATAATTATTCTTGTAGGTATCATTTCAGGTGTTGATAACTTCAATATTAATATTCTGGATTTGCCAGCAATATGGTACTACTTGATACCGGCTACTTGGTTTACATCTGGAGTTGTCTTTTTTAGTGCGCTGGATTAAAATCATAACCAAGAAGAAAATAATAAATAATGGACTGTATTGCTTTTGGTAGAATTATGCCAGTTTTTTCTATATTAGATCAGAAAATACAAAAATTACTTGCCTCAAAAAAAATAGATCAACCGACTGAGCCCCAAATTAAGGCAATTCCAAACATACTGGATGGAAAAAATGTTTTATTGATTGCACCAACTGGACTTGGAAAAACGGAAGCGGCACTTTTACCGATTTTTCACAACTTCTTAAAGATGAAAGAGTCTTCTACGGCACAAGGTAAAAAAGAGAAAGGCATATCGATTCTCTATGTTACGCCTCTAAGAGCATTGAACAGGGACATGCTTAGAAGGACCATCGAATGGGGAAAGGAACTTAGCATCGAAATAGCGGTACGTCATGGAGACACCTCGCAAAGTGAGCGCACAAGACAATCTAGAAATCCGCCGAATATGCTTATTACTACACCTGAGACTTTACAGATTCTTTTTATAGGTAAAAGACTGAAGAAACATCTAGAAGCAGTCAGATGGGTAATAGTAGATGAGATACACGAACTTGCTGGCGATGAAAGAGGGACACAGCTTGCTGTTGCACTGGAAAGACTTTACGAGTTGACAAAAAACGATCATGACTTTCAAAGGATAGGTTTGTCGGCCACCGTTGGTTCGCCAGATGAGGTAGCACGCTTTCTTGGTGGCATGGAAAAAGAAAAATTCCGCGATGTCGCAGTGTTAACAGTTGATGTAACAAAACATATCGATATAAAGGTAGAACTGCCCTCTGCAGAAAAGGCAGATTACATTGGCGCCAGATCTTTGTATATTGAACCTAACTCATTTGCTTCGTTAAGACGATGCAAGGAACTTATTGACAAACATACTTCTACGCTTCTTTTCATAAACACCCGTGATGGCGCGGAAATACTTGCCTCCCGCTTTAATATGTGGAAGAAAGACATGCCCATCGGTGTTCACCACGGCTCTCTATCAAAAAATGCAAGGATAGAAGCTGAAGATGATTTTAAAAGTGGTAAACTAAAATCTTTGATATGTACCTCGTCATTGGAGTTAGGTATAGATGTCGGTGACACCGATTTTGTTATACAATATAATTCTCCCAGGGATGTAACAAGAATTGTACAAAGAGTTGGTAGGTCCGGTCATAGCATAGGTAGAACTTCCAAAGGAGTAATACTGGCAACTAACCCAGAGGATTTAGCCGAAAGCTTAGTGATTGCAAGAAGAACTTTAAAAGGTGAATTGGAAGAGCTGAAGGTCAGACAAAATCCATTGTCTGTGCTTACCAATCAAATAATCTCAATTGCCTTGGAATATGGAAGGATAAAATCAGATAAAATATATGAGATAATAAAAAGATCTTATCCTTTTCATAGCTTAAAACAAGATACGTTTAAGTTGACAATCCAGCAGCTGAAAAATCAACGCAGCATTTGGATGGAAGATGATTTTGTTGTTAAGCGAATGAATTCAAGAAACTACTTCCTTGACAACATATCAATGATTCCTGATGAAAAAACATATTCTGTTGTGGATATAAGCACAAGAAGCAAGATTGGAAATTTGGACGAGAGTTTCATTTTGAATTATGGTTTTGAAGGTGGAAAGTTCATTCTGCGTGGCAGGCCGTGGGTTATAATAAAAAGAGATGAAAATGGAATTCTGGTCTCTCAGTCAAAAGAGATGGGAACAATACCTTCATGGACCGGGGAAGACATACCGATACCTTTCGAAGTCAGCAGAGAAGTTGGAAAACTAAGAAGGATGGTCTCAGAAGGAGCCGAAATCAAAGAGTATCCTTGTGACAATGAAAGTTTAAGTAAATTTTTACAACAGATAGATAATCAAAAAAGACAAAAATTTATTGTGCCTGATGATAGGACTATAACAATAGAAATTGAGGACAAAAGTATCGTAATAAACTCTTGTTTTGGAACAAAGGTTAACGAAACCCTCGGCCGATTAATTTCTGCCCTGCTTGTTCAATCAATGGGTGAAAGCGTTGGAATAAACAGCGATGCATATAGAATCAATCTCGAACTTCCAGGAAGAATTCCTATTGAAAGAATAAAGGACATACTTTTGAAAACCAAACCGGAAACATTGGAATATTTGTTACAAACCATTTTAAGAAATTCCACCTACGTTCGATGGCAATTGGTGCATGTGGCAAGAAAATTTGGTGCCATAAGCAAAGATTTTGATTATAAAAATGTAGGAGTTAAAAAACTGCTCACACTTTTTGAAAACAGCCTCATATTCGAAGAGGCTCTTGATAAACTTATCTGGGAAAGAATGGATATCGAAAACACAAAAAAGGTTTTGCAAGAAATACAAAGTGGCAAGATAGAGATGCAAGTTCAAAGATTATCGCCTATTGCTATCGCAGGTTTTGAAACTATACGCGGGCTCATGGTTCCTCAACGTGCAGACAGATCAATTCTGATGGCTTTGAAGAATCGCCTGGAAAATACTGACATAACTCTTGTTTGCACAAACTGCAATCACACCTGGAATACAACGGTGCATAGAGCCGATGCAAGGCCTAAATGCCCACGTTGTAGTGCAATAAAAATCGCTGTTGTATATAGATATAATAGAGAACTCGCAAAACTTCTCACAAAGAAAAATCGAACCAGCGAGGAGGAAAAGGAAGTAAAGCGACTTCATAAAAATGCAAGCCTTGTTCTAAGCCACGGAAAATTTGCTTTGCTAGCATTGATGGGCAGGGGAATTGGTCCAGATACTGCAACAAGAATACTAGGGAAATACAATAAAGCTCAGTTGGAGAAATCTGAGGAGCTGGAGATAAAACTATTAAGAGATATTCTAAAAGCAGAACTTACCTATGCAAGAACGAGAGGATTTTGGGATAATAACAGTGTAGGATAATAAGTTTTAATAATACAATTACGCATTGATAAGTTTATAAAAGCTGATGACTTTCTAAGAGTGGAGTGTGGATGCCTCAGCAGCAAGAAAATGAAGTTGTAATCAAACGTGTATTGCTATCTGTTATAGATATAATTGGCAGAAGAACGTCCGAGGCATATGCAGTTGTAGTAATAAGTGGCATAGTAAAACAGCTTGGAGAAAAACACAATTTTTTTAAAAATGTAGAAATAAAGAATACATTGTATACGGAAATTTCTGAGATCATAAACATCAACTCGGACATAAACAACATCAGTCAAAACGAGATGGGCAACGCCTTGAGGGAATTTTTTGAGAGGCTTACCTGGTCCATGGAGAAAAGCGCCGGCTATTATTTTATAAAAGAAATCAAGGAAAATCTTCCCTCCGACTTCGAACTAATGATAAGAGGCCTAGGTGTAGATTTGGATGTGATGCAGCTTGCATATATCACCGACAGAAAGAGGATACATGAGCTTCAGAAAGAAAATTCTGAAGTCCTCAGATACATGTTGACAGTGCTGTTTGATATAATAGATGCGGACATCGGCAGAAACCTTGCAATTTCAACAATGGGCGAGTTGATTAAAAGATTCAGCATCGAATATGAGATTTTTAGATATGTAAAGATAAATGACATAAGATTTGTTAGAAACGTCGACACCGTTTCAGTTTCACGAGAGATAAATGTTGTAAAACCTGAAAAAGTAGGTGGCGCCATTCAAAAAATGATACAAGAGGTGAACAAATCTCTTGGTGAAAAAGGCGGCAATGCATTCATAGAAAAACTGAGAACTCATCTAAACGCCGATTACGTTCTAAGGCTTGAAGAGATGGGCGTAAATCCTTATGTGCTGCAGCTGCGTCAGGAGCAGATAGTCAGACAGGTAATGAAAACACTGGTTGATGTGCTCAGTGAGAACAGCTCTCAAAGTTACGCGGTTCTTGCAATAGACGGTGCGATGAAAAAAATTGATACAAAAAATGATTATGTAAAATATGTGAAAATAGACAGTACGAAATACTCAAGCGGCATAGATGCTGTAAGCGTCATGGCAGAAATAGATTCCCTCAGGCCATCTGAGTTAGGTAGATTAATCCAAAAGATCATTGAAAAAATAACGTTGTCTTTGGGGGAAGAAGTTGGCCGCACTTTCTTAGAAAGATTCAGGGAAAAGCTTGGTAAAACCTACCTTCTAAGAATTGAGGAGATGGGCGTAAACCTGCATATGATAGAGCTAAGAAGAGGCATGCTCTGGTAGCTTGTCATATTTCGTTTTTTATGCCTTTTGAAATAATATTCTAGATAAATTTAAATATATATTACAACGTATTTATTAATAGGATGAAACTTCTAACGCAGATTGGGGCAGTTGTATTGGTAGGAATCTTGCTTATTGCATCTATTCATGTAATCTTCTTCATGAATCCTGAAGAGCCGATCGAGGAAAACAGTAGTGGAGGAACTATTAAAATTGTTTCTTCAGACAGCCAAAGCCCAAGCAAAGTCGTTCATACCGTTCTTGTAGAAGATGGCACATGGACTGAATGCAAGAACTGCCCAGAGGTTGCAAAAGCCGTACATAATTTATATGAATCTGGAAATTATCGATTTTATTACATAAGCATGATTGATGATTATGAGCCTGCCTCAAAACATATGACAGACGATTATAACGTGCTTGGTTTTCCGACTGTTTTCATTGATGGTGGATACGAGGTTATTTTTGGATCAAGTAACTTTGAATCCAACTTTAAGAGCAAGTTATCCGCTGCTCAGTCGAGAGAAGTACCGCCTCTACATTTGAATGTGACTGCCAAATTGGACAAAGACAAATCTGAGATCAGGATTAATGTATTAGTAAGAAATTATGGAGATGAAGATTACACCGGCCGACTAAAGGTGTATCTAACACAGATAATCTCCACCTTGAAAGATTACGATCACAACCCGTATCGTTTTGGTTTTTTGAATTATGCAATAAATGAGGAGATAACAGTTGCCGCCAAGAGCAGTACCTCAAAAGACAAAACATTGGATGTTTCAAGTTTGGATCCGGACAATCTCATGATAGTAGCATCTATCTTCAACTTGGAAGGGCACAGGGCATACTCGGACCCGCCAAGCAACGCACAGGCATTCACTGCATATTACGCTGATGCAACAAACGGCACATTGGCGGTAGTTGGGGGAAATCTCCCTCCAGAAGTTGGAATTACATCCATACAAAAGGGGAAGATATACCTAAACGACAAACTAGTTTTGAAGTTCTTATACAAAAATAGCTTGCTAAGAAATACAATTGTAATTGGAAAGCCAACGATAAAGGCTTATGCAAAGGATGATTCAAAGGTCGAAAAGGTTGAATTATACTTAGATGGTGATAAGGTCGCATCGTTTGGTTCAGAGCCGTATGAATGGCAATGGACAGAAGCAACCATCGGAAAACATACACTAAAGGTAATAGCATATGATGACACTGGTAAAAATTCAACGGACAGTATTGATGTTTTTGCAGTTATCAATTTGATGGGCTTGCTTAAATCCTAAGTTTGTTTCTTGTATTTTTATCAATGGTTTTAAAAGAGCAAATAGCATAATAAAGGTAAAAGGATTCTGAATTCAAGGAGGCAAAACAATCAATTTTTTACTCATATATCCAAAATCAAGCAATGTGTATTTTGGTACAGAGAAAAAAGAGAATATATTTTTTGGCCTGGCTCCGCCACTTGGTTTGCTTTATATTGCAAGAGTTTTAAAGGATCAAGGAGACAAAGTCACAATACTTGATTTTTCTGCCGAACCTTTTGAAGAACAAAAAATAGTTAATGGCCTAGAGAAAGCAGATGTCGTGGGAATAACTGTTTTAAGTTTTTCAATTGAAAATGTAGTTGATGTAATTAAAATAATAAGAAAAACAAAACCAGAAATTAAAGTGATAATCGGAGGGCCACATTGCACGTTGTTTCCAAAAGAGGCTTTGGAGGAAACTTGGGCCGACATAAGCGTTCAGGGAGACGGCGAAGCAATAATTACAGAGATTAAAAAAGCCATCGAAGGTGAGAAATCATTTTCAGATATAGCAGGCATCTATTATAAGGATAAAAATGAGATAAAAGAAGGACTGGCTTTTGAATTGGTAAACAATCTTGAT
>Ga0172364_10004225_pt1 | contig 11418 bp, 10 predicted proteins | sample LakKivSesite10cm_FD_114545 | JGI IMG/M metagenome (GOLD analysis project Ga0172364, IMG submission 114545) | Sediment microbial communities from Lake Kivu, Rwanda - Sediment site 10cm | ecosystem: Environmental > Aquatic > Freshwater > Lake > Sediment | place: Rwanda: Western Province, Lake... | reverse complement strand
TTGGGTTCTGGAAAGCGTTAACAAGCGTTGTATTACTTCGCTGTCTTTTCTCGGCTCCAAGCCTATGGAAAGGATCGCCATGTCAACATTTACCTTGTATAGTTCTTTTTGCAGGGTATTTTCTCCAATAAGCCAAAGATTGTTGGTTTTTCTGTCTTCTACTATTTCGGCTGGAAGACCCCGTATAAATGCGACGCCTTCTTTTCTCGCTCGTTTATAGAGGTCTTCGAAACCTTTTCCGTAGGCTCGTATATCGACGTAGAAAACGTAGATTTCAGTTTCAGGCCAATGCTCCTTAATTAACAGGCTGTCTTTAATTGTGTTCATGCAGCAAACATTGCTACAATATAATCTTCCAGTTTTGTCCGAGCGAGAACCTACACACTGAATGAAAGCCACACGTTTAGGAATCTGCATGTCACTAGGCCTTATTAGGTGCCCGCCTGAAGGCCCACCTGCGTTGATTAGTCTTTCAAATTCAAGTGAGGTTATTACATTTGAGTGTTTGCCATAACCATAGTTTGATAGCGCTGATGGGTCAAACACGTCTGCGCCTGTTGCCACTATTATCGTTCCTACATCAAACTCTACGGTTTCTGGTTTCATTTCGAAGTCTATGGCTTGCCGCTCACATGCTTTAATACATTTGTCGCAGACTATTACACCGTCTTTGTTGAGGCATATGTTCATGTCAATTATGTATGTCGATGGAACAGCTTGCGCAAAGGGCGTGTAAATAGCATGCCTTATGGCTAATCCTGCATCGAATTCGTTTGGCGCAATTACTGGACAAACTCTGGAGCACTCCCCGCAGGCCGAACAGTCTTTTTTGACATACAGTGGTTTTTTGAGCGCTTTAACATGAAAGTTGCCAATATACCCTTTCACATCCGCAACTTCACTATTAGCCAACAATTCAATGTTTGAATGATGCCCAACATCAGACATTTTAGGCGCAAGAATACATATCGAACAGTCCATTGTTGGAAAAGTCTTATCTATTCGCGCCATCATCCCGCCAATGCTTGGCTCTTTCTCCACTAAACACACTTTATAGCCAGTGTCAGCCAAGTCCAAAGAGGCTTGAATGCCTGCCACTCCACCTCCTATGACCAATGCTTTTCGGGTTATTGGCACCTCAATTTCTTTTGATGGTTGAAGCAAAGCAGCTTTAGCTACGGCAATTTTCACGAGGTCTTTAGCCTTTTCCGTAGCTGCCTTTCGGTCGTGCAAATGAACCCAGCTGCACTGTTCGCGTATGTTAGCCATCTCAAAAAGATACTTGTTCAATCCAGCGTCTTCACATGCTTTTCTAAATGTTGGTTCGTGAAGTCGCGGCGAGCATGAGGCCACAACGACACGGTTGAGGTTGTGTTCTTTTATATTTTTCTTTATTAATTCTTGTCCTTGGTCTGAACAAGTGTATCGATTGTCTTGAGCTAAAACGACATGGGGAAGGGTTGCAGCGAATTTTGCCACTTCTTCACAATCCACAGAGCCAGCAATGTTTAAGCCACAATGACAAACATAAATCCCTATACGGATTTCTCCGTCGCTTCTCTTAGAGTCTAGCTTTTCCTTTTCAGCCATTGCATTAACCTCCTAAAGATTTCAGGTAATTTTCAATTGACTCCGCGGCAAGTTTTCCAGCGCGGATTGCCTCAATCACCGTTGCTGGTCCTGTCACGGCATCTCCACCCGCAAAAACACCTGCAAGACTTGCTTCCATAGTTATCGGGTTAACCCAAACTGTGCCACCTTCACTCAGCTCTACTTCTTTCGGCAAAAACTCTAAGCTTGGAGTTTCACCTATTGCCAGAATCATCATGTCTGTTTCTCGCGTAAATTCGGATCCATCTATTGGTATTGGTTTTCTTCTTCCAGACTTATCTGGTTCGCCTAATTGCATGCGAACACATTCAACAGCTGAAACCCGCCCATTTTCTCCTAGAATTTTTTTAGGCGCTACCAAAAATTCGATTTTTATACCTTCGTCCTCCGCTTCTTTAACCTCCCATGGATTTGCAGGCATCTCCTCCCTTGACCTTCGATATAATATAGCTACTTTTTCTGCACCAAGTCTCAGAGCAGTTTTCACAGCATCCACGGCAACATTGCCGCCACCAATCACAACAACATTTTTTCCAATCTCAACTTTTTCTCCACAATTAACACTCCATAAAAAGTCAAGTGCATGAATCACGCCTTTCAAATCTCCACCCTCAATTTTTAATTTTTGGCTTTTATGGGCGCCTGAGCCAATAAAAATGGCTTTAAATCCCTCCTTTGATAAATCGTCAAAATTCAAGTCTTTTCCAACAGCTACGCCAGTTTTTATTTCTACACCTAAGTCTTTTATGAGCTGAACTTCTTTTGCTAAAACCTGTTTTGGTAGGCGGTATTCAGGTATGCATTTTCTTAACATTCCACCAGGTTCTGGAAGAGCTTCAAAAATTGTAACTTTATGTCCTTTTCGAGCTAGCTCGTAGGCAGCTGTGAGCCCAGCAGGTCCAGAGCCTATAATTGCAACCTTTTCTTTAGAGCTTTTGGAGGCTTTTTTCCGTTTTCCCTTCTTTAAATATTCTATTTGCATCTGTTCAGTTTTTTCCAAGATTTTATCCCTATCTAGTCCAGCGCGTTCTGGATGAAAGCAAACTAGAGTTGTTATAAGCGGTAAAGGAATGTTTTCTACGATTTTTTTGAGGGCTTTTTCAACGGGCTCTGTATATCCATTCTTTATGGCAGTTGCTCGCACGAATAGAAATATTTCGGGTAATCTTAGAGCTTGGGGACAATGTTTGTAGCAGCTGTAGCACCAAGCGCAGAGCCAAGGTTCATCAGAATTCAAAGTCTCTTCAGGTTTTAGGAAAATTTTTTCTAGAAGGCTTCTTGGATTGTAATCTTTTCCAAGCAATTCTGCCATTGAGCAACTGGCTGTGCAAATACCACATTCAAAACAGTATTTGAGCTTTTCAACATCCAAAAGTCTTTTGACATCTTCCTTGGAGATTATGGTCTTTGGCGTTTCCAAGTTTCGAGCCCTCTCTAGTTTTGGGGTTTCCCAAAGATATAAAGGTTTACAAATGTAAAGGTTTTAACCAATCATACATAACATGTGATATTAGCGGGCACATTTTTATAGAGTTAAACATAATAGAAGTGAACATCGAGGAAGCAAAAATGAGAAAGCTAAAAATTGCTTTATATGGTGTTGGTGCTGTTGGCAGCATGATTGCAAAGTTTTTGCTAGAAAAAGAAGGAGTGGAAATCATAGGGGCTGTTGATATAGCCAAGGACAAAGTCGGCAAGGACTTAGGCGAAGTTTTAGGTTTGGAGAAAAAACTTGGAATAAAAATTTCAGCTGATGCTGACGCTTTGTTTTCTAAAGCCGAGGCAGACATTGCCATACATGCAACCTCATCCTTCCTTAAAGACACATTTCCCCAAATAGTCTCAATCATAAAAAATGGCATCAAAGTAATATCTACATGCGAAGAACTAAGCTATCCATACTACATTAAAAACGAATTTGCAGAAAAACTAGATACACTTGCTAAAAAACACAACGCAACAGTGTTAGGCACAGGCATAAATCCAGGCTTTCTGATGGACACACTTGTGATAACGCTTACCGCTGTATGCCAGAAAATAGACAAAATCGAAGCAACTAGGATCATGAATGCTGCAACAAGGCGGTTACCCTTTCAAAAGAAGATAGGCGCAGGTTTAACTGTCAAAGAATTTCGCAAGAAAATCGAAAACAAACAGATTACAGGACACGTTGGACTTGAGCAATCCATCGCTATGATTGCTGACGCCTTAGCATGGAAACTTGACAAAATATCGGTCGAACCTGTTGAACCCGTAATCGCCAAAAAACCCGTTGAAAGCAAGGACATAAAAGTTAGAGTTGGAGACACATCGGGCTTAAGACAAAAAGCAAAAGGCATAACGAAGAACAGAGAGATTATAGTTCTTGATTTTCAAGCCTACATAGGCGCTGAAGAAGAATACGACGCTGTAACCGTCTATGGTGTTCCAAACATCAGGCAAAAGATTCAGCCATGTGCGCATGGCGACATAGGCACCGTGGCAATGGTAGTAAACTCAATTCCAAAAGTCATCAATGCGCCGTCGGGCTTATTTACGATGAAGGATCTGCCCGTTCCATCTGCTGCCTTAGGTGACATGAGAAAACATTTCAGCCCAGAATCATATTCTCGTTTAAGGAGATAATAGTTGAAGCGAAAAATCGACATAAACTGTGATTTAGGCGAAAGTTACGGAGTATTCAAGATTGGAAACGACGAGAAAGTAATGTCCCACATAACTTCAGCTAACATTGCCTGCGGATTCCACGCCGGAGATCCTACAACGATAGCGCACACTATTAGCATTGCCAAAAAACACGGAGTTGCTGTGGGAGCGCATCCAGGCTACCCAGATATTATGGGTTTTGGAAGGAGAGAAATGCAACTGACTTCTGAAGACGCAAAAAACTATACGCTTTATCAAGTAAGCGCGCTTCAAGGATTTGCAAAGGTAGCTAGTCTCAATCTCCAACATGTAAAACCCCACGGCGCCCTTTATAACATGGCAGTAAAAGACGAAAGGCTCTCGAATGCAATAGTGGAAGCCATAAAAGCACTAGACACTGAGCTAATAGTCTTTGCGCCTCCGAACTCGACTTTATCAGAAGTTGCCGCCAAACAAGGGTTACGCGTGGCACATGAGTTTTTCGCCGACAGAGCCTACAATTCAGACGGTAGCCTTGTTTCAAGAAAACATTCGAATGCTATCATTCAGAACTCAAAAAAAGTTGTTGAGCGGGTTGTGAAAGCTGTTGAAGATGGAACAGTTGCAACTGCTAATGGCGAAGTCTTGGACATAGGCAAAGTGCATACAGTCTGCGTGCATGGCGACACTCCTACAGCTCTAGAGCTCGCAGAAGAAATAAAAAAAGGGTTGATAAGAGCTGGCATTGAGGTCAAACCCGTAGGAAGCTTCATTTAACGATTTTTATGGAGTATATTATGAGCACAGGAATCTACACAGCCGCGAGATACATGCCCTTTGGCGACAACGGCTTGCTAATTGAATTCGGAAATGTAATAAATTTGAAAGTAAACTGTAAAGTTGTTGCTTTAAGCGAAGCAATTATAGACGCTAAAATTCGAGGAGTAGAAGAGCTCGTTCCGACCTACCGCTCATTACTCGTCAGATATAACGCTTCAAAAACAAGCTATGAACAGCTCGCTTTCAGTATAAAAGATATTGAAAAAACGATGAAAGAGCGAAAAAAGGAAAAAGCTGGCAGAAAAACAACCATTCCAGTTGTTTATGGAGGAGAGTATGGACCAGACCTCTCTGATGTTGCTAGGTCTCACGGGTTAACTGAAGAGCAAGTTGTTAAGACACATTCGGGCAGAGAATATAGAGTTTACATGGTGGGATTTGTTGCTGGTTTTCCTTACCTCGGAGAGGTCGCAGACGAAATCGCAACGCCAAGACGTGAAACTCCAAGATTGAAAGTTCCAGCAGGCTCAGTTGGCATAGCAGAAAAACAGACGGGCATATACCCATGTGAAGCACCTGGCGGATGGCGAATAATAGGCAGAACGCCATTAAGATTGTTTAATCCACTGCAACAACGACCAGCACTTCTGCAACTTGGAGACATTGTCAAATTTAAACCGATTTCAGAAAAAGAGTTCAGAATCACCGAAAAAACCACTCAAAAGCAACCAGCAGACTATGTTTCTAAGAATAAAAAGGGATTGGAAGTTTTAAAAGTATTAAAGCCAGGGTTCTTCACGACAGTCCAAGACTTAGGGAGATACGGCTATCTCAAATATGGAGTCCCAATTTCAGGCGCAATGGACACATTTTCCCATGCTGCGGCAAACCTCTTAGTTGCAAACAACCCAAAGGACGCATGCCTAGAAATAACCCTGATCGGTCCAGAACTTCAAGCCTTGACAAAAACTCAGATAGCCATAACTGGAGGAATCGCTTGCCCAAAAATTGATGATCAACTTGTTCCTATGTGGCAAACACTGGAGGTGCAAGAAGGCGCTGTGATCTCTTTTGGGAAAATGGAAAGTGGATGCCGAGCATACCTCGCAATAAGAGGAGGGACAGACACTCCGCAGATACTCGGAAGCAGATCAACATACGTGCGCGGAGGATTTGGAGGAATAAATGGTAGACAGTTGAAAGCTGAGGATATAATTGGAGGATTAGATGTTTCTCTTCTCAAAGTTGGATACTCAATGCCACAAGAACTAGTGCCAAAATTCACAGGACAGTTTAAAGCACATGTGGTACTAGGACCGCAAGCTGACATGTTCACGGAAGAGGGAATAACCACTTTTCTTTCAAGCCAATATAAGGTTACGTTAGAGGCAGATCGAATTGGATACAGACTTGAGGGTCCAATGATAGAGCACGAGGCAAAAGCGGATATTATTTCAGACGCCCTATTACCAGGCGCTGTTCAGATTCCAAAAAATGGAAAACCGATAACGTTAATGCGAGATGCTCAGACAGCTGGTGGTTACCCGAAAATCGCTGTCATAATAACTCCTGATGTCTCCGCACTTGGGCAAGCCAAAACAAACGACATTGTAGAGTTTTCTAAAATCACGATGCAACGAGCCCACGAGAAGATAAATGACTATCATAAATTTTTCAATGCCCTAGGTGAGATGCTGATAAAGGAAACATAAGTCAACGCGGCACTATTTGTAGCAGAGACACTAACATTTATAGAATTCATGAAGGCAATTGATTCTCGGGGAATTAGTGTGACAACACGGGCAGGGGTTACTAAAAAAGGGAAACTCTCTCTTTTTGGCATGATAAAAGGCGTGAAAAACAAGACAGATTTTCAAAAAGCAGGCGCAATTGCCTTGTTTATCGGCTTAGTCCGTGGAGAAACTTTAAAAGGTGGTAAAGTTCAGAAGTTGGAGTTGGAAGCTTACGAAGAAAAGGCAAACGAAGTTTTAGCGGGTATCTGCAACGATTTAAAGAAGAAGAGGGGCATAGTCGACGTCCAGATTTTCCATTTGCTTGGCGAATTTAGTGTTGGCGAAGAACTTGTATATGTTCTAGTTGCAGGCGATCATAGAAAAAATGTTTTCCCAGTTTTAGAGGAAGCCGTGGAAAGATACAAAAAAGAAGCCCCCATCTTCAAGAAGGAATATGTTACAGATAAGAAAAGCAAAACAAGAGCTTACTGGTTGACAGAACAGAAAAGTGGCACATGTTAAAACTTTAAGAACTTTCTTGCAGAAGGAGATTGCAGCGTCACTACAAAGTTTCTGCGTCAGCTTAGACTCATAGAGCCTTATCTGTGCGCGCACGCATCTTAAGGTACAGAAGTGACTTTGATGAAGATTAGCATCCATATTGAACCTCAACTGGGATATACCTATAATGACATCGTGACATTGGCAAAAGCTGCAGAGGACTTAGGATTCTACCGATTTACAGTTTCAGACCATTTCTTTGGACCCCCAGAGAGTCGTGAAGTGCCATCACATGACGCGTGGACAACGCTTGCATTATTGGTCCCTCAGACAGAGCGCATTCGATTGGGCACACTAGTCACGTCACAATCATACAGAAACCCAGCTCATCTGGCGAAAATCGTAGCAAGCCTGGATAATGCCTCTAATGGGCGAATAGATCTGGGAATAGGAGCAGGCTGGAAAGAAAGCGAGTACAAAGCATTTGGTTATCCTTTTCCATCAGCAAAAGAAAGGGTGACCCAACTGAGGGAAGCAATTCAAATTATCAACCTACTTTGGACAGAAGAGAGACCTAGTTTCGATGGAAGCTTCTACAAGATCAAGGAAACTATGTTTCTACCAAAACCTGTTCAAAAACCACGTGTGCCAATTTGGGTCGGTTCCATGAAACTCAAAGCGCCAATGATGGAAGAGACTATCGCCAGATATGCAGATGGAACGGATATGGATCGCGCAGAAACAATAAAAGATCTCTTGAAAAAGAAAGAACGAGTCAAGAGAATGTGTGAAAAGGTCGGGCGGGATTTTGAGGAGCTCAAGTGGTCGGTTTCAAAGACAGTGGGGGTAATTGGCGAAGACACTGATGACTTTGAAGAGAGATTGAAGGAAATCACTGAACAAGAATGGATCTTTACCGCGCGCGAGCCACGGTCCGTGAAGCAGAAATACTTGGAGACTTTGAACTCTAAGGAGATTGGTGGAACACCACCTGTTGTCATCAAGAAGCTTTCAGAATTCGAAGATCACGTAGATATAATGAACATCTGCCTTCCTTTTGTCGGAGACCTTCGTAGAAATGGATTGGACACCATCAAGATTCTCAAAGAACGAATCCTTGGGGCACCATGAAGATCTCTCATGTGACTTTCAAGACAAAAGCATGCGCGCGCATGTTGATGGTCAGCCTGAAAACCGTAAAAAAGAAGAATCCGCCGAGGGTGTCTCGGGTGATATCTCCACTGTGTGGTGGTCTAAATCCCGCCCCCCATCTTGAAAACTATTCTTCAATTGAGTTATGGAGTTAACACAAATCCCGAGAATTTAAACCGATGTTTAAACCTAACCCCGCCGCAATAAGATCCGCGGCTGGCGTTTAAATTCTCGGTTTGCGTGTGCACTTTGTAAAAGATAAATATATACTCACCTAGTAAGAGAGCAGCGTTGGTGAATATGGAGCAAGACTTCAGTCGGATGACAGATGAAGCACACAAGCCAACAGAAGAAGAAATGAAAGATTTCATTGGAAAACGAGCAGGAGAAGCTTGGTTGGAGATAAGAAAGTTCATTGGAGATTGTTATGACATTGCACCTGAGACTATATTCTATGGAGCAAAGTATGGATGGACAGTTCGCTATCGCAAAAGCGGTAAAACTCTATGCTCGCTTTTCCCTGAAAAGGGTGGATTCACAGTTCTTATAGTTCTTGGCAGAGAAGAATCCGATCACTTTCTTTCAATGCGAGGTGAGTTGAGTTCTAAAATCCACAAGCTTTTCGAGAACGCAAAACAGTATCACGATGGTCGCTGGTTATGGATTAGATTGCTAACGAAAAGCGATGCCAATGACATAAAAAAACTTTTGCTGATAAAAAGGAAACCAAAGAAAACCAATCCTGAAACAGGAGGTTATTTATGATGCAACGGAAGATAAAACGTATTTTCAATTATGCAGATGAGAGGGCTGGGGAAATGGCTATTGCAATGGTGGTTTTCATGACAAATTACCTTCAGGTAGAGTCTATTTTCAAGAATACTTTAAGCATTGGATAGGTCTTTTTGATTCTGGCGACAGATTTCTATGGAAGGCAGACCTAATTAATCTGGGCGAGAGTGAAACACCACCCACTTCACTCATCTCCCAAACACCTTTACTATTCTAAACCCTGCAGACCCCCAATCTTACAGTATCAATGCCCATTCCTTCTTAATGCACATACATCGACAAACCAAAGAAGTAACATATTTGGCTCCCAATAGAGGGGCTCTAGGCTGTTGCACGCGCACACAAACGCACCACTACTATCACATCATCTTAAGAAGAGTTATAAGCACGCCAATGAAAATAATGTGAAATGGGATGCAAAATTTGGAAAAAAGAAGCTACGCTTGGTTTGAAAGGCGCCGAAGAACAAAAGCACTGGACTTAGCCCAAGAACAAATAACAAAAGCCCTAGACACTGTGACTTTGCTTCATCAAGCAATAAAAAGCATGTCAGAAAACAAGAAAAAAGAAGCATGCCAAAGCATCGAAAACCTATTCAAAGTTGAGGAAGAAGTAGACAGTCTCCGAACAGAGGTTTTTAAAGAATTATCTAAAGGCGCAGCCTTATTTGCAGAATACCGTGAAGACTTGATGCATCTTGTGAAGCGTCTTGACACCCTCGCAGATCATGTGAAGGACACGTCAAGATGTGTAGAAATGCTTGCAGATTCCCAAATACCGAAAGAGTTGTGGGATAACACTGTCCATATGACATCAATTTTGGTAGACTGTGCTCATGCGTTACGAGGTAGCATCGAAAAAATTACAATCAATCCAACAGAAGCCATAGAAGGTGCCAAGAAAGTCGAAGAAATAGAACATGAACTCGATGAAGAGTACCTTAAAACCAAGTCGCTATTTGTTAAATATTCAGAGAAGATGAACTGCGGCTCTATGGTAATATTTGATGACTTAGTTGAGTTTATTGAACATGCAGCTGATATGTGCGCGGACACAGCCGACTACATTGTCATACTTGCAAGCAGAGAATAAGATGCGATAAGATAATGTTGCTAGCCCAAATTTCAGATGTCCACTGCGGTCAAATGTTTCGCAAGGAAACCTTAAGGGCAGCTATTAAAGAAATTAATAACTTGTCCCCTGACATTGTTCTTGTAACTGGTGACTTAACAGAAAACGGCTTAATATCCGAGTTTGAAACTGCTTCAAAAGAGTTGAAGACGCTGAGAGCGAAGAAGATAATATATTTAAGCGGAAACCATGACTACCGCTCAACAGGATATCTGCTTTTTAAAGAGTTCTTTCCTTTTTCGCAAGTAACTGAATCTGATGATGCAGTCATAATAGTTCTTAGTTCAGCGAGGCCAGATAGAGACGACGGAGAAGTTGGTCATAGACAAAATCTGTGGCTTGAACATACTCTTGAAAGACACAAGGATAAAGTAAAGATAGTAGCAATCCACCATCACATTGTTCCAGTCCCAGACACAGGTGCAGATCAGATAACAATTGTAGATGCTGGCGACGTTCTGAGGAGTCTCATAAAATCGAAGGCAAACTTGGTTTTATGTGGGCACCGTCACAGGCCGTGGAGATGGAAAATAGAAGACATGTTGGTGATTCATGCTGGCAGCGTTTCATGTGAAAAACTGCGTGGATTTTTCTGCAATTCTTACAATATCATAGAAATTAAAAACAAGAAAATTGATGCTAAACTAAAAATAGTTGGCGGAGGCTACGTGGACTTCAAAGAAATTGTGAAGAGAAGAGAAATTCTACAAGCATCTGACATCTCACAATACAGTGACTCTTTGGCTTATTAGAGTAGCTAGGATTAGTATTTCAAAATTGAATCTCAAATTCGCAAGGATTATCTTATTCCTCAAACATCACACGCATGATTCACTATGCCTCCGAAAATTCAGAAGAAGAAAAAACTGCAGAAAAGCAAGAGTCTAGAGGTTAACAAAGAAGCTGTAAGAATCTTGAGGACTGTTAGGGACGAAGAAGCCTTCTACTTTTACGAAACCCTTGGAAAGCCAACAGGAGAATGCGCTAGAAGTCTTTCTGATTTCCTCGTAAAAATGAAATCTGTCAAGTCAGAAAGTTTAGTGTTCCATCTTCAAAGAAAAGATTTCCAAAATTGGATCAAGAAAACTCTTGG
>Ga0172364_10004224_pt1 | contig 11421 bp, 11 predicted proteins | sample LakKivSesite10cm_FD_114545 | JGI IMG/M metagenome (GOLD analysis project Ga0172364, IMG submission 114545) | Sediment microbial communities from Lake Kivu, Rwanda - Sediment site 10cm | ecosystem: Environmental > Aquatic > Freshwater > Lake > Sediment | place: Rwanda: Western Province, Lake... | reverse complement strand
CGACCAAATTATCCAGGTATGTGATCGTGCCACTTCGCGGAGAACCTATGATACCAATCTTAAAAAGCTTTCTCAAGAACTGACAAGGGTTAAAACTGATATTATCAATGCATCCACCAACCATAAACCCACCTCCACCACAGATAACGCACCAGATTTTTCATCATTAACTACCGACGTTAAAACCCAAAAAGTATTAATCGGCCGATGGGAAGAGTGCCGCAGATGTATTGCAGGCAAAGCCCCTCTTGCTGCAACGGTCATGATGGGGGGGCTTCTTGAAACATTACTGCTATCAAGAATTAATAAAGAAAACAACAAGACTATAATTTATAAGTCCAAAACAGCTCCCAAAAATAAAAATGGGGAAACCCTTCAGCTAAAGGACTGGACCCTTCGTAACTATATAGATGTTGCTCATGAGTTAAAATGGATTTCCCAGCCTGCCAAAAATGTTAGTGAAATTTTAAGAGATTATCGCAATTATATCCATCCCTATAAGCAACTCTCTCATGATATTGAGATCTCGCTAGATGACGCTATTCTTTTTTGGGAGATTACGAAAAGTATTTCGCGACAACTTTTGTCACTCTAAATATTCAACTTAACATTTTGGGGGTGCCATAGCCCCCCATTTTTAATGCTCTCATCCCACTTGACTTTTTACCATAAAATCTATTAGCCTGTCAAGTCCCGCCTTCATCCACAGAGGAAGAGTTTAATAACTCAAAGTTCTGAAAAACTTCTTTTGCGTCAGCCCCTGGAAAATAGCTATCCTCTCAATCCCTTGATAATCCTTGACTATTTTTTTAAGCTCCAAGCCCGGGGAACTGATTTTTTTCAGCTTCTCCGCCTGAGCCTGTCCAATCTCCATCAAAAGCCAGCCCCGGTCAAAAAGATATGAACCTGCCTGGCTCAAAATTTTTATTATTACCTTAAGCCCCCCTTTCCCACCATCCAAGGCAATTTTAGGCTCATATCTTGAGACCTCGGGCTGGAGCTTATGTAGCTCATCGCTTGGAATATAAGGAGGATTGCAAATAATCAGCTGAAATTTCTCTTTAGAAAAAGGCTTAAAAAGCTCCCCGAGTCGGAAATATATTTCCTTGCTTAAGCCTGATTTTCTTGCATTTTTTTCCGCAAGTTTTAAAGCCCGTGCAGAAATATCCGAGCCAAACCATTGAAATTCTCTTTTAAGCTCTTTCAGCTCGTAAGCCAGACTCAGAATAATTGCGCCACTGCCAGTGGCTAAATCCAGAATTTTTTTAATCCCGGACTCGCTCTTAATTAGCCGAATTGCCTGCTCCACCAAAAGCTCGGTCTCAGGACGAGGAATTAAAACTGATGGGTCAACTTCCAGCTCAATCTCTCTGAACCAGGTTTTTCCTATAATATAGGCTAAGGGTTTTCTTTGAGCCCGGGCTTTGGTCCATTTTTGAATTTTCTTAATCTGACTCGGCTTTAATCTCTGCTCCCAATTAAGATAAAGCAGAGCCCGGGAAACACCTATTGCCTGAGATAAAATCAGCTCTGCGTCTAAATTCGGCTCCTCAATCCCAGCGGTTTCAAGCTCCTTTCGGACTTTTATAAAAATTGAATTCAGAGGCTCAGACCCGAGACGCTTTCCCTTCAATTTTCCCCTCGTCCAAAGATTCCATCTCCGCTAACTTTTTAGCCCTGTCCATTGCCCGAACCGCGTCTATCAATTCATCTAATTCACCCTGAATAATGCGGTCAAGTTTGTAAAGCGTGAGGTTTGCGCGGTGGTCCGTGATTCGGTTTTGAGGAAAATTATAGGTGCGAATTTTTTCCGCGCGCTCCCCGCTTCCAATCTGGCTCCTGCGTAGCCCCACTCGCTCTGCCCTTTGCTTTTCCTTCTCCATCTCCAGTAAACGAGATTTAAGGATTTTAAGCGCTCTGGCTCTATTTTTATGCTGACTGCGCTCATCCTGGCAGGTGACCACCAGCCCGGTAGGAAGATGGGTAATCCGAACTGCAGAATCTGTGGTATTAACCCCCTGTCCGCCTGGTCCTTGAGAGCGATAAACATCTATTCTCAGGTCTTTTTCCTCGTTGATTTCCACCTCCACCTCTTCTGCTTCAGGAAGCACTGCCACGGTCACAGTGGAAGTGTGAATCCGTCCCTGATTCTCGGTGATTGGGATTCTTTGCACCCGGTGCACCCCGCTCTCAAACTTGAGCCAGCCAAACGCGGATTGACCCTCTGCCTGAGCGATAATCTCTTTATATCCGCCCAGGTCCGTAGAATGATGATTGAGCACGGTTAGCTTAAATCCCTTTTTCTCTAACCATTTTTTATACATCTCATAAAGGTCTCTAACAAACAGCGACGCTTCCTCACCGCCAGTGCCCGCCCGAATCTCTACAATCGCATTCTTGTTATCATCCTCATCCGGCGGAATTAAAAGCTCTTTTAAGCGATGCTCCAGCTCCATTTTTTTCGGCTCCAGCTCCTTCAGCTCCTCCTGAGCCAGCTCCTTTAATTCCACATCTGAGCCTTCTAACAAATTCCGATTATCTTCTATCTCCTTAACTAAAACCAGATATTGACGATAAAGCTCCACCATCGGAGCCAGCTCCGCTCGGCTTCGGGTCAGCCTCCGATACCGCTCCAAATCAGAAAATATCTGGGGATTAGATAATTCCTGCTCCATCCCCTCAAACTTTTTTTTCAGCTCTTTTAGCTTTTCTATAAAGTTCATAATCTTCTCCGAGCTTTAAATAAAGAAAAAGCGGTGTCCAAAATAGACCACCGCTCCTTAAAATTCAAAGGCTAAGAACTTTTAGAGCTTGCGCCCTTCTTTTTCTTGGCAGGAGACCGGACTTTACCTTTATACTTCTGGAGGAATTTATCTACCTTACCTGCACTATCTACCAACTTTTGCTGACCAGTAAAAATCGGATGACAATTAGAGCAGATTTCTATCTTAATGGTGCCTTGTCTGGTGGAACGGGTCTCAATTACATTCCCGCATGCGCATTCAAATCTCGCAGGTCCATATTTGGGATGAATCTTCTCCTTCATCTTTTTCTCCTCGCTAATCATTATATCCACAATTCCGGGAAAATCAAGTTCCTTTTTCAGCCATCTCCTTGGCCAATTTTTTCAAAGCCTGGACCTTGGCATCTGCTTTCAGGCTAAAATCCAGAACTTCCGCTTCCTCAAAAAGCTCCAAGGCCTTCCGAGCTCGTCCGGTCCTTAATAGATACTGGGCATATTCAACTTTGGCTAGAGCAAATTTAGGCGCCTTCTCTATTCCCAGTTCAAACTCTGCCTCTGCCCTTCCCGGACGGTCTTTCACCAAGTAATAAGAAGCCATCACCAGATGACCCAGCACATTCTCCCTCATCTCTCCATACTCTATCAATTTTAATGCGTTTTCCTCATCACCCTGCTGGAGATAAATCCGAGCCAGATAATATCTACTCAGGAGGTCCTGAGGCTCAAGCTCTATCGCCTTTTCAAAAGCTGGCTTCGCCTCATTTAATTGCTCTAACCGAAGATAACTTATCCCTAAGCGAGAATAAATCTCTTCATTGTCCCCGAGCACTTTTAAAGAATACTGAAGCCATTTAATCGCCTCCTGATTTTTTCCCATCCCAAATAAAGCGTCTCCTTTAAACTTTATTCCGGCAAGGTTTTCTGGGTCCCGGGCTAAAACCAGTTCCGCATATTCCAGCATTTCTTCATATCTGCCTTTGGGTCGGTCCAAAGCCATTTGATTAAGTAATGGAAGCAAGTCCGCATAATCCTTTGGGTCTTTCTGCTTTGCTTTTTCTGCGTCTATTCTGGTCTTTCCCGGAATATAGCCCAAAGCCATAAGCTGCTTTTTTACCTGTGGCTCAAGCTCCACCCCTTGAGTCGCTTTTTGAGCTAATTCCGAAATATATTTGTTTTTATACTCTTCCACCTGATAGTTAAACTGCTTGACCAGCTTGGGAAATTGTTCTGCGATATTTTCCAATTCTTTAGGGTCCTGGGACAGGTCGTAAATCTCCGGCTTGGGCGCTTGAATAAACTTATACTGACTATTCACCAATCCAAAAAGCGGGCTCCAGGCATAATGCAAAAAGCCAAAATGCGACTCCATAAACACCTCTCCAGTAGCCTGGTCCGGCTCCTTGTCTAAAATCAACTTGGCCAGGCTTTGTCCCTGAGCCTGTTTGGGAATCGGAATAGAAAGCAAATCCAAAATCGTGGGCATAACATCCACCAGACTGACCACCCGAGATAATTTTCTCCCCGGATTTTTTATTCCCGGCGCCCAGACCAGAAATGGCGCCCTTTGGGTCGCCTCATAAATAAATACGCCATGGGTGGATTCATTATGTTCATCTAAACTCTCACCGTGGTCTCCAACCGCGATGATGATGGTTTTGGCAAAGAGCTTACGCTTATCCATCCATTCAAACAACCTTTTAATCTCGCTATCCATAAACGCAATCTCGCCTGCATACGGGTCATGATAATATAACTGCCGATACGGGTCTGGCGGAGCATATTCCTTATGCGGGTCATAATAATGCGCCCAGATAAACCAGCGCTTTTTATAGTTCTTTCCCAGCCAGCCTAAAACCGCATCCGTGACCTGATTCGCCTTTCGCTCCGCCATCAGAGGGGTCAATTCCTCCTGCGCGGTTAGCCCCTCCTCATCCCAATAATCAAATCCCTGATTGATATTAAACACACTCTTTAAAACCGCGGCGCTGATAAATCCCGCAGTGGTATAACCATTCTCTTGAAGCAGTTCTGATAACAACAAAAGCTCATCCGGCACCCGATACGCGCCATTATCCGCAATCCCATGATAAATCGGAAAGGTGCTGGAAAGGATTGAGGTATGGGCAGGAAGGGTTAATGGCACTGGCGTGTAAGCTCTTTCAAAAAGCACCCCTTCCCTGGCTAATCGGTTTAAAGCCGGGGTCTCTACATTCCAGTATCCATAACAGCGAAGATAATCTGCCCGGGTCGTGTCCAGAGTAATCAAAAGAACATTATATCCACCCCTCTCAAAACAAGAATGTTGAGCCACTAAAAATCCAATAAAAATAATCCCCCAAAAAATCCCTACCCAAAAGCCAAATTTTTTCCCGCTCTTGCTCATTTCTCTTCCACCAATTCCTTTAATAAAGGACAGCGCTCATAAATCCCGAGTTGCTTACACTCCTCCTCTTTCTCGCAAAAAGCCATATATAAATAACTATAAGTTGAGCAACAGCCCCGAGAAAAAAAATGATAAAACTTGGTATGCTGAACCTTTAATCCTCGCACCGAACAATCAAAAACCACCACTGAGGATTGCGCATTCTCAGAATTATTAAGCTTTATCTCCATCACCCAAAATCCTCTAAAAGCTCAAAGTAAATCTCTGGTCTTCTTGCCCTATCCCGGAGATGAGGAAGTTGTCTTCTTAAAAATTTCAGGGCTTCCTGATTCAGCTCCACTATCCCAAAATCCTCTTTTTCATAAGCTAATTGGATAAGCGGAGCCCCAATCGGTCCCAAAACCCTGCTCCCACCAAAAAAACTTAACTCACCTTGAGTCCCTGCGACATTAACATACACAAAATAACATACATTCTCCAGCGCCCGAGCAGGAAAAATAGATTCAAATGCTATTTTACTCACCTTGGGCGCCGCCGAGATATTAATAATTATTTCTGCTCCTTTTATCGCTAAAATCCGACTCACCTCTGGAAAGAATATATCATAACAGACCTCTATCCCGATTTTTGCCTGCTTTAACTCAAACACTGGAAACTCATTTCCGGGCTTGGCATAAAGCCCCTCATAAAAAGTCACGCCACCTTTATTCCCAGTGGGAAGATGAGCTTTATGATAAAAATCCATTACCCCATCAGCGCTGATTAAAATCGCGCTGTTATAATAATTTCCCTCTATCTCTGGGCTTTTGGTGGAAGCGCCATAAATGATATTTATGTTATATTTTTTTACCGCGGCTAAGAGCCTCCGGGTTGGCTCACTGGTAAAATCTATCGCCTGCTCAAAAAAAATCCGAAAATCCTTTCCATCCATCACCATATATCCTTGAAGGCACATCTCTGGAAAAATCAATAGCCCGGCTCCTTCTTTGCTCGCCTTCTCAATATAACCGAGCATCTTCTCAAGATTGGCAGGGATATTCCCCGGCTCGCTCTCTATCTGCGCTAACGCAATTTTAAAACTATCCATCTTACTGCTACCTCCGATTTAATTGAGTCCGAACCATCTCTAACCTCTTTATATTAGCTCGGAGCGAATCTAATTTAACCTGAACCTCATTCTTAATCTCAAGATGTCTCTCCATCACCTCTTTGGGCGCCTTATCCAAAAATCCCGGCTTGGCTAAAGTCCGCTCTATCCGCGCAAGCTCCTTCAAATACTTCTCCTCTTCCTTTTTAAGCCTTGCCTGCTCTTTATCAAAATCAATCAGCCCGACTAAATCCACGCAAACCTCTGCCTTTCTTATCCGACTTGAGACATAACTAAAAGGCTTTTCTCCTCCAACCTGAATCCTCAGCTCCTTGATGTTCACCTGAGGCGGACTCTCAAGATAAAGCCGATGCTCCAAAAAGAAATCCGCAGTCTCTATATCATCCGCTAAAATCAAAACCGAAACCTTTGCCCCTAAGGGAACCAGATTCTCGGCACGGAGGGTCCGAATCGCAGAAGCCACCTCCTTTAGGTCTTCCACCATAGATTCTATCTCAGAATTCACCAGCTCCGCTTTTGCTGAAGGAAATTCTGAAATCATTATGCTGTCCTTTTTTCCAGGAAGCGCCTGCCAGATTTCCTCTGTCAAAAAAGGCATAAACGGATGCAATAACCTTAAAGCACTATCCAGAACCAGATAAATCGTCTCCTGCGCCCCGAGCTTTTGTTTTGAGCTTTCTGCCCGATAAAAAAATGGCTTTGACCATTCTATATACCAATCGCAAAATTCATCCCAAAAAAAATGATAAAGCGTCTGACCCGCCTCACTAAATTGATACCCTTCAATTAACCGACCGCTCTCACTAATCGCATTTTGTAGCCTGCTCAATATCCAGCGGTCCGCTAAACTTAATTCCCCTTCTCCAATATCTTCCAGAGAAAAATCCCTTAACTGGCTCAAAGCAAATTTGCTCGCATTCCAGATTTTATTGATAAAATGCTTGGCGTCCTCAATCCGCTTCAAGCTCAACTTTAAATCCCGACCAGTAAAGGTCAAAAGTGAAAGCGCAAACCGAAGCGCATCCGCCCCAAACTCATCAATCAGCTCTAATGGGTCTATCACATTTCCTTTGGTCTTGGAAAATTTTTCTCCCCGCTCATCCCGCACCAAGCCATGAAGATAAACCTCATAAAAAGGAACCTCCCCCATAAAATGTAAGCCCATCATCATCATCCTCGCGACCCAGAAAAAAAGTATGTCAAAACCAGTCACTAAACAAGCATTAGGATAAAAACGCTTCAACTCCTCGGTCTTCTCCGGCCAGCCTAAAGTGCTAAAAGGCCAGAGCGCAGAGCTAAACCAGGTGTCCAAAACATCCTCATCCTGCTTGAGCCTCTTCCCTCCACAATGCTCACAAGCCTTTACATCCTCTAAACTAACTGTTATCCCTCCGCAATCCTGACAATACCAGGCTGGTATCCGATGTCCCCACCAGAGCTGACGGGAGATGCACCAATCCCGAATCTCCGCCATCCAGTTAAAATACTTCTTGGACTCGCTCTCCGGAATAATCCGAGTCCTCCCCTCTTTCACCGCTTCCACCGCCTTCTCTGCCAGAGGCTTAATTTTAACAAACCATTGGATGCTTAAATTCGGCTCAACGATGGTCTTACACCGATAACATCTCCCAGGACGAACCGGATAAGGAGTAATCTTCTCCAATAATCCTTCTTTCTTCAAATCCTCAACTATCACTCTCCTGCATTCAAACCTATCCATCCCTAAATAATTCCCAACCGGTCCGGTCATCTTCCCTTCAGTGTCAATCACCTGCACCATTTCCAAATTATGCTTAAGCCCTATCTCATAATCATTAAAATCATGCGCAGGAGTAATCTTCAATGCGCCAGTGCCAAATTCCTTATCCACATAAGCATCCGCAATAATCGGAATTTTTCGCTCGGTGCAAGGTAGATGAACCATCTTCCCAATCAATCCTTTATATCGCTCATCCTCCGGATTCACCGCTACCGCAGTATCCCCTAACAGGGTCTCGGGTCTGGTGGTCGCAACCGTCACCCAGCCCTTACCATCCACAAAAGGATAGCGAATGAACCAGAGCTGTCCCTGCTCATCGCTCTCGCTTAATTCCACCTCCAATTGACTGAGCGCAGTCCCACAACTCGGACACCAATTAACCAAATATCTCCCGCGGTAAATCAGCCCCTCTTTATAAAGCCGAACAAAAACCTCCCTCACCGCCAAAGAAAGACCCTCATCCATCGTGAACCGAGTCCTACTCCAATCACAGCTCGCTCCTAAGCGCTTTAACTGCTCTATAATCCTTCCGCCCTTCTCCTCCTTCCACCTCCAGACCCGCTCCAAAAATTTCTCCCTCCCAAGCTCCTTTTTGCTTAACCCCTCTTTTTGTAGCTCCTTCTCAACCACATATTGAGTCGCTATCCCTGCATGGTCAGTCCCAGCCTGCCATAAAACATCCTCCCCTAACATCCGATGATACCGAATCAAAATATCCTGTAGCGTATTATTTAAAGCATGCCCTAAATGAAGCACCCCAGTGACATTGGGCGGAGGTATCACGATACAATAACTCTTAACCCCTTCCTTCCTCGCCGGCTGAAAATAGCCCCGCTCCTCCCAGAACCCATACCAGCGCCTCTCTGATTCCAAAGGCTCAAAACTTTTTCCCAACTCCTTTGCCATCCAAAAAATTCCTCCTTAATTAAAAATCAAGGGATTGATTTAATCCCTTGATTCTAAAACCTGATAAAAAATCCACGCCAATTATTGAGTCTGCGCCTCCCAGCGTGAAATCCGCTCCTTAATCAATGCCTCTGCCAGCTCCGGCACCACCTCCCAAGCCACTCTCTCCACAGTTGCCCTAATCAACTCAATCAGCTCCTCCCTTCCCAATCCTGCCTGAACCGCGGTCGCTATCTCCTCTACCGCCTCTGCCACCTTTGCCTGAACCTGACCAGAAATCTCCTCCCCTAAAACCGATTGAGCCTCAACTTCTAAAGGAGACCCAGGCTCCGTAATCCCCGGTTCTTGCTCATACTCCCCAAGATATTCTCCACCCTCAGCTGGCATTGCTTCAGCCCCAGGCGCCGGCTCTGCTTCTGCTATCATCTCCGGCTCAGAAACCTCCTCTGCGCCCATCACCCCCTCCGCTTCCCCTGCGCCCTCCTCTACCGGCTCCGCCCATAACTCCTCTTCACTAACCGCCTCACCCTCCAGCACCGCTTCCCCAGAGGAAACAGTCTCATCTGCCAAAGGCTCCGCCTCCCATAGCTCCTCCTCACTAACCGCCTCCGCCTCCGCAATCTCTTCTTGAACCGGCTCCACTTTGGCAACCTCCTCTTCACCAGCCTGGTCCATTTCTCCAGAAAGCGATTCCATAAAATCTTTCACCTCCCGGTCCATACCCAATGCCGGCTCCGGACCAACCGTAGCTTCCTGACTGATAGGCACCGTCGCTTCTCTCTGAGCCGGCTCCTCCTTTGGAACATATCCCCGAGCTTGGGCACGAGGACGACGGAGCATCTCCTCCACCTTGCTGATTAATGCCTGAGATTCAAACGGCTTGATGATATAACCATCCGCGCCTATCCCGGCTCCCTTTATCTCGTCAAACCCCTCAAAACTTCCCGCTAACAATATCACTGGAATATGAGCCAGCTCCGGGTCCTTTTTTATCTCCTCACAAACCTGATACCCGTCCTTGCCCGGCATCACCACATCCAATAACACCAAATCCGGCCTCTCCGCCCTGACCCGCTCCAGCGCCTCATTCCCATTATCTACCGCTATCAAATTATAATCCCCATCCGCTAAGGTTATCCGAACCACCTTCTGAATCGTAATGGAATCATCCGCTAATAGTATCTTCTTTGCCATTTCTCCCCCCTTACGCCAAAACCTTATCCCTCTCTCAATCCCTTGAATAACCTATTAATATCCAATGCCCAGATATTTTTACTCCCATCTAACTCTATCCAATAGCCATCCTCCCTACCAGCATCAACCAATGCATATTCTTCCACACCCTTAACCCGCTCTATCTCTATCCCTATCAACTCCCCAGACCATTCCACCAATACCACAATTCTACCAGATATATCACCCTTGCCAATAAACCCCCAATCCAAAATCGGAACCGCCCTCTCCAAATAATAAATCACCCCCTTAAACCTACCACCACAAAACGGCACCGAAAAGACCTCAGGCAACTCCAAAACCTTCACCAAATAATCCACCCCTAACGCACCATCAATATCCCCTAAACTAAAAACCAGCCACCGTGAACCTAATCCCCCTTCCAATACCGCTCCTCCTGACCCACTCATCAAACGCTCTCCCAGCCAACCCTCTCCAAGTCAATCAAACTAATCATCCGACCGCCATCAAAAAAAAATCACTCTATCATCCCATTCCTCGCATCCCTCATAATCTTAGGAAAATCTAACCATACCGCTAACTGTAAATCCTTTATCGGCTCTATCTTGCTCACCAATACCCTTCTTAACTCGCCCTTAATTTTTACCTCCAAACAATAATTAGCCCCCTCATCCTTTAAACCTAAAATAGAACCAAAATCAACTCCCTCTCCACTAAAACCCAAAGCATCCTTCTCCAAAACCCGCTCAACCTGCTCCAACCTCACCGCTAACGCATATCCACCAGATTCAAAAATTAAATAACCACCCCTTTTTTCCTTTGCCTCCAAATAAACTCCTCCCCTCATTTATCCTAAACTTTTTACCCTCCTATGTCAAGATAGCCCAAACTACATCTCCAAAATAAAAACCCAGCCAGCCTCCAAATACACCAATCCCCTCAAAACCCAATCGCTGTTTAAAGAAATGAAGAAATTTTTTTCTTACTTAACAAAATCTTCACCCCCGCAAGGAATTTGAAATTTGAGATATGAAATTTGAAATCTGAATTTGTAATCCATCTCACAATTCAAGGGACTTATCCCTTGACCCAATTTCTTCAAAGCACATCAGCTTCGGCTAGCACCCTGCCCCGCGTATCCCGCGGGGTTTTCCCTCTCTTCCCAACGCTCTCTTCACCACCAACCTCGTAGGGGCGAGGCTTGCCTCGCCTCTACAATGCCATCTTCATCACCAGCGCCGAGAAGCAGGAAAATTAATGCTCCCAAAAACTCTGATGCCCAAAAAGAATCGGGTTTAAGCCACAATGCTGAAAAAAGAAAAATGCTT
>Ga0172364_10004222_pt1 | contig 11422 bp, 10 predicted proteins | sample LakKivSesite10cm_FD_114545 | JGI IMG/M metagenome (GOLD analysis project Ga0172364, IMG submission 114545) | Sediment microbial communities from Lake Kivu, Rwanda - Sediment site 10cm | ecosystem: Environmental > Aquatic > Freshwater > Lake > Sediment | place: Rwanda: Western Province, Lake... | reverse complement strand
TAGCCAGGCTAAGCACATAAAGTGCCCTAATTGTTTTGAAAGAGAGTTTTGGAAAACCGGCGACAAAAGATTAAAATGCAAAAAATGCCGTTATGTTTTTAGCTGGCGGCAAAATCCGCTTAATGTCCCGAATGAGATATTGGAGGAAGTTGTTTCCGAATTTATATTAGAACACTCAACCCGGATTATCACTGAAAGGGTTAATATCTCAAGATATAAACTTCTAAAAATATTGGCCCTCTTAAGAAAACTGATGACCGACAAGGAAGTTCAAAAAGAATATACTTTAATAAAACAACCGGTAATTGGAATTATCTGCCGGGAAGGAAAATTTTTTGCTGAGGCGGTTCAAGATATTGAGGTTAAAGATTTAAAATCTTTGTTTAAAAAAGAATCTTTTGTTCCTGAGAGTTTGCAAAAATATACTGCTTTAGTATTTAAGGGTTCGCTTCATAGATTATCTGGCGATAAAAAAGAATGGCGCATTAACGTTTTGGAAAGATTCTGGGGATATCTTAAAAGAAAGCTGGCTGCCAGGGGCGGTATTCGGAAAGAAAAATTGCCGCTTTATTTGGGAGAATATAGTTGGCGATATAATCACCGAAAATTAACCTTAAAAGAACGGGAAAAAATTTTACTAAATCTTGTTTTTCAGCATTTTAAATTCTATAATAGATGAGGGCGTTGAACAATTGTGAAACGCTCTCATCCTGAGCGTCAGCGAAGGATCTCACGCGCTTATTTATGAGACCCTTCACTCTGTCGTCGTCGTTCAGGGTGAGAATGTTGAATTGTTCAACATTCTCAATAGATAAATGAAGGGAATAAAAATTGGGCTTATATTGTTTGGGATTTTTGTTTTCGCTGGAATTGGATTGGCTCAAGAGGAGCCGGCCTGGATTGCTAAAAATTTGGAAACGGCTGACCCGGAAGCTAAAACCGGCGACATTGTCTCTCAAACTAAAGAAGGACTGGCTCGTTCGGCTATCCCCTACGACGAGAACATTATCGGAGTGGTGGGAGAGACTCCAATTATGGTTTTTGGCAAACCCACGCCGACTACTTTGCCAATAGTTTTTTTTGGCGAAACTTTAACAAAAGTAAGCAATATAAACGGAGAAATAAAAAAGGGGGATTTTATTACTTCTTCGGAAAAACCGGGGGTTGGCCAAAAAGCCACTCAATCAGGGTTTGGACTCGGACGGGCAATGGAAGATTTCAATCAGGAAGAGGGATTAATACTTGTTTTTATTCAACCCCAACAGATAACTTTTCCCTTAGGAAGACTGGCTTTTGGCCGCCTGATTGAGGAATTGGTCTCGGGCCTGAAAATGCCGGAAACAATTCCCGAGGTGCTACGTTATCTTTTCGCTCTTTTGGTAGGCGGCGGAAGTTTTGCAATCGGGTTTTTCTCTTTTATTAAAGCTCTGAGAGAAGGACTGACGGCAATTGGCCGAAATCCTCTGGCTAAAAACAGCATCAGAACCGCCATGCTCTTGAACTTAATTGGAATTTTAATTTTAACTCTGGCTGGACTTGGTCTGGCTTTCTTTGTTATACTGTATTAACGAACTATGGTTTTCAATTTGAACGAGCGAAATTTATTTTTTATTGTCTTTTTCGCTCTGGCCGCTTTAATTGCCTGGGTTTGTTTAGACATATTCCGGATTCTGAGAAAAGAAAAAAGACAGTCCTCTCTTTTAAGAGATTTTGGAACAAACGAACTTTTTTTGAGGATTTCTGAGGATTTCAGAGAGCAATTAAAAGAGTTAGTCGGCCGGGAGGTCCAGAAAAATGTTGAGCAATTCAAAAGGGAATTTCAAAAAGCTTCTGAGGAAATTATCAATGGTTACCAAAGCCAGTTTGAAAGCGGAAACCAAGAAATTAAAAGAGTGCTTGGAGAATTTTCTCAGCTGATAGCCGGGGAGGTTTCAAATTTATCAAAATTCAGCCTGGAGGCGCAAAACAAAATTTCCCTGGAGGCGAAAACTAAAATTTTAGAATTAAATCGGGCAGCAGAAAAAGAGTTTGTCAAAATTCAAGAAGAAAACTTAAAAACTGCTGCTCAAATTTACAAATCAGTCAAGGAAAATCTGAACAAAAAAGTGCAGGAAACAGAAAAAGAAATTGAGGACTATAAAAAAGAAAGGTTCAAAGAAATGGACCGAAAAATTTATCAAACGCTGGGAGAGGTGGCAAAAAAGACAATTGGAAAGACAATTGACCTTTCTGCTCATGAAAAATTGGTAATGGAAGCCCTGGAAAAAGCGAAGAAGGAAATCTTCTGAGAGAATTTTCAATTATCAATTTTCAATTTTCAATCAATTCTTAAATTTTCAATTTTCAATGAAAGAAGGTTTTGGAGAATTAGTAAGGAAAATAAGGACTAAGGAGGAGTTGATATTTTTTCTGGAGGAAATTGCCCGGAAAAAATTATTAAAAGAAGAGGTTTCCGAATTAGAAGAAAAGCTTCGGGCTCTGCCCCAGATTAAATTAGAAATTGCTTTTTCGCCCGGAGAAGATTTTCTTAATAGACTAAGTCAATGGTTTGAAAAAGAACTGGGTCAAAAAATTATTTTAGACATAACCTGTAATCCAAAAATTGCCGGTGGCTTAATTATTGAATATCAGGGCAAGTGGCGAGACTTTTCCTTGGCCAAGAGAATTGACCAATTATTTATTAACGAATTAAAGGATTAACAAATTAAAAGATTGTCACCGTTAATTGTTAATTCGCAATTCGCAATTCGTTAATTGAGTAATTCGTTAATAGAGATGCCAAATTTTAAACAATATTTAGAAAAAACCGGGGAAATAGGCCGGGTTGTTGGTCAAAGTCATTATCTGGCTTATGTCTCCGGCCTTCCTAGCTTAAAATTGGGAGAAATGGTCGTTAGCGAAAACGAAGCGAAAGGCCTGGCTCACGGTTTAGATAAAGAAATGGCGGAAATTTTAATGTTTGATGCCGGCGAATTAAAAGTCGGCCAGGCCGTGGTCAGAACTAACGATTCTTTTCAAATTCCGGTTTCTCAAGGGCTTTTGGGTAGAATTATCAATCCTCTTGGCCAGCCAATAGACGGTTTGGGACCTATCCTGGGAGAAAAAAAATATCTGCCAATTAAAAGAGAGGCGCCCGGCATCACCCGGAGAGTAAGGGTGAATAAATTTTTGGAAACCGGGGTAATGGCGGTAGATTTGTTGGTGCCCATTGGCTACGGCCAGAGAGAGCTGATTATCGGAGATGCCAAAACCGGCAAAACCACCTTTATTTTGCAAACCATAGCCAGTCAGGCAAAAGAGGGAATAATCTGCGTTTATGTTGGGATTGGCAAAGAAACCTCGGCTGTCAAGGCGGCTGAAGATTATTTAAAAGAAATGAGAGTTTTTGATAAAACGGTGATGGTGATCGCCACTTCGGAAAACCCCTCAACCATAAACTACCTCTCCCCTTTTTCCGGAATGACCATTGCTGAATACTTTCGCGACAACGGGGAAAAGGTATTAATTATTTTTGATGATTTAACCTGTCACGCTAAATTTTATCGCGAAATCTCTCTTTTAATCAAAAGGCTTCCCGGCCGGTCGGCCTATCCCGGGGACGTCTTTCATGTCCAGGCAGCCCTGCTGGAAAGGGCCGGCAATATTAGAAATCAAGAAAATAAAGAAGTAAGCATCACTGCTTTACCAGTAGCTGAAACTTTGGAAAATGACATTTCCGGTTTCATCCAGACCAATCTGATGGCAATGACCGATGGCCATATTTTTTTTGATATTAACGATTTTAGAAAAGGAAAGCTGCCGGCTATTAATGCTTTCCTTTCTGTTTCCCGGGTGGGCAATCAAACCAAAGAACCTCTGGACCGGGATTTAGCCGTCTGGCTCAGAAAAAAAATGGTTGAAGCCCAAAGATTAGGGGAAATTGCTCAGTTTGGCGGCGAATTATCTCTGGAAACTCAAAAACTTTTAGACCTGGGCAAGAAATTGGAGATTCTCTTCAATCAGGGGCCAAAAACAATAATTCCTCGCAGCCTTCAGTTATTTCTTTTTGGATTATTACTTTGCGGTTTCTGGGAAGATAAACCTCAAAATATAATGAAAATAGAAATTGATACGATATTGAAAAATTACAAAGAACTCCTGCCGGAAATAGAAAAAGGACTGAAGAGAATAAAGGGCTTAGAGGAACTTAAAAATTTTACCCGGCTGGTTATTCCAAAGGTCAAAGAAATTTTATATCACTTATAAAAATGAATAAAGCTAAAATTTTGATGTCGGAAGAGGCCTCGCTTAACTCAGCCTCTTCCTCATCAGCATTTTTATGTCAAAAATACTGATAATTGAGGACGACGCGCCAATTATTAAGCTTTTTCAAGAAGTTTTTCCCATGGCCGGACTGGAAATTGAGATTCTGGTTTCAGGTAAAGAAGGCATTAAAAGAATTCAAGAAATCAGAGAGAGTAAAAAAGAAAAACCGGGCTTAATTTTATTAGATTTAATTTTGCCAGATATTAACGGGATTGAAGTTCTAAAAGAAGCCAAAAAATATCCGGAAACGAAAGGCCTGAAAATTTACGCCTTAACTAACTATAGCAACCCAGAATTCAATGAAGAGCTTATTAAAGAAGGAATTGATAAAATTTTAGTTAAGGCCCAGTATTCCCTTAACGAACTCGTTGAAATAATTAAAGAAGCTTTATTACCCTCAATTTCTTTTCTCCAACAACTGCTGTTTTTTTTGTTTTGCTTTTTGTTGTGGGATATTACCTGCTCAAAAGAGTTGGTGAAGAATCTAAAAGAAGGAAAGAGGCAGAACAATTGGTCCAAGAGTGGGAAAAACTGACTCAGGCAAAAGGCCAATTCTTATTGTCCCTTCAACACCATCTCAGAACTCCCCTTACTCCTCTTAAAGGATATTTAGAAAGAATTTTAGATGGAACTTACGGCCGAGAGGAGAATCCGGTTATTAGAGAAAAACTTATTGAGATGAAAAAAATAGTTAATAATCTCTATTCTTTGCTGGAAAGTTTATTAGATGTCCAGGAATTAAAAATAGGGAAAAAAGCTTTGAATTTAGAAGATTGCCAAATTGGAAATTTAATTAAAAGCGTAATTGAAGAATTAAAACCAGGGGCAGAACAAAAAGGTCTTTATTTAAAATACGAACCGTCGGCTGGTTTGGTGCCAACCATCAAACTGGATAAAGGAAAAATAAGGGAAGCAATCTGGAATTTAGTTGATAATGCTATTAAATATACAAATCGGGGAGGAGTAACTGTTAAATTAAAAGTTAAAAATGAAAAGTTAAAAATTGCGGTGGCTGATACCGGAATTGGCATGGAAAAAGAAGATATTGATTATTTTTTACGAGGAAAACTTTTTGAAAGAGGGGAATCTGCTAAAAAGCTTTATGGCCCGGGCAGAGGCATCGGTTTGAGTATCGCCCTTGAATTTGTCAAGGCTCACGGAGGTAAAATCTGGGCCGAATCAGAAGGCTGGGGCAAAGGAACGACTTTTTACATTGAATTACCATTACGAATTACGAATTAAATCGAATTACGAATACGTTATTCATATGTCGCTTGTCATAAATTCGTAATTGGAGAAAATATGGCAGTTCTTAAAGAAATCAAAGAAAACTTAAGAGTTATTTCCAGCATTGAAACGATTACCCGGGTTTATCAAGAAATTGCCAGCTTAAGGATGAATAAAATCAGACAGAGAGTGTTAAATAATAGAGAATTTATTGAAGAGCTGTCCCGGGTTTATGGTCTGGCAAAAAAATCATATATTGTTTCGCCTAAAAAGGAAAGGGTGGGGAAAAAAGAATCTTTTATAAAGCGCCGAGGGAAAAGAGTTGCCGTTTTTCTTTCTTGTAATGAACGTTTTTACGGAACTTTAATTTTAGACATCTGGAGAGAACTTTTAAATTATTTAGCTGAAAAGAAAGCCGTTTTAGTAGTGGCAGGAAGAATGGGTAAATATTTAGCCGAAAGCAGCGGTTTTGGCCATAAAATGTTTTATTTTGAGCTGGACGATGAAAAGCCGGAAAAAGAAAGAGTTAAAGGAATTATTGAATTCATTAAAAATTATGAAGAAATCATAATTTTTCACGGCCGATTCAGTACTATTTTGTTTCAGCAAGTTGCCCAAAGTAATATCTCCGGAGGAATACCGCTGGAAAAAGAGCTGGCTGAAGTTAAAAGTTACTTGTTTGAGCCGTCGCCAGAAGCGGTTTTGGAATTTTTTGAAACTGAATTAATGTCAGCTTTTTTTAACCAGACGATTTTAGAACACCGGCTCTCAAGATATGCCACCAGGGTGGTAGCAATGTACCGGGCCACTGAAAATGCTAAAGAAAGAAAAAGAAAACTAAAAATAGAACAAAAAAAATTGGAACGGCAATTATTAAATAGGAAACAAATTGAATTGTTCTCCAGCTCCCAATTATGGATTTAGGCTACGTCCTTTCAGTTCAAGGAGAAGCAGTTGAAGTTGAATTTTATAAAAACCCGCCTTTTATTGGCGAGCTCTTGGTGTTGGAAGAAAATCCTGATGTCTGGTTAGAAGTCCACAGTGTCTCTAAAAAGAATACTTTTTTGTGTCTTTCTCTTGCCGAACCGGATAAATTATTCCGAAGAGCCAGGGTCAAAAAAACCGGCAAAAGTTTAGAGGTGCCGGTGGGAAAAGGACTTTTAGGCAGGGTAATTGATATTTTCGGCAAGCCTAGAGACGGACTGCCCGGCCCGGAAATTAAAGAAAGGAGACTAATTTATCAGCCGCCTCCTTCTTATCAAGAGATTATACCGGGAAAAGAAATAATTGAAACTGGAATAAAAGTAATTGATTTTTTTACCCCCCTGAGAAAAGGCGAGGAATTGGGACTTTTCGGCGGCGCCGGCCTGGGGAAAACCGTTCTTTTGGTTGAGTTGATGCATAACGTTGCTTTCTTTAAAAAAGGAGTCTCGGTTTTTGCCGGCCTGGGGGAAAGAATTAGAGAAGGACAAGAGCTTTATGAAACATTAAAAAAAACCAATGTCTTACCTTCGGTTTCTTTGGTTTTTGGCCAAATGAATGAATCGGCAGCCATCAGATTTAAAGTGGGATTTGCGGCTGCCGCCATTGCTGAGTATTTTCGCGATTTCCATCAGGAAGACGTCCTCTTTTTTATTGACAATGTCTACCGATTTTTGCAGGCCGGCAATGAGCTCTCAACTCTACTTTCAGTGATGCCTTCGGAAGACGGGTATCAGCCCACCCTTTTAAGTGAGATTGGGAAATTAGAAGAAAGATTGGTTTCAACTAAAAACGGAACAATTACCAGCATCCAGGCAATTTATGTTCCGGCCGATGACATTACTGATTCCGGAGTTCAGGCCGTCTTGCCTTATTTTGATTCAATTGCCATTTTATCGCGGGATATTTATCAAGAAGGCAGATATCCGGCAGTAGATACTTTGGCTTCTTCCTCCTCGGTTATTGACCAGGCTATTTTGGGCCCGGAACATTATGAAGTTTTACTGGAAGCAAAAAAAGTTTTAGAAAAACACAAGGAGCTCCAGCAAATAGTTTCAATTGTTGGAGAAGCTGAGCTTTCAATAGAAAATAGAACTATTTACCGGCGAGCAAGAAAACTTCTAAATTTTATGACCCAAAATCTTTTTACCGTGGCCGAACAAACCGGAAGAGCCGGACAATATGTTAAAAGAGAAGAAACCATTAAAGGAGTGAAAGCAATTTTAGAGGGCGAACTGGACCAGGTTCCAGAAGATGCCTTTTTGTATATCGGCGGTTTGGCTGACCTACCATCCTGAGCCGCCAAAAGATGACGCCCTGGGTTATGGTAAAAAAACTTCTTGAAGTAAAAGTATTTTGCTCGCCGATTATTGAAAAAGAGCCTTTTAGGGGGGAAGCCGAGGCGGTTTCTTCCCAGAATAGATTGGGTAAATTTGATATCCTTCCCGAACACGCTAATTTTATCACTCTTATTTTTGGCAGCTTAATTATTCACACCTTTCCTGATAAAAAAAAACTTGCCTACCAATTTGAAAGGGGCGTTTTGGAGGTAAGCGAAAATAAGGTTAACGTTTTTTTGGGCCTATGAAGCAAGATTAAAAATTAAAAATTGCGTTTTTGTTTTTAATCTTTGGTCTTTAATCTTTAATCTCGGGCGGTACCTCTTCAATTGGCGGCTGAGAGATAATTATTCCTTCTAAAGCCGGCAGCCCCTGTTCAAGATTTCTTAAAATTTTGAACACTTCCTCATTCTCTGGATTTAATTGGACAATTCTTTCAAATTGCTCTTTAGCTTTTTCTTTTTCTCCTGTTTTATCATAAACTAAACCCAGCATATATCTGGCATTGGAATAATCAGGGTTTAATTTTATTATATCTTCAAATACTCCCCGGGCCTGGTCCAATTTCTCTTTTCTCCAATAGAGCATCCCCAATTGAAAAGATAGTCCGATGTCCTGGGGAAAAATGTTTTTGATTTCTTCCAATCTGGCAATTGCCTCCTCTTCTCTCCCCTGCTGGTCGTAAGCCACGGCTATTAGATAATGAGCCGGGGCATAATCGGGTTTGAGCTCAATGGATTTTTCCAGACTGCCAACCGCTAAAGATAAAGATTCTTTTTCGCTCTCTGGCATCTGTTTTTCTCTGAAGTCCTGAGCCATCAAAATATGGACCCGGCCTATTTCAGCGTAAGCAAAAGGAGAGGCCGGTTCCAATTCTGTTGCCCGGCCATAAGATTCCAGGGCTATTTCTCCGGCCCCGGGAATGCCAATTAAGCTCCGGTAAAAGAATCCTCTGACGTTCCAGTTGGCAACATTAAACGGAGCAAGACTAATTGCCTGGCCCAGAAACTGCGCCCCTCCAGTAATATTCTCATGAACCAATTGCCTTTTTTGCTCGGATGTTAATTCCTGGTCCCGGGCAATCAAATTGGCTCTGGCAAGATATAATTGGGCTATGTCTCGCCAATAAACGTCAACTGCCGGATTAAGCAGGGTTGCTTTCTGGGTAAAATTTATTGCCAGGTTTATATTATTTTTTTGGGAAAGCTCAATTCCTTTACTATAATTCAGCTCGGCTAAATACTTCTGAGCCTGAAAGACGAGTAAAGCCAACCCAAGAATTGTTACTGCCAAAATAATGACCGAAAAAACCACTCGCCGGGCCTGAGAACTCAGAACCATCTCTCTTTCTTTCAAGGAATAAAATAATAATCCGGCCATAATAACCCAGAAAAGAAACCATAAACTAAAATTAAATGGAGAAAGAAAGCCGGTCGCAATTAAGGCAACGGCTGAGGCCAAAAAACCCAATCTTGTTCTAAAACAGGGTTCAATTTTGGTTAGCCCCTTAACGCCCGAATAAATTATTAAGCCCAGAAAAAAGAGCAGAGATATTCCTGTTAAAAGACCCTTGGTGATAAACCAGTCTAAAAATTCTGCGTTGCCCGAGGAAAACCTTGTTCCCCAAAAAAGAGTCAGATTAAGAAGCGGAGAACGATGTCTGGAATAGTCAAAAATAAAGGTTCCCGGACCTGTTCCGAAAAGGATATTTTTAATCCCTTCTGAATAGACGCCCCTTAAAATCTCCGCTTCAGAAACAAGGCCTGGGGAAACCTGGAGGGGTAAAACCGGAAAGCCGGGAAATCGCAAAGGAAAAAAAAGAAAAAAGATGGATAAAACTAAAAGCGCCGCCAGGACAACTGCCGGGCCAGTCCTGATTTTTCCGGTCAAACCAAAAATGGCCAGGGTCAAAATCCCAAACAAAAGAACTATCCAGACAGTATTAAAATCAATTAAAATAACCAGGCCGGCTAAAATTAAAAGGACCAGCCAGAAAATCGGTTTTCTAATCCGGAAAGCTAAAACCAGGGCCAGGGGCAAAAGCCCGGCCAAAAATATGGCTGCCTGGTAAACGTTGCCTAAGGTGTTAAAGGAAGAAACTTGAGAAATGGCAAATGGTAAAACAAAAAAGCCGTAAAGCTGCAAAAACAGGAAAATCCCGGCTAAAACGCCGGAAATAAGAAGTAAAAAAACGGCAAAGAAAATTTCCTTTTCTGTTTGAAAATTATTAACGAAAAGAAGGACAAATAAAAGAAGAGTAAAAAAAGTAAGAAAATTATCAGCCGTACTTAAAGGCCAGCCCCAAAAAGAAGCGGTCGGCCAGAGAGAAAAAATAGTAGAAAGGGAAAAAAAGACAAAAAGGAAAAGAAGACCAAAATATAATAATTTGTTTTCTCTGATAATTATTTTCCCTTGAAAGAACTGCTTGCCCAACCAGCCCATCAGGCTTAGAAAAACCAAAAATAAAAGCAGGGTTTGTTTCGGATAGCCCAAAACATTCTGGCTAAACGGCAAAAAGAAAAGGGGCACCAAAAAAATGGCTAAATATAAAGGGATTTTGCTTATCTGGTTAAAAAATTCCATCTTTTTTAGAAATCTGTCTTATTAGTTAATTATATAAAGAAAATTTATCAGGTCAACTCCAATCAAAGGGGGGGCTGTGGATAACTTTCTTTATGAAGTACCCGACACTTCATAACTCATAACTTGGTTTTAATACTCTGGAGCAGCCCCAATCCGATAAAAGTGGCTGCCAAGCTGCTCCCTCCGTAACTAATCAAAGGCAAAGGAATGCCAACAATTGGCAAAAGGCCGGTATTCATTCCGATATTAATAAAAATTTGGGAAATTAAAAGAATGGTAAAACCGGAAGCAAAAAGCCGGGGAAAATTGGTTTGAGACATCAAGGCAATTTTAAAAATCCGCCAGATTAATACGGCAAACAAAAGCAACATCACCGATACGCCAACTAATCCCATTTCCTCGGCAATGGCAGCGAAGATAAAATCGGTCTGGGGCTCGGATAAAAAACCATACTGGGTTTGAGAGCCAGAACCCAGGCCCTGACCAAGAATTCCGCCTGAACCTATGGCAATTTTGGACTGCAGTTTGCTCCAGCCAATTGCTAAAGAGTCTGAGGGGTGGGGCCGGATAAAGCTTAAAATCCTAATTTTTTGATAATCTTTCAAAACAAAATTCCAGGCCAGAATAAAAATTAAAAGAAAGCAAAAAAGCAAAATTAAAAAACGTTTGAAAGAAATTCCCGAAACAATCAGAATTCCTGACCAGAGCAAAACCAAAATTATTACCTGGCCCAGGTCGGGCTGAAAAAAAACCAGGCCGGCCGGGATTAAAAAATAAAAAGCGGAAACCAAAATGTGCCTTATTTGATACATCTCCACGTGCCGGCTGGAAAAATATTTAGCCAATAAAATTATTAAAACCAGCTTGGTAAACTCTATCGGGTCAAGGGTCAAAGGGCCGACCTTATACCATCTCTGGACTCCCCTGATTTCCGGAGCGAAAAAAAATAAGCCGGCCAGGGCTGCCAGACAAAAAAAATAAAGAAT
>Ga0172364_10004221_pt1 | contig 11422 bp, 14 predicted proteins | sample LakKivSesite10cm_FD_114545 | JGI IMG/M metagenome (GOLD analysis project Ga0172364, IMG submission 114545) | Sediment microbial communities from Lake Kivu, Rwanda - Sediment site 10cm | ecosystem: Environmental > Aquatic > Freshwater > Lake > Sediment | place: Rwanda: Western Province, Lake... | reverse complement strand
AATTATGTCAGAGGGTACATCCTTTGTGTATTCGATAACCAAAGAGATGTTTTGGTTCCACTGAGGTTAAAAGAATATTTAAGTGATAATTCTGATTGTCCACCAGGGAATAAAATTCCACAAGGAGCAAGGGAAGATTTGGATAGATTATCTACATTTTCTTCTATAGTTGCCAGTTGGAAAAAAATATAACTATTTTTTTAGATGGGTTAGAGCTTTAACAATAGAAACTTCTTCGGTTATTCCCGAGATTTTGAGCTTTCTTGGTATTGCTTTCATGGGGATTGTTGACTGGTTTTCATTTTCTATCCTTCCCCAAAGAAGAATTGATTGCTCTAAGCAAAAACGCGAAAAATCTCCTGCTTTTGCTTCAGGAATAGAAGCCCATTCGACTGGATTACCTAAGGGATAAAAATAAGGCGCGCTATAGACTTTCCCGCTTCCGTCAAGCACCAATCGACCAGAGAGGGGAACTCCTGCGACAAAGTCTCTTTCACAAACTTCGTCAATTACTTCCGGATATAGTTCCAACCATAAAGCACCGACCCCATTATTTCTCAAATTTTCCAACCCCTTTCCTACTATTATTCCGGCAATCACTTTTTCTACCATAATCCCTTTTTCTTTGAAATAGTTCGATATTTTAATTATTCCACTTCCGCTAAAGATTACATCATCTATTAAGGCAATTTTATCTAATCCCATGGAATAGAGGTAATTAGTTAATGAGTCGATTTGAGCATCAATTGCGGGAGAATTTGGGCGAGATATCAATCCAATGTCTCTTAAGCTTTCATCTACCGCCCTATTGGTTTCTAAAAACCCTATAACATTTGAAGAAGTTTCATTAAGATAGGCACGATCAAGCGATACAATCGGAAGCTCAGAAGATCTACAAAGATTTATAAGCCCAGCTCTAAGTTTTTTTTCTGGCACGATTTCAACTTCAGCGCCAAAACTTGCTGATAAAATTTCTTGGAGGTCAGTTAGCATTCCAAGGAAGAAAGGAGAGTCAGGAAGTTGATAACCGTTTATTCTTGTCCATTTTTTTAAAAGACCTTCAACATCGGCAGAAACAATATATGGTTTATATTGACACTCGCAGGACATCTTGGGAAGAATTCTACCATAAAACCCCAAAATTGCAATAACGTCATAATACATTTTCGTTTAGCAACTTATTTGACATCGGTTATTTCATTCTCTCTCTAAGAGTTCGCAAACTTACTCAAAAAGTTATCAATGGTTTTTTGAACTTTTCTTAAAGAGGGAAGGTTGACATATTTGTTGGCGGTATGACTCATACTGCTTGGTTTTGGACCGAAGATGACAATATTTCCTCCCCATTTTTCTTGGAGCATTTGTACTTCGTAAAACCCTGAAGTATTAATATCTTGGTACTTTATTGGTAAACCAGACATTTCCCAATCCGTATAGGTTTTCCCCGTCGATTCGAGCGCCTAAAGGATTCACTGTTTCGCTACTTGGTTCAACAGTGTCCATGTGGCCAAATAAAACTACTTTTGGTGGAGTTTCATCGTGAATAATTAAATTTATTCGTTCTCCTTCAACGGTTTGCTGTTCAACTTTGTGTCCTTCTCTTTGCAATAGGTCTAAAATATAATTTGCCAATTGACGTTCACTGTGATCTTTATCAACGAAGGAATGGATTCGCCCTTTTCGTCTTGAAGTATCTCATGAGTCATGTTGTTTTTTTCTTTTCAAGGAATTCACTTGTCTTTTGTATTGCGATTTTTACAGATTGTGAAAAAGTCTACCATAAAATCCAAAAATTGCGATAACTTGTTCATTTTCTATTTTATAGTTAATTAAAAATTTCTGTACCACCATTCTTGAGTTAAGACTTTCTTAAGGTAAATACATGATTTTCCATGTTACTGAATTCTGGTTCTTCAACTAACTTATTTATTTTTGCAATGGAAAGTGGGCTAAAATAATAGCTTTCTTCGAGTTCTAAGTCAGTAGGTAACATTCTTTGTTTTCTTGTTTTGGACCATCTTTCAAACAATCCCACCAGAGTGGAGTGGTCAAAATACAGAAAGCTATTCTCTTCTCCCCTGTTAAGTTCCGGCCTTTTCATTAGTTGGTAAAGAGAAATTTTTAGAAATCCTCTTTTAGGGTGGATAAATCCACCTTTGTGAAGTATATCCATCGCATAAACAATAGCTGCCCCTTCTTCTAAAACAGGGATTACAACGGTATCACCAAGTCCAACACCAATTTCAAAAACTACTCTTCCTTGGGTTTTTGAAATAAACTCCTGTGTTGCTTGGTCCGTGGGCATATTCCAACCAAATTTTCCTTCTGATGGAAGTGGTTTATGTCCAGCTTCTTCAACGGTTTCATAAACAAGTTGCTCATAGCGACCAAATTTAGGGTGGTGAATTATAAATCTCTCAACCATTATTTTCTATTTTTTATCAATTTCAAAATTTCAATCACCCCAGAAGTATAGGAGTTTTGTGCTACAAACACGGAATTGTTTTTAAATTCAGGCTTTGCGTTTCCGACAGCATAATGGAAGGCTATATTGATTCCCACAATGTCTGTTGTTGAATCGCCAATTATTCCAACCTTTTTGAGATCAAGATCGGTAAGTAACCTGATTGTTCCTAGACGTTTAGTCATCTGCTTCGGAGAGAAAATACAAATACCATAGTCGGGATTATAATCTTCTTCAACTTCAAAAGGAGGGGTTTCCATTAACCGATTAGTTAATTCAACCGTTTGTTTAGTTAGATTGTTATCGATATCTAATGCGCCATCTGGCAAAATTTTTTTACCGTAAAAGTTTAAACTACATCTCCTATAAGCTTGAATTAAGATAAGACGGGGATCAACCATTTCGTTAAGGACAGGTTTGTTTCTAATAAATTGAGTAACGTCTCCATGAAAAAAATTGATCCGATTAAAGGCTAGTTGTTGAATGAGTGCGAGTCTAAGAGAAGTAAAAAATTGTTCGGCTTCTGGATTTATTACGATCTCTGGTTTACCTGGAGACCAAATTACTGCACCTCGCTCTGCAAGAATAGGACCGTTCATGCCAAATCTTCCTCTCCAAACTTTGAGCGATTCGAGTGGGGTATCAGAACTTAAGCCGATTTGCCACCCCAAAGATTGGACTCTAGTAATTTCATCGAATATACCTTGATTTGTAATTTGGTAGTTCGAATCGATCAATGTTTTATCCAAATCCACCAACATTAGCTTACCAGAAGGTAGTGGAATTTCTGAAAATTTTATCTCTGTTTCTTTACCCATTTAATATTTTTCTAAGTTCTTCTAACTTTGAATGTGTTTTTCCCATCATTAAATTATATAACCACTTTCTCTCTGGAGAAAGACAATAATTACATCTACATGCCGAAAAAATAGAATACCAAGTTGCTTCGCATAACAAACCCATTGGGTGTGTAAATACACCATTCTGAATGTAATTTTCTTTCGTTACTAAAACCTCATCTAATAAGGGGGATAACCTATCTTTTTTATTCGAATGTCTAAGCTCTAACTGTTTTCTGATTAAAGAGATTTGATATCCGACTAGATCTATCGCAATATTCCCCAAAGGTGTGTTTAGTTGTGTTTGATCAAGTTGAGGAACTGTTAGTCTTGGATCAATAAATCTTACTTCAGTGCCATCATCGCTTATTATGATGTTTACAACCGAAAAGTCTTTATGGGCAAGAGAAGGAATGCATCCAGCGATGAACTTTTCTTGATAACGTTCGGCTACATCAAAAAAATCGTCGACCTGCTCCATTAGCCCAGCTCGAATTAAGTTTAGTTTTAAAGCACTAAGTAACTCTTGAGAAAATCTCGTTGATTCATTCTGTATTTGAAGAGGATTTTCCAATTTGCTCTCCTCAAAAATCATCCTTAATTTTTGGAGCACTTCGGTATGTACAAAACCAACTAAGTCGTAAACATCATCGTTCGATAAATTACCTTCCAGAACGAGATTCTCGAAATTTCTTGATCCCAAATATTCGATCTTGAGCGCAGCTAAATTTCCATCCAATGGGATAAATTCTATTGATGGAAGTATCTCTTTATAGCTCTTGGGAGCGTGAATTCTAAATCTTTGATTGGCTTGGAATGCCGGTTCTATTTCCGTCTGCGAACCAATCTTATAAATCTGGTTTCCGACCAGATATACTTCTGTATTTGATGAACCTTCTAGTCTTCGGACTGCCGAATCTTGGATATCAGAACTTAAAAACTGTCTTAGATATGTTTTTTCCATAACTTCAGAGATTTAAAACTTCTTTTAACTCTAAAACAGAGTTTATAGAGTAATCAGCAATTTTCGATTTCTTGTGAGTATTAACAAAAATAGCTGTGGCGCCAATTTCTTTTGCGGGAAGAATATCTGTTTGTTCTTGATCGCCTATTATAATACAGTCTTTTGGTTGATAATTCAATTTCCTTGCCAGATTATTAAAAATATTCACAAAGGCCTTGCGATTATCAGATTCGCCGGAATAAATTTTCCCTATAAAAAAATTGGTGATTTTAAGATATCTAAGTACATTTGTAATCCAAACTTTCGGAGAATCAGAAACTAATATAATGTCGTAACCGTTCTTAAGAAGCTTTGATAACAAAGATTTAAGACCTAGGGTTGGTTTAATTAGCTCTTTTGGATTAAGATTCCAAACAGTATTGAAATACTCAGTTCTATCAATCCCAAATTTCTTTTCTAAACCAACGCTGATATGTTCTCCGTATTCTGACTGTGTTTCCTGCAATATTTTTTTTGCCTCATGATCAGTGATATTCAGCCTATTTTTAATAAATTCTTTTGCACCAGAGAGAATTCTTTTCTTTAAATCAGACTTTGCGAATGAACCCTGCTTAAAACTGTATAAAGTGCCATCAAGATCGAAGATTACCAATTTTTTAAATTTGTTATCCATATTTCTTTATATACTTTCTGGCTTCTCTAAAAGCAACTTCTACTGCTTCTTCGGGCGTATTTGCCACCAAGACTTTTCTTCTTTTTCTTCCATCAAAATATTTATCAGCTAATTTATCTGACCAACCGCCAAAACCTTTTAGGGCTATCATTGGGATATCTGCTTGATAGGCAATAGCTAATTCTGTTAGCGTTCCGGATCCACCGCTTATTGAAATTATGGCATCACAAGCTAAAACCAAAACAAACTCTCTTCCGCCTCCTCGTTCCAGTCCGCAAGGAATAATGACATCAGCATCTTTTTGAAAGGTGTCTTTATGTTTTCCATAAGTGACGCCGACAGTTAATCCTCCAAATTTCTTAGCTCCTCTGCATGCGGCGGTGGACAGAGAATCAAAATCTTTTTCTGCACCAAAAAACAAAATTCCATTTTTTTTGGCAATAAGTTCGCCAAGCTTTTCAGCCACTTTTTCAAACTCTTTTGAATAGTTTAAATCTGCAGCTGAGCCCATTACTCCAATTTGTAGCCTTTTCATAAATAATATTTCTGTCCCCTTTTAAGATGATGTATTCTGTAATTATATAATATATACCAATTTCGTTCAAATTTTCTCCGCTTCCTCAGAGAACTGCGTTCTCAAGACTAATAAGTGTGGTGGATTTTATGAAAATAATTATTGCCAGAGAATGTTAGTTGACAATTCTTTTATCTATGTCTAAAATCTCCGAAAGATATTAAATTTACTAAAAATATGATTAACCCAGAAAGGCAAATAAAAAAAGAATTTCTACAAAAGGCTATTCAGATAGGGGTGATAGGTGCTGGTGGAAATAATTTACCCTCAGACCCCTTGGAGCGACAAAGATGGCTAAAAGATGCAGAAACCGTCGGAGCTGAAATCGTAAAAAGAGGTGGAATTTTAATTTCTGGAGGAATGGACGGAATTATGGAGGCTTCTTGTAAGGGAGCGTATGAACAGGGAGGAATTACTGTTGGGACTCCCGGAAGAGAAAGAAATGCATCTAATAAATATGTAACGGTTGAAATCTGTACTCCTATTGAAGTTGGAGATTATTTATTCGCAGGTTTGCTCAGTTGTGATGTAATAATTGTATTTCCTGGAGGGGCTGTAACACTTGCGGAGATGGCATTAGCTTACAGGTTTAAAAAGCCAATGTATTATGAAAGGATATGATTCTTGGTATGATCAATTAATCGACAACACTCTCGACGGATCACCGGGAAAACTTCGTTTTCAGGGTGCATCTTTGCCAGAAGAAGCGGTAGAGTTAGCTTTTTCAAAAACAGCTTTTAAAAAATAGCCATGAGTATTGAGAGAATTAAACAACTTTTTAGGCATAGAAAAGAAATTGAAGAGAACTTAAATTGGAAGTGTAAAATAATTTTACAACGCCACGGAATTTCAGAAAAACCAGACTCTTTTTTGTTAGAAACCTCTTAATCAGCAAGAGAAAAAGAAGGAGAGAAATATCTTTTTTAATTCAGCTTGCTTGACGAGTAAACTGGAATTAGATTATGATTATATTAACCTTATGAAGAAAATTCAAGATATCTTCCACTCCAACCATCATTTTTATCAGATTTTTTTAGAAAGGACTCTGCGGAGTCCTTTTTTTATTTTTTGATTTTTTTGAATGAAAAGAAAATTAAACTTTTTTAAGGTTGCAATTTCTTTAATTTCTCTTCATTATGGTTTGGGTTTTTTAATGGGAACCAGCGAGGCAGTTTTTAATTCCGGTTTGTTATTAGGAATAACCTATCCATTATCTTGTGCTGCTGGTTTATTTCTATTATCTTTAATTTCCAAGTTTTACTGGAAAAAAAGGTATCCCATTTGGATCCTTCTTGGAAATAGTTTTGGAAAAACGGTGAAGGATGGGGTATGTTTTCTTTCATGGTTTTGGATGATTGGAATAGTTGCTTCCCAGGTAGTTGGAGCTTCCTTTATACTGGGAATTTTAAGAGTTCCACCAAATGTTGGAGCAATTCTTATAATCATAATGATCTCTTTATTTTCTCTTCTCCCCATAGAAAAACTTTCTAATCTTTTCTTATCATTATTGTTTTTGAATTCTATAGGGATTGTTATTGGTATTTCTAAAGTTGCGTTACCTGATACGTTTAAGCTGATGTTTCTCTCTATTCCAAAAGATTTTTTCAATAAAAATATTCTTTCCATCTTGGGTGTTGCGCTCCCAACAATTTTTATTACTCTTTTAGGTATGGATTTTCATCAATTTATAGTTCAAGCAAAAGATCCTAAACAGGCAGTTACTGGATCTCTGATTGGTGGATTAGGACTTACACTAATGACCCTTTTACCAGCAGTTATCACCTTTGGAGCCATTAATAATAAGATTCTACCCCCTAACATTGACGGGAAACAGGTAATCCCCTTTGTTTTTTTATATGAAGGAGAAAAGTTTGGATTTCCTTTTATTGGAAAACTACTGGTTGCGTCGTTGCTAACAGTAGCTTTAGCATCAGGAAGCGCATTGACTAGGATTCTGACTCAGACATTTTTTGATTTTGTTTTTATTCCCTCAAGGTGGAAGTCAAAAAGGAATATTTTGATAATAAATGCTCTTATCATTTTTTTTCTTGCCTTAACAGGGAAAACAATTATTTCACTTATTGTTTGTTTTTATGCAATATATCTTTCTGGAGTAACGATTCCCTTTATTGTTTATATTGTTCAGTCCAATAGGCTCTTCTACTTTCCTAAACGAGCTGTTTGTTCCTCTCTGATTTTAGGAGCGGCTTCTTCTTTAATTATTCTCATTCTCTCGATAATTAACGCTTTACCGGCAGTTCTTAACAAAAATCTAGAGTTATTTATGATTCTTTTTGGGATTTTTTCTTCAATCATTGCGTTGTTGATAAATTTATTCATTGTTTATTTAGTTAAAAAATTTTTTTTGAAAAATTTCTTGAAAAATTTGCAATAGTGTGCTATCATTAGTTAACATTAAATAATTTATACTTAGAATGCCGAGCAACATCGAAACTAGAAATTATCGAGGAACAAGAGATTATTTGAGGCCGGAGGCTGACTTAAGAAGAATTGTTGTTGATAAAATTGTCGGCGTTTTTGAGAGATTTGGTTTTGAGCCACTTGAGACTCCAGTTATCGAACTTAGAGAAACATTGCTTGGAAAATATGGAGATGAAGGTAACCGCTTAACCTATTTCTTCACAAAGGGGGGAGAAGAAATTGGACTTCGATATGATCATACAGTTCCTTTATCAAGAGTTGTCGCTCAACACCTAAAAGAGATTGTTATTCCGTATCGCCGATACGCTGTTGGTCCGGTTTTCAGAGCAGATACTCCACAGAAAGGGAGATATCGTCAATTTACTCAATGTGATTTTGATATCATTGGGGTTGGTGGTCCTATTGCCGATGCGGAAGTGGTTACTGTTTCCTACAATGTTTTAAGGCAACTAGGTTTCGAGGAATTTGAGATTCAAATTTGCGATAGAAACCTTCTCGACGGAATGGCGGAAGCGATTGGTGCGACAACGAAAGATCAAGTTCTGGCGGTATTAAGAAGTTGGGATAAAATCGAGAAGGCTCCAAGGGAGCAGGTGTGTCAAGAATTAGATAGCGCAGGGGTTTCTTCTGAAACAGTTAAATCATTCAATAAAATAACTGATAGATTATTAGGGGTTCGAGGGACGAATGAGGAGATTTTGACTCAAGTTCAATCATTGTTTCCCTTAACTCCAGAAATTACAAGAGGTATTGAGACTCTTCGCGAATTGAATAGTTATATCATGTCATTTGGGATTCCAGATAATTATTTTAGAATATCCCCAACGTTGGCTAGAGGACTTGATTACTACACTGGCCCCATTTTTGAAACAGTGGTCAAAAGGGCTGGTATAGGATCCATTACGGGGGGAGGACGATTTGATAACCTTATCAAAACTCTTGGAGGGCCACAAACTCCAGGAACAGGGAGTTCTTTTGGTTTGGAGAGAGTTATTACTGTCATGGAACAACTAGGAATTACCCCCAAAGAAGTTCCAACAATTGATGTGTTTGTTACTATCTTTAATCCCCAGGATCAGCATTTTACAGAACAGTCAATTAAGCTCATCAGCGAAGTGAGAAATCTGGGCTACCGAGCTGAAATGTATATGGGAGACGGCAAGTTAGGAAAGCAGTTCCAATTGGCTGACCGAAGAAATTGTCCATTAGTATTAGTTGTGGGTCCCGACGAGGAACAGAGAGAATTAATATCTGTTAAAGACCTAAGAAGATCGTTGGGAGGAGAAAAGACAAACCAGTTCCAGATTAAGAGGCAGGAGTTGCCCACCCTGTTGCAAAAAATACTCAAACGCGAGTAGGTTCTTTTGTACGGGCAGGTAGCTCAATTGGTAGAGCTTTGGGTTGTGGCCCCAACGGCTACGGGTTCAAGTCCCGCCCTGCCCCCTTGAGAATGGCCTTGCCACAAAAAGCATTTAAAAGTGTTGAATAATATGAGATTCTGAGCAATTAGAATCCAAATAATTATTTAACACCCTCACAACAAAATGCTCAAAGGCCATTCTTTTCTTTTGACTTTTACTATCCAATCTAAACCTTTGTCCATTTAATGAAAGATAGATAAAAATGGAGCCAGGGAGGTGAAAATTAGGGCTAGAGTGGCAATAATGATAATTAAGGTCCAGATTTTTTTTCGTTTTTTAGAAAGGAACATTTTGTCTTGTGGTTAATTTTATGATAATATTAAAGTATATACCAGAGGTGGCGGAGCGGTCAAACGCAACAGTCTGTAAAACTGTTGGTCGAAAGGCCTACCTAGGTTCGAATCCTAGCCTCTGGACCAGGCGCCATTCGGTGCCTGGCAGGGCACAAAAGTAAGTAAGTTAAAGCTGGATATGACAAATCTTTCGTTAGAAGAAAAATTTCGACTGATAACTCAAAATCTTGAAGAATGTTTGGTAGAGGAAGATTTGCGTTGGCTTTTAACAAACAATGTTTCTCTTAAACACTATATAGGTTTTGAGATCTCCGGAAAATTACATATAGGGAGTGGTTTAATGTCGGCCATAAAAATTAGAGATTTTCAAAAAGCTGGGGTTGAATGTACAGTTTTTTTGGCTGATTGGCATACCTGGTTAAACGATAAACTTGGTGGAGATCTATCAACGATTAAAAGAATTGCTGTCAATTATTTCAAAGAAGCTTTAAGGGCAAGTTTAATTTGTGTTGGTGGAGATCCAAATGGAGTCAAATTTCTTTTAGGTTCTGACTTATATCACCAAAATGACAAATACTGGCAAACCTTGATAGATGTTTGTAAAAACTTGACCTTATCAAGAGTAGTAAAGAGTTCAACTATTATGGGCAGAAAGGAGGGTGAGAACCAAATTTTCGCCCGGTTGATTTATCCACCAATGCAGGTAGCTGATATTTTTATTCAAGGAATTAATTTGTGTCATGCAGGTTTGGATCAAAGAAAAGCTCATGTTATTGCCCGGGAAGTTGCTGGCAACTTAAAGATTTCTCCTTTGACATTCCAAGGAAAAATTTACAAACCGGTGGCTTTACATCACCATCTGATTTTAGGTCTTGGAAAACCACCAATCTGGCCGATAAAAGAAAAGAACAAGTTACGCGAAATTTGGTCTGAAATGAAAATGACTAAATCTAATCCTAAAAGCTGTATTTTTATTCATGATACTTTATCAGAAATTGAATCTAAGATAAATAACGCTTTTTGTCCGGAAAAAGAGATAGAATTTAATCCTATTCTTGACTGGACAAAACATTTAATCTTTCCTCTTAAAGGAAAATTATTAATTGAAAGAGCAGAAAAGTACGGAGGAAATGTTTTATATGACTCCTACTCTTCACTTGAAAAAGAATTTCAAGAGGGAAAATTGCATCCTCAGGATCTTAAAGGAGGGGTAGCCAGAGCGCTGGGAGAAATTTTGTCTCCGGCAAGAGATCATTTTTCCTTGCCAGACAAAAGAAAGATGATTGAGGATTTAGAGAGCATTATGAAAGAACAATTGTCACCGGGCCATCATTTATAAGTTTTACTTCCATTTTAGCCCTAAAAATACCTGATTCAACCTTTAGGCCTGATTTTTTTAATTCTTCCAAAAATTTTTCAAAAATAGGTTTAGCAATTTCTGGTTTAGCCGCTTGGCCAAAATACGGTCGATTTCCTTTTGAACAATCTGCAAAAAGGGTAAACTGGGGAACTACTAAAATTTCTCCGTTAATATCCAAAATTGATTTATCAAACTTTTTCTCATTGTTTTCAAAAATTCGCATTTTTAGAATTTTCTCTGCTATCTCTCCTAATCTATCTCTATCTCTGTCTTCTACGGCCACTAGCAAGACTAATCCAGGTCCGATCTGGCTAACAATTTTTCCATTAACTTTGACAGAAGCTTTTTTAACTCTTTGAATGACTAATTTCATAAGGTTATTTTATCACCTT
>Ga0172364_10004220_pt1 | contig 11423 bp, 10 predicted proteins | sample LakKivSesite10cm_FD_114545 | JGI IMG/M metagenome (GOLD analysis project Ga0172364, IMG submission 114545) | Sediment microbial communities from Lake Kivu, Rwanda - Sediment site 10cm | ecosystem: Environmental > Aquatic > Freshwater > Lake > Sediment | place: Rwanda: Western Province, Lake... | reverse complement strand
TATGCAATAAAGAGGTGACTGACCCCAAATGCCCTAGTAAATTGGCGTTGTGAGGTAAATGCGTTTTTCCACGAAAAAATTCCTTTCTCAAAATTGTCCATCAAAAGACACAATGAAAGAAGTAAACAATCATGTAAAATCTCTGCAAGGGATTTCTTATCTTAAGGGTCTTATGGAGTTCCTCTCATGGACGCCTATTTTGGCATGGGGTAAGATTCTTCTTGTGCAATTGGCATCTCAGGTTTTTTCAGGTATTCATAGATGTGACGTTTTTTACGCCTGTAGCTCCAGAAATAAAGTGATGCCCGTGTGAACCAGTCAATGGTGGTGGTAATCCAGATGCCTGGTAATCCCAGATTGAAATATATGGCGAGGAGATAGGAGAAAATGAGTCTTGGTCCCCAGACCCCGATGGCGCCAATGATGATTGGTCTTTTCGTATCACCGGTGCCCTGAAAAGTCCCTTTAAGAATTTGCACGGATGCGAGGAAGGGTTGCTCTGCCGCACCAATCATGATGCACACGGAAGCGGTGACGATGAGTTTTGGGTCATTTGTGAATATTTTCGCCAGATAACCGGGGATGATGAGAAATAGAACTCCAAATCCGCTCATGACGGAGAGTGAAACCTTCAGGGACTGCCTGACAGTCAGCTCAATTCCTTTGGGAGACCTCTCCCCGTATTTGTGTCCCACCATTGTGGCGCATGCTGAGGAAAAGGCATGTCCCGGCATGAATGAGATGGATTCAATTGCATTGGCAACCCTGTTTGCCGCCATGGCTGTTGTGCCCAGCAGTGCCACAATTTTTGTAAAAACTAAAAATCCCGTGTTCACAAAAAATGGCTCAGTAGATGCTGGAATGCTCACCTTTAAAAGCTCACGCACGGATTCTTTTGAGATTTTGCTGAAGTAAGACCAGTGCAGACGGATTTTACTACGGGGCGAAAATAGATAGATGGTCATGATAGCGCCCTCCACCGTTTTGCAGATGCCGGTGGACAGACCTGCGCCGAAGACTCCCAGCGCGGGGAAACCACCCTTGCCAAAGATTAACAGATAATCCCCCACAACGTTTAACATGTTGGTGAACGCAGTAACGACCATTGGTGTTCTTGTATCGCCTGAAGCCTGCAGGATGCTTCCTCCAATCATGGAGACATAATTGAAAAAGAAAAAGACGTAAATGATTTTAAGGTAGCTGTTAGCCGCGCTGATAACCCGCTGGTCATTGATAAAAAGCGGCGTGATTTTGTTACAGGTCAGGAGGACAAAAGTCGTTGCCACCGCACTCGCACCCAGACCCACAATGTATGAGGTTGCGGCAAGGGTACCTGCCTTGATTGGATTTTTTTCGCCTACTGAGTGTGACACGGTAATGACTGTCCCGATGGAGAGACCCATCGCCACCATCATGATTGTCCAGTTGATAGGACCCGCAATAGCCATGCCGGCGAGGGATACATCATTCAGTCGTCCCACCATTGCGGTATCAATATGGAACATCAGCATATAAAGGATGTTCTGGATAATGAGGGGCCAGACAAGTGTAACAAACTGTTTACGTATTTCGCGTGCGTGCGGGTCCATAAGATTATGAAATAACTGGACTATTGATTCTTGTAATCCAGATTTCCCGAACTCTTTGCATTATAAGATATTGGAAATCATCGCCGCTGGATATTCACCGTCAAGGAGATTTGAATTACCGTGTGGCATTATGTCCTTTCCCGAGAGCACTACCGGCTCATTTTTCTTTGACACGCACCTTGTTATTTATTATATGAAAAGAGAATTGATTATTTGCAGATGGATTATGTGTTGATTTTTTATAGACAGGTCAGAGAGAATACATGAAGGCGATTATTCTTGCTGGCGGCAGTGGGACGCGTCTGAAGCCCTATACAACCTCACTTCCAAAACCGCTCATGCCAATAGGGGATAGACCCGTTCTGGAACTTGTGCTTTTACAATTGAAAAAATACGGCTTTACAGACATCACCCTTGCAGTCAGTCATCTTGCTGAACTTATACAGGCATTTTTCGGGAATGGGTTTAAGTGGGGGCTTGACCTGAAATACTCCATAGAGGACAAACCTCTGAATACCATTGGACCGTTGAAAATTATGCCTGAACTCCCCAAAAGGTTTCTGGTCATGAATGGTGATATCCTGACAGACCTTGACCTCCGCAGGGTTTGGAGTAATCATGAGGAATCCGGCGCCCTGCTGAGCGTTGCGGTTACACCCCGCGATGTGAAAACGGATTTTGGCGTGATTGAATTTGATTCTGCAAACAGGGTGACCGACTTTCATGAAAAACCCTCTTACTCTTATCACGTCTCTATGGGAATTTACATCATGGACAGGGGAATTCTTGAGCATATTCCACCTGACATGCCTTTTGGATTTGATGACCTTGTGACGTCGCTTCTGGCAAAACGGATTCCCATTAATGTCTTTCCCTATGATGGGTTCTGGCTTGATATTGGAAGACCCGAGGATTATGACCTTGCAAATAATGAATTGCTTAATCGAATCAATGAGATTGTGGGGGATGCCATCGCTATTTAAAGGAGAGATGGTTAATTTATTGATAAGAGGAGGGACGGGCAATGCCGCTGAACCCGAAGACACAAAAGCGTGTGGATAGTATCGTGAAACACATTCAGAATTATATGGATATCAGGTTTGCCCATGCAGTCAGGGTCAATCCAAATATCGGGCGCGTCTATGATGATGTTCGCTGGCAGCAATTGAAGACCCTTCGTCAGATTCTGGAAAGCAGTAAGGCATTTGGACCCGACCGATATTATGTGGCAGATATCCTGTGCGATGATAACATGCTCCGCAAGAGGGCATTGTTCAACGCCACTGACCAGAACTCCATTTTCAATGAAGTCATAAATCTTAAGGACAGAGTGGAGATGGAGAAGCGTGCGGGACAACTGCCGGTTCATGACATGCGCACATTTTATACCGCACTTGACCCCTCACTGGAAAAGATTGTTGAACTGATACAGACATGGATATGGTGGGATATCGCAGATGCAAGTGACACGGTTGCTTTTGAACATCAGGCTATAATAATAAAACAGCTACAAACCGTTCCGCTTGAGGGGCAGATTCTGGAACATTACCAGAAAGTCCTTAAAAAGTCTGCATCTGAATTAAGCAGAAAAATCATTCTCCAGTATGAATTCGACCGGCTTGAAAACGTCTTTAAACAACTTCTGGAGAGACGGTCAGAGGAGGCGGGTTTTCAGATGATTCTCAAACGGGATGTAAAGGAGGATAAAACACTGGGTGAACCATATGATTACAAGGAGAGTCAGATGAAGAAACTCTCCGCCATTGTGGAACAATTCAGAACTATCCTCCAGCAAATCAGTGACTGAGAGGATTGAGGGGTGAGGATTTTGAGATGAGTGTCGTTCCATCCATGAAGGTTGGAATCATCGGTTTTCAAAGGAGTGGGAAGACCACAGTATTTAATGCCCTCACCGGTGAAATGGGTGGGGTTGCCCATAGTCAGGTTGGAGGCAGAGCCACCACAAGTTTAGCGGTTGTTAAAGTCCCGGATAAGAGGGTTGACCGTCTTGCCGACTTGATGCATCCTCAGAAGGTAGTCCATGCCAGTGTTGAATATCACGACCTCGCTGGCATTGAGCGCGAGGATGTGGAAAAAAAGATTGGGCTGGGCGAGGAGCAACTTCATGCGCTTGCCAATATGGATGCCCTTCTTGCCGTTATACGTGCCTTTGATGACGGGAGCGGCATTGCACCTGACATTCCGGGCGATGTGGAGGCAATTCGTCTTGAACTCCTTATTTCCGACCTGCAGAAGGTGGAAAACCGCCTTCCAAAGGTGGAAAAAAGCCTGCACAAGATGGCGGGTAAGGAGCTGGAACAGGCAAGGCATGAGTTTGCCGCATTGAATAAAGTGAAGGGCATTCTGGAGAAAGATTTACCTGTCCGATGCGCCGAGCTTTTCGATGAGGAGACGAAAATCCTCCGCGGATTCATGCTTCTCACTATGAAACCTCTTTTGTTTGTGCTTAACGTTGGGGAGGAATTATTAAATGATGAAAGAGACCTCCTTACAAAATTTCTCCTTCCAGCACCGTTAGAAGGAGAGCGCTTTGCCGCCATGTGTGGCGAAATTGAGGCGGAGATTTGTCAGTTATCATCAGAAGAGCGCCAGATTTTTCTTCAGGATTATCATGTTTCCGAGCAGGGGGCTGAAAAGATTATCAGGCTATGCTATGAACTCCTTGGGTATGTATCCTTTTTCACTATGAATCCTAAGGAGCTTCACGTTTGGACACTTACCGACGGCACAACGGCAGTTCATGCCGCTGGCGCAGTCCATTCGGACATGGAGCATGGGTTTATTCGGGCGGAAGTGGTTCGCTGGGATAATCTTCTTCGGGCGGGCGGTTTTTCTCACGCAAGAAAAACAGCGGATGTTCATATCGAGGGAAAGGATTATAAAGTTCAGGATGGCGATGTGATTCAATTTCTATTCAATGTGTGAGGTTGAATCATAATATGCCAGCGCGGACGTGAGATTTTAAAAAAAGAGAGGAGCAGGTGCAATGAAGGTCGAAGAGTGGATAAAAGAGGGATTGCGATGTTTTGATGGGGCAACAGGCACCATGCTAATCCAGCTGGGGCTTAAAGCGGGGGAGTGTCCGGAGATGGTCTCCGAAGAGGTCATGACGAAGGTTCATAAGGATTATATCGATGCCGGTTCCCAGTATATCACCACCAATACATTCGGTGCCAACCGCCCAAAGCTGGCGAAGTTTAAACTGGATAGTGATGTTGCGAAAATCAATCGCCGTAATGCCGGCGTGGCAAGAAAAGCCGCCAGGGGGCGGGGAGTTCTTGTCGCCGGTGATATAGGACCAACCGGCGAGTTGATTAAGCCATACGGTGATTATACGAGGGATATGTTTATTGATGTCTTTTCTGAGCAGGCGAAGGCGCTTGCTGAGAGTGAAGTTGCCCTCATCATTATTGAAACCATGACCTCTATTGAGGAACTGGAGTCAGCCATCCACGCCGCAAGGAGCGTAACAGTTCTTCCAGTGATTGCCACCATGACGTTTGACAAGGATGTGCAGGGTAGATATCGCACGATGATGGGTGTGACGCCGGAGGCGGCTGTGAAGGTTATGGAAGAAAAAGCGGTGGATGCATGTGGAGCGAATTGCACCCTTTCCCCTTCCGACATGACCGACCTTGTAAGGGAATTCCGGAAGCTGACTCATCTTCCGCTCATCTTCCAGCCCAATGCAGGCAAACCTAAAATAGTGGACGACAAGACTGTTTATGAGCCGATCCCCGACCTTGAGAAATCCATTTTACAGATTATTGCCGCAGGGGCGGATATTGTGGGGGGATGCTGTGGCACCGACCCCAAATACATTAGAGTGCTGGGGAGTCTTCTTAAATGAGTCCTCGTGATGAGTTAATGAGATAAGGGAGTGAAAATTATATGGGAGAAAGAGACAGGTTGCTACGTGACCTTATGCTTCATCTAAAATCATTGCTGTGGTGCTTGAACAAGGACAGGGAAAGATACAACATAAAGATGATACTTGATTGTCTTCATTCACTTCATGTTCCTGAATCCATCAACAGGACGCCTCTTGGTCAGAATCTGAATTATCTTATTGGGCAACTTTCCGTTCATGGGGGGCTTGGGAGTCTTCCGGCAGTACTGAGGAGGCTGACTGAAAGCCGTATAACGCTGGATTGTCCCCTTGGCTCTGTTGAGGTAGGACAGTATCTTGTGAGCATTCAGGAGGTGGGGAATCTCCCTATGGGGACGTATGGGGTTGTCAGTTATCTGGGTCGCGACCTATATGGTCTGTTTTTCCAGGAGGGAAAGGGATTGATTGAAGAAAAGGTTTTGCCGGAACAGGTGAAGGTTATTTACGGAACGACGATTTAGCAGGTGAGGAATGGGTGAGCAGGATATAGATGCCAAATCCAGGACTGCGATTTCCGGAAGGGAAACTGAGAAGACGTTTACGCAGGGTCAGGAAGCGATTTTCAGCGTCAGGCAACCTGACATGAGCAACAATACATATATTAAGAAGAAGGAACGCACACGTGTGCGTCTTGTCATTGCTATCCCTGCTCTGATGATTCTTATTTCTCTCACCGCAGGTATCCTCAGTTATGAAATTGTCATGGACATTGTTGACCATGCGGAATTATCCCTTGTGAAGGGACGTCTGGAGAGGGCAGCTGATACAATTCTTCTGGCGAATTTTGTAGCATCCGGTATCGCCCTCATATTCGGGCTCGGGCTTGCGATGTATATCATACGTCCAATCCGGGCAATTACAAAGGGCGCCCAGGAAGCCGCAAAGGGTGATTTGACCATGAGGGTCAGTATTCCTCATAGGGATGAGCTGGGCGACTTAGGTGAAAGCTTCAATTCCCTTATAAGTCATCTTAACAACTTGTTCAAGGAACGGAACCGGTTCATCCTTGAGGGTTTTTCTGAGGGTCTTATCAGCACGGATGCAAAGGGATATATCACAGCCGTCAACACACAGGCAGAAAATATCCTTGGCATGAGTGCTGAACAGGTGGTGGGCAAAAATATCGGAGATATTCTTTCCTTCCTGGATGAAAATCTCTACCTGAACGAATATTTCAGGCAGAATTTCAAAAAGCCCGGGAGGCAGGTTCTTGACCGTGTCAGTTTTGTCAATGCGAAGGGAAGGCGTTTTAACCTTTCGGTCAGAAACAGCCCTATCATTGACAGGCATGGCAATCCCGTTGGTTCCATAATTGGATTTCGTGACCTATCAACGCTTGCCCTCTTTACGGAGCAAATTCAACAGGCAGACCGCCTTGCGGCAATCGGTTCATTTGCCACAGGTATCGCCCATGAATTGCGCAATCCCCTCGGCTCCATAAAGGGCATGGCACAACTCTTGACGGAAAATACATCAGGGGAGAAGGTGAGGGAATATACCGACCTCATTGTGAGTGAGGTGAACCGTCTTGACCTTGTGATTCAGACCCTTTTGAATTTTGCGCATCCGGAACCTGAAAAGGCGGTGGCATACAATATCAATGACCTTGTTATAAAGGCGCTGAATCAGGTGTGTGGCAATCCCAAGGTGGAAAAGATACTTTCCACAGTTACAATTGAAAAGGCTCTGCAAGAGATACCTTTTTGTCTGCTTCAACCCGACAGAATGACACAGGCATTCGCAAATATCATCGTCAATGCCTTTCAGGCTGTCGAAGCGAGCGGGAAGGTCAAGATAAGCACCAGCGTCCAGGATAGTGAGAATGGAAAGCAGATGGTGGAGGTGCAGATTATGAATGATGGTCCTCCCATTTCTACAGATGATTTGGAGAGGATATTTGAGCCATTTTTTACAACAAGACCTGATGGAACGGGGCTTGGTCTCCCTATCGCCTTTCAGATTGTCATCTCAAACGGGGGGAAGATGGAAGTTAAGTCAAGACCGGAAGAAACAGTTTTTATTATGCGATTCCCCAGTATTGTGAGGTGAGACATTGTATCCATCCAGATTATTAATAGCCGATGATGAGCCGGTGATTCGCCTTGTTATCCGCGAGACCCTTTCCAATGAAGGTTATGAAATTGAGGAGGCGGAGAATGGAGAGGAAGCGGTTCTCAAGGTCAAGAACTCCAACTTTGACCTTGTGATTATGGATATCAGGATGCCAAAGGTAGATGGCATGGAGGCACTTCGTGATATCAGGCGAATGAACCCCAGTCTGCCGGTGGTGATGATTACCGCTCATGGGAGCAGTAATATTGCCATGGAAGCTATTCGTGAAGGGGCGTATGATTATTTCACAAAGCCCTTCGATGTGGCGGAGATTAGAATCGTCATCAAGCGCGTTATGGAAAAGATGCGTCTAGTGAAACAGATTGAACAACTGGAGGCACAACTCCTGCAGGAGAATCCGTTTGAAAACATTATCGGAACCAGTCCCAAGATGCAGGAGGTTTTCTCACTCATGAAGAAGGTCATGACCAATGACGTGACGGTTCTCATCTGTGGGGAGAGCGGGACAGGAAAGGAACTGGTAGCCCGCGCCATTCATTACCACAGTTACCGGGCACGGAAACCCTTCGTCACGGTGAGCTGTGTTGCCATTCCAGAGACGCTCCTTGAAAGTGAGATGTTCGGGCATGAGAAGGGTGCATTCACGGGTGCACATCAGATGAAGCTTGGAAAGTTTGAACTGGCGCAGGAGGGCTCCCTTTTTCTTGACGAAATTGGTGACATGCCTTTGAATCTTCAGGCAAAACTTCTCCGCGTTATTCAGGAGCGAGAGTTGGAGCGGGTGGGCGGCACAAGGACTATCAAGGTGGATATTCGCCTTATCGCCGCTTCTAACGAGGACCTGGCGGAATGTGTGAAAAACGGCACTTTTCGTGAAGACCTGTATTTCCGCATTAATGTTCTGCCCATCTATCTCCCACCGCTTCGTGAACGAAAAGATGACATCCCGATTCTCACGACTTGCTTCATAAAGCATTATAATCAGAAGCTGGGTAAGTATGTGGCTCGGGTATCGGAGGATACGCAGAGGATAATGATGGAATATTCCTGGCCCGGAAATGTCAGGGAGCTGGAAAACGTCATTCAAAGGGCGATTATTCAGTCCACGGGGGAGATTATAACGCCCGACCTTCTGCCTCCAAATATCCATGCAGAACCAACATTGCCTGATATTACCACTGTTGCGGGTGATTTATCCGTCCCGATGCCAGAGCGTCTTCAGGCAATAAATAACAAGTATGAAGAACAAATGATAAGGGAAGCGCTCAAAAAGGCTAATTATCGTCGTCAGGAGACCGCCAATATCCTCGGCATCAGTCGCAAAAGTCTTCATAATAAGATGGAAAAATATAAATTGTTTAATAGTTGAGAAAAGTTAAATCACCTGAGAAATGTCCCGTTATTTACCAACGGATTGCATATTGCTTGACAGAGAAAAGCCTTCCCATTATGAAAGGGCAGTTTTTTTGAACCGAAATGGCATTTCCTCATGAATTTAATTTTTTTTGGGAGTTAATATGAAGACAGAAGAGAGAGAATCATATACACTTGCGTCTTATGTTTGGTATTTGTGGGAGAAACGGGGCTGGATAATCCTTGGCGCGATACTCTGCATGGCACTCATGGTGGTATATGTCCAGTTTTTAGCCAAAGAGAAATTCCGCTCATACTCCCAGCTCATGATTAAGGAGCCCAGGAAATTCACTGATACTGAAAGGGATGCCATTACTCCGCTTTCTTATAAGGCACTGCTCCTGAATGATAACCTTCTAAAGGGAGTTCGAGATGAATTCTGCAAGGTGACAGGTCTGTCTCCATTTCCTCTTGCAATAGAGAAATTCCGGCAGGCATTTGAGGTGAAGACGGAGATTGTGAAGGACACGTCTGTGAAGATAGAATACTCGCCTGTCATAAACGTCTCTGCTGATGCAGGGAGCGCCCAATTTGCACGGAAGCTCATGGAAATCTGGATTCGGCGATTTATGGACCGCTGTGGCGACATCCTTGCCCGAGAAGCGGATTTTGCCACCCGCAGTTACCTTGATAAGGCAGAAAATTTAAAAAAGGCCCTCACTGAAAAAGAAACCACTCTCCTGAAAATGCGCTGGGAACTACCCTTCAGAATCAGACAGCTCACGGCAAAAGAGATGCTCCTTGCCCCAGCCCCTATCACGTGGGAATTCCGCGAGGAACGTCCCTCGTATTATAAATACAGAGACCAGAACAGGGTGGATTTTTCCATGGTCGAACCCGCCACTTCTCCCGCCATGGTAAATGGACTTGAGCAACAATTGGTGCAGGTAGAGGTTGACCTTGCCGCCGCCAAGGCGGGAAATAACACCTCCCAAATCGCCGCTCTTGAAGCAAAACGAAACACACTTCAGGAAAACATTAAACAGGCAAGAGCCGACATTTCCGTATTTCAGAAAGACACGGCTGAGCTTGAGACCAAATTTGAGACCCTTGCGCGAGAAGTTACTTCATTGCGCGATGAATATACTTATGTGATGGATCTGAAAAATCAGGCAGATGTAGAGGCTCATGGATTGGCTTATTCAAATAAGGGTGATGGGAGAGAACGTTCAGATATAATCATACTTTCCCCACCATCACTGCCTGAACTGCGTGTCTTCCCCAAAAAGACTATCTTTTGCCTGATTGCCGGTGTGGTGGGTTTTATCCTGACCACACTTTTTTTAATATTTGAGAAGTTCATGAAGGATGGCAAAGCCCTTCTTGAAAAGGTTGATTCACAATGAAACGATATGTGGTAATTGGAGTGGGGCAATTCGGTTTCAGTTTGGCGAAAACCCTTGTGGATTTGGGCTGTGACGTTCTGGCGATAGACGTGAATGAATCACGGGTTCAGGAGATTTCCGAAGAGATTCCCCACGCCGTGGCAGCCACCGGGACTGATGAAAGGACACTGAGGGCGCTCGGGGTTCAGGAGTATGATGTGGCAATTGTCACCTGCGCAGAAAGTCTTGAAAATTCCATCCTTGCCACAGCTGTCATGAGAGAAATCGGAATTCCTGAGGTCATAGTGAAGGCGGTAAACCAGAAACATGGTGAGATCCTGAAACGAGTGGGCGCCACAAAGGTTGTCTATCCGGAACAGGAGATGGGGGCACAACTGGCAAACCGCCTTGTCAATCCGGATATTCTTCAGGAGATTGTGTTATCAGGCGAGTATTCCATCATAGAGCTGGCAATACCGGACGATCTGGTGGGAAAATCCATTTTAGAGGGTAACATCCGCGCCAAATACGGACTCACCATTTTAGCCATTCGTTCCCAAACCGCCGGGACAAGAGAGGGTGAACAGGAGGGTCTTATCCTTTCCCCTCCACCCAGTTACGTTCTCAAGGAAACCGACAAGGTTCTTCTCTTCGGTAACAATAAGGATATTGAGAACTTCCGTGAAGGAAAGTAGTGTTATTTAGAAAGCCTGAAATAATGAATTTCACCACGAGAGACACAGAGAGCACGGAGTAATCCTCTTTCCATGTCCATTATCGGACGTGGAAAGAGAGATAAATCTCTGTGTCCTTCGTGTCCGCCTCAGGCGGAATGTGGTGAAAATGTATTCATTTTTAGGGTCTATTAAAAGTTCATCATCTGCCTGTTATCCTTTCCCTCTTCCTGCTTTAGGTTTTCTTAAGGAATTTGCTTGACCCCCATGAAACAGTGAATTATAGTTGTCATTGTTATTATGAAAGATATATTTATATTTTATATCTTACATTCTATTGCAGGAAAAAAAATATGCGAAAGATTATTATTGGATTTACGCTTATCGAATTATTGATTGTTGTTGCCATTATTGCCATACTTGCCGCCATTGCGATACC
>Ga0172364_10004219_pt1 | contig 11425 bp, 8 predicted proteins | sample LakKivSesite10cm_FD_114545 | JGI IMG/M metagenome (GOLD analysis project Ga0172364, IMG submission 114545) | Sediment microbial communities from Lake Kivu, Rwanda - Sediment site 10cm | ecosystem: Environmental > Aquatic > Freshwater > Lake > Sediment | place: Rwanda: Western Province, Lake Kivu... | reverse complement strand
CGGACGCCAACATCTCCTGGCAGGACAAGAACTACGTCTTTCTTCTGGTGATGATCCTCTTCGGCATCGTCACGCTCCTCGAATGGGAGATGCTCTTCCCGGACCGTCGCGATTTCGTCAACCTCACGCCTCTGCCGGTCCGGCTGAGGACCGTCTTCGCCGCCAAGCTGGCCTCCTTCGTCGCCTTCATCGCCCTCTTCTCGGCGGCCATGAACAGCTTCTCTTCGATCGCCTTCGCCCTCTTTCTGGCCCAATGGCGGTCGAACAGCGTCTTCTTCCTGGTCCGCCATGTCCTGGCCCATGTCGTGAGCGGCTTCGCGGCCTGTTTCTCGGTCTTCTTCGCCTGCGTTTTCGTCAATTTCCTCCTCATGGCCCTCCTGCCGCAGGCGCTCTATCGGCGCGTCTCGGTCCTGGTGCGTTTCGTCCTGGTCGGGCTCCTGGTCTTCCTGCTCCTGACGGTCCTCGTCGAGCCCGGGAGCCTGAGCGGCGCGGTGCGGTCCTTGGCCAAGCTCAAGGACCACGGCTCCCCGCTCATCTTCCGCCTGCCGTCCCTGTGGTTCGTCGGGCTCTACGAGGTCCTCCTGGGATCGGTAGACCCGACCTTCACGGCCCTGTCCCGGATGGCCGGGTGGGCCCTGGGGCTGTCGTTCGCCGCTTTCGGCCTGGCCTGCGCCCTGAGCTATGTCAGGCACTTCCGTAAGACCCTGGAGTCGGCCAAACGGGGTCGCCCCCTCGGCCGGTTCCGGGAAGGCGCCGCCGGCCTGGTCCAGAGGCTCGTGCTGCGGAGCCCGGAAGAGAGGGCCGTCGGGATGTTCTTCTCCCGGACGATCCGGTCGAGCCCCAAGCACAGGACCGTCCTGGCCAACGGCTTGGCCGTCGGGGCCGCCGTGGTGATGCTGTCGATCGTCGCCAGCCGGCGCAATCTGCAGGCGCTGGACCCGTCCAATACGTACTTCCTGGCCCAATCGCTCCTCGTGCTTTTCGTCCTTCTGGCCGGCCTCCGCGCCGTCGTCGACATCCCCGTCGCGCTCGAAAGCAACTGGGTCTTCCGGGTGACGGAGTCCGCGGCGAGGCCCCGCTATGTCACGGGCCTGAAAAAGACGGTCTTCGTCTATTGGGTCCTGCCCCTCGGGGTCCTGATCTTTCTCGCCCATCTTTGGCTCTGGAGGGACGCCGGCGCCGCCGCGCTCCACGCGATCTTCTGCCTGGCCGTCGCCGGCCTCGGGATCGAGGCCCTCTTCTATCGCTTCCGCAAGATCCCCTTCGCCAGCACGCACGTGCCCGGCAAGCTCCAGCTCCAGACGCGGGCCGTGCCTTACCTCGTCGGCCTTCTGGCGCTCCTGGCCGCGCTGGCCGGCCTGGAAAAGTCGCTCCTCGGCCATCCGGGACGCTTCCCGGCCTTCCTCGCGGCGGCGGCCGCCCTGGGGGTTTTCCTGAAGCTCAAGAGCGTCCGCTTCAACAAGGACAACCCCTTGATCTACGAGGAGGAGCCGGAGCCGGCCATGGTCGGCTTCCCGGAGAACGTCTGAGCATGAAAGCCCTCCGTGCCCTGCGATCGCCCCTCGTCGTGGTCCTGGCCCTCGCCCTGTCCGGCTGCCGCAGCGGACACTCCGACGGCTGGAGCAGCCGGGCCCGGAGAATGGTCCTGACCAGCGGCCCCGCGGAAGTCGTCATGTCGTCCTCAAAGGTCCCCGGCTACTGGGCCCGGCAGGCCGATACGGGGGACGAATTCTTCCTGTACACGCGGGACCGTTCTTACGGGCCGGGGAGCCGGGTCACGGTCGAAGGGCCCTTCGGCGCCTCATCTCCGGCCGCTTTCCGTGAGGAGACCGGGGTCTATACGAGGTGGTACTCCGTCCATATCCTGGTCGTCTGGAGGATCGGGACGGACGCCCTTCCCGGCGGGCTTCTTCCGGAGCTCCCGTCCCGGTCGGGTCCGGGGGGTCAGGCCATGACCATCGTCTCGGACGCGGTGTTCGTCCGGACGGCCCGCGGCGACTATGTGGACGGCTATCTCGCCGACTGCGAAACAAGGTTCCAGAAACAAAAGCTGTTCCTCGCCCTGCAGCTCACGCCATTCGCCAGGGGAGATCGTCTGGACGTCCTGGGCGAGACCACCGGCGACAGCGTTCTTGTGCCCGCGGGGGAAGGCGCCATGGAGAAGATCGCGGTGTTCGAGGTCGAACGGGCCGGGCCGTACGTGCCCGTGGCGCCGAACATCCCGGGGATCAAGTGAAGCTCGGCTCCAACAAGCGCGGCCGGACGAAGCCGCCGAGAGGGACATTCCGCGGCCGAGAGAAGCCGGGCCGGCCTTGACCGGCCGCGCCCCGTTGTTTAAAGTAGGGGAGACACCCCGACCGTTCGCGAAGGAGGAGAGCATGGCGGCCACGATCATCAGCGGCAAGGACGTTTCGGCAGAGATCCGCCAAGAGCTCAAGGGGCGGGCCGACCGTCTCAAGGAGAAGGGCCACACGCCCGGGTTGGCCGTCGTCCTCGTCGGCGAGGATCCGGCCTCGGTGTCCTACGTCACGGCCAAGGGCAAGGCGGCCGAGGAGATCGGCATCTTCGAGACGACCATCCGCATGCCGGGGGACTCCACCGAGGAGGCGATCCTTCGCCAGGTCGCGAGCCTCAACCGCGACGATCGCTTCAACGGCTTCCTCGTCCAGCTGCCCCTGCCGAAGTACGTCAACGCGGAGAAGGTCATCAACCTCATCTCGCCGGACAAGGACGTCGACGGCTTCCACCCCGTCAACGTCGGCAAGATGCTCCGGGGCGAGCCCTGCCCGCTGCCGTGCACGCCCTACGGCGTCGTTCAGCTGCTCGTCCGCGGCGGCTACGGGCCGGACGGCAAGCACGTCGTCATCTGCGGCCGGAGCAACATCGTCGGCAAGCCGCTGGCGGCCATGCTCATCCAGAAGCGGAAGGGCGCCAACGCCACGGTCACGGTCTGCCATACGGCGACGCCGGACGTCCGCAAGTTCACTCTCCAGGCCGATATCATCGTCGCCGCGATGGGCGTGCCCCGGGCGATCAAGGCCGACATGGTCCCGGACGGCTGCGTCGTCATCGACGTCGGCGTCAACCGGGTCGCGGACCCGGCCGCGGCCAAGGGCTTCCGCCTCGTCGGCGACTGCGATTTCGAGCCTATCAAGGAGAAGGCCTCGGCCATCACCCCGGTGCCGGGGGGCGTCGGACCGATGACCGTGACCATGCTGATGATGAACACCATCGAGGCCGCGGAACGCAGAGCCGGGCTCGTCGCCTGACGCGGGGGCGAGCGCGATGAAGATCGGCAAGATCGACGAGGCCGTCTTCCGTTCGCTCATCGCCGGCAAGTTCGGCCGGCGGGACCGGAGCGTTCTCGTCCCGCCCCTCACCGGCGTCGACGCCGGGGTCGTCGACCTCGGCGGCGGCCGGGTCCTGGTCGTCGCCGAGGACCCGATCTTCACGATGCCCCGGCTGCCCCTCGAGACCTTCGGCCGCTTCACCGTTCACATCGGCGCGAGCGACGTCGCCGTGATGGGAGTCCGGCCCCGCTACCTGACCTACACGCTCCTCTTGCCTCCGGAGACGGAGGCCGGGGCGATCGGCCTTCTTGTCGACGCCATCCATCGGACGGCGCGCGACCTCGGCATCGCCATCGTCGGCGGCCACACCGGGTTCTATCCCGGCTTCACCGCGCCGACGATCGGCGGCATCACCGTCTTCGGCCTGGCCCGGAAAGGGGAGTACGTCACCCCGGCCGGGGCCCGCCCGGGCGACGAGATCATCCTGACGAAGGGCCCGGCGATCGAGACGGCCGGGCTCCTCGCGGTCCTCCGGGAGGAGGAGCTCCTGGCCCGTTACCCGGCCGCCCTGGTCGAGCGGGCCAAGGGGCTGACGCAGGCCATCACCGTCGTCGAGGACGCCCTCACGGCCAAGGCCGCGGGCGGGGTCACGGCCATGCACGACGCGACCGAGGGCGGGGTCATCGGCGGCCTGGCCGAGATCGCCGCGGCGAGCGGCGTCGGCATGGAGGCCGACGAAGGCCTGTTCGTCATGCCGGACGAAGTGCGGATGGTCTGCGAGGCGTTCGCGATCGACCCGGTCCGGGCCATCGCCGAGGGAAGCCTCCTCGTCACGGTCCGGCCGCGGTCGAGCGCCGGCGTCCTGGCCCGGCTCAAACGGAAGCGCATCGCCGCCTCCGTCATCGGGAAGGTCCTCCGCGACCGGCGCCGCCGCGTCTTGCGCCGGGCTGACGGACGGGTCGAACCGCTCGCGGTCCCGGACCAGGACCCGTTCTGGCCGGCCTTTTTCAGCGGGCTCGAGAAGGTTTGACCTTCTTCGCCTTCTTCTCGGCCTTGATCAGGACGTCCTTGAGGGTGAGGTTGTCGAAATAGCCCTTCAGGAGATCCGTCGCGCCCTTCCAGATCTCGAACGTCGGGCATGTCTCGACGAATTCACAGTAGGTCCCGTCCTCGAGGCATTCGACGAGGCAGCAGTTGCCTTCGAGGGCCTGGAGGATCTCGCTGAGCTTGATGTCCTCGGGCCTGCGGGCCAGGGTGTAGCCGCCGCCGGCCCCGCGGATGCTCTTGACCAGCCTGTTGATCTTGAGGGGGATGATGATCTGTTCGAGGTAGCGGATGGAGATGCGCTCGTCCTCGGAGATGTGCTTGAGGATGACGGCCCGGGTGCTGTTCCCGTAGTGGCGGGCCAGGTTGAGCATCAGCCGCGTCCCGTAGCGGCCTTTGGTCGACAGCCTGATCATGGCGAGCTCCTTATCACATCATTCTATAGCACCATCCCGGCTATTTCAACATGCTTTTATAGGAATTGTCAGATTAAAGGACGACCGAGTCCGGCGGGCGGCCTTGACACCTTCCGACCGCTCTGAGTATGCTGAGTCCCTCTAAATCCACCGGAAAGAGGAACGCCCATGTCCCGTCAAATCCTGCTCGGCGACGAGGCCGTGGCCCTGGGGGCCGTCGACGCCGGCCTGTCGGCCGCTTATTCCTATCCCGGCACTCCCGCTTCCGAGATCCTTGAGCACCTCGTCCGGCTGGCCGAGAAGACCGGGAGCTTCAAGGCGGTCTGGTCGGTCAACGAGAAGGTCGCCTACGAGGAAGCCCTCGGCGCGTCCTTCGCCGGAAAGCGGGCTCTGGTCTCCTTCAAGCATGTCGGCCTCAACGTGGCTGCCGACCCGTTCATGAACTCGGCCATCACCGGGGCCAACGGCGGCTTCCTTGTCGTCAGCGCCGACGACCCCGGCATGCACAGCTCCCAGAACGAGCAGGACAGCCGCTATTACGTCGATTTCGCCCAGATCTTCGGCTACGAGCCCTCCGACCACCAGGAAGCTTACGACATGGCCCGGGAGGCCTTCGACGTCTCGGAACGGTTCGGGCTGCCCGTGCTGATGCGCATGGTCACGCGCCTCGCCCACAGCCGCTCGGCGGTGGCCACCGCCGGCCCCCGGCCCCAGAACGCGCTCAAGAAGGGGGCGGCCAAGGATTGGATCCTTTTGCCGGTCAACGCGCGGCGGCGGTTCGTCCAGCTCCTCGACCGGCAGGCCGAGATGGCCCGCTTTGGAGAGGAGTCCCGCTTCAACGTCCTGGAGCTCTCCGGGACCGACCGGAAGCTCGGCGTCATCGCGGCCGGGATCGCCTATAACTACTTCCGCGAAGCCCTGGCCGGGGAGGCCGCCCGGCCGTCCTTCCTCAAGGTTTCGACCTATCCGCTGCCCGAGGGGCTTGTCCGCAAGCTCGTCGACGCGGTCGATACCGTTCTCGTCCTCGAGGACGGCTATCCGTTCATCGAGAAGAGGATCCGGGGCCTTTTCGGCATCCCGGGCAAGACCGTCCTGGGCAAGCTCTCGGGGACCCTGCCGGCCTCGGGCGAGCTCACGCCCGACATCGTCCGCCGGGCCCTCGGACGCCCGCCGCTCCCGGCCCTCGCGCCGAGCGGCCTGCCGCTCGCGGGCCGTCCGCCCCAGCTCTGCGTCGGCTGCCCCCACGCCGACACGTTCAAGGCCCTCAACAGGGCCCTCGAGGGCGAGACCGGATCGAACGTCTTCAGCGACATCGGCTGCTACACCCTGGGCGCGCTGCCGCCGTACACCGCCATCCACAGCTGCGTCTGCATGGGGGCGAGCATCGGCATGGCCCGGGGCGCCGCCGACGTCGGCCTCCACCCGGCCGTCTCGGTCATCGGGGACTCGACCTTCGCCCACTCGGGCATCACTCCGCTCCTCAGCGCGGCCCGGGCCGATGCCGACATGACGGTCATCATCCTCGACAACGCGACGACGGCCATGACCGGCGGCCAGCCGACCTACGGCTCGGGCGAGCCGCTGCTTCGCCTCATCGAAGGCCTCGGCGTCCCCAAGGACCACGTCCGGACGATCGAGCCGCTGCCGAAGAACCACGACAAGAACGTCCAGACGATCAAGGACGAGATCGCCCACCACGGCCTCTCGGTCATCGTCGCGGTCCGTGAGTGCGTCCAGGAACAGCGGAAGAAAAGGAGCTAGGCCATGAAGCAGGACATCATCCTCGCGGGCGTCGGCGGCCAGGGCATCCTGTCGATCGCCTACGTCATCGACAACGCCGCGCTCGCCGACGGCCTGTTCTTCAAGCAGGCCGAGGTCCACGGCATGGCCCAGCGCGGCGGGGCCGTCCAGTCCCACATGCGGCTCTCGGACGCGACCATCTGGAGCGACGTCATCCCCAAGGGCCAGGCCGACATGATCCTGAGCGTCGAACCGCTCGAGGCCCTGCGCTATTTCGACTACCTGCGGCCCGACGGGATCGTGGTCACGAGCTCGACGCCCTACCGCAACATCCCCGACTACCCGGAGATCGACGGCGTCCTCGAGGCCCTCCGAAAAGCGCCTCATGCGGTCGTCGTCGATTCGGAGAAGCTGGCCAAGGAGGCCGGGACGGTCAAGGCCCAGAACGTCGTCCTCCTCGGCGCCGCCTCGTCCTTCCTCGTCCTCAAGGAGGAAAGCCTAGTCCGGACGATCGAGGACCTTTTCCGTCCCCGCGGCCCGGTCGTCCTCGAGGCCAACCTCAAGGCCTTCGACCTCGGCCGGAAGGCGGCCCTCGGCTCATGAGCGCCCGTGCGCCCTGGGTCCGGACGGCCCGTATCCTCGAGCGGGCGGCGGGCGAAAGCCGGGATTTCCTGCTCGAGCCCGAGGTCTATGAGGTCCTGAGCGAAGCGCGGATCGCGGTGCCCCGGCACGTCGTCGTCCCGGCGGGCCGGCCGGTCGGCCGCAAGGACCTCCGTGGGTTGGGGGGGCCGAAGGTCGTCCTCAAGATCGTCTCGCCCCTCGTCGTCCACAAGTCCGATGTCGGCGGGGTCGCCTTCGTCAAGGCCGATCCGGCCTCGGTCAACAAGGCCGCGGCGGCCATGCTCCGTTCGGTCCCGGCCCGCTATCTCGCCTGGTCACGGGCGAGAACGGGTCACGGGACGCCGCGGCCTCGCCTGACCCTGAAGGACGTCCGGGATTCCGTCCGCGGCTTCCTCATCGCGGAGGCCGTCGATTTCGCCGAGGTCGGGTTCGGCTCCGAGGTCCTCTTAGGCCTGCGGAACTCCCGGGATTTCGGTCCGGTCCTGACCATGGGCGGGGGAGGGGTCGACGTCGAGTACATGAACGAGCGGCTCAAGGAAGGGACGGCCGCGGCGATCGGCTCGGCCCACCTTCTCGACGCCGCCCGGGTCCCGGGCCTGCTCGAGCCCCTGGCCTTTTTTGGCAAGCTCGCCGCCGAGTTCCGCGGCCGCAAGCCGCTCGTCGCGCCCGCGGCCCTGGCCCAGGCGTTCCTCTCGTTCCGCGACCTGGCCGCCGCCTTCTCGCCGCTCTCGACGGCGTCGCCCTTCGTCCTCGAGGAGGCCGAGGTCAACCCGTTCGTCGTACGCCGCGGCCGCCTGGTCGCCCTGGACGGCGTCTGCCGCTTCTCCCGCGACAAGTCGGCCATGGTGCCGCGGCCCATCGAAGATATCGGGCGCCTGCTCAAGCCGGCCTCGATCGGCATCATCGGGGTCTCGGAGAAGATGAACATCGGCCACATCATCCTCAACAACACGCTCGGCAACGGCTTCCCGCCGGACCGGGTGACCGTGATCAAACCCGGATTGAATACGATCGAAGGCTGCCGGTGCGTGCCCAGCATCGCGGCCATGCCCGAGACCGTCGATCTTTTCGTCCTGACCCTGGCCGCCGACCAGTGTTACGACGTCATGAAGGACCTGGTCGACCACGGCAAGGCCCGCTCGGTCATCATCATCGCCGGCGGCATGGGCGAGAAGGAGGGCGGGGCCTCGATCGAGGACAGGATCCGCGACCTTCTCCTTGAAGGGCGCCGGAGCGGCAAGACGACGCCCGTCGTCAACGGCGGCAACTGTCTCGGCGTCGCCTCGAAGCCCGGCCGATACGACACCACGTTTATCCCCGAACCGAAGCTGCCCCGGCCGAGAAGCGCCCGCTCGGACATGGCCGTCGTCAGCCAGAGCGGGGCCTTCATGATCTGCCGGATGAGCAAGTTCCCCTCGATCCAGCCGCTCTACGCGGTCTCGCTCGGCAACCAGCTCGACCTCACGGCCTCCGACTATCTCGAGTTCCTCAAGGACGATCCCGATGTCCGGGTGTTCTCCGTTTACATGGAAGGGTTCAAGCCGGGCGACGGCCTGGCCTTCGCCCGGGCCGTCGGCGAGATCTCGGCCTCGGGCCGCCCGGTGCTCGTCTACAAGGCCGGCCGGAGCCGCGAAGGGCGTTCGGCGACCTCGAGCCACACCGCGTCGGTCGCCGGCGAATACAACGTTTTCAAGGCCATCCTCGAGCAGGCCGGGGCCATCGTGGCCCGGGACCTCTTCGAGTTCGAGAGCTTCATGAAGGGCCTGGCGTTCCTCGGGGACCGGGCGGTCGCGGGCCGCCGGGTCGGCCTTATCAGCAACGCCGGGTTCGAGAGCGTCATGCTGGCCGACAACCTCAGGAACGGGACCGGCCTCGATCTCGCCGCCTTCGCGCCGGGAACGGTCTCCCGGATCCTCGAGGCCCTGCGGCCGCTCGGCATCGACAAGCTCCAGGATGTCCACAACCCTCTCGACGTGACCCCCGTCGCCGACGACGCGGCCTTCGTCGAATGCGCCCGGGCCATCGTCGACGACCCCGGCGTGGACTGCGCCGTCATCTCCAACGTCCCCCTGACGCCGGCCCAGCAGACCCTGGCCCCGGGTCCCGGCCACAAGGAGGACATGACCCGGCCCGGGAGCTTCGCCTCGAGGATGATCGATCTCTTCCGGGCGACGGCCAAGCCCCTCGTCGTCAATATCGACGCCGGCGAGCTCTACACGCCGCTCGCCGACCATCTCGAGCGGGCGGGCCTGCCCGTTTTCCGGCGGGCGGACGAGGCCATCCGGTTCCTCCGGACGTACATCGACGCGAAGCTCAGGCGGGCGGTGAAGTAGCTTCCGTCAGCGCTTCCGCTGCTGGAAGCGGTGGGGGAAGTTCTCGGGGTTGTTCGTCGTGATCGGCCCCGTGTGGCAGACCTTGCAGGAGGTCGGCTCGCTCGCGCCGTGGGCGGCCGCCACCCCGATGAGGCCGCCGCCTTTCGAGTTGGCATGGCACACCTTGCAGCTCCCGAGAGGCAGAGCCTTGGCCTGGTACTGCAGCGACTGGTAGTTGTCCACCTCTTTGTTCGAGGGGACGGTGGCGTGAGGGCTGCCGTGGCAGGCGGCGCAGGAGAGCCCGCCGTGGCCCGTGGCGTTGTGATAGAGGGTCGTGCCGGTCTGGACCCCGGCGACGAAGGTATGGCAATCCACACAGCCCGGCTCCTCGGCCCAGGGCACACGCCCGTTGATGATTCCCGACGCGATCGCCGCGAGGGAGCCGTGGCAGTCCGTGCAGGCGCCGCCGGCCGCGGTGTGGCTCGTGCTGCGGTGGAAGACGGTCTTCTCTCCCGGATGGCAGTCGTAGCAGGCGGCGGAGGTCGCGCTGTGGACGCCGTGGATGACCTCCGAGAGGTAGAGCTCGGAAGACCCCGGGCCCGTCTGCCCCAGGGCCGGACTGCCGTGGCATTCGGCGCAGAGGACGGGCTGGCCGTCGGCGGCGAACGTCGTCCCCGTCCCCTTGTCGTGCTCCTCGAGGACGGACAGGACCTCCCGGGTGCCGACCGTCGTCCCGTGACACTTGTTGCAGGAGATCTCGTCGGAGGTCGGCAGGGTGGCCTGCGTCCGGACGAGCTCGGCGCTGGTGGCCGCATCGCGGACGATGATCTCGGCGACCTGATAGGGGTCCCAGGTCCCGGCGTCGTTGATCGGGACGACCGGGACGCCCACGGCCTCGAAGTGGGTGTCCTTGAGGACCATCGCCCCGGAGAGGCCGTTGTGCGTCGCCGGGTCGGAGAAGTTGAGGCCCGTGTCGGGGGCGAGGTCGACGCCGAAGAGGCTGAGGGAGTCATCCCAGAAGCCGGCGTAGATCCGGAGCGGGTCGGCCGTCGTCTTGCCGTAGGAAGAGGTGTTGCCGACGACCGCGTACTCGACGGTGATGCCGGTCGTCACGATCTCCGGCGGGTCGCCGCGCTTGACGACCTGGGCCCAGAGGGTGCTGTAGGGCGGGAGGAGGACCTCTTGATCGTAGGTCGGGCTGAAGAAGGGCATGCCGACGTCGTTCCAGGCCAGGACGATGTAGTCCATCGAGGCCGCGGGGATGGTGACGGGCGTGACCGTGCCCCCGTCTTCTTTAGTGGAGCAAGCGCCGGCGAACGCGAGCAGGACGGCCACGAGGACGGGAACGGCCAGCGGGAACGGGCGGCGGTCGCGCATAAAACTCTCCTTCCGGGATATTATTCCCTGAATTCCCATATTTTGCAAACGCCGGCCCCGGCCGGTCCGTTTCCTTGCGACCCTCAAGGGGGCGTGGTAGAATCGAACCGAATGAAGAAGGCCTCGCTCATCGCCGCCGTCCTTCTCTCGATAGGAGTCCTCGTCCCCATGTGTGCCCAAGCCGTCCCGCCGGCCCAGCGCCTGGCTTCGCTCATTCCCGCGGCCGTCGGGCCCTGGCTGTCCGAGGCCGAGGAGACCTACGGCCCTGAGTCGATCTTCGAATACATCGACGGCGCCGGAGAGGTCTACCGGGCCTACGCCATGAGGCTCCTCGCCGCCCGGCGCTTCCACAAGGACGGCCGGCCGGACATCGTGGTCGACGTCTTCGATATGGGATCGTCCGCCGACGCCTACGGGGTCTTCACCCACGATCTCGACGGAGAGGACGCGGCGATCGGCCAGGGCTCGACCTACAAGGCCGGGCTGCTCGGCTTCTGGAAGGACCGGTATTTCGTGTCCGTCACCGCCGAGGCCGAGACGCCCGAGACGCGGGCGGCCGTCCTCGAGCTCGGCCGCGAGATCGCCGCGGCCATCCCGGGGCGAGGGGAGCCGCCGGGACTCGTGG
>Ga0172364_10004218_pt1 | contig 11425 bp, 13 predicted proteins | sample LakKivSesite10cm_FD_114545 | JGI IMG/M metagenome (GOLD analysis project Ga0172364, IMG submission 114545) | Sediment microbial communities from Lake Kivu, Rwanda - Sediment site 10cm | ecosystem: Environmental > Aquatic > Freshwater > Lake > Sediment | place: Rwanda: Western Province, Lake... | reverse complement strand
TTTTTTGTTTTTTCATAATCTATATCGTGCAACAAACCGCAAATTCCCCATTTTTCAACATCCTCACTAAAATGCTTAGCCAAATCTCGCATTGCCGCTTCTACTGCCAGAGAGTGTTTTATTAAATTCTGATTTTTAATATTTTCCTTTAGTAAATTAAACGCTTCTTCTCTTTTCATATTAAAAAGAATTTTTTAACCTCATTTAAATTGAAAATTTTCCATTGACCGTTTATCTTTATCCAATACTCAATCGGAATTTTGTGTTCTTTTTCAATTCTTTTTAAAATTCTATATTGTTTTAAATCGTGTTCTCCCGGATACCAAAAATTCTTTTTTGTAGTCTTTACTTCAATCAATTTTAAAACTTTTCTTTTTTTAGGTTCTAAAACAAAAAAATCCGTTACCCCACCAATTGCCACCTTAAATACATTCTTTTTCGAAAAAAATCTCTCCAACTTTTTCTTTACTTCATATTCTGCTTTGTACCCCTTTTTCATTTTATTGCTTCGTTCAAATCTTTTAATAATTTCCCTAAATCGATATCGTATAACTGGCAAACTTGACCGATTTTTAAATCTTCGAGTTCGATTTTAGCGAAAGGACAAGTCAAACAAGGAAGATTGTATTTCATTAAAATTTCTTCCATTTTTGGATTTTTCAAAATTTCAGCCAAATTTGTATCGGGGGCAATTTTTTTCATTATCTTAGTTTATCCTGTTTTCAGAAAATAAAAAAGAGGCGATTTGCCTCAAGATGATTCCTTCTTCTATTTCTATTAAGCCTTTATTAACCGCTTGAACGAAAGCAACACACATTTTTTTACGGTCTTGATCAGAATACTTACCATTGCAAGCCCATTTTTTATTTTTGCTTGGGCTTTCACAAATTAGTACCAAGGGACATCTCATCTGTATTAGAGCCTCCCTAAAGGACTATTTCATTTTAACGATTTAAATAAAAAAGTCAAGATAAATGTTATTTTAAATTTCTGATTTTTCAAACAAATAAGCGCCAAAAACAATGGCCGAAATTGAAAAAAAGAGTAAAAAAAATAAATTGAGCCAAGAAGGTAAAAAAGAAAAGCCAATCAACGCCTTTCTCAATCCTTCGACGCCATAAGTTAAGGGGTCAAGGTAAGAAAGGAATCTTATAAATTTTGGCAGGTTGGTTAAGGGAAAAATGGCACCCGATAAGAAAAACAGGGGGAAAACAATAAGTTGCATTATTAAACCAAAACCTTGGATATCTTTCATTATCGAAGCAAAAATTAGACCCAGACCAATAAAGCCACAAGATATTAAAATCATAAATAAAACTGCTAACAAAAAAGAGGAAATTCCTGTAATTTTAAATCCCATTGTCATTGAAATAATTAAAATTGAAATTGCCTGAATTAAAGAGGTAGTCATTCCACCTAAAATTCTGCCCAAAACTACCGAAACTCTGCTCACCGGGGCGACCATAATTTCTTTTAAAAAACCGAATTCTCTGTCCCATAAAACCGAAATTCCAGCCATTATCGATGTCGAAAGCAAGGTCATGCCGATAATTCCTGGGACCAAAAAGTGAATGTAGTCCTTGGTCTCCCCTACGCCAGGGATAAAAGCACCTCTAAAACCAAATCCTAGAAAAACTAAAAATAAAAATGGCATCATCAGGGTGCTGAAAATTCTCGACCAGGACCTCAAAAATCTTTTCATTTCTCTTAACCACAAAACATAAATTGCAATAAAATTTATTTCCATAATTATCTCCTATGAAATCTTGCCCTCTCTTTTAATTTTTCTAAATTGCTAGCCTCTCTTTCTCTAATCGTCCTGCCAGTAAAGTGCAAAAAAACATCTTCTAAGGTTGGTTTTCTCAAATTGATTGATTTTATTTTAAAACCGGCTTCTTTTTCATCAGTCCTTACTAAAAGAGGGATCTTTTTCTCACCTTTTTCAACTTGTAAATAAAAAATTACGTTTTCCTGATTTATTTTTTTAATCCAAGGTAGCGTTTCAAAAACTCTTTTAGCATTCTGGTGATTATCAACTTCAACTGAAATTACATCGCCCCCTAAAACATTTTTTAAATTTTCTGGAGCATCCAGAGCGACAATTTTTCCATAGTCAATAATTGCTATTCTACCGGCCAAAAAATCGGCTTCTTCCATATAATGGGTAGTTAAAATAATCGTCACTCGCTTTTCTTCGTTCATTCTTTTAATATATTCCCAGATTCTTCTTCTGGTTTGAGCATCCAAACCCAAAGTAGGTTCGTCTAAAAATAAAATTTTTGGCTGATGAACTATTGCCCTGGCAATTTCCAATCTCCTTTTCATTCCACCCGAATAAGTTTGAACTAATTTATCAGCAAAATCTTCCAAATCAACTATTTTTAAAGCTTCTTTTACTCTTAATTTAGCATCACTCCTTTTTAATCCGTACATCATCCCGTGAAACTCCAAATTTTCCTTCCCGGTCAAATAATTATCTAGGGCTGGTTCTTGAAAGACCATACCGATACTCTTTCTAACTTTGTCCTTTTCTTTCAGAATATCAAAGCCAGCAACAAATGCCTTGCCCAAAGTTGGTCTCAAAAGAGTCGATAAAATATTCAAAGTCGTTGTCTTTCCTGCCCCGTTAGGACCCAATAACCCAAAAAGTTCTCCTTCCTTGACATCAAAAGAAATCCCATCAACCGCTCTCAAATCATTGAAACGTTTTGTTAAATTTTCAACTAAAATTGCGGAGCCATTCCTCATTCTGTTTTCATTTCCACTTTAGAAATTTTTTACCCATTAAAAACTCGGGTAAAATAAAGAGTCCCCAAGCAGCAATAAACAAAACATAGGCTAAATCAACAAAACCCATGGGAACTATATGGAACATTTTTTGAGTAAGGGGAATGTAACAAATTCCTAAGGTCAAAGCCATTGAAATTAAAGTGGCAATAGCAAAGAATCTATTTTTAAATGCCCTCTTTCCCATTTTCCAAACGCTTTCTTTTTCTGACCGGCAATTCCAGACAACGAACAATTCAAACATTGCTGCCTGAATAAATGCCACTGTCCTAGCCTCAGCCAAAGCCATCAATCTATAAGTTTCCCTGTTTGGGTCAGCTAGAGGTAAGGATAACCAATGGACAGGAACTTCTGACATTTTAGTTCCCGGGAATAAATAGTATTCCAAAGAAAAAACTAAAAATGTGCCGAGTGATTGCAATAAAAATGAGACGATAATAAAGAGAACCATTCCTGATAAAATTCCTTCTTTTGGATTTCTCGGTTTTCTTTTCATCACCCCCTCTTCTGGCGGGTCAACGGAAAGAGCGACAGCCGGCGCTCCATCAGTAACCAAATTTATCCATAAAAGCATAGCTGGAATTAAGGGTAAAGGGAAATTTTTTTCACCAAATAAACCGGCTAAAATGGCAAAGGTTCCGATAACCAAAACCTCATCAAAATTACAAGCCATTAAAAACCTGGCATACTTTCTAATATTGTCATAAATTACCCTTCCTTGTTCTATAGCATTAACAATGGTGGCAAAATTATCATCAGCCAAAACTATGTCCGATGCCTCTCTGGTAACATCGGTTCCAGTTTTCCCCATTGAAACTCCAATATCGGCTCTTTTAACTGCTGGGGCATCGTTGACTCCATCACCAGTCATTGCTACGATTTCCCCCTGTTTTTTAAAAGCATTAACTATTCTCATTTTGTGTTCGGGTGACATTCGGGCATAAACTGTAATCTTCTCAACGATTTTTTCAAATTCTGAATCTGCCATTTTGTCTAACTCAGCCCCAGTTAAAACTAAATCTCCTTCTTTTAAAATTCCGATTTCTTTGGCTACCGCAATGGCAGTTAATTTATGGTCTCCAGTAATCATTATCGTTTTTATTCCGGCTTCTTGGCATTTTTTATTGGCTTCTATGGCTTCCTTTCTGGCTGGATCAATCATTCCTTCCAATCCCACAAAAACCAAACCTTTTTCCAATTCTTCGTCATTAAATTCTTTTTGTGTCGGGGGCAATTTTTTGTAAGCCATGGCCAAAACTCTGAGGGCTTGACTAGCCAAATTTTCGTTGATTTTTAAAATTTCTTTTTTCTTTTTTTGATCTATTTTTTTCTCTTCCCCTTCTTCTAGTATGAAATTAGATTTTTCTAAAATTATTTCCGGTGCTCCTTTTGCAAAAGCAACCAATTCTCCTTCTGGAGTTAAATTAACAGTTGTCATTCTTTTCCTTTCAGAGGTAAAAGGGACCTCGTGTCTTCTTGGATAATTTTTTTCTAAATTTTCTAGCGAAAACCCGGCTTTTTGGGCTGAACAAATTAAAGCCCCTTCGGTCGGGTCACCAGCAATATACCAATCTTCGTTTTTTTGCAATTTAGCGTTACTACAGATTGCTCCGATTTTTAATAAGAGTTCTAGCTCTTCTTTAACATTGATTTTTTTACCATTGAAAGAAAACTCGCCTTCTGGAATATAACCTACTCCAGAAACATCGACTATTTTTCCATTAAAATAAATTTTTCTGACCGTCATTTCCCCCTTTGTCAAAGTCCCAGTTTTATCAGAACAAATCACCGTTACCGAACCTAAACTTTCAGCCGAAGAAAGTTTTCTAATTATGGCGTTTCTTTTTGCAAATTCTCTGGCGCCCAAAGCTAAAGAAATTGTCACAATTGCTGGTAAACCTTCGGGAACCACTGAAATTGCCAGAGCGATTGAAGTCATAAACGAATCTAAAAATGCCTTTATTTTTAATCCCTCAGAAAAAATTTCCAAACCAAAAATAATTGCGGCTAAAACCAAAACAATTCTGGCAACTTTCTTTGCAAAATCATCCAACTTTTTTTGTAGAGGGGTTTCTTCCTCTTTGACCTCTTGTACCATTCTGGCTATTTTTCCAAATTCCGTATTCATTCCTGTAGACACAACAATCGCTTTTCCTCGTCCGTAAGCGATATGGGTGGCAGAAAAAACCATATTTTTCCTTTCAGAAATTGAGCAATCTTCTTTTAAAACTGCCAATTCTTTTTTTACCGGCGTTGATTCCCCAGTTAAAACCGCTTCATCAGTTTTTAAATCAACAATTTCAATTAATCTGGCATCGGCTGGCAACCTATCGCCTGCTTCTAAAAGCAATATATCTCCAGGCACTACTTCTCTGGCAGGAATTATTAATTCTTTTTTCTCTCGCCAAACTCTGGCTTTGGGTGCCGTCAATTTTTTCATTGCCTCGATTGCCTTTTCAGCCCTGTATTCTTGAACAAAGCCAGAAATGGCGCATAAAAAAACTATGGCAAAAATGGTAATTGAATCAGCATAGGTTTCCAAAAGACTTTTTTGGGCAACGCCTTTTGTTTCATAATAGCCAATAAAAGCCGATAAAACTGTTGCTATCAAAAGCAGCAAAATAAAAATATCTTTGAATTGTTCGATAAAAATTTGAAAGAGAGTTCTCTTTTTTGTTTCTTTTAGTTCATTAAAACCAAATTTTTCCAATCTTTTTTTAACTTCTTGAAAATTCAAGCCTTCTTCAGGTTTTGCTCCCAATTCTTCAATGACCTTTTTAATTTCGGTTGAATGCCATTTTTTCTCCATATTTTGAAAATAAAAAATTGCAAAACGCAATGACCTTCAAGGAATTATTTTAATTCTGTCTCGTTTCCTTGTCAATCCATTTTAAAAATTTTTTATATCCCTTTTCAATGCCAAAAGAAATTATACAAGGAGTTTCAAAAGAATGCAATTCTTTTACTTTTTTTATCACTTTTTCCACTAATTTTGAATTTGTCTTAACAAAGATTCCGAATTCTCTTTCGTCTTTGATTTTTCCTTGCCAACGGTAAATAGATTCTATCGGAAAAATGTTGCAACAAGCAGCCAATTTTTCTCTAAGCAAGGTTTTGGCAATTATTTTTGCTTCTTTCTGTGTAGGAGTTGTAATATAAATCACTTTAGGCATGAACTAAAATTTTTGCCTCTCTTAAAATTTTTCCTTTTGCTGGAATTTTCAGTTTTTTAAATTTTTCTCCCAAGAGGTCTTTTACTAAAACAAATTTTTCTTCAATTAAATTTTTTGCCAATTGTGAGTTAATGCTCGGTAAAATCGTTATTGGATAGAGTTGATTTTTTTCAATAAATTTTTCTAAACCTTTTTCTGGGGGATATTTCCAACCCAAAAGTTCAACCCCAACGCAAATCGAATACCTTATCGCTTTTTCAGTAAATTTTGTATTAGTAACTAAAATACTTCTGTAAATTATATTCGAATCTAAGAACCTTCCTTTTTCAATATCCAAAAATCTGGCATAGTTCGCTAAGGCATCTTGAAGATCGACCCTCCCTCCAACTAGTTGGTGGTATTTGCATTCACCGATATAAATTAAATTTCTTTTTTTCGCCAAAAAATCTATTTCGTAGTCAGTGCAATAGCCAGGGATAATTCTATTTAGTTCTACCTCAAAACCTTCGGAAGAAAAAACTTTCCCAACGAATTTTTCAAAAGGAAAACCGGTCGGTCCCAATTTTTCTATCGCCCTTTTTAAATTGAAACGTATGGCGGAGCGGGGTGATTTCTCTAATAAAAGTTCGAAAATCCTATCAAAAATTTCTTCAGTTGGAATTCCAGGTGAAATTTCTTTTTGAATTTGATAAGCAATTTGAAGAGCAATTTCTTTTGAAGCACCAACATTTCTAGCCGATTGAAAAACTTTTTGAAAAGAAAAAGGTTCTCTTTCTCCTCTCAAATTTAGGACATAAATTTCTTTTGCCATTTTAATGAGTAGCGCAAGAAATGCAGGGATCGTAGATTCTTATTAAGGCTCTGATTTTTCTGATTTTTTCTTCTTTCTTTAATCTTAGAATTTCGGGCAATAAAATTTTTAAATCTTCCTCGATATTATATAGAAATTGAGCAGTTGGAGTAACGATATTGCAATTGAAAATTCTCCCTGCTTTGTCAATTTCATAATAATGGAAAAGAGTTCCCCTTGGTGCTTCCAAAGCCGAAAGACCACTGGCACTTTTAAATTTAATCTCAAGTTTTTCTCTTTTTATTTCTGATTCTAAAATTTTTTTACCTAATTTTTGGATTTCTTCTAAAAAATGTAAAACTTCCAATGCCTGAAAAAATAAATTATGGAAGATATTATCAAAAACATCTTTTTTCTCTTTTTGAAATTCTTCAAAAAATTTTTTAGCTTGAGGATTCAACAAATTAAAATTATTAAAAACCCTGGCAATTGCCCCAACCATGTACGGTTTTCCCTTAAACTTTACTTTCTTTACTGGCGGATTTTTTAAATCCTCTTCGATCTTTGTTGAGTAAAAATCAGCCGCGGTTAATTTCCCTTGGCTGGCCAACATTACTCTTTTTTCATAATAAGGATATTCTGTTTTTCCAGCCAAAGAGGCAAAAATTGTTTTTCTTTTAAAATCAGGATAATCTAAATTTTTAAAAAGATTGACTAATAAAATTGTAGATTCTAAAACCTCTTCCCCTTCTTTCAAAATTTCCGAAATTTCTTTTTTTTCTGGCAATTTTGAAAAACCACCAACAATGGGAGTTAAAGGATGAACTTGCCTTCCACCAATAATTTTTGTCAATTTTAAAGAAAAATCTCTCACTCTCAATGCTGCCTTTGATTCTTTTTTGAATTTTTTTAACAATTCCAAATCGTTTTCGATATTGAAAAAATCAGGCAAAGAAAGGAAAAACAAATGCAAGGTATGACTGTTAATGATATTGGCTGCTAAAAGGAGTTTTCTCAATAAAATTGTTTGCTCTGAAACTTTAATATCTAATGCCTTTTCCAAGGCTGTCACGCCAGCCAAAATATGGGGTACAGGACAAATCCCACAAATTCTTGAAACAACAATTGGCACCTCAAAATATCTTCTCCCAATCAAAATTCCTTCAATTTGTCTCAATCCCAAAAGAGTTTGAAGTTTTAACTCCTCAATTTTCCCTGTCTTTGTTACTTTTGCCCAAAACCCTGCCTCCCCCTCAATTTTATGAATATGAGGTATAGTGATTTTCATTTAAAATTTAAAAATCAGCTTGTTAGCTGATTTTAATTTAGTTTTTTCGCAAAGTCAATTTAAATTTCGTTTTGATCACCGCAATTTAGAAATTTCGGGAATAAAGAAAGTGATAGGTTTAACTAATTTTTGAAATTTTTCTCTAGGAACATAGATTGCTTTCCACTTTTTAGATCTTGTTTTACATTCTAAAAAAAATAATTTTAGTGGAATGGCCACAATGCCATAAAAATGATTTTTAAAATTATAAATAAATTTAAATTGATTTATGTCCCTTTTCTTTTTCACAAGAAAAGAATAAACGATAAGACTTTTAAAATTTTTACCGAAAATATCTTGCCAAAATTGTAGGCCTTTTAGATCATCTTCTGTAATCCAGTTCTCCCAATAGTTAGGTTGGCCACGGAAATACTCGTAAGGAAAAAATTTTCCTTTAATATCAATGAGATATTTACCTTTTTTGGAATACACAATAAAATCAAAATTTTTAATCGCCTTCCCTTTTATAATGGGTCTCTTATTCTCATTAATGGCAATATAAGGAATCTGGAGTTTTCTTAAAATATTTTCAAATGTCGATTCATAATGAGCTCTTAACCCTTTTCTTTTTGCCATGATATTTTAGAAATTGAATTTTAAATTATTTTCTCAACATCATCTCTTATCCCAAAAATCTCTAAATTATCTTCGATGTCTTCTGGTTTTTTGAATTTTTTTAGGGTTTCAAGAAAGCCCTTAGGATTTATGTTTTTTAAAATCCCCCGACAGCCATAACATAAAATTCCGTTTTGAGGACAAGGAGCACCACAACCTGCCAAAATTATTGGGCCCAAACAAGGTTCTTTTTTCCTTAAAAAACAATTTTCAGTTCCTTGTAAAGGGCATTGACTACAAACTGGTTTTGGCAAAATTTCAGGAATCTTACCTTTAATCAACTCCTCAGCGAATTTTAAAAATTCTTCTCCGTTAATCGGACATCCCGGAATTACAAAATCAACTTTAACAAAATTATCTATCTCTTTAATCTCTGGGTTCAAAATTCCATCTAATCTTTTATAAATATACCTTATCGTTCTTTCTTTGCCCTGATAATTTTTCATTTCGGGAATCCCACCCAAAGCAGCACAATTTCCCATTGCTACTAAAATCTTTGATTCTTCCCTGATTTTTTTTAGCAATTTAACCTCTTCTTTTTTTATTGGCAGTCCCTCAACAAAGGCGACATCGATTTTCACTTCCCCTTTTGGAAACGGCATTTCTTCAATCAAGGAAAAATCAATCAATTCAACCTTTCTCAAAAAATCAAAAAATTTTTCTCCCAAATCTAACAAAACAAACTGACATCCTTCACAAGAAGTTAAAGAAAAAAAGGCAACTTTTGGTTTTTTAGTCATTTTTTCTGATATTTATAATATTGACAAATAAGAATTGAAAATAAAAAAGTGCCAAAAATATTTACGCTAATCAATGGCCAAAGTTTGACATAAATTCCATAAAATATTGAAGCGAAAGAGGCCAAAAAATTAATCCAAAGTGAAACAACTGATAAATCTTGGGCGCTTTTTCTTTTCCAAACTTTGTAAATTTGTGGTAAAACCGCCCCAGCCCAAATAAACCAGATAATTGTTATTGAAACATCAATAATTTTATTCATAAATTTTGGAGCAATCTTTCTCTTATTCTAATTCTTTTTTCTTACTTTGACAAAAATTTGCAGTTTGAATTGAAATTTGAGTATATTTTTTTAAGTTTTCTAAATCTTTTTTGGAAAGTTTTTCCAGGGCAAAATCCCAGTGAAAAGAAATAAAATCTCCGACTTTAATTTTTGGCGAAATTCTTTTGTCCCAAAAAATCTTTCTTTTTGTTGGCTTTCCCAAAATCCATTCTTTTTCTTTTTGCAAAGATCGGTATTCCACAATTAAATTTACAATCTGCAATCTCCAATCTAAAATTTTTAAAACTTTTCCCCAACTAATCTTGCAAAGGTCTTTCATTCCTTCGGTCATTTTTAAATTTTTCTCTATCGGACCTGCTACTAAAACATGAAAAGAATGATGGGCTCTGGCACTTTCTGGTAAAATTTTTGCCAATTTTGGCTTTTTAAAATCTTTTTCTACTATTTCTCTTAATTTTTCTAACCTTACTTTTTCCAACAATTCATTGCCAACCCAATAAGCTCTGACCACTTTTTCATTAAAAGGATTTGAAATTTTATTTTCTTTAGCAATCAATTCGTAATAAAAAAAAGCGCCTTTAAAACTCTCTATTATTTTTTTAATTTTTGGCACTTTTTTTCCTAATAAAAAATCGAAAATTTCCTCGCCCCCTTTTTCTCCCATGCCACAAAGACCAAATCTTTGGGGAGGAAAACTGTAAAGGACAGCTGATTTAAGCCCTCGCATAAATTATATTTTTCAAACCTTTAATTGCCCGGAAAACCTCTTTTACCCCTATGACCAAAATCACACCAAAAATTATCAAAATGGCTGAGATAATTTCTAAATGAGTCACTTTTCCGCCAGAAATCAAATTCAAAAAAGTAGTAATTGGAGAACCCAAAAGCAAAATGACAGTGGCTTGAGAAACTGGGATCAATTTTAAACCACTATACCAAGTTAGAACGTAGCCAAGTAAGATGATTGCCGTAATTAAAACCCAAGAAATTTGTTTTAAATTGAGTTTGGAAATTAAATGAAGTTGGCCAGTGGGCAACAAAAACAAAAAAATAAAAATTGCCCCAAAAAACATTCTTCCCCAGGCAACAATTTTTCCTTCCAATTCCCTTAAAGCATACTTTGAAATTGTGTTTTCAATTGCCCAAAGCAAAGTGGCGAAAAAGACCAAAATATCGCCTTTTCCAATTTCAAAAGAGAGTTTTTTCAGTAAAATCAAATTTCCTAATAGCAAAAGTATTCCGCCCCAAAAAAACCTTCTATCAATTTTCTCTTTTAAAAACAAATGAGCCAAGAGAGCGACATAAATAAACATTGTTTTATGGATGAAAGAACCCTTGGCAGCTAAGGTTTGAGAAAGCCCTTTAAAAAAGAGTAAAAAAGGAATTGAGCCTCCAACCAAACCAATCAAAACTAACAAAATCCATTGTTTTTTAGTCAATTTTTTTAATTTTTGCCAATCTTTAAAAAGCGACAATAAAGCAGTTAAAAAAACCGCCACTGCCAAAACCCTTAAAAATGTATAAATATAAGGATTAACGACGCTGACTCCGTATTTGTTAATGAAAATAGCAAAGCCAGAAATAATAGCAGTTAAAAAAACCAATAAATATCCTTTGTTCATAATTCTATTATATTAAAATCTCTTACCTAATTCCAATTTTTCCTTTTTATCTTGATTGCCTTCCCCTTAATTAATGCCTCAGCAATTTTT
>Ga0172364_10004215_pt1 | contig 11427 bp, 8 predicted proteins | sample LakKivSesite10cm_FD_114545 | JGI IMG/M metagenome (GOLD analysis project Ga0172364, IMG submission 114545) | Sediment microbial communities from Lake Kivu, Rwanda - Sediment site 10cm | ecosystem: Environmental > Aquatic > Freshwater > Lake > Sediment | place: Rwanda: Western Province, Lake Kivu... | reverse complement strand
ATCGATCAGTTCGATGAGGATAAAAATGGTTTGATATTTTTACCTAGTTGGTACACAAAATCATTAAAAAACATAGAAAAACTGGAATTCAAAGACAGGATATCTCCTGAGCTAACAGCTTTACTTACAGATGATTCAGTATCAAACAAAGAGCTCTACGAGATATTTGTTAAACACGATGATGAGATGGCCAAGTACATAGAGGAAGCAATATACCTAAAAGAGATGCTGTTAAACCGTTTGAAAGTACTAGAAAAACAGCGTCTATCTCTAAGAGACGAATTAATAGATTTAACTGAAAAAAGACTTATAAAAGATATAGACAGAAAAGAATTCTCAGAGAATGTGATGGAGCATAGACGTAAAGTGAACATACTTGATGTTAACATAAATAAATGCAAGGAGTTAATGAAAAGACTGGATAAGACTTCATTTGGAGTGCTGGGTAAAAACCAGATAATATCTGAACTTGAAACAGAGGAACATCTATTTGACAGAGATTTGGAAAATATCAAAGAAACAAAAAAGCCCATATTCGAGAAAGATGAAGGCGACTTATACAAAAACAAGTATTACACTCTTAAACAACAATTCGAACAACTAGAAAACGAGTACCAAGAGTTGAAATCTGCTGTAGAAAAACTGATGCACAAAAACGAAATATAAAAAATCCTTCCGTTCAGATTATAGAAATTAAAAAAGATTAATATCTATATATCGTATTTGTCTTACCACCTAGGTAATTTCACCGTAGTAAGTAGTTGGGGTGAGGGTAGAGCATATGTTAAACGAACCTCGTAGAGGAAGCAGAGGAGACGGCATTAGAGATATTTCTACTAGTTTTAATCTTGATATTAATAACCCTGTTTTTGTTACAAACAGAAAAGGCGAACTAATTGATGCTAACAGAGCATTCTGCGAAGAATTAGGAGTATCAAAAGGAGAGATAATAGGGATAAATATCGGTGAAGCGAGTTTTCTAACTGAGAGTTCACGTAAGAAGGCGATGTTTAGGCACGTATCCAAATTAATTGGTAAAGAAGCCCCAACATATGATCTTGAGATTATAACAAAGAACGGGGAAACATTGACTCTTGATATTGACACAAAAAATTTTATGCAAGATGGCAAGGTAGCCGGAGAGATAGGTATAGTAAAAAGAATCTCGAAAACAGGTCACGAAAAAATAATTAGGGAAACAGAAACAAGGCAAAAAACTCCAAGGATACATACAACAGAGAATGTAGAATTTTTAGATGATTTTGAAAAAATACGTGAGAAAGCATTTATAAAAATCAGGGAGAGAGATGAAGAAATAAGAAGGTTGAAATCAGAGCTTGATGAAAAACTAGATGATTTGGATATCTTAAAAGGTGAAATAAACAGGATAACAAGGGATTGGAAGATAAACCAATCACAACTAGAGGATAAAAACTACGAAATAAAACAACTTCAAGATCAAATTGAAAAAATGAAACACCGGATGGAAGTACAAAACAAAGATATAGATCTACTCAGAAACGAGATTACAACAAATCAATCAAGAACAGAAGAAAAAACTAGTGAAACCAAGCAAATAAAATCAGAGTTGGACAGAAAACAAAAAGAAATTGATGAAAAAGATGAACAAATAAAACAATTACAAATGAAAATCAAAGAACCAAAGATAAAAGATATAAATGTTGAACTTGTGAATGAAGAACTTGAAAGACTAAAAGGAGAATTAGCATGCAACCAATCTGATTTACAAGAAAAGATCCAAGAAATAGAGATGATGAAAGCAGAGATGGAAAATAAACAAATTGAGATTGAATCATTAGATAATGAGCTAAAAGCAAGAAACAAGATAATAGAAGAACTAACAAAACAAATGAGAGACGTAGAACCCATTCGAGTACAAAAATCTGAGGAGATTACAAAGGCAAGGAGTGAATTGAAAAAGAAAGATGAAGAGATTGGCAAAATCCAAGATAAGTTAGAATGGATGCAAACAGAAATGCAAAAGATACATCATGAACTAGAAAAAAAGAACGAAGAAATAAGATTTAATAAAAAAGAAATCGAAGATAAAAATAGTGAGATCAACAGAATTAAAATAGAATTAGAGGGAGAAAAAGAAAATAAGAAACCTACTTTGGAAGAAATCAATAGGCTTCAAATCGAACTCAAAAACAGAGAAGAGGATATTTTATCTATTAACGAGGAACTAGCCAACAGAAATAAGATAATAGAAGAAATAAAAAAACAGCTTGAAGAAAAGCACACGGATTTTGTTACAAAAGCTGATGTCGTTGATCAGCTACAACTGGAGTTAAAAGAGAGACAGCAAGAAATAGAAACAAGAGACGACATAATAACAAAATTTGAAACTGAGTTCGACCTTCTCCAAACAGAGTTGGAGAAAAGAGGCTTAGAAATAAAAAAGAGAGAAGAAGAAATAAATAGTTTAATTGGAGAAAAAGAAAAACTTAATTTTGACCTACAGACAATAAGAGATTCTATACCCTTACCATTGATAACTATAGACAAAGATAACTTTGTAACAGGTTTGAATAGAAAAGCAGAAGAAACATTGGGTTTAAATGCAGAAAAAATCAAAGGAAGTAATGTTTTTGAGTTAGAGCCGCTAAAAGATGAGAGGCTTATTGATGCAAAAATTTTATGCGAAAAAGATAAATCACCAATTACTGTAAAATCAATACATGTAAGAAATCAAAATAATGACGGATCATTGAGAGACGTATCTCAAATTCCTCTACTTGATGAGAAAGGAGATTTCCATGGAGCAGTAATGGTTATAGAAGATGTAACAGAACTGGAGGAGTTGAAATCTGAACTAGACAGAAAAAAAGAGGATTTCAGGGATTTAGATGGAAGATTCCAAGAGGCACACAAGAAGCTTAGCCTTATAGATAAAGATATAGAAGCTACAAACGAAGAGCTGAAAAGAAGTAAACTGGATTTAGAGAATAAGACTCGTGAAATCAATGATTTAAAAAAGGAACTCGATAGAAAAGAAAACGAGTTGAAATCTGAAAAAGAGCAGTCCATCAAAAAAAGAGAAGAATTAGAATTAAAAAACAGAGAAATAAACAAGATAAAGACAGATTTGCAGAAAATACAAGATGAAATAAATTTTAAAAATAGAGATATTCAACATATTAAAAATGATGTTGAGGAAAGAGTTAAAGAATTACAGACAAAAGATAGAGAGTTGGAATTAACCAATAAAATGTTAGAAGAAACAAAAAGAGAGCTTAGAACGAGTAAAACAGAGTCAGAACGTCTCAATCAAATAATAAAGGTAAAAGAAAACGAGATTACCAAGAATCAGGAACAGATATCAAGTATAAGAGGGGACTTAGAAGAAAAACATAGAACCCTGGAAAAATGGAATGAAGAATTAAACAAGAGAGAAGAAGAGATAAAATCTACAATAACAAGATTGCAAGAAGAGCTAGATTCTAAAAACGAGGAATTAAGACAATACAAATGGGAAATTGAAGAAAAAACAGATAACTTGGATAAAATAAGAACTAAATTAGAAAGCAACAACTTAGAACTTCAAACAAAAATAAAGGAGATAAACGATATAAAAAGACAAATGGAACAGACTCGGGCTTTACTAAGAACAAGAGAAACGGAAACAGTTAGAAAGGAAGAGGAACTAAAACATTTACGAACCGAACTGAAGGATAAACAAGATAAACTTAGATTTATAAAACAGCAATTCGATGAAAAAAACAATGAAAACATAAAACTACAAAGAGAAATAAGAGTCGGGAGAGATGAATCAGAGGTTATCAGTAGAGAACTGCAAAATGTTAGAACACAATTAGAAAAGAAATGTGGCGAAATAACGCCATTACAAATTAATCTAGATAGGATTAAAAAAGAACTCGAATCAAAGAACACTGAATTAGAGACAAGCCAGAGAGAAATAGATAACCTAACAGGGGAACTAAAGGCTAGTAAATCAGCTTTGAATTGGTTTAAAATGGAATTTGAGAAAAAAGTAGATGAAACAAGAAAACAGAATGATGATTGGGAAAAAAGAAATCTTGAATTTGCGAACATGAAAAAGCAAATAGAAGAAAACAAGATGATTCTAGAAAGAAAAAACGATATGATAACTCATCTGCAAACTGAGTTAGATAGGATTAGAGATGTTCTGCATGCTAGGGATGAGAAACTTGAGCAGCTTTGGAGAGAGACGGAAGACAAGACAAAGGAGATCAACAGACTTAATTTGGAAAAAGAAAAAATGAGTTCTCGTCTTATAAATATGAACGAGACAATACCATCTTCAATGATAACTATTGATAGAGATGGCATAATAACAGATTTTAATAAAAAAGCAGAGGAAACACTTGATTTAACCTCCAGTGTCATAGGCAGTAATATTTTTGATATCATAGGGAAAGAACGGATAAACGATGGTTTGAAACAATGCCAAAAGGAAAAGAAACCTGTTACTGTTAGATCTATATCAATAAAAAATAAGCATGGTGATGTGCATCTAACAAATATATCTCATATGCCGATACTTGATAAAAACGGGGATTTCCATGGAGCAGTAATGGTTATAGAAGATGTAACCGAACTAGCTGGACTGCAAGCTGAGCTGGGTAGAAAACAACAAGATTTGGAAAGACTTGATAGAAGATTCCAGGATACATTTAGTCAACTTAGATTATTGGAATCTGATAAAGAGAGAAGGAAAAGCTTAGATAGAGAAGGCTTAGATACAAATTTAATGGAAAAACAAAAGTCGCTGAAATCACTAGATGGTTCTATAGAGTCAAAAATGAAGGAGTTTAGCGTTTTAAAATCAAAAGTTGAGGAAACCTCGTCGATTTTAAAGGCTGCTGAAAACGAAATAAAGAAAAAACATATGGAGCTAGAATTAATTGAAAAGGCTAAACCAGAGGAAATACATGGTGATGCATGGAAAGAGAGAGTTAAGATACTTGAGGAAATAGATAAAAGCCTTGGTTTATCTGATGATCATTTGAAAACAAAAAAGATTAACTGTGAAGAAGAAACAAAGTAAAAACAAGTATTATTTTTTATTCGAAGGTTGCAATGGCTCTTATTGCCATTGGCGCCTCTAAAGTTGTTGTTCTAACTATTCCAGATGATGGAAACAGTGTAACAGTTAATGATCCTCTCTGTGGCATGGAGAAGCTTTCATCTAGCTTTATTATAACATATGTCATGTCCCCATTGAGTATGTTGTAATCCACAAGGGATCTATCTTTATCTACTGTTACAATAAATCCGTAGCTATCATATGTTATCTCATCCCATATATCATGTTCAAAGAGAGAGTTTTTACCTATAAACTCTGCTTTTCCACTGTAATTCAATATTTTTACATCATATCCATTTGTTAGTTTTATTGTTAATCCAGTTATATCTATATCTTGGGGAATAAGTGGTTTTATTAGTATGCCTATCTTTTCTATCTTGTATTCTCCATATGTTTTGTAGAATTTTCCTATCTGGTCTTTTATTTGTATGTATGTTGTGATTTCATCTATAACTTGGTTTACCATTTTATCTGTGTTTTCCTCTGTTGTTGTTTGTTGTGTTTCACCTGTTATTATTGATGCTGCTGCTATAGCTGACAGTATTACACCAATTAGTATTATCACAGATACTATTCCGGTACTCCCCCATTTGTTCATTTTCTTGTCACTTATTGTCCTATATCTCTCCTTAGTCTTGTTTAATATTTAAGTTTTATTATACAATTAATACCATTATATATACAGGAGTAAATTATGATTTTGTCTGCAGCAAACCTTGTCTAACCTGTTGGTGCTATTTTTTCCTCCTTAAGTTGTAAAAATGTCATTTTGTCGTTTTTGTGTTTGTGTTGTTTTTGCTGTTTAGCTTCTTTTCCATTTTGACTCTCTAACGGAAAAGGCTTATATATTGTCACTTGAGAACAGTATACATGAAAACAATTACCATGCTGTATTATCGCATGGGAACGGAAGGTGGAAAGAAATATGGAAAATAAATATATGGAAAGGCTAGTTGGTAAGTACTGTAAGATTGTTACCAAAGAGCCAGGAGAAGATAGAGCAAGTGTAGTTACAGGCATACTTGAAGACGTCGACTACAAAGACGGTTTTGTATTAGTAGACTCTGACCAAGGACTAGGGTGCCTTAGAATAAATACTATTGTTGCAATAAAACCAAGACCAAACAAAGCAATTGAAATGAAATACAAAAGAACTCATACAAAGACCCAAAAGGTAAAACATTACAAAAACATAAAATACCTGAGGAGCAACAACAAAGGAGCAGTCGGTATAGGAACACTCATTGTCTTCATAGCAATGATCCTCGTAGCAGCAGTTGCAGCTAGCGTAATAATCACAACCGCAGAAAACTTGCAGCAAAGAGCAAGAAGTGTAGGATCAAACGTTATCAGGGAAGTATCAGCCGGTATAGTCGTCGAAAATATCGCAGGATACACAGATGTTAACAAAACAAAAATCCAATACCTAGGATTACTAGTAAGACCAAGAGCAGGTACACAAGACATAGACCTAAGATACACAGTATTAACAATAAAATACAACAACCTAACAGTGTTAAAATTAAACACCTCGCTAATAGCAGAAGCTGGCACAGATAACACAAGCGTATTTGACGCACCAATCGCTGCTGGATCACCAAATAAAATGGTTGACAGTTGCACAGGAATAGAATTTGGGCTAGTATCAATACTTGACGCAGATAACTCAGTAATGATGGCTAAGGGACTTAACGACGGAGACAGAATATACATACTAGTGAATCTAAGCGCTGTAATACCTGAAGAAAACGGTTTACCAACAAGAGCAGTAATATCTGGCGCAATACAACCAGAAACAGGATCACCGGGAGTATTCGAATTTACATCACCAGCAGTATACGCAAAGAGAATCGTAGACCTCTGGTAAAAAAATCTCCCCCCTTTTTTTTAATTTTTTTGATTTTTTATTTATCTTCTCATTTTATCAAATTCTTAATAACAACCAAATTAGCTTTTTCACCATTATATGATGATGGTTTAATGTTAATCTCGACACTCATTTTTTTATTATCTCTAGTCATAATGAATGTTTCAAAAGAAGAAATCTCTTCACCTTTAAGTCTATCAATATAATATCTCTTAATTTCCTCAAGATTCTCAGGGGCAACAAAATCAAATAAACTCTTACCCAAAACTTCATCCTTTCCATAACCCAATAACTCTAAAAAGGAACCATTGGCTTGCATCAGAATACCACGATAAATAACCGCAGCACACGCAGGAATTTTATCCAAAACAAGATGGTGGCTCTCGTCTTTATCAATATTGCCGGAGAAAGTAGATGAACCAACCTCGCCTTTTATAGGTTTAAATCTCAAACCTTTTCCAGAAACAGAAGCAAGACGATCTCTAAACATTTTTTCTTGATTCTCTAACTCCAACCAGCGGTCCTCAATCTCTTTTTCTAAAAACTCAAGTTTATCTCGCCATTTAGAAAATTCATTTCTTCTGTTATTAAGCTCCTTTTTCTCTTCAAGTAATTCAGCCTCAAGAGCATTTAGCAAAACCCTACGTTCATCCAATTCACGTGCAATCGCCTGAAGTTCTTCTTTTTTCTTATTTGCACCGACAGTATCAAAAAAGAAATAAAACCATTTACCAAATAAATTTTTAACGTCTTGTCTAGCAGAAGAACGGATTTTATCAAATTTTTTTGGTTCTTCTACTTCTTTAGAAGTCACAACATTATCAAAAAAGATTTCCTCAAGATTTTTATCATCATGTTGAAGCGATGTATGTTTTTGATTATACGAATCTTCAATAGAAGGCGTTTTGATCGGATAATCTTGGTTTGTTATCTCTCCAATAAAGCATATATCACCAGTTTCTGCTTTAGATAAATCTATAGGAAAAGTGTTACATGATACAAATATTTTTGATCCGTTTTTAGTTAAAAGTGGTAAAATCACGTCTCCAACAAAATCATCTTTTTTTATAGAATCAAATACTTCTTCCCATTTAGCAGCTTCATCTTTTGATATCAAAAAATTAAAAATATTCTTTCCCAAAACTTCTTCTCTAGAGTAGCCTGTTATCCTTTCACATTCACTATTAAATTGAATTACCTCTTTATTTTTATTGACGCCAAACATCAATATATATTTATTGCTACCAGGTGTTATTGTCATCCTCTCCAAAGACATCTATTACGTTCAGGCATCTCCTCTCACAACATATAAGGTATATGCTAAAACTAGTTATGTGTTTTAAAACTTTTGTTTTACACTGTTTTATAGTGATCCCATCTTACAAAAAAGCACACAGAAATTAAAAGTATAGTATAAATAATATAAAACCTATATCTAAATTGTTAAAATATTTGTTTACAGAAGTAAAAGTTAAATACCTGGTTATAGTTGTATATAAGGGTAGCCTATATATTGGTAATATAGGAGGGGTATAGATAAAGTTAAAGATGGGAAAAGGTGAGGATACTAAACCTACAGAGGAGACTATTGCTAATAAGACGCCTAACGCATTTGCATCTACAGCAGAACCAAAAAAGGACGTTGAAAGCTTAAGGAAAGTTATTAAATTTGGTTCAACAACAGAAGAAAATGATAAAAAAACTACGATTTCAAATGATAAAACGATTATCGAGCCAAAAATAGAAAACACCGAAGACCAAAAGACACCTAGGGAGACCTTAGAACAAAAACGTGCCATGCTTCAAAGCATAAAAGAGTTTGATTTTCAGATAAAGAAAAATCAAGAAGATATAAATAACCTAAATCAAAAGTTAGATGCCATGTCAAAAGATTTAGATGACCTTGTTAGTCTGTATGAAATAGTTTCTGAGCAAATGAACCCGTTTGTTGGTTTGTCAAAAGTTACAAAGAAAAGACTTGATTCATTAGAAAATTTCACAAAAGAAATTGACACAGTTAAAAATAGAGTTGGGGATTTAGAATCATTTGCGGAGAGAATGGGAATGAGAATAGATAACCCTGAAATAAGAAAAGAGGAAAGAGTAACTATGCCCTCTGAGAATCTATCTGATATGGATTTGGATAAAATAATAGAATTATCTCTGAAGGATATTGCTTCAGAGAATGCAATAGATACAGCAATTGATGAATTTATTGAAAGCTTAAAAATAAATTTAAATGGGTGAAAAAATGGAAGAATTAAATGGCAACATTAATGAAAATGAGATTTTAAAGGATTTTGAGCTTAAAAATGAGATTTCCACAATTGTTGCCAAAAATATGGTTCCTCAGAGAATAGCAGAAAAATTAGAAAGAAAATTAGTTGAAAAACAAGTAAAAATCAATAGAAAACAACTTTACTTATTGGTCGACAAGATAAGAAATATAATGCGCACTTATAGTAAATTTGATGAAGGAAATAAAAGAGACGAACCGTTAAGTGTCAAACCCTTAGATAGACCATTAGAGCAGAAAATAGAAGCAACTACCGATATGAAAAAACTTTTTGATACTGTGGATAAACTACAGCAGAGATTATCCAACTTAGAAAATGACATAATGAAGAAGAGCTGGACATACCCTGGCGCAGAAAAGGTATCTTCTCCAAGAATTGTTAAAGTAGATGATATACAGGTACCCTCCCAAGAGTTGATTAATCTAGAGCCACTAACAAAAATACCGAATGATCCTGAGAGCATAATAGTTCTAATGAAATGGCTCCAATATCTAATTGATAGATGCGGCCGACCCAATTTATCAGAGGTATTAAATTATTACGTTGACATAGGTTGGATATCTGATGAAGCAAAAATAAACATAATGGATTATTCAAATGGTATAACTGAGGAAATCGCTAAAACTGGAACAACTGATTTACAGGCAAAGGATCACATTCAATCACTTCTATTCATACAAAAAATAAAAGGAAAACAAATTGACAAACATTTTATTGACAGAATCGAAAGTGAGATATCTAGAATTACCAAAAAATTAGATAGTTACACCACGGATAAAATCATTTAAATTTACAAGATTAGATTCACACATATGCATCTTTAAAGGAGGGGGAAATTACTGGAAGATATATTATTACTTGATATGGAGGTAATTTGAGGGATGGGGTTTTCAATAACAGCAGCAGCTGCCATAATTGGGGTGGCGGTACTGATAGCTGCAGAAATTATTATAGGTAGTATTCCTCCAAAATTTGAGGATGTTAATGAATCATACTATGACATGAAAGATAGACTTATAGAACAAACACAGACGAACATAAACATAACTAGTGTTACCACAACGATAAATGGGGCAAATCACAACATAAGTATATTGGTGGAAAACACTGGAAGTGTTGTACTTAATACTAGTTATTTCAACATTTTGGTAAATGGAACTAATGAACAATTCAGCTGTTCAAAACCATATATTTATCTGGAAAATACAGCGTATTTTAACCTTACATCTTTAGAAGGCAATTCAGGATTAAGAAGATTAAAAGTTGTTACAAAAAATGGTGTATCAGACTATTATGAATATACGTTATGAAAATGAATAATATTATTTGGTGAAAAAATGGGGTTTGATCTAACAGCAACAACCGTGATTTTCTTTGCCGCATCGGTGATTGTGGCTGGTGTCGTATCAGGTATTTTCATAAATGTATCAAACAACCTTGATAAAAGCCTCTCACAGAGATTAGACAAAATGAGAGAACAGGTAGATACAGATTTCATGATTATCAACGACCACGAAAACATACCAGAAGAAAACGGATATTACCTATTTTATCTGAAAAACGTAGGCGATAATAATCTAGTTACAAATAATGATACATTTCAACTGCTAATAGATGGAGTTATTTTATCCAAAACCGGTTATTATTTCTCGATTAATCAAATCCAACCGGGCGAGATTTCTACGATTTATGTAGACTCAAATTTAATATCATCTGGTGACCACAATCTAAGAGTTATAGACAATATCGGAATTAAAAAAGATTTCATATTCAAAATATAAAAAATATTTAGAGGTAAAAAAAGGATGGGAGTCTCTTTATCAGCCGCAGCGGCAATAATAGGTGTTTCCCTTGCAATAATACTACAAGCATTTACGGCTAGTATACCAATGAAAATATCAGAGATCAGCAACGCCAATTATGAGATGAAAAATCGAGTATTAGAACAATGTCAAACTGATTTAGATATTACAAATATCACAGATGTTGGGTGGTGGGATACCGATTGGGATTACAGAAAAATGATAGTTATTGATCATACTAAAATCCAAGCAGATCAAAGTGATTATCCAGTATTGATATATAGAAATGCTGATGATGATTTAGCTGCCCATTCACAGCCCGATGGCGATGATATTGTTTTTGTAAACGATGACAACAGCATAAAATTT
>Ga0172364_10004214_pt1 | contig 11427 bp, 6 predicted proteins | sample LakKivSesite10cm_FD_114545 | JGI IMG/M metagenome (GOLD analysis project Ga0172364, IMG submission 114545) | Sediment microbial communities from Lake Kivu, Rwanda - Sediment site 10cm | ecosystem: Environmental > Aquatic > Freshwater > Lake > Sediment | place: Rwanda: Western Province, Lake Kivu... | reverse complement strand
CATTCTGTGCCTTAGCATTCTTTTCGCCTCCTTGTTTTAAAGGCGCTAGTACCAATTAGATATTAAGCTGAGTTCTCAAAAAAGTAAATGATACAAAACCAAAATACTAAATACTAATTTCTATACAATCTCAAAACACAAAATACAAAATGGTAGCAAATATTTTAATAGAACCTTGCGATTTTATCTTTGTATAAAGAAATCCACAAATTTTGTTGACAATTATACAAGTATATGCTAAATTATAAATAATCCGGGCGGTGGTCATGGGAATAGGGGGGCCGCGCTGCGGCACAGGAGGGAAACCGCGAGGGGCCAAAGGAGCGGGAATCAAAACAACCCGCAACCCTAGCTTCTCCCGGTCTAGCTTTCAATCCTATCCCGACTCACCGCCCGCACTTATAGATCCACATACCCAAGCCCCGCCTCATCGGCGGGGCGTCTTCGTTTTACCCCCTCACCATCTTGATTCATAACTATGGTGAGGGACTAGCTTGCCTCCTCACCATCCTGCTTCGCAGATATAGTGAGGGATTAAAATTCAATTTTAATTTGATAAATATAAAATTGTTTAGAATTTAGGTTTTCGCACTAATTTTTTTGTGGAGTTCTATTTTTTTCCTTCAATAATTTGAGCAGCGATATTTTTAGGCACTTCTTCATAATGGTCAAATTGCATCACAAAAGCACCGCGGCCAGAACTTAAAGACCTAATTATTGTGGCATAACCAAACATTTCAGCCAAAGGAACTTTAGCTTTAATGACCTGCAAATTGCCACGAGGAGTAATATTTTCAATTTGCGCTCGACGAGAATTCAGATCGCCGTTAACTGCACCTAAATAATCTTCTGGCACCACCACTTCTAAATCCATAATTGGCTCTACCAAATATGGCTCAGCTCTACGTGCGCCTTCTTGAAAAGCTTTAGTGGCAGCAATTTTAAAAGCTAATTCTGACGAATCCACCTCATGAAAACTGCCGTCATAAACTGCAGCTGCGACATCAACTACGGGATAGCCAGCAATGACACCTTTTTTTATCGCATCCTTAATTCCTTTTTCAATCGCAGGAATAAATTCCGCAGGAATAATACCGCCTTTAATTTCATTGATAAATTTGAAACCTGCTCCGCGTTCAAGCGGCTCTAAACGCAGAAAGACATGTCCATATTGACCGCGACCGCCAGATTGGCGAATAAATTTGCCTTCAGATTCAATGGTTTTTCTAATTGTTTCTTTGTAAGCCACACGCGGTTTAGAAACATTAGCTTCGACTGAAAATTCCCGTTTCATACGATCAATAATAATCTCTAAATGCAGCTCGCCCATGCCTGAAACTAAAGTTTGTCCGGTTTCTTCATTATAAGAGACTTTTAAGGTTGGGTCTTCATCTAAAAATTCTTTTAAAGCTAAACCTAATTTTTCTTGATCAGCCTTAGTTTTTGGCTCAACTGCCACTGAAATTACAGGTTCAGGGAAAGTAGTTTTTTCTAGACGGACAGTGATTTCATCGCTCGTTATAGTATCTCCAGTTTTTGAATCTTTTAAACCAACTAAAGCGGCAATATCACCAGCAAAAACTTTTTTTGTTTCTTCACGATGGTTGGCATGCAACCTAACAATTCGGCTGACTCTTTCTTTTTTAGAATTGGTGTTGTTTAAAATATAAGAACCAGCTTCTAGGCTGCCTGAATAAACTCGGAAAAAATAAAGCTTGCCTACATAAGGATCATGAGCCACTTTAAAAATTAACCCAACAAATGGGTGGTCATCGATGGGGAGACATTCAATTTCAGTTTTATTTTTGTAATCTACTCCTTTGGCAGGAGGCGCTTCAGAAGGAGACGGTAAATAGCGAACTGTGGCATCAAGTAAAGCTTGGATACCTTTATTTTTTAAAGCTGAGCCACAGAGAACAGGATAGATTTTGTTTTTTATGGTTGCTTCCCGCAAGGTTTGATGAATTTCTTCTTCTTGAAATTCAGCACCTCCAAGATATTTTTCAAGCATTTTATCACTAGTTTCGGCAATTTTTTCCAGCATTTCTTTACGCCACTTCTGGGTTTCTTCTTTGAGATCACTGGGAATTTCTGAATAAACTAAATCCTTACCTAATTTGTCAGTAGCAGTTATAGCTTTCATTTTTATTAAGTCAATGATACCTTTGAATTTTTCTTCTTGACCAATAGGAATCTGTAAAGCTACGACATTAGCACCTAATTTTTCTTTCAAAGAGTCAAAAGACATATAAAAATCAGCACCAGCACGATCCATTTTATTAATAAAGCAAAGTCGAGGCACTGCAAAATTATCAGCCTGGCGCCAGACGGTTTCGGATTGTGCCTGCACTCCAGAAACTGCTTCAAAAACTACAATAGCGCCATCTAAGACTCGCAAAGATCTCTGAACTTCAACTGTAAAATCAATATGGCCAGGGGTATCAATAATGTTGATCCGGGCTTCATTGGCTTTATCTTCTCCGATTGGTGTCCAAAAACAAGTAGTGGCAGCAGCCGTGATAGTGATGCCTCGTTCTTTTTCTTGTTCCATCCAGTCCATTTCTGCTTGACCTTCATGAACTTCGCCAATTTTATGTTTTTTGCCAGTATAATAAAGAATACGCTCAGTCACTGTAGTTTTGCCAGCATCAATGTGAGCGATAATACCTATATCTCTAGTTTTTTCAATAGGGTAATCTCTCTGCATAATATAAATTAACTCAAAAATCAAAATTAAAAAATCAAAATTCTGGAAAAAAATTCTTGCAGAATTTTGTTTTTATTTTTATTATTTATTACTTTTTGCATTTTGATTTAACTCTAGCGACGAGCAAAATGGGCAAAAGCTTTGTTTGCTTCAGCCATCTTATGGATATCTTCTTTCTTTTTTACAGCATCGCCTTTATTTTCAGAAGCCAAGATTAATTGCGTTGCTAGTTTTTTATACATTGCCTTACCTTTTTGGGCTCTGGCAGCATCTAGAAGCCACCGCATAGCCAAAGTCATTCTTCGAGCTCTAGAAACTTCTTGAGGCACTTGATAATTGGCGCCACCTACGCGGCGCGACCTAACTTCTAAGTATGGACCAACATTTTTTAGAGCTTGCTCGAAAACATCTAGCGGTTTCTTTTTGGTTTTTTTACCCATAATATCAAAAGATTTATAAACAATTTTCTGCGCTTTAGTTTTTTTGCCTTTACGCATAACATAATTAATAAATTTAGCCACTAAAATTGAGTGGTATGTCGGATCAGGTAAAGTTGCTCTTTTTTTATAAATAACTTTTCCGCGCATAGACAGAAAATTTAAAATTTAAAATGCAAAATGCAAAATTTTGGAAAAAAATTCCTGCAGAATTTTATTTTCTTTTTATTTTTACTATTTTCCATTTTAATTTGTGATTTTTAGTTTTTAGTTTTTAATTACATTTCTTTATTTTTCTTTCTTGGCACCATATAAACTTCTCCCCTGTCTGCGATCATCAACCCCTGCAGTATCAAATTTACCGCGCACAATATGATATCTTACACCTGGTAAATCTTTGACTCTGCCTCCACGCAAAAGAACTACTGAATGTTCCTGCAGATTATGTCCTTCGCCAGGAATATAAGCAGTTACTTCCATACCATTAGTTAATCGGACTCTAGCAATCTTTCTTAAAGCAGAATTAGGTTTTTTAGGAGTTACAGTAGTTACTTTAACGCAAATCCCGCGCTTAAGGGGGGCGCCGATTTTGGACATTTTAGCTCGATTTTTCAATACATTAACAACCCGTTTTAGCGCCGGGGTAGTCAGTTTTTTTCTTTTTTTCTTTCTTCCTTTGCGGATTAGCTGTGAAATTGTCGACATAAAATGTATTTTAGACCAAATATGACTTTAGTTCAAGAATTACTCCTTATCTTTACTTTTCTTTTCAAAACCCGAACCAGCAGGAATTAACTTGCCAATAATGACATTTTCTTTAACACCTTTGAGAAAATCGACTTTACCTACTAAAGCGGCGTCTTTTAGGACTGTGCTTGTTTCTTGAAAGGAAGCGGCAGAAAGAAAACTTTCTGTTGATAAAGCCACTCGGGTGATGCCTAAGACTAAGGGAGCAACCATCATAGGTTTTTTCTTTCTTTTTTTCAAAGCTTCATTAATAAAGTCAGATTTAGCACGGTCAATGATTTGTCCCTCAATATAATTAGAATCGCCAGGATCTAAAATTTGAGCTTTAGAGAACATGCGGCGGGCGATTATTTCAAAATGTTTGGGGTGAATATCTTGACCCTGAGAAGAATAAACACTGTTGACTTCTAAAATGATATGTTTTTGCGCTGCTCCCTCGCCTCTAAGTCGGGCTAGAGCACGAATATCGATATTGCCTTCAGTTAATTGCTGACCTTGAATCACTTCATCTTTATCATTAACTAAAATTTCAGTCAAAGGAGAAACTTCCCATTCAAAACGAGCTGGTTCTGTCGATTCTAAAGTAACTGTATCTTTGGTAATTTCAGTGATCTTACCAGAAAAAGGGGCTCTTACTTTAATTTTACCTTCAGTTAAAATATCTTTTTCTTTAACTTTTTTGCCTCGCTTTACCCTCAATTTGACGCTTTTGGGCAAATGCAAGGTTCTTTTTTTCTTGCGGTGAGCTTCTAGAATTAATTCAATTCTATCTTCTTTTTCTATAACTCTAATTTTACCATCTTCTTCAGCCAAAATGGCTGCATTTTTAGGTGAACGGGCTTCGAAAATCTGTTCTACTCGAGGCAAACCTTGAGTAATATCTTCGCCAGCAACACCATCAATATGAAAAGTACGCATTGTTAACTGAGTACCAGGTTCACCGATAGCTTGAGCTGCCATAATACCCACAGCACTGCCTAACTGGACTAAATCACTGCGAGACAAATCTTCACCATAACATTTTTGACAAACTCCATAAGGAGATTTGCAAGTCAGGGGGGAATAAACTAATACTTCATCTAAAATTTCAGCAATTTTGTGAGCCTTCTCAAGAGAAATTAATTCTCCTTTTTTAACAATTGTTTCTCCATCTTTATTCTTGATCGTTTTGGCTACTATGCGACCTCTCATAGAAAAAGAAAAATCAGGCTCTTCTTCTTTTCTTAAAATAATTCCATCATCTGTTTGACAATCTTTTTCAGTGACAATTAAATCTTGAGCGACATCAACCAAACGACGAGTTAAATATCCGGCTTCAGAAGTACGCAGAGCAGTGTCAGTACGACCCTTTCTGGCGCCATGAGAGGAAAGGAAGTATTCCAAAACATCTAAACCTTCTCTGTAATTAGCTTTGACTGGCAAATCAATGACCTCACCTGATGGTGAAACTACTAAACCTTTCATACCTGAAAGCTGAGAAAGCTGAGCTACATTACCACGACTGCCAGATAAAACCATAGAATAAACTGGGTTAAGCTCATGATATGTAGCTAACATTTGTTTTTCTAAATCAGCTTTGGTTTTTAACCAGATATCAACTACCATCAAATGTCTTTCCTCCTCAGTAATCATTCCCTTGTCAAATTCAGATTCAATTTGGGCTACTTGCTTTTCTGCTTCAGCTAAAATTTTAGTTTTAGCTTCCGGAATGAGGATATCAGTCATAGAAATAGTGACGCCAAAATGAGTAGCAAAAGAAAAGCCTAATGATTTTAGATCATCAATTAAATCAATGGCTCGTTCTCTGCCCACTAACTCAAAAGCTTTGGCTAAAAGACGAGACATTGCCTTTTTATCAATCAATTGATTTACAAAACCTAATTCTTTGGGCAAAATCTGATTAAAAATTAAGCGCCCACACGAGGTCTCTACATTTTCACCTAAAGCTATCTGAACTTTTATTTTATCTTGCAGATTGACTGTGCCTTTGTAAAAAGCGACAATTGCTTCATTGAGAGAGCCAAAATATTTTCGGACTTTTGCCTTTTTACCCAAATAAGTAAGGTAATAAAGACCCCAAACAATGTCGCGGTTAGGAGAAATAATGGGTCTACCTGAAGCGGGTTTGAGCAAATTAAAATCTGAAGACATTAAACCTTGGGCTTCAATTTGGGCCTCTTTACTCAAAGGCAAAAATACAGCCATTTGATCCCCATCAAAATCAGCATTATAAGCTTCACAAACTAAAGGATGGATGCGCACAGCTTTCCCCTCCACTAAAACTGGGTCAAAAGCTTGGATGCCTAGACGATGCAAAGTAGGGGCTCGATTTAATAACACTTTATAATTTTTGACAATGTCACCTAAAACTTCCCAGACTTCAGGAATTTCCTGCTCAATCAATTGATTAGCATGTTTGATGTTATTAGCTAATTCTTTTTCTAAAAGCTGAGCAGTAACAAATGGTCGAAAAATTTCTAAAGCCATAGTTTTAGGCACACCGCATTGATGAATTTTTAGTTCTGGACCAACAACAATTACACTCCTGCCAGAATAATCCACTCGTTTGCCTAATAAGTTTTGGCGAAATCTACCTTGCTTGCCACGCAACATATCAGAAAGAGAACGTAAAGCTCGGCGGCCAGATGTAGTCATCGCCGCTTTAGAACCTCTGGCTGAATTATCCAACAAAGCATCAACTGCTTCCTGCAACATTCTCTTTTCATTGCGTAAAATAACTTCTGGTGCGCCCTCTTTGATTAAACGTTTAAGACGATTATTACGGCTGATCACTCTTCGATATAAATCATTTAAATCTGAGGCAGCGAATCTACCTCCATCAAGCTGAACCATGGGCCGCAAATCAGGAGGAATAATTGGTAAAATAGTTTGGATCATCCATTCAGGACGGATATTAACCTTTTTCATCTGACGGAAAATACGCAAACGGTAAATCTGACGTTTGGGACGTTGACCTTCTGGATATTTAGATAATTTTTTTTCAAGAATCTCAATTTCTTGATCGAGATCAATTTGCTCCAATAAGTCTTTAATGGCTTCAGCTCCAATACCCACCTTGATGATTTGACCGTACTTGGCGGAAAAATCATGATATTCTTCTTCAGAAATTACTTTTTTAGATTTTAAAGAAGATAATTCTTCTTTTCCTCTTATATAGGCTTTTTCAATCTGAACCCATTTTTCTTCTAATTCTTTTTTCGCCATTTTATCTTTAGTGGTTTTCGATTTCTTTACCCATTCTTTCTGATAATTTTTGTATTCTTGATCAAATTGAGCCAAAGCTTCTTTTTTCAAGTCTTCATCAACTTCCTTAATAATAAAACCACCAAAATAAACCACCTTTTCTAGATCCACTGCACTAATATCTAAAACCAAAGCTAGCCTTGAGGGCACACCATAAACATACCAGATATGAGCGCAAGGAACAGCTAATTCAATATGACCCATTCTTCTGCGTCTGATCGAAGCATGAGTAACTTCTACTCCACAACGATCGCAAATTATACCTTTATAGCGAGCGGATTTATATTTGCCACAAGCACATTCATAATTTTTAACTGGTCCAAAAATTTTTTCACAAAAAAGCCCATCTCTTTCTGGACGCTGAGTTCGATAATTAATAGTCTCGGGTTTTACTACTTCGCCATTAGACCAAGAGACAATTTCTTGAGGAGAAGCGAGAATCAGTTGAACATGGTCAAAAGATTCAATGCTTTCTGGCAAAATTTCTTTTCCCTCAGGTTTATTTTGAGATATTTTTGGCATAATAAAGATAATTTAAAATTCAAAGTCCAAAATCCAAAGTTAAGGATCTTTTTATTTTTTTAATTAATTTTAGATTTTGAATTATCATTTTGGATTTTGCCTGCCTGACGGTAGGCAGGAGATTTGCATTTTGAATTATGTTATACCCTTATCTTTGGCTTCTCTTTTTCTAACAAAGTCTAATTTTAGACCTAAACCTTGCAATTCTTTGACCAAAACATTAAATGATTCTGGCACTGCTGGTTCAGCCACTTCCTCTCCTTTAATAATTGACTCAAATGCTTTTGATCTACCTGCTACATCGTCAGATTTTATAGTTAACATCTCCTGCAAAACATGGGCCGCACCATAAGCCTCTAGTGCCCAGACTTCCATTTCACCAAATCTTTGACCGCCGAATTGAGCTTTACCACCTAATGGTTGCTGAGTAATCATTGAATATGGCCCGATAGAACGAGCATGTATTTTATCTTCAACCATATGCACTAATTTCATAATATAAAGATAGCCTACGGTGGTTTTGGATTGAAAAGGTTCTCCGGTACGACCGTCAATCAATTGCACTTTACCATCTAAAGGCAAATTGGCTTTTTTTAATTCTTCTTGAATCATAGCAAATGTAGGGCCTTTAAAAACTGGGGAAGCGAAAAAATTTCCGAGAGTCTTAGCCACCCAACCCAAATGAGCTTCCATTAATTGCCCTAAATTCATACGGGAAACAACACCCAAAGGATTAAGAATAATATCAACTGGAGTCCCATCAGGAAGCATGGGCATATCAGAAATCGGTAAAACTTTAGCAATTACACCCTTATTACCATGACGACCAGCTAATTTATCACCTTCACCAATTTTACGTAGCTGTGCCACCAAAACATGTATTTTTTGCAAAACTCCCGGCAGTAGTTCATCTCCTTTTTCCCGAGAAAATATTTTTACGCCGATTACCTTCCCTCTAATACCGTGAGGCAAACGTAAAGAGCTATCTTTAACATCTTTAGCTTCTTCACCAAAAATAGCTCGTAAAAGTCTTTCTTCACCAGACAATTCAGTTTCACCTTTGGGTGTAATTTTACCCACTAAAATATCTCGGGGTGAAACTTCAGCACCAATACGAATAATGCCATTTTCATCTAAATTCCTTAAGGATTCTTCTGAAACATTAGGAATATCTCGAGTAATAATTTCAGGACCTAATTTGGTTTCACGCACCTCAATTTCATATTCATCAATATAAACTGAGGAAAATGTATCATCCGAAACCAAACGTTGAGAAATAATAATCGCGTCTTCATAATTAAAACCATACCAACTCATAAAGGCAACTAAAACATTTTGACCTAAAGCAATTTCACCATCATAAGACGACATACAATCAGCTAAAACATCACCTCGAGAAATTTTATCTCCCTCTAGGACCCTTGGTCTTTGGTGAAGACAAGTAGCTTGGTTAGAACGGACAAAATTAAACAAACGATATATTTTTTCTTTGCCAGAATTTGTTTTGATCACAATTCTTTGAGCATCAACTGTTTTAACTTTACCTGGTTCGTCCGCAATAATCACCATGCCAGAAGCTTTACCTACTGCTTCTTCCACACCAGTACCAATAATTGGTGCTTGCGGTTTAACTAAAGGTAAAGCCTGACGCTGCATAGTTGAACCCATTAAAGCCCGAGCTGCATCAGTATTCTCTAAAAAAGGAATTAAAGAGGTACTGATAGAAACAATTTGATTAGAGGAAACATCAACATAATCTAATTTCTTGGTTGAGTAAAAATCAGGATGGCCCCCGAATCGTGCCATCACTTTAGGTACTAAAATCTTCCCTTTTTCACTCATGGGAATATCAGCTGGAGCAATGATGTATTTTTCTTCTTCTGAAGCATTCAAAAACCCAATCTCAGTAGTTACATAAGCTCCATTTTTTGTTTGCTTAACTTTTCGGTAAGGAGTTTCTAAAAAACCATATTCATTAACCTGAGCATAAGAAGATAAATAAGTCACTAAACCAATATTTGGTCCTTCAGGAGTTTGGACAGGACAGATGCGACCATAATGAGATGTATGGACATCACGGACTTCAAAACCAGCTCTTTCTCGAGATAAACCTCCGGGACCAGTAGCAGCCACTGTGCGTTTATGCTCCAATTCTGACAGGGGATTAATCTGATTCATAAACTGCGAAAGTTGGGAAGAAGCAAAAAATTCCTGCAAAACTGCAGAAATCGGTCGAGCATTAACCAAGCTGGCTGGGGTAACCAAAACTGGATCAACCACACTCATTCTATCGCGGATAATTCTTTCAATACGCAGTAAGCCAATTCTCACTCGATCTTGAACTAGTTCTCCCACACTTCTAATTCTACGGCTAGATAAATGATCAATGTCGTCTGGCTCAGCTTGAGGATCAGCATTTAAACGAATAATTTCTCTGATTGTCTCTATCACATCTTCCTTTTGCAATAGACGATGATTGAGGTCGTTTTCAAAATTTAAACCCAATCTTTGGTTAACCTTGTATCTGCCAACTGAACCAAGGTCATATCTTCGCAAATTAAAAAAAGTTGTCTCTAAAAAAGTTCTGGCATTTTTCGCAGTCGTCAAATCTCCGGGTCGCATTTGACGATAAATATAAACACAAGCTTCATCAGAATTTTTGGTCGGATCTTTTTTCAATGTTTTTTCGATTTGATCAATTTGATCTCTACTTGTTTCTTTTTTAAACAAGGCTTGAATTTCCGCATCAGTCTCATATCCCAAAAATCTTAAAAAAGTAGTGATGGGGATTCGACGTCGGCGATCAATCTTAACGTAAATCTCATCTCTTGAAGAGGTTTCAAATTCAAGCCATGCCCCACGAGCAGGAATAATTTTGGCGCCAAATAATTTCTCGCCAGAAGACATCTCAGCTATGAAAATCACGCCAAATGAACGCAAAACCTGATTGACGATCACCCTTTCTACTCCATTAATAATAAAAGTACCACGTTCAGTCATCATGGGAAAATCGCCCAAATAGATTTCTTGTTCTTTAATTTCCTTAGTTTTTTTATTCTCTAAAGAAATTTTACAGCGCAAAGATGCCTTATAGGTCAAATTATTCTCTCGGCATTCATAAGGTTCTATTTTAGGCTCTTCAAAAAAATATTCTCCGAATCTTAAGGAGAATAAATTACCAGTATAATCTTCAATAGGAGAAATTTCTGCAAAAAGTTCAGAGAGACCCTTTTCTAAAAATCTATGATAAGAATCAACTTGAATCTGAATTAGGTTAGGATAAGGAAATGGGGAAAGTTGATAAAAGGATTTTCTTTTAATAGCAACCATTAGAGAAAATTAGTTAAGACAAAAAGTATGATTTAGACAAAAAAATACTCATCCCTAACTTTTAGGAATTCCAAAAAATAATACTCCCTCCTAAAACAAACCCGAATTATCCACAAATAAAATTAAGACCTTCTTATATTAAAGAATAATTTTAGGATTGTCAAGCGATTTTTGGTTTCTTTAAATTTAAAAGTATAACTTTCAACAATTGAGTGACATTTTGATGGGTTTGACTAGATATGGGAATGACGATTTTTTTCGTTTTTCGTTCTAAATCTCTCTGTTTTTTTAAAAAATCCTGAGCGCTATCAATTTTAGTTAGAACTATTATTTGGTTACTGCCAGAAAGTCCTTTTTTATAAGATTCCAATTCTTTCTCTAAAATTAAATAATTTTTAAATGGATTCTCACTAGTTGCAT
>Ga0172364_10004213_pt1 | contig 11428 bp, 8 predicted proteins | sample LakKivSesite10cm_FD_114545 | JGI IMG/M metagenome (GOLD analysis project Ga0172364, IMG submission 114545) | Sediment microbial communities from Lake Kivu, Rwanda - Sediment site 10cm | ecosystem: Environmental > Aquatic > Freshwater > Lake > Sediment | place: Rwanda: Western Province, Lake Kivu... | reverse complement strand
GCTCGTTTAATAGTTTTTACACTCTGTTCTTTTTTTAATTTTTGAGAGATAGCTTTGGCTACCTTCTCATCTTTTGACACCCTTATTATAGACCCTACTTTTGGCGGTTTTTTAAAACCGGCAATCAAAACCGGATCGGCTGGCCTTGCCTCCTTGATTCTTTTTCCAGTCCAATCTTCCATAAATCTTATTTTAGAATAATCATCGTCGTAAATAATGATATCTGAAGTACTAAGGACACCCGCTTGAACAATAGCAGTTCCGACGGGGCCTTTCCCGGGCAAAATTTTAGATTCAATGATCATGGCTTCAGCCGGTTTGTCAAGCGGTGTTTTAAGTTCTTCAAGATCGGTTGTTAGAAGGATAAGCTCCAGAAGGTCATCAATGTGTTCGCCGGTTTTAGCAGAAACCGGAATCATCGGTGTTTTTCCGCCCCATTCTTCAGAAACAAGGTTGTATTCGGATAACTCCCTTTTAACTCTATCGACGTCGGCTTCCGGTTTATCAATCTTGTTAATAGCAACGATGATTGGTACTCTGGCTGATTTTGCATGGGAAATTGCTTCTATTGTTTGCGGTTTCACTCCTTCATCGGCCGCTACTACCAAAACTACCAGATCGGTAATATTTGCACCGTGGGCTCTCATTTTTGAGAATGCTTCGTGTCCCGGAGTATCAAGAAAAGTAATAAATTTTTTAATTTTCTTGTTTTTTTCCTTAACTTCTGCCTCAACTTGATACGCGCCAATATGTTGAGTGATTCCGCCCGACTCTGTCTCAATAATATTTGTATTTCGGATAGCATCCAAAAGCTTGGTCTTTCCGTGATCAATATGACCCATAACGGTTACAACTGGCGGCCTACTAACCATCTTGAATTTTTCATTTATGTTTTTTAAATCCCGCCCTTCTTCTTGCTGTTCGTGAGCTTCAAAGCCAAACTCATCAGCAATTATAGCGGCCGTATCAAAATCAACACTTTCGTTAATGGTTGCCATCACGCCATTTGAGATCAATTTTTTAATAATTTCAACCGGTGGAAGAGAAAGTTCCTCAGCTAAAAGTTTTACCGGCACTACTGATGGTAACAATATTTTTTCTTTATTTTCGGTTATCATAATAATTTATTTCAATTTCAGGTTTTTCTATTTTTTTAATATCGTTATTTTTCCCTGAAATATTTTTTTGTAAACTTTGCGTGTCATCTTCTGTTTTTGAAAAGACCTCTCCAACCGAAGCAACTTTATCATTTTCGCCCAGCTTCATCAATCTGACACCCTGCGTATCCCTCCCTAATGATTTAGCTGATTTTATTGGAATCCTTATTATTTGACCGTTTTTGGAGGCAATGACCAGGTCCTTATTGATATCATTTGTAATAATCGCGCTTACTACCTTGCCGGTCTTTTGCGTGCTCTTTGAGGCGATAACACCATAGCCGCTTCTTCGTTGTATTGGAAACTTCTTGATAATTTCAGTCCTTTTGCCATAACCGTTTTCCAGAATTGTAATTAGCTCGTATTTTGATTTTTTTTCTGATTCTTGGCTGAAAACACTCATCGATATAACATTATCGCCTTCTTTTAACTTCATTCCGACAACACCCGATGCACTCCTACCCATTGGTCTGATATCTGTTTCACAATAGAGAATACCTTTGCCATTTTTTGTAACCATAATAATATAGTCGTCTCCAGATGAAGTTTGGATAAACTCCAATTTGTCTTTATCTCTTAATTTGATCGCAATCAAACCACTTTTTCTAATATTTTTATAAGCGCCAACCGCAGTTCTTTTAACTATCCCGTTTTTCGTAGACATTAGAAAATATCTGCCAGTGATGTCTTCTTCTTTGGGAATAACAAGCATCGCTGTAACTTTTTCTTCCGGGCTGATTTGAATTTGATTTACAATAGCATGCCCTCTCGATTGTCTTGAGGAAGGGGGAATTTCAAAGACTTTGGATGAAAATACTTTTCCTTGATCCGTAAAAAAGAAAACCGTGTCATGAGTGTTGGCAATTTCCATCTGTATAACCTGATCTTTTTCTTTCGGGGTGATGCCGATTATTCCCTTGCCACCACGCCCTTGTTTGTGGTATGCATCTATTCCTACTCGTTTAATATAATTGCCTTGGGTTAAGGTAACAACAACGGTTTCATTTGGGATTAGATCTTCTACTTGAAACGAATCAATCTCCTGTTTTAAGATTTTGGTTTTTCGAGATCTGCCATATTTTTGTTTAATTCTATTGAGTTCATCCTTGATAATTCCGGCGAGCTTTATTTCATCACTTAAAATCGATTTAAGTTCTTTGATAAGTTCTAACTTTTCTTTTAGCTCGTCCTCGATCCTTTGTCTTTCAAGAGCGGCTAAAGCCGCTAAACGCGTATCAAGAATTGCATTTGCCTGCGCCTTAGAAAACAAATACTTACTCCTTAATTTTTGCTGTGCATCTTCACGGCTCTGTGATTTTTTAATAAGAGTTATGATTTCGTCGATATGATCTAGGGCTTTTTTGAGACCCTCTAAAATATGCGTTCTTTCTTTGGTCTTTATAAGATCAAACTTAGTCCTTCTTTTTACAACTTCTTTGCGATGCTTAATAAATTCATTTAGACAAGCCCGTAAATTTAAAACTCGCGGTTGGATTCTGTCAACCAGAGCTAAGATATTGATATGGAAGGCGCTCTGAAGGGGCGTAATATCATAAAGACGATTTAATACCTTTTTGGGGTAGGCAGACGCTTTAAGTTCAATTACGATACGAATACTTTTTGTTCTGTCCGATTCATCTCTAATGTCAGTAATTCCCTCTAATTTTTTTTCTTTCACAAGGTTAGCAATCTTAGAAATCAAATCAGCTTTATTTACCTGAAAGGGGACCGAAGAGATGATAATGCTAACCTTCTTTTTTTCCTCAATAACTTCGGCTTCACCCCGAACTATAATTTTTCCTCTTCCGGTGGCAAAGGCGTTCTTTATACCTTCAATCCCATGAATTGTTCCTCCGGTAGGGAAGTCGGGGCCCTGAATATACTCCATAAGCTCTTCAATGGGCATTTCCGGATTATCGATTAATTTGATGATTGCATCACATAGTTCCGAAAGGTTGTGCGGAGGGATATTGGTAGCCATTCCAACAGCAATCCCAACCGTTCCATTTAAGAGAAGATTTGGAATCTTAGCGGGTAGGACCGTTGGTTCGGTTAAAGTATTGTCATAGTTTGCTGTAAAATCAACCGTTTCTTTTTCAATATCAGCTAGCATTTCCTCGGAGATCCTAGTTAATCTGGCTTCGGTATAGCGTTGGGCGGCAGGCGGGTCTCCGTCCATCGAGCCGAAATTTCCCTGACCGTCAATGAGAGTGTGATTCATTTTAAACCATTGCGCCATACCAACCATGGTATCATATACAGCCATATCGCCGTGGGGATGATAACTCTTTAAAACTTCTCCGACAACTGCGGCTGATTTGCGATATTTTGTGTTACTTTTTAATCCGGTCTCCCACATTGCATATAAAACTCTCCTATGAACGGGCTTTAGGCCGTCTCGGGCATCGGGAAGGGCACGAGCAATAATGACGCTCATTGCATAATCAAGATAAGATTGTTCGATCTCGTGAATAATCGATTTGTTGAGTAAGCCCTTGTCTTTTTCTGGTTGTTTGTTTTCTTGTTTATCCATTAAATATCAAGATTAACTACTTGTTTAGCTCTACTTTGAATAAAACGTTTTCGGGGCGGCACCTCATCTCCCATTAGGATCGAAAATGTTTCGTCTGCTTTTTCGGTATCTTCTACTGTAACCTTAAGCATTTTGCGGTTTTCCGGGCCCATTGTTGTTTCCCATAGCTGGGCCGGGTTCATTTCCCCCAAACCCTTATATCGCTGGATATTTATATTTGATAAACTCCCGCTTGATTTTTTTACAATCTGATCCCTTTGTTCTTCGGTATATGCGTATTGCTTATTTTTTCCGGATTGGATCATAAAGAGTGGCGGTTGTGCGATATAAATATATCCTTGGTCGATAAGTGGTTTATAATGGCGGAATAAAAACGTTAGAAGCAGGGTCCTGATATGCGATCCGTCCACATCCGCGTCTGTCATTATGATAATTTTATGATATCGGGCTTTTTCAATATTAAATTCTTCTCCGATTCCGGCACCGATAGCAATAATTAATGCTTTTATCTCCTCCGATGTTAAAATTTTATCGAGGCGAGCCCGCTCAACATTCAAGATTTTACCTTTGAGTGGAAGTACTGCCTGAAATTTTCTGTCTCGTCCTTGTTTAGCCGAACCACCGGCCGAATCTCCCTCGACGATATATAATTCGCTTTTGGCCGGGTCCTTTTCGGTGCAATCAGCAAGTTTGCCGGGGAGTGTCATTCCCTCTAGTGCGCCCTTGCGGATAACGGTATCGCGAGCGGCTCTGGCCGCCATTCTGGCGCGTGCGGATAAAGCAACCTTTTCAATAATTCTCCTTGCCTCGTTGGGATGCTCCTCAAGATATTGCGAAAGGCCGGAATTAACAACCGATTCAACCACGCCCTTCATCTCGGGATTGCCAAGCTTTGCTTTTGTTTGGCCCTCAAATTGAGGATTTGACAACTTTACAGAGATAATTGCGGTTAAACCTTCGCGAACATCATCACCCGTTAACCCCCCATCCATTCCCTTGAGAAATTCATTCTTCTTAGCGTAATCGTTGATTGATTTGGTTAGGGCTGTTTTAAAACCGGTTAGATGGGTACCGCCCTCAATTGTAGCGATATTGTTAGCAAAGCTGTAAACATGTTCGTTAAAATCATTCGTATAAGAAATAGAAACCTCAACCGTGCAATTGTTTTCCTGCTTTTCGATAAAAATCGGAGAGTCAACAAGCGAGTTTTTATTTTTATTTAAATATCTGACAAAAGCATTGATTCCACCCTCAAAATAAAATGTCTGTTTTGCCTTTTCCTCCCTGCTATCAATAACTGAAATTTTAATTCCGCGTGTTAAATAAGCCTGTTGCCTAGCCCTTTCACAAATTCTCTTGAATGAAAAATTAATTTCATCAAAAATTTCATTGTCTGGTTCAAACGTGATAACCGTACCGGTTTTATCGGTATGTCCATGCTTTTCAAGTTTGCTTGTGGCTTTTCCTTTGGAATAGGTCTGGGAATATTCTTCACCGTCACGGTAAACCCTAGCTTCAAGAAATTTCGACAAAGCATTAACCGCAGAAACGCCGATTCCATGAAGCCCCCCCGAGACCTTATAAGATTTTTGATCAAATTTTCCCCCCGCGTGAAGTGTGGTTAGAACTGTCTCGAGAGCAGTTTTTTTGGTTTGAGCGTGAAGATCAACCGGAATTCCGCGACCATTATCCATAACCGACACTCTAGAATCTGATTCGATCCTAATTGTAATTTTATTGGCGTAACCGGTCAGAGCCTCATCAATTGAGTTATCAAGAACTTCCCAGACGAGATGATGCAGACCATCTAAACCGGTACCGCCGATATACATTCCCGGTCTTTTTCGGACAGGATCCAAACCCTCAAGAACTGAAATGTCCTTGGCAGTATAAGATATTTTTGGCTGTTCTTTTTTATTCATATTTTTTGCAAATTAAAACCATTCCCGAAAGGATATTATGCCTTTATTCTACCAGATTTTAAGGATAAGTTCCAGTTTTATCGATTTAAAAAAATATTTGATGCCCTATCGAATTTCCCAGCGAATAAAATCTTATCAGAAACTTTAATATTTAACCAATCGGCCAATGTTCCATTTTGTTTTTGATATGTCAAGGAATATTTATTGTTTAAAATTTCTTGGGGGAGATAGTATTTGATAAAAGCTGTTTTTTGCTGTCCGCAATCGGTATTAAACCAAAATCCAAATACCGTCCTGCCCGATTCCTGCTGAATTGACACGCTTTTGGTTATATCATCGGCCCCCAATTTGATAATTTTAAGCTGTGAACCGAGGGGGGTGAAAATCCTGGTGTAATTAGTATTTTGGTGATAAGGCCAGCGATCTTCATGGCTTCTTGTTAGGGATAGCGTAGAAAAAAGTTTGCCGTCTTGATTTTCGACTTGATAATTTATATGTTGGGTTATATTTAGGCTCGATTTATTTCCGTTGATATTTGCATTATTTATTGAAAGATAGTCAACTTTATACGGAAGTAATTCACCCGATATATTAAGCTTTTCCACAATCAGGTTTAGTTCTTGATTGTTAAAATAAGCCAGAATTCGTCCCCTATTCATTTGATCACTAAGATACTGGTATATTGTTATTCTTGGCAAATTTTTAGTTTTGTCTATTATTTTTGGAAATAATTCCTTGATAATTGTCTTTGGCTCGTTGATAGATTTATTTTTTTCGTCAAGCCAATATTCGCTATCGATTTTTTCAGACATTATTTGGGTGAAATTAGTGCTGTTTACTTCTGTCCCATCAGTTAAATTAACAGGCCCAATTATTTTTAATAGATCAATTAGGGACAGCGAAGATAGCGCCACTACGGCTGAAACGCTTTTATCGCCCCATCCCTGACCGAAATACCACTGAAGAGTTTTAGCAGATTCGGGAAAGCTTGCCGGCCAGTTAGCGTTGACAAAACTTTGCGGACGGTCTTTCCAGTACTGTTTCATTGGGCCGGGAAGTTTGACAGCAGATTCTTTTAATAGTTTATTGTCTTGCTTGTATGGATTAGTATCAAAATAAATTGTGGAATCAAAGATATTTGATCTGGCATCTAGTACGGCAAATGATCCCCAAAAACCTCCCGTCGGTCTTAACTCGGCGGAATTTTGAAAACCGATTAGAATAGATTGATTTTTGGTTTTTTCTGCTAGAAGGGCTATTTGATATATCTTGCTTTGAGAAACAGAAAGGTATGTTAGGAAAATTGCGATAATAATAAAAATCAAGGGAATCAGCAACCCTCCTTTTCTCCCGGGCCGAATTTTTTTTATCCCTATGCGCCCATACGATCTTTTATAAGAGGTCGTTATTTTGTTTGGTTTGAAGTGTCTTAGCGAATCAATATTTTTATTTTCATTCATTAATGTCGAATAGCTTCACGGATAGATGCAGTTCCGATGGCAAGCAGGAACCCTATAAATGCAGCAATTATTGTATTTAGGACTTCCATTTTGGGAGCAATAACTGTAAAAGGACTGCTTGATTGGACCGAAAACACATTTTGGTCTGATACGCTATTATAATTTTCGACTTTATCCTTTAATACCTCGGTTGCAGTTGAAACCATTTTAACCGACTTGTCCTTGTCATGGGCAGAATAAGAAATTGAAATAACGGCGGAGGTTTCGACCGCTTTTACTGCTGTAAATGTTTTTGCCAAATCTTTAAGAGATATGTTGGGAACGCTATAGCCCGCTCTCTCGTGAACTTCAGCTACTGTTGCGGCTGACATAATCCAGCCGATAAGGTTATCGGAAATAGCTGAGGCGGTTTGGTAAGAATAATAGTTGTCGTATTGGAAGTAAGGAACTTCACTTTGGGATTTTTTTTCAAATCTGCTCACTTCGAGAGACGCTGATGATTGATAGATTGGGGGTTTGGTAATACTGACAATATAAGTAACACCCGCAAAGATGAAGGTGATCAAAACAATTATTAAATAGTTCTTAGATAAAAACTTAACATAATCTTGAATATCCATTTTAGCTCCCTATATTTTCAATTATTTTTAATATGCTCCTCTTAAAGTTTATTTTATCAAATTTTTTAACCGATTGCTGAAGGTACTGCTTATCAAAAGTTTTTTTCTCAAAATCCCGAATGCTTTTGATTAAAGATTCGGGAGATTGTTTATCAAAAAACACGCCGGTTTTATTATTTATTATCTCAAGCGCTCCGCCCTTTTTATAGGCGATAACCGGTGTTCCGCAAGCGAGTGATTCAACCGGTACGATTCCAAAATCTTCATCAGCACAAAAAATTGTGGCTTTAGCATTATGATATAGTTTAATTTTTTTGTCGGTGTCAATCCTGCCTAAAAAAACTGTATTTTTTCCTGCAATCGAGCGAAGATATTTATCTTGCGGCCCCGATCCTGCAATATATAATTTTTTATTTAATTTCTCACAGGCATTAATTGCGATATCCATTCTTTTATATGGAACAAAGCGGCTGATAGAAAAATAATAATTTTTATTTTTATCATTATTAAATATAGAATTTGCAAAGTCTTCGATCTCAACTGGCGGATATATGACTTGCGCCTCGATATCATAATATTTTTTGATTTTTCTGGCGGTATTTTGGGAATTTGCTAAAAACTTGTCAATTCCTTTATTTGTTTTAAGGTCCCATAATTTAAAATAACTTTTGATAATTGAACCAAACGGGAGGCGCGCTAATCGATTATCGCGTTCGCTCTCCCAAACATAACGCATTGGAGTGTGACAATAGCAGATATGAAAAGCGTTTTTGCCTTTCTTAATACCTTTTCCGAAGGCGGAAGAGCTGGAGATAATGATGTCATAGTTCTTAAAATTAAAAGATTCGATAGCTTTGGGTAAAAATAAAAGGGCAAGTTGGTGCTTTTTGTTTAATATGGGAATTTTTTGCAGAAAGCTGGTTATCACATTTCTGCCTTTGAGTTCCGGAAAAAGGTCTTTATTGAAAACGGTTGAAAAAATGTCGGCATCAGGAAAAATTCTAGCAAGTTCAAAAACCACATTCTCCGCTCCACCCCTAGAGGTCAGCCATTCGGCTACAATTGCTATCCTTTTTTTATTCATTAATAACTACCTTTGCTCTTAAAAATGACACCGAGGGTTCTAAGAATAATATAAATATCAAGCCAAAGCGACCAATTTTCAATGTAATAAATATCTAGCCGGGCCTCTTCGTCAAAGGTTAAATCGCTTCTTCCCGAAATCTGGGCTAAACCAGTAATACCAGGTTTTAACAAAAGTGTTTTTCGTTGTTCCCTAGTATAGTTGGCAACTTCGCGAGGTTGGTGCGGTCGAGGACCTACTAGGCTCATATTGCCAAGCAGAACATTATAAAATTGTGGAAGTTCATCCAAACTTGTTCGGCGAAGAAAATGTCCGACAGGTGTAATTCGGGGATCATTTGCAATTTTATATACAGCACTTCCTTTTTTAATGTTTTGCTTTTCGATCAATTTCTTTTCAAATTCTTCGGCTCGATGGCCGCCATATTCGTTGCCCGTGCAGTACTCGATTCGCATTGACCGAAATTTGTAGGTTATGAATTTTATTAATCTCCCCACCCTGATATTTTTATAAATCACAGGACCTTGGGAAGTACATTTGATAATGACTGAAATAAGCAAAATAAGCGGCGATAAGGCAATCAGTGCTATTAATGCTGTGATAAAATCTATTACCCTCTTTAAAACCAGAGCCCATCCGCCAAGAGGCGTTCCCTTAAATTCAATGATCGGGATTCCAGCAAAGGCGTCAAACTCTAAAGTTCTGGCGCCGACTTGGGCATGTGCCGGAACTGCCCTAAATGTTACATTATTTTCCTGACAAATAAGAAGAAACTCATAGACCCTTTCATTAGAACAAGAAGTGTCGGATAGAATAACCTCGTCAATCAAATTTTCTTTTAGTAATTTGTCGAGGATTTTAGGAGAACCAAGATATTTAACATTTTCTCTCTTGGGATTGTGATCAGCCATTACGCCCTTTAGCTGGTATTCATTCTTTCTTCTGTTTGTTATTTCATCCATAATGTGCTTTGTAGTTGAGTCGCTATTTCCGATAAGTAATATTTTTTTCTTATATGAATCAATTGTGTAGATACTGGAATGAATGCCGGAAAGAATCGCTCTTCCAATTAAAATTAGAATAATTGTCAATATCCAAATATAAAATACGATTAATCTTGAGAAAAAATCGCTTCTGAAAATAAATACCCATAGAACAACGGCCATTGAACCTAGGGAAGATGCGGCGATAATTTTAGGAAATTCTAGAAATCCCGGTTTTCGTTTTGAGTATGTGCCCGAGATCGTAAATGCAACTAGCCATATAGGCAACATCTCCAGAGCAAACAAAATGTATTGATCAAACGGCCAGATATAAACTACGGAAAAGGGGATGGCGTTGGCTCTCACCCAATAGGCAATTATAAAAGCAGTGAATACCATCAAAATATCCACCGGTAAAACTAAATAACTAAATATTTGATCAATTTTCTTCATAATAAAAAAAGAAAGAAACCAGAAAAAATGATATCAGATAAATGAAATTTATTCAATGCTGATCTAACAAAAAATGAAAAGTCCTCGCTTTGCAGTGGGGGGACTTTTCATTTAGATGATTTTATATTGTTATGCCTTTTTAAGCATTGGAAGACCGGTTTTGGGGTTTTCCATCACCGCATAACCACTGGGCATATCACAGGCATTGTCTTTTGCTTCTCTTGCAAAATAATAAATTGTTTGTTTTCTCCCGCCCCTCAGGGTTACATCTTTGCAGTGCAGGTAATAGGTCTCACCGGTTTTTTTTGATTTTACGCTATGTGCCATTTACTCCACCTCCCTCCCAAACAGGTTTAAATTTTTAGGTTCTTACCTGATTATATGGTTAGTTTTTGGTTTGTCAAGAGGGAACCAATTTGAAAATTTATTTTTGATTGGGTTAATAAAAGAGGGGATATAAACACTTATAATTGGGATTATAAGGAGCAAACCATAATAAACATAGGTAGAATACGAACGATAAATCGACAGGTTTGACCTATAGAGTAGTAAATAAACAAGAAGAAAATCAAGTAGAGCAAATGTGACCGAATAGATTAGACCTTCTTTGATTCTGGTAGTAATATTGATTTTATAATATTTATTTCTAAACAACCAGAGAATAACCAGTATAACAATTACATTAAAAACCACTACGTAAATATTATATGAATATTTACCGCCAGAGATCATAATTTCATTTAAGATAAAAAAAACCAAATATGCTAGTACTACCTTAAGCTCGATAGCGATTATATTGAATATTTTTTTCATTAATCTCCTTTTTTAGGGTCCTTATAAAGATTTAAAACTGTTTGAAGCTTCTTGTCAATTCCTATAAATTTTCGCCGATGCATTGCCGATAGTCCGGATAACCTAATTGCTTGAAGGTGATCCTTTGTTCCGTAACCCTTGTTATGCCCAAAATTATAGCTTAAAAATTCTTTTTTTGCTGAAAGTTTTATCATTAGGTTGTCTCGGTGTACTTTAGCGATAATGGAAGCAGCAGAAATTGAGGCGGAGATTCGATCACCTTTTGTGATCGATGTTTGAGGAATTTTACAGCCGGGAAGCCGATAGTGATCTATCAATAAATAATCAGGTTTTTCAGAAAGCCCCGCAATTGCTCTTTCAAATGCGATATATGTACACGATTGAATGCCGTATTTATTAATTT
>Ga0172364_10004211_pt1 | contig 11430 bp, 9 predicted proteins | sample LakKivSesite10cm_FD_114545 | JGI IMG/M metagenome (GOLD analysis project Ga0172364, IMG submission 114545) | Sediment microbial communities from Lake Kivu, Rwanda - Sediment site 10cm | ecosystem: Environmental > Aquatic > Freshwater > Lake > Sediment | place: Rwanda: Western Province, Lake Kivu... | reverse complement strand
CCGGGTGCGATTGCCATTTGAATCGTAAGTGTATGAGATAGAGTAATAAGTCTTCTCCGGCTATTCATACATCCCCACGAATTGATGAAAATTATTGTTCTTGAGGATTCGTGCAAATTCGTGGATTTAATCTTCTTCATCTTTGTTTAAATTCTTTTTATTGTTATTCTTCGGAATTCTTGGTGGTGCACCCGAAAGAACCGAAAAGGAGGGTTTTGTCGGGGACGAGTGGGATGCATGACCGCTTTTGCCGAAGATTTAGCACCTGCAGGAGTTTTGGTGCGGCTTTGAGGAAGCCCTTCGTCAGGCGCAGCTCGTTACCGGAGATTATCTCGTGGAAGAGGTGAAGTGGCAGGTATAAAAAGTGCCGCAGAAGAAGTGAGCGGTCTGTCAGGTTCAGCCATGTGAAAAGAAAATAATTTCGTGCGGTCAGACTCGTGACGCCCTCTTTGCCATAAACCTTCATCAGCGAGCCTTTGCCGAGATGATATGCGAGCGCTCGCGGCTCGTAAATCAGTTTATAACCCATCTTTGCGGCGCGGTAGGAGACATCATAGTCCTCCCAGTATGCGGGCTTGTAAATCGCCGAGAACCCGCCGAGCGCGAGGAAGACATCCCTGCGCATTGCGCAGGCGCCCCCCTGTAAAAAGAGCGTGGGCGAGGCATCCGGCGAATCCTCATAGTCAAGCTCGATGAGACCTCGTGAAAAATGTGCGGTCATATTCAGGTGATTCGGCGCACCATCCGTCCAGTTCACCGTGCGTGCGCTGACGCCGAAAATTCGCCTATCTGCGTCATTTTCAAAATGCTCCAGCAGGCGAGGGACGAAATCCTCGCGCACCACAAGGTCGTTGTTCGCAAGGATTATGATGGACGCTTTTGCCTCATTCACCCCGCGGTTCACACTGGCGCCAAAGCCGCAGTTTTGCTCGTTTATCAGGAGCCGGACGTCCGGAAAAGTGCTGGCGATGATGCGTGGTGCGGCGTCAGTGCTTGCGTCATCCACGACAATCATCTCAAACGGTTTGCCTGTGGAGCGCGCAGAGAGGAGCAGTGACGAAATTCCGCGCGCAACAAACTCCGCGCCATTCCAGTTCGGCATCACTATGCTGAAAAAGAGATTTGAAAAGTTTTCTTTACTCATAGGCAGTTAATATGTAAGTCCATTGGTCGTGCTCGTGTCAATAACGGTGTGGTAAAAGATGTCGGATTTTGAGCTGGTAACAGAGTTCACTCCGCAGGGCGACCAGCCGCGTGCAATTGAGAAACTCGTGGCGGGAGTTGAGCGCGGCGACAGGTGGCAGGTGCTCCTCGGCGTTACGGGGAGCGGCAAGACCTTCACCATGGCGAACGTGATTGCGCAATGCGAACGTCCGGCGCTCGTGCTTGCGCCCAATAAAATCCTCGCCGCCCAGCTTTATCGCGAATTCAAGACGCTTTTTCCGCACAACGCCGTTGAATATTTCGTCAGCTATTATGATTATTATCAACCGGAGGCATATCTACCCGTCACGGACACATACATTGAGAAGGATTCCTCCATCAATGACGAGCTTGACAAGCTCCGCCTCGCCGCTACCAAGTCGCTCCTTGAGCGGCGCGACGTCATAATAGTGGCAAGCATCTCCTGCATTTACGGCATCGGCTCGCCGGAAGACTTCCGCCAGATGGTGCTCTTCATTGAAAAGGGCGAAAGGGCGGAGCGCAATGCCCTTCTGCGCCGCTTTATTGAACTCCAGTATCAGCGCAATGACATTGACTTTTTCCGCGGGACATTCCGCGTTCGTGGAGATGTGGTGGACGTTTTTCCCGCTTATGAGACCCGCTCTGCCGTCCGCATCGAATTTTCCGGTGACCGCATAGACGCCATCTGGGAGATTGACCCCCTGCTTGGCAAAAAAGGGCGCGGGTTGAACCGGGTCGCACTTTTCCCCACGTCGCATTATGTAATCGAGCGACCAAAACTTGAGCGCGCCATTGAATCAATCCGCGAGGAGCTTCGTGAGTGTCTGCAGGAACTCCGCTCCGCAAACAAACTGCTTGAGGCACAGCGCCTTGAACAGCGCACCATGTTCGACCTTGAGATGATTGAGGAGATGGGATACTGCTCCGGCATTGAAAATTATTCCCGCCATCTCACGGGGCGCAAACCGGGAGAGCCGCCATTCACGCTTCTTGATTTTTTCCCGCAGGATTATCTTCTCTTCATTGACGAGAGCCACATCTCCGTTCCGCAGGCGCACGGGATGTTCAATGGCGACCGCAACCGCAAGTTGACCCTTGTGGAATATGGCTTCCGTCTCCCATCCGCCCTCGATAACCGCCCGCTGAAATATGAGGAGTTCGAGAAGCGCATGAACCAGACCATATTCGTTTCCGCCACGCCTGCTGAGTATGAGATTAAAAAAGCGAAAGGCGTTGTCGTTGAGCAGGTGATTCGTCCAACCGGACTCATTGACCCGGAAATCTCTGTCCATCCTGCGTCAAATCAGGTGGATGACCTCCTCATTGAAATCAGGAGGCGCGTTGCGGAAAAGCAAAGGGTACTCGTCACAACACTCACCAAGCGCATGGCGGAGGAGCTCACGGATTATTACAGTGAATTGGGCGTGCGGGCAAAATACATGCACTCGGAGATTGATACCATAGAGCGCACAAAACTCCTGCGCGACCTGCGCCGCGGGGATTATGACGTCTTAATCGGCATCAATCTTTTGCGCGAGGGGCTCGATTTGCCGGAGGTCTCGCTCGTTGCGGTGCTTGACGCCGATAAGGAGGGATTTTTACGCTCCACGCGCTCACTCATTCAGGTCTGCGGGCGCGCCGCACGCAATGTGGAAGGCACTGTGATTTTATACGGCGATGCCGTGACGCAATCCATGCACGAGACCATTGAGGAAACAAGACGCCGCCGCGCACTTCAAAAGGAATTCAATAAAAAGCATGGTCTCACGCCCACAACCATCAAAAAGGCGATAACCGATATTCTCGATAGCATTTATGAAAAAGATTACGTCACTGTCCCGCTTGAGGAGGGGAAGGTTTTAGAAAAAGTTGAGTTCAAAGACCCGGTGAGACTTGCGAAGCGTATCGAGGCGCTCAAGAAAAAGATGCTTGAAGCCGCCCGCGACCTTGAATTCGAAAAAGCCGCGCGATTTCGCGATGAACTCTTTGACTTGGAAGAAAAGATGAAAAACCTTCAGTGACATTGCAACAGACGTAAGCTGGTTGTATGATAATAAAACAATGTGACTGAAAAAAATACAGGCGAAATGCCGGACATTTTTTGCGGGTTTATGAAAATGGACGACTTATATCTGGCATGAGTCTGGCATTAAAAGAAGTCATTCACCACAGAGACACAGAGTTCACAGAGACTTTTTAATATGTTCTTGTTTCATTGAACTCTGTGCGCTCTGTGACTCTGTGGTGAATCTCATATATTCTTAGAGAAAGGAGGTGCGCCACGATGAAGATGAATAAAATCCATTGGGTGACCCTTTCGTTCCTCGCTGTCGCCTGTTTGCTGAGTATCTCCGCATCTGCAAGGGAGACGATATCACTCGAAGCCCGGAAGTTCACGGAGGGTCGTGGACGCTCCATCATCGTCACGCCCAATTATGACTTGCAGGTCGGCATCTGGACGGAAAACCCCTCCTATTTCATCGGTGATAACATCAACATATTTTTCAATGTCAACAAGGATTGCTTTATTTATGTCTTCAATATCGACACCGATGGCGTCACTCGCATGATATTCCCGAATTATTACGACAATGACAATTTTGTTCGCGCCGGCACGTATTCCATCCCTGGCGGGAATTACAACTTTGAGGTGACCGGACCGGCGGGACGCGAGTATCTGCGGGCAATTGCCGTGAGAGAGCGATTTGGCTTTATGAAGGACTTTGAGAGATTTGCCCCCCATGAACCCTTTCCGCTCATTCCAGGCGGTGTGGATGGTTTTCGCCTGAGGATTCAGAGTCAGGAGGAACAACCACAGCCCGTTCAGCCAAAAGAGGAACGCACCCCTTCGAAAACGGGCAAACTCGGTATTGTCCCTGCTCCCGTCATCCCGCGCCCCCGGTTTCGTGAATATGCCGAGAGCTACACCTCCTTTTACGTCCGTCCACGCTGGCTGGGCGATGATGAACATTATTACATTAGCCCCGAGCACACCCATAAAATCAAGTTCCGCTCAGTGCCCGATGACGCTGATGTTTACATCGATGGACAGTATTATGGGAAGTCCTCAAAGAAGGTCAGGCTTTCCTATGGTCCGCATAAGGTCAGAATGCGGAAGAGGGGATACTATGATTGGGTGCGCTCCGTCTATGTTGATGAAAAATCTCCGGATACCATAACCGCATATCTCCAGAATTCTCACTCTGATTTGTGGCTTGACTATCATAAGGAATGGGACCTGGAGTTCAGGGACTGGCGGTATAAAGAGAGGGAGCGGGAGGGAGAGCGAGCCTTGCCCGGCGCGCCTAAAAAGCAACTGGAGCTGAAAATACAGGTGCCGTTGAAGGGTCAAAAAGCACCCACACTTACTCCAAGTCCCTCCTCAAAACAGGCGGAGGAAAATGATGAGGAAGTCATTGAGGAAAAGAGGTAGGATTTCCTTTTCTCAAAAAACAGTAACCGCCGATGCATCCGCCTCAGGCGAATTTATCGGCGATTTTATATTCTTAATGGTAGCGGTGGGGGGACTCGAACCCTCGACTCTGCGGATATGAGCCGCATGCTCTAACCATCTGAGCTACACCGCCACGAACCGGGCATATGTGAGATGAGAAAAGGAGGCGATTGGACTCATTAATTGTCCAACCGCCTCTCATTTTTTAATCTGGTAGCGGGGGACGGATTCGAACCGCCGGCCTTTGGGTTATGAGCCCAACGAGCTACCAACTGCTCCACCCCGCGGCAAAATCTGCTTTCAATAACCCTTTCCCACAGGCATAAAAAGCGAGAAATTGTTTACTCCCGCGGAGTCTTTTGTGTCAATAGTAAATTTGTCTAACCCCAGACCTGACGCTTCATTTTACACCGTCAATAGTTACCCTCTGTATTGTGACCATGGAAAATTCCGTTTCCAATGCCAGAAAGTCCCCATTGAGAATGCCCAGCCCAGTCTCATCTTTGCCAGTCCATAACTGTTTATCGTCAATCCAGACGGTGATGGTAGGGATTTCTCCGACCATTTTTACTTTCAGGAGATGGGGCGCGGTGTTATCTCCAAGGTCAACTTCTTTCTTCTCTAAAATCAGCGTATATTTCCCATGATGTCGCCGGCATACTCCAAACATTCCCTCTTTTAACACAATTTCGTAATAATTATTTGCATCCTTAAATCGGGGCAAAATCCAGGCGTATGCGGGACCGTATTCCTTTTTTGCCTTTACTTCGATCGTCAAGTCACGCGGCTGATGATTAATGTTCAGCAGGAAAGAGCGACCGCGCATGTTGGTAATGCGTGAACCGCTGTCAGTGTATTCATTTCCATCGCCCTCAGTGATGTGAACCCAGTCAGTTCGCGATTCATCCTCGCGGAAATCGTAAGTCCTGCCTTGCTGAGCTACGGTGTCTACTTTTTTCTGTCCCAGCATAAATGGAACGCAAATGATTAGACACGATAATAAGGTAAATCCGAGTTTCACGTTTTTTCTCAACATCATCATTTCCTCCTGAAATAAATATATTAGAATCTCTGAAGAATTAGACAGTAAAAAAGGATATTTGTTCAGCTATTTATAGGGATTTTGTGTTGTTATTCAGTAAAAGGGGAGTTTGTCCAGCGCGCCGCCGGAGCCAGTTGATGCTTCGTAGTATCGGGCGACGAGAGACGAACCATCGCTCAAGCCGATACTTGCCGGGGAAGTTCAGAAGCATAATCCCGATTAGAATCGTCAACATTCCCTGACCCGGTAGAACGAGCATGATAATGCCGGTAATAATGAAGACATACCCGAACAGATTTTTTCCAATCAGCAACACCCATCGTATCACTGAATGCTGACCGGTCAACTGCTTCTTGTGATGCCTTCCGTGTGCGAAATAGTCGGAGGGAATTCGCACCACCAATAGTGGAACAATTATCATCGTTGCAACGAAGGTCACGATTGATGTGCTGGCAATCAACCAGATTATTCCCTCGTGACTATGAATCCACGCGCCCATGCGGATAAGCCTGCAATAATTCAAAATGGTTGGGGAAGATGGAAATTATCGATTGGAACATTATGGTCAATTTACTCATTATGGGTATTATTTTATCTTCACAGATTATGTAGATTTTGTCTCTTCCACGTGGAACCCGATTTGGCGTTTTGGCTTTTCAGGATGACTGAGAAGTTGACGAATCGCTTCGAACACAATTTTAAATTGTTGGTCGTATAGTTTTTCCATTGCTTCCAACTTCCGAGCCAACTTGATATTGGATTCAAGCAACTCCCGCAGGCGAACAAATGTCCTCACAATTTGAACGCTGACTTGGACGGCTCTCTTGCTGTTCAGCACATTGGCAAGCATCAATGCACCGTGCTCCGTAAAGGCATACGGCAAGTAAGGAGAGAAACGTAGCTTTTTGAGGTGGTCGCAATTTGCGACCACCTCGATTTTTTCTTCCTGTGTTAGTTCGAACATGAAGTCAGAGGGGAAACGGTCAAGATTACGGCGAACCTGTTCTTTCAGACGTTTTGTTGTTATGCCATAAAGCAGAGCAAGGGCAGCATCGAGCAAGACCTTTTGTCCTCTTATAAATAATATGCCCTGTAGGATGCGTTCTTGTGGGATTATTGTTATATTTATCATTACTCCTGTTCCTCTTTTAACAGATCCTATAGCTCGATGTAGATAATACCCATAGGATATGCATTTTACTTCTGTGGAGGGTTGGAATCTTCGCGCTCGACAAGGACGATGTGTTCTCCGGGGTGCGCCATCCTGAATCGATTCCGAACGGCAATCTCGTTTTCTTCCTTGCCGCTTTCAAGAAATCGCTTCTCCTCCTCAAGGTCGTTCAACCTTTTCTGGAGAACCTTTACCTTAGCCAGTTCGTGGTTACGAACTTTGTAGCTCTCAATGAATTCCTGCAGATTTCGCCTGTTGACGCTCAGCCAGATTATAAGGATGATTCCGAGGAGGAGGAGACTCAGGTAGCAGAGCAAACGATTTCCCTGAAAAAGAACCTTAAAGATTTTCATGGCAAACGCCTCCAACGGGAACAGGTGCAGACTGATAAATCACAACATCAACTCGTCCAACAACGAATCAAATGTTAAGAATTGTTCCCGCGGCGTGTCAATAATCATTTTTTCTTTCTCAGAAAAAATTAATTTTCACCACAGAGTCACGGAGGACACAGAGTTTTAGAATCTTAGTGACCGCCTCAGGCGGACTGTGGTGAATAATGATCTTATTGATGGAAATATTTTATTGCCTCGATGTGTGAGAAGTAATAATCATTGTATCTGTCATGCGTGATAAGTTTTGATGGTAGAGGGATATTGCAATCGAACGCAACGCTGGGACACTTTTGGAATTTGACCGGGTTCTTGCCGCAGGGGCGCAATATGCCTTGACGGAGCCCGCAAGGGAACGCTTCCGCACCTTACTGCCCCTGACATCCCTTGCCGACATTCATGCGGAACAGGAACTCCTCCGCCAGATGCTTTTTATCATGGATAAAGGCGACAGTGCGCCTGTGGATGGGCTTCGTGACCTCCGCAACCATTTGGAAAAACTCGGCTCCGTCGGCGTTTCTCTTTCCGGGCAGGAGCTCCTTGACCTTGCCGTATTCCTTGATGGCGTAAGGGAACTGAAGAAATTTGTTGCGCGCCATCGTGAAAGCGCCCCCGCAATCCATGATGCCTTCATCGGTTTCACACCCATTCCTGAACTTGCAAAGTCCGTTCACTCGGCGATTGATGATGAGGGCAACGTCCGACCCGATGCCTCGTCGGAACTCAAGAAACTTTATCAACAGGAGCGCGCCGCTGATGAGCGGATACTGAAGGAGCTTAACCGCCAGATGCGTCTCTGGAGCGCACAGGATGTCCTTCAGGATAATTATTACACCGAGCGAGGCGGACGCTATGTGTTGCCCGTGCGCACAAGTGCAAAGAGCCGTCTGCGGGGCATTGTCCATGACATATCCGGCAGTGGCGAGACCTTTTTTATAGAGCCACTTGAAATCGTGGAGCTCACAAATGACCTTGCCACCATCCGCTTGAAGATTCAGGTGGAGATACATCGCATCCTTGCAGAGATGACCGGATCCGCCCGCGCCCATCTTGAGACCCTGCAACTGAATGCACGCCTCGCCTGTGATTTTGATTTCCTCCATGCCAGAGGGCGTTTTGCCGAGGAATATCAGTTCTCCATACCTGAGATGACAGAAGAAGGTTCTTTGAATCTTTTGCGCGCACACCATCCCCTCCTTTATATGAAGGACAAAAGTTCATCCGTCCCTCTCACTCTTCGTCTGAGGGAAAAAGATAATGTTCTTGTTATCAGCGGTCCCAACGCAGGTGGAAAGACCACCGCACTGAAAACTATCGGACTCCTTTCCATGATGGCGCAGGCGGGTCTGGCAATACCTGCTTATCCGGACAGTTCTCTGCCCCTTTTCTATAGATGGTTTGCGGACATTGGCGATGCACAGGATGTCACCGAAGGTGTCAGCACATTCTCCGCACACGTGCGCAACATGTCCAGCATCCTGCGCGAGGCGAATGAGAAAAGTCTCATCCTGCTTGATGAACTCGGGACTGCCACCGACCCTGTTGAGGGTGGGGCGCTGGCGGTGGGAATCCTTGAAAAATTATCACGTCGTGCCGCGCTCATAATCGCCACGTCACATCTCTCACCGCTAAAGGCATGGGCGCATGAATTCGCCGGTGCGCGCAATGCGTCATTTCGTCTTGATGAGAAAACTCACCAGCCAACTTTTCAGTTAATGATGGATATCCCCGGTGCAAGCGAGGCATTCCACATTGCTCATCGTGAGGGACTTCCCCGCGATATCCTGAAGCGCGCCTCGGAGCTCCTGCCAAAAGGAGAGGCGGACCTTTCCCACATTGTGGAATCTCTCCAGAGAAAGGAAAAGGAAATCGGGGAGAAGAAAAGGGAAATTGCCACCCTTGTTGAGGGACAAAAAGTCCTGCGTAACCGCATCAGCGAGCTCCAGGAATTTTTAAAGGAGAAGGAAAAGCGTCTTACGGAGGAGATGCTTGAGGCGAAGGAGAAAATCCTCAGCGAGGGGCGCGAGTTCATTGAAAAGCAAATCGCCAATCTGCCCACACGCAAAGAGGCAACCACCGCACGTCAGGCGATTACAAAGGAACTCCAATCGGTTTACAAAGAACAGCGGAAAATTCAGGAGGCAAAATTCCGCGCCATCGCTCCATCAGAATTTAAGAGCGGGCAGACGGTTTACCTCCCACAGCTAAACGAGTATGGTGAGATAAAAAAGATTGACAGAAAAAAAGGCACTGCCGTTATCACCGTCAGGGAGATGGAGGTCACCACCCCATTGTATCATCTGAGAATCCCTGAAGAAGAGACAACCCCGCGCCAGAAGGCGCCACGGATTTCTTATACAAGAAAAGAAAGTGTCCATTTAGAACTTGACCTGCACGGTATGAGGGTGGATGAGATGCTCGCCGCGGTTGATAAACATCTGAATGATGCCTTGCTCGCAGACGCACCTTATGTGAAGCTCCTGCACGGTGTTGGGACGGGCATCCTTCGCCGCGCACTGCATGAATATCTGCATAATCACCCCGCTGTGAAGGAATACCACTTCGGCTCTCCCGAGGAGGGCGGTGGGGGCGTAACCATTGTCAAATTCTGATTGCCCGACTCATTTATTGCGGCAGACCGAGCTGATAATAGGGAATGAGGATGCGGATATCATCGGAGCCGACCTGGTCATTCTGGTCGGTCTTATCAGGTCCATTGCTGTGGATCTCGCCGAACATGTTTCCCGATTGGGCGCTCTTCTTCAGTGTGTAACGAAGCGCTCCTCCCCAGCGGTCAAGGAGGGGCAGGGTTTTTTCTTCAATATAGGGACCTTTCCACCCCGGCAGACCCGGGTTTTCCATCAGGGCGGTGAAGTTCATCTCATTTGAGGGGAAGACGCTGGTGTCACGGGCGAATTTCAGAAATGCCTCTTTATATCTATCAAGTCTATCCGCCTCTTTATTGACAATGATGGTGCGGTTGGCTTCATTCATGATTTTCTCATATCTCTTCTGGTCGTCGGCAACGGTCTTTGCCATTGCGTCAATCTGTTCCCCACCCACTATAAACCGGGATGAGATATTCTGGTGGATGTCCAACGCCCAGGCATCCCACTCCGTCCATTCATTTATCTCGTCGGGAAGGACGGGCTTTGGGGCGGTGAGGCGACCGGATGGGTCAACTGTGACGGACTGGTTTGCGGGGACGACGGCTTCCGCTCCACCAGCGGCACTTGTGACATAAACGCTCCCGTCAAAGACCGCAAGACGCGAGCGCGGTCCCTCATCAAGACTCACCTTGAAGAGCGTCCCGCGCACACCTGCAACGAGGTCAGGCGTCTTGACCGTATAATTGACCACGCCGCCTCCGGGCGTGATATTATTCCAGATGCGTCCACCCATCAGTTCAATCGTCACCCTTTCACCCTTCTCATCCATGGCGACAAGAATCATCTGCGAATTGGGAGGGAGACGGAGTTCACCGCGTCCGCGCAATTTCATCTTCGTCTTGCCCATTGCCGTCCTCACGGCATCCTTGACCTTGAGCTGGACGTTCTCCGTTGCCGTTGCCCAGTCCGTGCCTTCCGTCATGATGAACACATCCTTAACCACGCCGAACAGCACGCCGTCATATCCTGAGACAATCTCGCCGGATGAAGAGACGGGTCGCTCGGAAATTTTCGGTTTTGGCGTGGGGGTGGGGATTGGAGATTTTGCGTTTGGCGAAGGGCTAAGTGTTTTATTTGATTGAGGGGTTTGCCCGAAGGCATTTACAAGAGGCAGTATGAGCAACAAAATGGCAAACTTGAAGAAAAAGAAATTAAATTGATGTTTATGCGTTGGCATATTGGCACTCTTGTTATTTGATATGCACCATTCGCCTCAGACAGTCACGGTGAATTTTAAAACTCTCTGTTCCTGTTTGATTCATTATGGGAACGAAGGATAATTCGCCGATATCACAGTTCCCGTGCCACTGTCGAGTCCAGGGGCTGTTGTGTTGCCTGAAAGCTGATTCATCCCCACGATATTGTTGTTACTACCTGCGGTGATGTTGATTCCATAATTCGCATTTCCCCGGCAGACATTGCTTAGAACGACACACTCGCTGCTGTTCCCGCTAAAATGAATTCCATGCACAGCGTTATCGTAGCAGAGATTCCCCTGAAGGGTGTTGTAATTACTT
>Ga0172364_10004209_pt1 | contig 11432 bp, 14 predicted proteins | sample LakKivSesite10cm_FD_114545 | JGI IMG/M metagenome (GOLD analysis project Ga0172364, IMG submission 114545) | Sediment microbial communities from Lake Kivu, Rwanda - Sediment site 10cm | ecosystem: Environmental > Aquatic > Freshwater > Lake > Sediment | place: Rwanda: Western Province, Lake... | reverse complement strand
CCATTATCTGAGCCGCTAGATAAGGAAATGTCCTTTCCCACAAATTGTCTAGCTTCACTAAATCGTCAATATTCATAAATTATCTCACCTGTTGAAATGAGATAGTATCGCCTCCAGTACACCTCCAGCAATTGCCCTAGGCTTGTCCGTGATGGTATAACAATAACTGTCAATCCCCCGAGGGTCCACATCACCCGACTTCATCCGTTGGTGAACCTGTGTCCCATCCCTCAGAAGCCCCCGAATGACACCCCCTATTAAGGTTTTTACCGGAACGTCATCAACAAAGGCAACCACATCACCCTTCTGGACATGGTCACCTATCCTCCTAACACTCAGAAATCGGCCGGTTTTCGGAGCCCGAAGCACAATATCAGCCGAAGAAGCGGTGCCTCCCCCGGGAACACCGGTATCCGGTTCGGCCCGTCCCTGCCGAATTACCCGCCCAAGATTGTGGCCGCGGTTGGTCTCGATAACCGCATGAACATCTTTACCTGCCTCAAAACCAACGCCCAGCCCGATAACCAGTGGGGCATCGGTTATCTTGGTGCCCAGGTTCTTCTTGGCCATTATAGCATCAACCAGAACATGGGGTTTCACCACGTCCTTAACCTTAGCCTCAGGGTCAATCACAAGAGGCAGCTTGCCCTGCTGCCAGGTGCGGTAGATCTCATCTTGAGACGAAACAAGCTTGGCCACTACGCCTTCTATCTCTTTCTCCCCTTGATAAACCGCTTCGCAGAAAGCCACCTCCCTTCTGACTGCCAGAGGCTGGGGAATTTCGGTCATCAGCACCCTAAAATGGCACTGGCTCAATCTGTGAGCCACGCCACTTGCCAACTCCCCTGCCCCCCTTATCAAAACCTTAAGGTTGTTCCCGACCATCTCTACCTCCTCATCCCTCCCCAATTTTAACACTTCAGGATGTAGCCAAATTTTAGCTTTCAATCTGGCTACCTAGGCTCAGTTGCTCAGTCGAGTTCGACTACAGTGCCTGCCTTGTTGAAAAAGAAATTCTCTCCGAATTCCTGAGCCAGCACGCTGGCAGCAGGCAGGTCAGTACAATGGCACAGGCCGAGCCTCTGCACCTGCAGCTGGCGGAGAGCATCAATTGTCTGCCATAACCGCTCCTCCGAAGTATTTATCAGGTGAGAGCCACCGACCACAGTGTGTATTGTTTCTTCGCCGGCAAGCTGACGGGCATGGTATAGGGTGTTAATCATACCCCGGTGGGCACATCCCAAGACAATCACAAGCCCCTGCTCTGTCTTTACAATAAGTGCCTGGTCATCCATGACCTTATCTTGTTGCCAGGCAGGGCCTTCCTTAACAAACAGGGCAGTATCAACCTCCTCGAAGCCAGTAACCATGGGAATCTCGCCAGTGGTCATCATGGTACTGGTTATGTCTACCGGCTGAGCGGTCAGGTGAAAACTGGCTCCGAGGCTTTCCATCTCATTTTGATGGAACGGAACACCAATGTATCTGTCCGGTTCACCCTCACGGCGTGCGTACTTGGGTTGCCAGATGTCAGGGTGAGCTATTACCTCTACCTCTTTCCTCACCCGCCGAAGCAGTTCACGTAGACCACCAGTATGGTCATAATGACCGTGGCTCAAGATGATCCTGTCGATGTTGTGCAAGTCAATGCCCAGCGTGTCCGCATTATAAACGGCAGAAAAGGTCTTCCCGGTATCGAGCAGGACTCTTGCTTTCTCTGTCTCGACGAGGATGCTCAGCCCCCATTCAGCAAGGAAATCGCCCATGCGGGCGGTATTCTCACTCAACGTCGTGATACGTACGGACATGCCTTTCCCTCCTTAATGAATAAATTTTACCGTCAACATGATTGCAATACCGATAATAAAGACCCCGAAGTGTAATATTGAACGGCGCAGGCTAACCCGGTGTTTGATTTCCGGGATCAGGTCAGCTGCGGCAATGTAAATAAAGTTACCAGCAGCAAAGGGAAGAAGATAAACAATAGAACCCTGCAGAATGGAATAAGCAAAATAACCAACAACACCACCCAGAATTGCCGTTATTGCCGTGGCGAAATTGAAGGTCAGCGCTCGTGTTCTCCCAAATCCACCATAAACCAGAACTCCGAAGTCACCCAGCTCCTGGGGTATCTCATGCAGAGCTACCGCCAGGGTGGTGGCAATGCCTAAAGGATAAGTGGAGATAAAGCTGGCAGCAATAATCAGACCATCAATGAAGTTGTGCACGCTGTCGCTGACCAAAATCAGGTAGGAGAAGGGCTTTACGCCGTGAGCCGCAGTATGCTGGTGGCGCCACTGCAGGAATTGCTCCAGAATGAAGAAAAGGCAGAAACCGAGAAGAAGATAGAGGAATATATCCAAACTTGCGCCTACCTGCTCAATAGCCTCCGGTATTAGATGCAGGAAGGCACCTCCAAGAAGAGCTCCCGTAGAAAGCGCTACCAGAACCAGTAAAGCTCGGTTTAACAGCTCTTCCCTCAGAAAGAATGTAAAAATACCCACAAAGGCAATCAAGCTAATCGCAAAGGTAGCAACCAGTATCTGAATCAGAGTCATAAATTAAAGTCACCTCAATTTTTGGCAAAAATATCTAGTCGTTGATAGCTTGGATAACCTCCATTGCTGCCCTGCATATGTTCACATCCTGCTCTGGTGTTCCGCCACACACTCCAATTCCGCCAATTACCTTACCATCAATCTCGATAGGTAGCCCACCAGGAATGGTAGTCAAACGATCATTCCAGTTCTGCGTATTGAAACCAGAACCTGGACTCGAGGGATTGCCGAATTGGCCTACGGTGGAACTCGGCATTTTGAAGACCGCTGCTGTCCAAGCCTTATCACGGGCGATATCGGCAGTTGGGATCAGGCCTCCGTCCATGCGGTGGAGAGCGACTAACCAACCGTTATCATCAACAATGGCAATGCTACACGGAATGCCTAGCTTCCGTGCCTCTTCCTTACCGGCACCGAGCATCTTCTTAGCTGTATCCAAGGTTATTGCCATAACATGACCTCCATATCGTCTTAGTTTCAATCATAGAGAGCCGAGATACCAGCCTGGCTAACGCTGGTATCACTAATATCACCTACGCCTGAAGGAATTCCACTATTGCCTATGCCACCAATAACCTCTCCGCCATCACCGGTAACGGGGATACCCCTGGGGATGAAGCAAAGGCGTCCCTTGCCTCTACCCACCATGCCAAGAGCGTGGTCTCCAAGTAGCTCACCAACATTGCGGGGGTCAAGCCAGCGGGACATCATCAGGGTAGGGAGCTTGAACGCTACGGCAGACCATGCCTTTTCAATCGCTATCTCAGTGGTGGCCATGGCAGCACCGTCCATGCGATGGACAGCAATAAGAGCCCCCGATTTATCAACTACAGCAGTACTACAGGGAATACCAGCAACATCTCTCGCCCACCTCTCAGCAGCCTCAAGCATCTTCTCTGCCATTTCCAGGGTTAGTTCTTTCATTCTGATTGACCTCCATAGCCTAACTAAGTAGGTCAGCAGTTGCCACCACATCAGCTCCGATACCGGCCGGTTTGGCGGCAACGACCTCCCCTATCTTGATCGGTGGTTTTACCCTTACCTTAGCTAGGGTTCTTACGCCTGACATCATTTTTATCTTAGGTATGGGCTTGGCCGTCTTTACCGGGAGCAGGGGTTGAGAGCTTCCCTGGGTGAGTAGAGTGGTGGTTAGAATTCGCACTGGATTATGATATTCCTCTAGGACATACTGCTCCCCTTGCTTGCACTTGTTGCCATCGATAGCCATCACCTCTCTGGTGCTGAGGCTAAGAGTCACCAGGCAGCCCATCGGGCAACCAACACAGATGATCTTCTCCTCGGTGGTCACTGTTTTTGCCTCCTCTTCTCACAGTTGATGACGATTTCGGTTGTTCCCTCCTTAATTCTCTTGAGGTGTTCTGAAGAAAGTTCTATTTTCAGCATCTCACTGGGTTTCACCACCCGTAATCCTTTAATGATTAAATCACCAATCTGGAGATGGACATTTTCCTCCATTTCGCTAACCCGCATATAAAGGGTTACCTCGCTTTGGCCACTAATTGTTTGCGGCACAATGTATCTGATGTTTTTACCTGCCCTTAGTCTGACTTTCCCCTCAACTCCCTTAACACCTGAGGCAAACCGGGCAGCGCTCTCCCCGGCTAGCTCGCTTTCCCAGGAAACGTTATCTACCAGATCGTGAACATGAACCACATTACCGCCAGCGAATATGCCGGGGATATTGGTCTGCCTCATCTCATCCACCATGGGTCCCCCAGTTATAGGGTCAATTTCCACTCCAGCCATTAGCGACAGCTCATTCTCGGGGATAAGACCAACTGATAGTAGCAGGGTATCACATTGTATTATTCTCTCTGTGCCGATGACTGGTCTTTTGCTATCATCCACCTGGGCTATGGTTATTGCCTCTATGCGCTGTTCGCCGTGAATCTGGGTAACGGTGTGCGTCAAGAGCAGAGGGATATCAAAATCATGCAGACACTGAACCTCATTTCTGATTAGGCCGCCCGTATAGGGTAGTATCTCTACCACTGCCTCTACCTTTGCCCCCTCCAAGAACAGGCGGCGTGCCATTATCATTCCGATATCGCCTGACCCCAAGATTACTATTCTCTTACCTGGAACAAAGCCTTCAACATTCACAAACCTCTGGGCGGTGCCGGCAGTGAAGATGCCGGCGGGCCTAGTGCCAGGTATGCCCAAAGCCCCTCTTGTCTTCTCACGGCAGCCCATCGCCAGGACTATGGCCTTGGGCTTGAAAGTAATGTAACATCCCTCTCTACTGACCGCCTTTATCTCCCTATCGGGCGAAATTTCAGTTACCATAGTCTCTAATAGCGCCTTCACGCCGGTGTCCATTGCTTTCTCTATGAAGCGGTGGGCATACTCCGGACCGGTAAGGTCTTCATTGAAGTAGAATAATCCAAAACCGTTGTGCACACACTGATGAAGAAGACCTCCCATCTGTTCGGCTCGCTCCATAACGATTACATTAGAGGCACCGGCCTCCTTTGCTTTGATGGCGGCGGCTAATCCCCCTGGTCCTGCCCCTATTACGGCAACATCTACATCCTGCAATTTCATGCTATCGCCTCCCCCCTATCAATTCCTTGCTCTCAAATAGCAACTGCCGGGATTCATGTCCTTTCTTGGTTATGTCTTTCGGTGGAATGCCAAGCTCACGGGAGAGGATACCTATTACCCGGGGTAAGCAGAAACCACTCTGGCAACGGCCCATTCCAGCCCTCGTTCTGAACTTAACGCCATCAAGAGTAGTTGCTCCCCGCTTAATTGCTTCGACTATCTCTCCCTCGGTTACTGTCTCGCAACGGCAGACCACATGCCCGTATCGGCTATCACTGGTAATAAGCTCCTGCTTCTCTTCATCCGAGAGTTCGCTGAAAACGGTTATTGCCCTGCGGTAGGGATTGAAATCTGGCTTCTCCTTTAGCTCAAGCCCCTCCTGGCTTAATAGTCTGACCACTTCCTTGGCAGTGGCTGGGGCAGCACTTACCCCTGGATAACCAATAGAGACATTAATGAATCTGGGTACATTCCTGGATGGACTAACCACGCACTCATGCCATCCCAACTCCCAGTTACGGAACATAAGAAAGCCGGCAAAGGAGTTGATGATATCATTTTCTGATATATCAGGTACCAGCCGTCGCACATTACTCAAGGTCACCTGTTCCATTTCTCTGGTGGTGATGTGCTCTCCCCTCTTGGCTAACTTCATCGGGGTGCCAATAAACAAATTGCCGTGTACGGTAGGCGTGATTATGTTACTCTCCCCTGGCGCTTCCGGTCTGGCGTGCACTTCACGGTTGACTAAATCACCCACCTTCTTATCCAGGACAGCGACATAACCCCTTATTGGATAAACAACGAAGTCGTCAGCATTTATCATAGCCGCCACTTTGTCTACTGATGTGCCAGCAGCATTGACAACGAATTCGCAGGAAATAATACCCTGGCTGGTTTTCACCTCAAACCCGCCCGAACTTTTGGCTATGGCCTTCACCTCGGCACCAGTTATCAGCTCAACTCCGTTTCGCCTAGCGTTTTCAGCTAGGGCGATGGTTAATCTCACCGGGTCAGTGACAGCTATGTTAGGGTCATATAGTGCCCCAATAGCTTCTTTAGCTATATTCGGTTCCATGTTCCGCAGCTCATCTCGATCAATAAACCGGTGTGTGGCTATGCCCACGCTTTCGGCACGGGCTTTCATCTTCTCATATTTGGCTCGACCCTCATTATTAAAGAAAACAGCCAGCTCACCTATGCGTTTAAAGGGAACATCAAGCTCATCACATAGGGACTCCATCATTGGTATACTTTCTTGGACAAGCCGAGTCCGATGATACTCTTTCCTGAACTCTAGGCTATCAGCACCCTGACAGACGATACTCATATTAGCCTTGGTACTGCCCCAGCCAAAGTCAACCTCTTTCTCTACCAATTTAGCCTCAACCTTATAGCGGGAAAGCTCCCTGGCAACGGCAATACCCAACGCACCACCACCGATAATAAGCACCTCAGTTTTAAGCATATACGTCTTCACCCCTTCCTTTTTGGCAACTTGAGACCATGTATATCTCGTTCAAGGCTAGTCCGCCCATCCACAGATTCTCCGTTGCTCGCAAGTAGCTAATGGAGCATCGCTAGATATTCATCAGCGTACTTGCCATTCTTGGCTCCCTCGAACATCTCGCCTCTCTTCACCTTCTCTAGTGCCAGGTACTCGCTGACAGCCATGCCGGCAGAGGCACCTTCGCTAGCTGATGAGATAAGGTGCCGATCACAACCGGTGATCTCTCCGCAGGCAAAGATTCCAGGCTTGGAGGTCATCATCTTTTTGTTGATTATTACAAAAGCTCCTGTTATTCCCAGCCCTGCCTCTTGCGCCAGCTTGGTATCGGGCTCCGTCCCGACACAGATAACTACCCAATCGACTGCTATTTCCTTCTGCTCGCTAGTCTTATTGTTTACCAGAACTGCTGTCTCTACCTGTTCGCCACCCTTTATTTCCTTCAGCTCAGTGTTATACCAGACCTGAACTCCTTCTCTTTGCAGTCTCTTAGTCATCACGGGATATGCCCGCAGCGACTCTCTTCGATGTATCAGGGTAACCTCGCTGGCTACAGTTTTGGCTAACAGCGCACTCTTGGCGGTTGTGTTCCCGCCGCCTACCACCAGGACCTTCTTGCCGTTGAACTGATTCACATCACGCTTGGCGTAATAGGATACGCCCTTGCCCACAAACTTGCCCTCACCCGGTACACCAAGTTTCTGCATGGTACTGCCAGTGGCAATGATGATTGCCTGCGCTTTGTATTTGTTTACCTCTGTAGTAACAATCCTGTCTTCCGCACTAAGGCTGACAACCCTTTCGCGCCTCAGTTCTGCCCCCACTCCTGCTGGAGGCGCCGAGGTTACCTGCTTCTCCATGTTTTCCATCAGTACTGCTCCATCACCGGGTGGGAAGCCGGGGTAATTGCTCACAGTATAGGCGATGGCACCCTGGCCGCCTACCCAGCTACTTTCCAGCACCAGCGTGCTCCAGCCGTCGAGCTGGGTGAAGATTGCAGCCGACAATCCGGCAGGGCCAGCTCCGATAATAACCACGTCTCTTTCTTCCATTTCACGCCTCCTTCAAAAGATTGCATGTTTTTGATTCTAGTCATTTTGGTGGCTTGACCTCATCTGAAAGTAAAGCTAGTAGACGGTCAAGAGTTACCGGGTAGGGTTCTAGGGGAATCCCCATCCAATCAGAGAATTCCAGAAGTTTCTCTGGGTCACTCTGCGCAATTTGATCGTAATATCCTACAGCATCCAACATGATTGCTCCGCCAGTATGCTTGGGGAAATTTTCATTCGCCAGACCCTTGTCCCACCCCTGATACACGTAGTGGCGGTATTTCATCCACCCCGGCGTGAGCCAGTATATATCCCTACCCTGGCTTATTTGCTCCCTCTCTTCCACGCTGGCTAACATGTCAACACAGTGAGTGGCTTTAATTCTGGAAATCTTTATTCCAGGTTCTATCTGCTCCTGAATTATAGTGTCAATCTTGCGGTACGGGTTATCAGCATTCACGTAGCAGAACTTACCGCCGTAGACTACAATAATATTCGGAGAGTAAGTCTTAGCTGTTCCTATCTGTCTGATAAGCTGGCTCTCAAGCTCCCGAGGCATCTCATGGCGGCCGGGCTTGGTATAGAGAATTTTCTTGGCATCAAGAGCACCGCTATCTTTAAGATGGTTCAGCTCCATATTAAGTGTGCCGCAGGCGACAATGGCGTAGTCCTGAAACGAGACACACTTCTCCATGTTCACCTCCCAAATCTCACGTTCAGCTACCTCCTGACTCAAGCTTATCTATCAAACGGTGTAGTGGAACAGCCAGTTGGTCTTCCTGGACATGAGGTGAGTAGCTGCTATCAATCTGTACCAGCTTTATTAAGGGCATTCGGCAAGCAATGGCCACTGCCAGCTTGTCTACCGTGCCTGACACTATTTCCTCGGAGACTATCTGTGCCCCGACGAGGGTCTTCGCCTTCGCATCAGCGATAAGCTTATAACGCGCCGGCCTGCCATTAAACCTTTCCCTGAGCCGAGGGGTTTCCACAACGACAGAGACTGTTGCCAGCCCCTTCTCCCGCGCTTCTCTATCCGTAAACCCGACCGCTCCAATTTGGTGACCAAATATCTTAGTAATGAGAGGCATAACTGTCCCTTCATACGTGAGTTGATTACCCAAGACCGCATTTCTGCCAGCTATATAGCCAGTTCTAATGGCGTTGGTGGCAAGCTGATGCCGCCTCTTAGAGCCAGTAACGACATCCCAGTTTTCCATGCAGTCACCAATGGCATAGATGTTAACGTCGCTGGTCTGGAGGTACTGATTAACCGCTATGGCACCTGATTCGCCTATCTCTAGCCCAGCGTTTTGAGCCAGCTCTACATTTGGTTTGGTGCCGGTGGCGAAGAAAACAAAGTCAACTTCTAACTCCCGGTCAGAAAGAGTTATGTATTTCCTGCTTCCTTTGGTGGCTATTTTCTCTATCCTGGCTGGCAGTATCAGTTCTATTCCATTCTGCGTTACCACATCCTTGACTTTCTCCGCTATGTCCTCGTCCAGGTAAGCCCGCAAAATACCACGTCTGGCTAGCAAATAGACCTTACCATAGCCTCTTGCCTTTAAGGCGGCAGCTACTTCCAAAGCGATGAAACCTCCACCGACAATGGCTGCCTCCGAGCATACACTAATCGCATCGTCCAGAGCTACGCCATCAGCCATATCTGTGCTCAAAGTGAATTCATTCTTGCCACCCAACCCTGCTAGGGCAGGAACTTCAGGCGTGGCCCCCAGAGCCAAGATGAGCTTGTCGTACTCATATTTCTTGCCATCGGCGACTATGTACTTTTCCTGCCGCATGATGTCGGTAACCGCGGTGTTCAAGTGTAGACCAATATCTCTTTTTCCCCAAAACGATTCTTGACGAAAGCCACGGATTAGCTCCTCCCAAGTAGCGACTTTCCTGCCAAGAACCAGTGGCATCTCGCAGGGCGGACATCCGAGCGAGCCTCTTTTGCTGAAGACGTCGACCTGCGCCTCTGTATCTAGACGACGGATCTGATTGGCTGCCGTTGCACCGCCGTCACCGGCTCCGATAATGCACACTCTCATGTCTCACCTCCGCTTGCAAAGTCCACTCGTCTAAATGCTGTTGAACCAGTTTTCGCGCCACTTCCTCATGTACTCCTCGTGGGGATAGGTTCTAGCTATATCCTCTTCTTTGAAGCTATATTTGTAGTTATCACAATAGTCCATGAGCAGCTTGTATGCCTGATTCAGTTTCTTCATCATTTGTTCACTTTCTGCCATGGGGCTGCCATGCTTGTCAGGATGATACCGATGAGCTAGCCTGCGGTAGGCGCTCTTAATTTTCTTTAGCGTCGCTGCCTCGCCCAAGCCCAGCAACCTTCGGGCCTTGTCTATCTCGTTAAAATTGACCATGTCACTTATCCCGCCCCGCACAACTAGAGTAGGGCCTTTACCCTCGGTTGGAGCATGCTCTCCGGGACTGCTCCTAAGACACTATCAACCTGTTTACCATCTTTAAAGAAGAGTAAGAGTGGTATGCTCATCACTTGGTATTTCCGGGCCATCTCGGGATTTTCATCCACATTTAGCTTGCAGAATTTGACCCTGTCAGCATATTCCTCTGAGAGCTTCTCAGTCACCGGAGCGATCATGCGACACGGTCCACACCAGGGTGCCCAGAAATCAACCAACACCGGCATATCACATTTCAGGACTTCGCTTTCAAAGTTCCGGTCGTTGACTTCGGTTACCATGATACCCTCCTTAAATACAGACTGTTACTTTCGGCTTTAGGCATTCTTCTGTTGCCTGAGCCTCTCAATACGCCTCACGAGGTCGTCCGCTTTTTGCTTCAGTGAGCCGACCGTGGTTACCAGTTCTGCCTCTGATACTGGAGCAAACTCAACGATGGCACCTTGCGGGCAAACCTCAAGGCAAAGGCGGCACTGATTACATCGGCTTCGGTTTATCTCAGCCTGACCTGAAACAATCAAAATGGCTTGCCGCGGGCAACTCTCAATACATACCCCGCAGCCAAGGCAAAGGTCTTTCCTCACTCTTAAGATTAAATTGTCTTTCAGAATCTTGCCCTTTCTCTGTTCTACCCATCACGCTGCATTTTGGTCAAAAGGAACCAAGTAGATTTTGTCTCCCTCCTTGTTTCCCTTTATCAGTTCACAATGCCTCATGGTAGCCAAATGCCTCTGGAGATCTGCCTCATTAAGTTTGAAGTATTCAATCAGGTGCTCTCTGGTCACCTTTTCATTTCCCTTGATGAACTCGTAGATTGCCTTCTGCAGATCGGTTAGACCCTCGGTCCCCTTTAGTCCCAGGGTTTCTCTCGACCTGGTGGCAGTATAAACTGCCCATGGGTCACAGGCTTTGGCCGGATACCGGATATCGATGTAACAGTCTTCGCAAAGGGTCTCACCCAGATGCTGGAAGCTATTCTCGGTAGAGATTTCACGCCCACACCGACTACACTTCACCTATCACGCCTCCTGTCTCGGCGCTGCGCTCTCAGTTTGTGTCACCGGGTATTCTATCTTGTGCAGTTTTCCCGGGCTTTCGATATGGTCTATGTATAGCATGCCATTCAGGTGGTCAATCTCATGCTCAAGGGCTTCTGCCATAAGACCGGTAGCCTTAATTCGGATGGCTTTACCCTGGCGGTCTTTTCCTTTAGCCGTGACTTCCGCCGACCGCTTTATCTCACCGCAGTAGCCGGGTACACTCAAGCAACCCTCGGTTACTTCCTGCTCCCCAGAGCGTTTAGTTATCT
>Ga0172364_10004207_pt1 | contig 11436 bp, 11 predicted proteins | sample LakKivSesite10cm_FD_114545 | JGI IMG/M metagenome (GOLD analysis project Ga0172364, IMG submission 114545) | Sediment microbial communities from Lake Kivu, Rwanda - Sediment site 10cm | ecosystem: Environmental > Aquatic > Freshwater > Lake > Sediment | place: Rwanda: Western Province, Lake... | reverse complement strand
GAAACCTACAAAACTGATTGGGAAAAATATAAAAATTTTCGAATATTAAGACTCAAATCCATACCAAACCCTTTCCGCAAAGGTTTTAGGGTAGCTGCTTTGTCAAAAAAAGATATTGCTAAAGCAGTTGAGAAAATTAAGCCGGATATAATTCATCTTCAAGATCCGACTTCAATCTGCTCGGCATTAAAAGCAATTGCCAAAAGAAAAAAAATTCCTTTGGTTATTATCAATCATTTCAGCTTAGATTATGTAATTTCTTACTTAAGATGTTTAAAACCGATTCATCCAATAATTAAAAAAATTTTGACTGCATATTTAGTTAAATTTTATAACTCTTGCGACGAGGTAATTTGCCCAACCGAAACAGTAAAACAAGAGCTTTCTAAATGGAGCATAAAAACACCAATAACTGCAATATCTAATGGCGTGGATTTGGAGCGTTTTTTTTCTTACTCTTCACCAGTTTCCATTAGATTAAAATTTCAATTGCCTATGAACCCGATTGTGCTTTATCTGGGTAGAATTGATAAAGATAAAAGTATTGAAGTGCTGATGAACGCGATACCAAAAGTAATTAAAGAAACAAATGCTCATTTTGTTATTGTCGGATTAGGGGACGAATTGCCCAAAATAAAAAAAATGGCTGAAGAAATGGGTATGGAGCAGGTAATTCATTTTTTAGGTAGAGTTGATCACAATTCAAGTGATCTTGAAGAAATTTATCAAATTTCAACAGTCTTTGCGATTCCCTCTGCTATTGAAACACAGAGCATCGTTACCCTTGAAGCAATGGCCGCTGGTCTTCCGGTAGTTGCTGCGAATGGAGGAGCTTTACCTGAATTAGTAAAAAATGGCGAAAACGGTTATTTATTCAAACCTGGAGATTCCGATTTAATGGCGAAAGATATTATTACAATATTGAGTGATGAAAAATTAATTGAAAAAATGAAAAAGAGATCGCTCGAGATCATTTCAGATCATCAAATTTCGAAAAGTTTTGAAAAAGTAGAAGAGGTTTATGAGAAAGTTATTAAGGAAAATCAAAAATAGCCGTAAAATCAAAGCCTTTATTTTAACTATTGCTTTAATTATTAGTGCTGGAATTTTTTGGTATATTAAAACAAATCCGATTATGCCGCAGTTGACAATATATTTTTTAAATGATGTAAAACTGCCGGAAAATGGACAAAAAGTTTTGGTTTTTTCACCTCACCCTGATGATGAAACCATTGCCTGCGGCGGCTATATTATCGAATCAGTACAAAGAGGAGCTGAGGTTAAAATTGTTTTAGTTACTGATGGTGATAAACATAGTTTAAAAGATTTGCGATACTCAGAATTTAAAACCGCCACTAGTGTTTTGGGAGTGCCGGTTAATAATTTAATTTTCTTAAATTATCCAGACGGTAAGCTTGCCCAACAAAGTCAGGCAGAAATAGAAAAAATTTTCCAAAATCAAATAGATATTCACAATCCAGATATTATCCTTTACCCCCATCCTAGTGATAATCATAAAGATCATATTACCATCGGCAATATTGTAGAAAAAATATTAGAACAATCTACGAATAGAAAAATTGCTTATAAATACTTAGTTCATCACAATCTGTATCCTCACCCCAAAAAATACGCTCCTGACTTATACACACTAATGCCAATTCGTTTAATTACTTTTGATGGAGGATGGGAAAGATTGATGTTATCGGAAGAGACAAAAAATTTAAAGCAAAAAGCACTGAAATCTTATCAAAGTCAATTAAAAAATCCCTTGCTAAAAAAATTAATAGAGTCATTTATTCGGGAAAATGAACTATTTGCTGTTGAAAGTTACCCTGATTAACTATAACCACTACCCAGATAAACAGAAAAGAATACGATATGGTCTTCTAGTGTTTATGAGGGTTTCAACGCACAGGGGGAATAGGATTAATCAATATGGAAGTAACGAGTATAAAAATTCGCAACTATCAGATAGAAGATAGAGATATTATTCGAAAAATCAGTCTTGAGAGTATATTTTTAGGAGAAAACAGGGCTTCTATCTTTGATGATGAAATACTGGCTGACATCTTGACTATATATTTTACTGATTATGAATCTTTATCCCGCTTTGTTGCAGTAAAAGATAATCAGGTGATTGGTTATATTATGGGAACTCAGGATGTTCAAAAGATGCGTAGAATAATGAAATATAAAATTATTCCAAGATTAATATATAAAGCTTTATATCGTCGTCAGCTTTTACACAGAAATAATCTAATATTATTAAAAAATATTATATCCAGTTATTTAAAAGGAGAGTTTATTTCCCCTGACTATTCCAAAGAATATCCTGCCACTTTACATATAAATATTACAGAGGAATATAGAAGACAAAATATTGGTTCTTTGCTAGTCGATTATTTTCTGGATTTTCTAAAGAGAAAAAATATCCGGGGAATTCATTTTGGGGTAATGTCAGAAAGCGCAAAAAAATTTTTTTTAAAGTTGAATTTTAACTTATTATTTACCAGGGAATACTCTTTCCTACGATATTTATTAGGGGAAAATATTCCTTATTATATCATGGGGAAGCGAATTTAGATAATTTTAATATTAATTACTTATAAATTTATTATAGAAAATATGGAGATTTATTTTGAAAGTCTGACTCTCGTTATAAAAAGGACGAGATTTTTTTATTTTTCATAAAATTGTTAAGTTTTGGTTGTCTTATCTATAAAAATACTATAAAATTAATACGTGCGAATAAAATATTTTAAAGGTTGGATAAGATGAAAAAGAAAGAGTATGAAGTTATTATCGTAGGGGCAGGACCAGCAGGCATTTTTACTGCCCTTGAATTGTCGAAAAAAAATAATATGAGTATATTGATATTAGAAAAAGGGAAAGAACTCGACCAGAGAGTGTGCCAAATGAGGAGTAAAAAAGAGAGTTGTTTTCATTGTTCTCCCTGTTCACTATTGTCCGGTTGGGGTGGGGCCGGTGCCTTTAGCGATGGTAAACTAAATTTATCAACCGAGATTGGTGGGCAATTAGATAATTATATAGATAAAGATAAAGTAAATAGTTTAATTAAATATACAGATGATATTTACCTTGAATTTGGAGCGGATAAAACTATTTATGGTATCAATAAAGAAGAAATAGATATTATTAAAAGAGAAGCTTCATTAGCAAGTTTAGAATTGATACCATCAAAAATTAGGCATTTAGGTACTGAAAAATGTACTAAAATATTAAAGAAAATGTACCATTATTTAAAAAATAAAATTACCATTCAAACCGATACCGAAGTTAAAAGAATATTAATTGATAAAGGAAAAGCAATAGGAATTGAGACTACCGAAGGTGAAATAATAAAGGGAGACTTTATCATAGCTTCACCAGGTAGGGCTGGGTCTGAGTGGCTTAAAAGGCAAGCAGATGATCTAAATATAAAAATATCTAATAATCCTGTAGATGTAGGAGTAAGAGTAGAAGTTCCTGCTATTACAATGAAACGTTTGACTGATATTATATATGAATCAAAATTAGTGTATTATACACAATTATTCGATGATAGAGTCCGTACCTTTTGTATGTGTCCTTACGGAGAAGTGGTTATTGAATTTAGTGATAGTATTACCTCAGTCAATGGACATAGTTATCAAGAACATCGGACTGATAATACTAACTTTGCCTTATTGGTAAGTACTGCTTTTACCGAACCCTTTAAGGAACCAATTGCTTACGGCAAGTATATTGCTCGTTTAGCAAATATTCTAAGTGGGGGAGTCATCGTACAAAGGTTAGGAGATTTAGAATTAGGTAGAAGATCTACACAAGAGAGGATTAATCGTTCAATAGTTATTCCCACCTTAAAAGAAGCTACCCCTGGAGACCTCAGCTTTGTTTTGCCCTATAGAATTCTTACAGATATTATCGAAATGCTAAAAGCTATGGATAAAATTGCTCCAGGAGTTTATTCAAAGCACACTCTTTTATATGGAGTAGAAGTTAAATTTTATTCTTCAAGGTTAGAGCTTTCGGAATGTTTAGAAACTGAAATTAATAATTTATTTGCAGCTGGTGATGGTGCTGGAATTACACGTGGGCTTATTCAAGCCTCTACCTCAGGAATTATAGTAGCTGACGAAATATTAAAGAGGAGGAATAAGGATAGGTAAGATATGAAAATACTTTTAACCAATGATGATGGGATATATTCAGAAGGAATTCAAACTTTAAAAAATCAATTAGATAATATAGCGGAGGTTATAGTAATTGCTCCTGATCGAGAAAGAAGTACTGTTGGTCATGCTATGACTCTACATAAACCTTTAAGAATTAGACAAGTTAAAGTGAATGGAGGTTCTGAGGGATATTCGGTAAATGGGACACCGACAGATTGCATTGTTATTGGATTATTGGAGATTATGAAGAATGAAAAGCCTGATCTAATTGTATCAGGAATTAACCGTGGTCCAAACCTGGGTGATGATATTATCTATTCAGGGACAGTTTCAGCCGCAATGGAAGGAGGGATGAGAAATATACCTTCTTTAGCTATTTCAATTGCTGCGTATGAAAATTTTAAATTTGAATCCGCAGCCTTGTTCACTAAAAAAATAATATCCCATTTAATAAAAAATAATTTACCCGAGAATTTAGTATTAAATATTAATTTCCCCAACATTGATTATAAGGAATTAAAAGGGATTGAGATAACAAGACATGGGAAAAGAGTGTATCAAGACGAATTAAAAAAAATACACGACCCTCAAGGAGATATTCATTATTGGCTGGGAGGGGATTTGCCCGAAGGGAAGATTGAACCTGATACTGATTTTAAGGCAATTTATAACCGTAAAGTTTCTATAACTCCTCTTTCTTTAGATTTAACTAATTACAATATTATGCCTAAAATTAAAGATTGGGTAAAAAAGTGGGATTTAATATAAACAGAAAGATGGGTGATATATAAAAGAGATAAATAAATATACGCCGGGATTAACAAGAAAATGAATGAACAGATATATTTAATTTTAATATTAATTTTTGTAATTGTATTACTTTCCAAATTTATAGTCAGGCTTTATAAAACCAATTATCCCAGAGCTAAAACGGCAATTTTTTATTTTAGGATGTTACTGGGTTTTTTAATAGCTATGACTATTTATATTATAATAGAAGCAATCAAGGGGCATAATGTTTTGAAATAATTTTTTTAAGGTTTAGAATAGGGTATTAATAAATTAAGAAATTGAAGTGACTTTTATGGATTTTGAGAAAGCACGAGAAGAGATGATAAAATATCAAATAAAGGGAAGAGGCATCAAAGATAAAAAAGTTCTTTGGGCAATGAGCGTCGTGCCTCGAGAGAAATTTGTCTTAAAAGAAAATGAAAGAGATGCTTACCTGGATTGTCCTTTACCCATAGGGATGGGGCAGACTATCTCTCAGCCTTATATGGTTGCCTTAATGACTCAATGTCTTTATCTTACGGGCTTAGAACATGTTTTAGAAGTGGGAACTGGTTCAGGTTATCAGGCAGCAATTCTGTCTAAAATATCAAAGATGGTTTATACTATAGAACGTTTTAAAGCTCTGGCAGATAGAGCCTTAAAAATATTTGAAGAATTGGAAATAAAAAACGTTAAAGTAATAATAGGAGATGGGACCAATGGGTTAAAGGAATATTCTCCTTATGATTGTATTATAGTTACCGCTGGAGCACCCGAAATACCAAGAAGTTTATTGGACCAGTTAAAAGAAAACGGAAAAATTGTTATACCAGTTGGCAATTCTTTTTCTCAAGACCTTTTGTTAGGGAGAAAAGTAAAAGGTAAATTAAAAATAGAAAATTATGGTGGTTGTATTTTTGTACCCTTAGTGGGTAAATATGGTTGGCAGTAGGTAGAATTTATGGAGCGGGAAACGGGTCTCGAACCCGCGACCTTTGGCTTGGGAAGCCAACGCTCTACCATCTGAGCTATTCCCGCCTACCCAATGTATAAATTTTTAAAAAAGAGATAGGTCAAAGGCGTCAAATATTTGCATTTGATATTATACCTAAATATGGTTAAATTATCAACTTATTTATAACCGGAATATACCTAGAAAAGAGAGATGGAGTGTAGTTTATTGAAATACTATTCCAAGAATAAAAAAAACCATAAAATCAGAAAAATATTTTTATTTTTAATAATAATAATTATTATAGTAAGTTTGGTAGAAGCTGTTGATTTATATGTAAACAGAAATAAAATATTCCCCGGAGTGTCTGCTTTTGGTATTCCATTGGGAGGATTAAAGAGGGAGGAAGTTCAAAGAACTCTTCAGCCAATTGCCTTGAAAATAATTGATTCTCCTCGTATATTAATATTTGAAGATAAAGAAATGAAATTTATTCCCCATACTGAGCTGGATGCTTCTATTAATTTGCCTCAAGTAATCGAAAAAACTTATAGTATCGCTCGTACTGGTAATGTTTTTAAACGGATAAAAGAAAGAATTATACTTTGGAGAAAGGGATATGAAGTATCTTTTCAAGCTAAATTTAACCCACAAAAATTAGAAGATTTTCAAAATAAGATAAGTTCTTTAATAAATCGCATGCCCAGTGATGCTTATGTAGAAGATAATAGAATTATTGAAAGTAAAGGAGGGGTAAAGCTTGATTTAACAAAATTTACTGAAGAAATAGTAAAAACATTAAAATGTTTAGACGAAGAAAAATATATTTTTAGCATGCCTGTGATTACCATTGCTCCAAAATATACTACCCAGAATGTATTAACAAAATTAGCTATTTATCAGGAATTAGGAACATATTCTACCTCGTTAGAGAATAAAGAAGAGAATACTATATATAATATAAAATTGGCCTCCCAGATGATAAACGGTATATTAGTAAAACCACAAGAATTTTTTTCTTTTAACAAATATGTAGGACCAGCCGAAAAAGAAGATGGATTTAAAGAAAGTACTATAATTGCCAATGGCAAATTTGAAAATGGTTATGGTGGTGGTGTTTGTCAAGTATCAAGTACTATTTATAATACAGCTCTTTTAGCTAATTTACCAATTGTGGAGAGGCATAACCATTCCATATATGGAGATGTAACTAAATACGTTCCTTTAGGAAGGGATGCGGCAATATTCTATGGGTATAAAGATTTAAGATTTGAAAATAATTTAGATTATGAGATAGTAATTTTTGCGAAAGTTATTGGAGATATATTGCAGGTTGATATCCTTGGCAGAAATGAAGATAAACCAGAAGTGGAAATTATTAGCAAAGATAAAAAAATAGTCGATTATGAAATAATTAAAGAGAAGGACCCCAGCTTAAAACCTCATCAAGAATTAGTAATCCAGGAAGGGGTACCTGGTTATCAGATTAAAACCTACCGAATTATTAGAAAAAATGGAGTAGAGAAGATAGAATTTTTAGCAGAGGATACCTACCAAAGTGTACCGATGATAGTTAAAGAGAATTGATAAAAAAAGTTTTAATAGTGAAAATTTAAAAAAAGACCGAAGTGAGAAATCAGAAAAATTCGATTTGAGCTAAAATAATAAATAGGAAAATTAAATTAAAATAGATCAAAAAAGGGCTAAAGTTTAGCTCCTTTTATAATTATTTTATCTATTTTTAATTATAAACGTAAAATATTAATTTTCCTTTAAAGTATCTTTAACCTCGTCAGTTTCTGTTGTTTCTTCAGAAGTTATTTCTTCTGGAGGGCTGGAAGTTTGGTTATCTTCTGGTGAAGATTGATTAGATATATTCTCGCTCTCAAAATCATAATTGATAACAATATTGGCTTCTGCTTTTAATTTTGAGATTAAAGCTAATGTCTCTTCATTTTCTCTTTGATAGCTTAAAGTGTTATTTATTTGATCTTTTACTTCTTCAAAGGAGGGAGAATGTTCTTCTTTTTTTTCTTCACATTTTATAATATGGTATCCAAATTCTGTTTTCACAATTTCACTAATTTCACCAGGCTTTAAGGAAAAAGCAGCATCTTCAAATTCTTTTACCATCTGGCCTCTGGCGAAGAATCCCAGGTCTCCTCCCTTTTCTGCAGAAGGACATATCGATTTTTCTTTGGCTAATTCTGCAAAATCAATTATGCCTTCTTTGAGTTGGTAGATAATATTTTTCGCTTCTTCTTCAGTTTCCACCAATATATGTCGAGCGTGAACTTTTTCTGGTTCAAAAAAACTCTCCTGGTTTTTATTATAATATTCTATTAAATTGTCATCAGTGATATTTATTTTACTCACAGCTTCTTCCAAAATATATTTTATCATTAATTGCCTTTTTATATCATCTTTGAGCTGGGTTAAGGTTATTTTATTTGCTTTTAAAACTTCGTTGAACTCTTCAGGGGTAGAGAAATTATCTTTAATTTTATCTATTTCTAAATTAATATTGCTTTGGGAAATTTTAACTTTTTCTTTTTCTGCCTGTTGGAATAATAATTCATAATTAATTATTTGTTCTAAAATATTTTTTTTAAAAGAATTAATTAAAGATTGATCCATACTGGATAGAGTTTTATCATCATATCGAGAGATTGCATTTAAAAAAGTATTTTGCCATTGGTTATATGTGATTCCTACTCCGTTTACTTCTGCAATATATAATTTTCTTTCTTGAGAAGACCTGTATTGGCCTAAGCCATAAAAAATAGATATTCCGAAAAAAACTATTATTATAATTAAAATCGGTTTCATTTTTTTTCTTAATGTTCGCAGCATAATTTATCTAAAATCTCCTTTATTATTTATTTTATTTTTTATAATATAATATTGTTGATATGTTTTGTCAAATTATTGTAGAATATAAACTCGATTTCAAGGCATTTAATTTATAGAAAAATATTATCGGAGGAAGCAATAAATATAAAAGGGAAAGAACTTGATAAATAATTTAAGCAAAAAATATTATTTTATGGGTTTTATTTTTAAATGGTTTTAAATTTCCTTGAAAATTTAATAGCGGTATTATATAATATGTAAGAAATTTAGATATCTCAATAGTAATTTTAATTTAAAAATTAAGAAACAGAATGATGATAGTATAATTTGCCCCATAACGCTATCATTTTGTTAGCTTTAATATAGATTAGATGGGAGGTGTAAACGTGGCCAAAATAAAAGTAAAAGATAATGAAGAATTTGATCACGCTCTTAGAAGATTTAAAAAAGAATGCCAAAAAAGTGGAATAATTTCTGATATACGGCGTCATGAATACTATGAAAAACCAAGCGTGAGAAGGAAAAAGAAGTTACTTGCTGCTCAAAGGAAACAAAATAAAAGAGGTAGGTTTTAATGTCAAAAGAATTGTCGTTAGATGAAATTATTTTCAATGATATGAAAAAGGCACTAAAAAATAAAGAAAAATTAAGACTATCAACTTTACGAATGATTAGGGCGGCAATGAAAAATGCTGAAATATCTAAAAGAGAAAAACTCACCGAAGATGAAATTATTGCTTTAATAAGTAGAAATTTAAAGAAAGTTGAAGAATCTTTGGATATTTTTATCAAAGGTCAAAGACCAGATCTTGCCGATAAAGCAAAAAATGAAATTGAAATAATGAAGGAATATCTTCCTGAACAGTTGTCTGAGGAAGAGATTAGAAAAATAGTTAAAGAAACAATTACCAAATCTAATTTTATATCTCTTAAAGACATAGGCCCTGCTATGAGAGAAATTATGCCCCAGTTAAAAGGGAAAGCAGATGGAAAATTAGTTAATAATATAGTAAGGGACTTATTGGACAATGGAGCGTAGATTATTTGATATTTAAAGAGAGTTTAAACAAGAATCGTAAGATATTTGTTATTTTTATAACGCTATTTACAATTATTAGTTTAATTATTCTAAACACCTATTCCAATGAAACCGATGAGGTATACGTAGTCTCTATTAAAGGAACGATTGACTTAGGCTTGTCTTCCTATATTCAGCGAGCTTTAGAGGAAGCGATCTTAAATAAGGCGAAAGCGGTTATTTTGGAAATTGATACATTTGGTGGAAGAGTTGATGCTGCAACTCAGATAAGAGACAAAATAATTAACTTAAATATCCCAAGTGTAGCCTTTATTAAAAATAGAGCTTGGTCTGCAGGAGCTCTAATTGCTTTATCTGCAAAGTATATTCTAATGGATAAAAGTGCCAGTATTGGTGCAGCAGAACCACAACCTGCAGATGAAAAAAATATTTCAGCCTTAAGGGCTGAATTTTCTTCTACCGCTCAGAGCAGAGGGCGATCAGAAAAGATAGCTGCCGCTATGGTAGATAAAGATATAGAAATTGAAAATATAATAGAAAAAGACAAAATATTAACTTTAAATGCTGAACAAGCTATAAAATTAAATTTTGTAGATGGCATTGTTTTAAATATTGAAGAAATTTTAAATTTTCTAAATCTCAAAGATGTAAAAATAAAATATATTTCTCCTAATTGGGCAGAGAATGTAAGCCGATTTGTTACTAACCCCATAGTCAGTTCATTATTATTATCTATAGGATTTTTAGGACTTATAATCGAATTTTGGACCTTGGGCTGGGGGATTGCCGGGACGATAGGAATAATTTCTCTGTCTTTATTTTTTGGCGGGCATACCATTGTTGGCTTAGCTGGGTGGGAAGCAATTATCCTTTTTTTAGTTGGTTTTTCCTTACTCTTAGCAGAAATATTTTTAATTCCTGGGTTTGGTCTGGCTGGAATAGGTGGAATTATTGCTATTTTAACCAGCATATTTCTTACTTATGGAAATATTATACAGGCTACTTATTCTATCTTAATCGCCGTCAGTTTATCTATAGTTGGATTCTTTATATTAATTCGATATATTCCTTCCACTCGAACCTGGAGAAAATTTATCCTTTTTACTCAACAGGAAAAGGAATTAGGATATACAGTAGGGACGAAAGAGTTTAAACGACTAATAGGCAAAGAAGGCATAGCCATTACACCTTTACGTCCCTCTGGTATAGCAGAGGTGAATGACAAAAAACTAAATGTCATTACTCGAGGGGAATATGTTGATTCTAATACCAAAATTAAAGTAATAAATATTGAGGGTAATAAGATAGTAGTAGAAGCAGTCGATGTTTCTTGATAGTTTAAATATTATTTTTAAAATAAGGAGGTAAAAGTGAGTAGTTTATTGATTCCATTGATACCAATTATTGTAGTTATTTTTATAATCTATATTTTCTTTCAATTTATACCAGTAGGATTATGGATTTCAGCTATGGCTGCAGGAGTAAAGGTGGGGATTTTTACTTTGGTGGGTATGAGACTTAGAAGGGTGCCTCCCCATCAGATTGTTAATGCTTTAATAAAGGCCACTAAAGCTGGTTTGACCATTTCTATTGATAAATTGGAAGCACATTACTTGGCTGGAGGAAATGTTGATCGAGTGATT
>Ga0172364_10004205_pt1 | contig 11437 bp, 11 predicted proteins | sample LakKivSesite10cm_FD_114545 | JGI IMG/M metagenome (GOLD analysis project Ga0172364, IMG submission 114545) | Sediment microbial communities from Lake Kivu, Rwanda - Sediment site 10cm | ecosystem: Environmental > Aquatic > Freshwater > Lake > Sediment | place: Rwanda: Western Province, Lake... | reverse complement strand
TAGTGTTTCACCGGCGTGTCAATAAACCTCTCCACCTCGGAAAAAGCGACGATCTCATCAAACTTACGCTCAATCTCAACCCGCTTCATGCCCAGAATGGCCCCGTTCAGATAAATGTTCTCCCGGCCAGTCAACTCCGGATGAAAACCGGTACCCACCTCCAGCAATGACCCCACCCGGCCGTGGATCTCAGCATAGCCCTCCGTCGGCTCGGTGATCCGCGAGAGAATCTTCAGCAGAGTGCTCTTGCCCGCTCCGTTGCGGCCGATAACCCCTACGACTTCACCACTCTGGATCTCAAAGGAGACTCCCTTGAGCGCCCAGATGGTCTCGTCCAGTTCAGCCGCGCCGGAAGCCTGGCCGCGCAGAAGTTTGCCTGCCCGGCGAAATGGTGCCGCCAAGACATCAGTCAACGTATCGCGCAAAGTCTCGTACTTCTCACGCTTCTTGCCAATATGATATTGTTTGCTGAGATTTTCTACACGGATTGCAATGCCACTCATCGCACCTCACTACACCACGTCCGCAAAAGTTCTCTCCATACGGCGAAAATAAAACGCCCCGCTGATAAGCAGCGCCAGAGCCACCAACGAAGAGATAAAGATTATCGGTCCCGGCATAGTCTCCGTGCCCAGCAAGGCCCATCGAAAACCCTCCACCACACCGGCCATCGGATTGATGCCATACAAAGTGCGCAGCACAGGATTTTCGATCAAACTGCTAGGATAGGCGATAGGCGTGGCAAACATCCAGAACTGGGTGATGAATGGCACAGTATAGCCCACGTCCCGGAACTGCACGTTCATCGCCGCCAGCCAAAGAGCAGTTCCCAGAGAGGCGATCAGAGCCAGGAGCAGGAAAAGGGGCAGCCACAGCGTGTTGACGGTGGGCACGATGCCGTAGGCGAGCATCATACCCACCAGCACGATGAAGGCCAAGCCAAAATCCACCACCCCGGCCAGCACCCGGGCGATCGGGATTGCCAGGCGCGGAAAGTACACCTTAGTGATCAGATTAGCGTGAGTTACCATGCCGGTCGAGGCCTGGTTCAGCCCATTGGCGAAGAAAGTCCAGGGCACCAGGGCAGCATAACTGAATATGGGATAAGGAATATTGTCCGAGGGAACCTTGGCCAACCCCCCAAAGAACAGGCTAAAGACCACCATAGTAAAGAAGGGTTGGATAATGGCCCAGGTTGCGCCCAGCACTGTTTGTTTGTAACGCACCTTGATGTCGCGCCAGATGAGAAAATAAAGGAGCTCCCGGTAGTGCCACAGCTCGCCGAGCTTGAGAGACACCCAACCCTTGGAAGGTTGAATGCGAATCACCGGTACATCTTCCCGCGAGGATAGAAAAACAGCTCCAGTCTGTTGTTTAACACGTCCTTCAATTTGCATCTAACAGCCCCCTTGATAGCCCCCTCAAATGCTCTTCCTCTAACAACAGATTACTGGTCATGCGTTCGAGTACCCGCATCTGTCCTTGAGAGAAGACTATCCGATAGTGTTCCAGAAGATAGGGGTCCACATCGGCATCCTCAGGGCCATAAATAATCACATAAGGGTAGTTTTCCACTATTAGGTCAATGTCAAAGTTATCTTTGTAGCTCGAATGATGGGCAACTTTGTATATCACATTATCTCCCAGCGAGATCCACGGTTCGAATCCTCTGCTCAATAAAGCAGTTCGCATTGACGCTTTAGCCCGCCCACTCAGAAAGACGTATAGATTGCGCCTGGCCATGGCGCCGGCGTAGGCAATATCATCATCGTACGGAAGGGGCGGCCGATGCCGATAGGACAAGAGTTGATCGCGGCCGGCAAAGACACCAGGAGAGAGACCGCCATGCTCGATATGGTAATAAGCCCAGGCATGTGCGTGATAGTAGACGTAGTTCCTGTGCACTCGCAGAATGGGGAGCACTGTTTGACCAGGCGGAATGTGCTGAAGTCCTGCATAGTAATCGGTCAACTCCGCATCAGCCCGGCGATAGACTCCTAGCATGATAACCATATATACAACGGACATAATGGTCAGGAAACCCAAAAGAGCAAGCCGCCACCGTATCCTCATCGGGACGTATAAAACGGGCAATCCCAGAAAAACGGCCAGGATAAGCGGACGAGGAGCAATGTAAAAAGGCTCCCTGAAGCCCACTGGCAGAACCAGGAAAAGGCCAATCATCAGCAATGCCAGGCACAGAAACGGGTTAGTTGTCCATCGAACATAATTTCTCAACAACGACGCCAGATAAATAGACAGCAAGACTAAAAGGATAACGCCTTCTACCAATGTACGAAAAGAAATAAACGGCTGATAAGCGGCCGTGAGCTTGGTTGGCAAAGAGGCGAAGGCAATCACAGAAGGTGTGATCAAGTCGAATATCGCCTCAAGCTGCTTTCGAACAGGGTCAAAGATAAAAGTTGCCGGAACCAGGAGACTGGCCACCGAACCTGTTAATAGAAGCACTCGTTTAGCTGTGGCTCGCCAACCAACCGTGGCCAGGGAGAGTGAGACTACGGTCATGAGCCAGACTCCGAAGGTTACGAAATGGGACAGGTAGATGAGAAGAGTCAGCAATCCCAGAACAACTGCCCGCCTCACCCTATTCCGTGGTCCAGACCGAGTCTTCCACCAGAACCCCACTGCAAAAAAGTATAAAGGGAGGCCGAGGCAGAAATTCAAAAAACCCATGTTAAAGAACCAGTTGTAAGTCAATGGGAAACTGAGGAATCCCGCCAGTGGCGTATTGCCCCCGACCGCAGTGACCAAATAAAAAATGCTCACCGGAAAAAAGATAATGTACAGGCTCAAAACCAGTTTGCCTGCCAGCGGCGTGGACACAACGTGGGCCAGGCCAGCCATGATTATGTCTGCCAACATATTGGGCACGGGACGCCACGACAGGACGAAATTCTGAGCATAGTCAAAATTGGGATCGTCGTAGTGGGCTATGATGTGAGCCGTGAGTAGATGATTGGGATAATCCTGCAGTGGGGGAAAGCGAACCAGCCAAATGGGCAGCAGGTTAGCTAAAGTCAGTACCGCCGCTACTCCCGCAACCAGCACCCGCTCAGAGACGAAATCCAGTCGGATGGCTGTCCAACGAGCCTGCTGCAGCTTACGCCATCGCTGCATGGCTTTCGCCCAGGGCAAAGTAGGCATTCTGTTCAGCCCATAATTCATCGCATAAGCGGCCTGGAGGCAGTTCCACGTCGGCATAAGTGATCACCTGATCCCGTGGAATATCCCTTTTAAGCCTACACCCCTCGGACAGCCCCATGGGCAACAGATTCTCCGCCCGGCAGATGTCGGAGTTTTCCAGCAGACCATAGCAAGTGAATCCTCCAAGTCCGTCGAGCACTTCACCAGCTTTCAGGTCGCGCTTGGCGGCGGTGATCACCTCACACACCGGGCTGGCCAGGGGAGCTATAGTAGCATCTTGAAACAATACGGCGCGGGCCACAGTCAGGGGCACTTCCAGATGACACAAGTGATACGGCGTATAAAAGACGTACAGTGGTCCATTGCCCATTTTATAGTACTTCATGTATTCCTGCTGCAAGAGATGATCGTTGTAACCCAGAACAAACACCCCAGGCGCTGGCTCTGCGCCGACGATATAATCCACCAGACCACCATTGAGCAACTGTTCCATAGGGAACAACGTGAGAGCATCACTGACTTGAGCGCAGTGGGGCCCATACATGCCGCGTTTGCCGACTTTAAAACCGGTGGCATTGGCCACCACCGCCATTTCCATTGAGATTTTGGTGCCGTCAGCAAAGGAAGTGACCATCTGCGGCTTTTGATGATACCTGGCGGCGTATCCTTTCTGGGTTTCGGGCGTGCGATAGGGATCGTGAAGCCCTTTGATGTTGCCAGCCAGGACCGGCTGGCAGCCGATGGCTTTGACAAAGCGGTAGAGATTCATAATCACGCCAGGTTGGTCACCGTCGGAGTTGGTGATCACCACCCCAGCGCGGTCGGCGTAAACCTTCAAGATAGGCCCCAAAGTGGCATCGAGTTCCGCGTTCATCAGAATGACGTGCTTGCCGTTCTCAATTGCTTCCAGGGCCACGCGAGCACCGAATTCAATTGTGCCCGTTACCTCAATCACAGCATCAACACCCTCCGCCTGGCACAGCAGCAAGGCATCATCGGTAATCACATATCGCCCTCGAGCCATGGCTTCTTCCAATTGGGAAATGGTCTCAACCGCCTGAACCGAGTCCACCCCTGCCTGCCGGTAGGCCCGCTCGGCTTCTGAGAGAGTGCGATTGGAAATAGCAACCAGTTCCATACCAGGGGTCGCTGTCACAATCTGCAAGGCAATGCCTCGCCCCATGTAACCTGCCCCCACCATAGCTACCCGGATCGGATTGCTCTCGCTATGCCGTCTTTCCAATGCCTTGTCAACGATAACCATACACCCCTCTTCTGCCCGTATCCGCCAGCCCAGTGTTCAGTTCTCACGGAAGATGACCGCCTGTCCTGATGGCGGTAATGTCTTCGCAAAAGTGCCTTTAAGTGGAAGCCAGACTCTTCCCTCAATGATTTGTTGAGCTTTTGCCAGATCCGGGAAAAACTGTACTACTCTCTTCTCTGTCTTCATCCCGATGGTGATGAGCCCTTCTCCCTTCGTGCGATAAAAAGTCTTGCCTTGTCCACCATTCTCCAGCAAGAACAGCTTGTGAGAAAGACCGAGCAATCGTGGTGTCTCAATGGCAAGAGCCTGGTCAAAAGTTTGCTCGCCCCAATGAGCCAAAAATTTGCCATCCCCCACATTCCAGATTCCATGAGCACCGTAGCAGTAGCTTGTCGCCCCTGCTAACATAGTGACCCAGTAAGCAAACAACTGGTCTTCGGGCCCAAATTGGTTATTTATACCCTCGTACCACGGTTCTAGATTTATGACCCCCCCCTCGGGGTTCTCCTCTAACAACGCTATAGGCAACTGCCAAAGGCGGTTGCTTGTGCTCGCGTCGTGACCCGTTTGCACAGTGTTCAGGGCCAGCAACTGCGGATTGGTAACCACCTCATAACCGGTTTCACCGGGAATGGGATGCACGATAATGGGTTTGTTCGTTTTGCCTGATATTATTTCCAGGACCGAACTCCAATCGTCACGACGTTTGTCGAACTGGGGCCTGAGCAGTTTCTTTTTAAGATGCCACCCAGCTTCCATGAAGAGCCCCCTTATTCGGGAAGGAAGCTTGAGCAATATTCTCTTCGGCCTGAACTCGTCGGTGGATTTGTCTGGCAACAGTTTTGAGGCTTCACCCACCCAAAGGTTGCTTTCACCACAGAGACAGTAGATGACATTGAGATCGTCCAAGGCCTCTAGGAGGTGGAGCCACCATTGGGCCATTTTCTCCCTGCCCAACCACTCTATCTGGTGCCCCCAAGCGCCATAAACTACAACCACGAAGCCCAGTTTGTTAAGGTAGTGTATTCTGTCACGAGCAAGGTCCAGATACTCCCGATTGAAATCCCCGTTAAGTGTCCACGGAAACCCAACCTGACTTCGTGCATTCTCGTTTTCGGGTCCCACTTCTGGCGGCACTCCAACGACGAGTTGGATGGCCGAAAAACCTTGCCCGGCGCGGAGGGTGGCAAGTTGTCTGAAGCTATGCTCGGGCAATCTCTGGGAAAGCCCAAACCACCACGTATCGGCTAAAAAACCCGAAATACGGTTGTCGTGAGTCACTTTTCGGACAATTTCAGGGCGAGAAATCTGGCCAGCGCTTATCTTTTTCCGAGAGGATTACGAGATCGGTAATTGGCCAGTCAATATGAAAAGCCGGATCATCCCAACGTATGCCCCGCTCGTACTCTGGCGCGTAGAACTGCCCCACCTGATAGAACACCTCGGTATCATCCATCAATGTCTGGTAGCCATGGGCAAAGCCACCAGGTATGTAGAGCATCTTCCGGTTATCCGCAGTCAATTCCGTCGCCAGCCATTGCTTATAGGTAGGGGATTCTTCCCGCAAATCAATGATGACATCGTATATGGCCCCCCGAGCACACCGTACCAGTTTGATCTCCTCATGGGGTGTTATTTGGTAATGCAAGCCTCGCAGGGTTCCCCGCTTGGGACTATAGGTGATGTTGGCCTGAACAAAGCTGGCAATCAAACCCCAAGCTTCAAATTCTCTTTGACACCACGCTCGGGCAAAGAAACCCCGGCTATCTGCTATGGGTTCTATCTCTATGATAAACACGCCCTTAAACTCAGTCTCTTTGAAAATCATGGTATCGCGATATCCTCGAAGCGTGTGATTTGCGCCTCTGTCAAGGCCCGCATATCCCGGTTCTGCTGATGACCCCGATACCATTCCACTATCCAATCGAGGGCAGTGGAAAGACGCAGCTTTGGTGCCCACCCTAACAGGCTCCTGGCCTTGGAACAGTCCAGTTTCAGGTAATTGTCCTCGTGGGGGTGCTGAGCCGAGTCCAATTCCCAACAAGCACCCTCCCCCCACAGATTGGTCAGATATTCCACAATCCAAGAGACTGTCTGCGCGTCATCACTGCTAGGGCCGAAATTCCAGGCTTGGGCAAGTTCCGGGCCACGTATCCATAGCTGCTCAACCAAACATAAATAGCCGTTCAGGGGCTCCAGCACGTGCTGCCAGGGGCGGATGGCATGGGGATTACGAATGATCACCGGGCGCTTCTCCATGATTGCCGTCATTATATCCGGGATTAACCGGTCCTTCGCCCAATCTCCACCGCCGATCACATTGCCTGCCCTGGTACTGGCCAGTGCCACTCCATGATGTTGAAAATCTTCTGGCGGAAAGTAGGAATGACGATAAGCTGATATAGCTAACTCAGCACATCCCTTGCTACTTGAATAGGGATCACGTCCGCCCATGCGCTCGTTTTCTCTGTATCCCCAGAGCCATTCCTTGTTTTCATAGCACTTGTCGCTCGTGATGCAGACCACAACCCGCACGCCTTCTGAACGACGCACCGCCTCCAACAAATTTACTGTACCCATAACATTGGTGGAATAAGTTTCTACAGGATTCTCGTAAGAATAGCGAACCAACGGTTGTGCGGCCATGTGGATGATTATCTCCGGACGAAACCTGGCTATGGTTGCCTGGAGATGTTCTAGATCTCGCACATCTCCCCGAATAGAAACCATGCCATCGGCCACATGTGCCACTTCAAAAAGGCTTGGTTCAGTTGGCGGCGACAGAGCATATCCAAAAACATTTGCCCCCAGTTTCTGCAACCATAGGGACAGCCAACTACCCTTGAATCCCGTATGCCCAGTGACCAGAACTCTTTTATCCTGCCAAAACGCCTTGTTCATTTCCAGACCTTCCAGGGGGGATTACCCGAAGCCCACAACTGTTCCAGCACGTTTTTGTCCCGTAGGGTGTCCATGGAATGCCAAAACCCATAGTGTCTGTACGCGGATAACATTCCGTCTCGGGCAAGATTCTTCATGGGTTCCTGCTCCCATACAGTTGCATCATCCTTGATGTAATCCATCACACCGGGTTCCAAAACAAAATAGCCCCCATTAATCCAAGCACCATCGCCAGCGGGCTTTTCCCTGAAGCTGGAGATTTTGGTTTGCTCCTGCGTCAAATTGAAAGTACCAAACCGCCCCGGCGGCTGGACCGCCGTTAGCGTAGCCAGCGTTTTCTGCTCCCGATGGAACTCAATCAGCCGCGTAATATTTACATCGCTTACACCGTCCCCATAGGTGAAACAAAAAGTCTCCTTTCCAATATACTCTTTAACCCGTTTGAGCCGTCCACCAGTCATGGTTTTGTCGCCAGTATCAATCAATGTGACATTCCACGGTTCGGTACCGTTTTGATGGACTCTCACCTCATTGTTTCGCAGGTCGAAGGTGACATCAGAAGTGTAGAGAAAATAATTAGCAAAGTACTGCTTGATCATATAGCCCTTGTACCCACAGCAGACGATGAAATCATTCAAGCCATAGGCAGAGTAGATTTTCATAATATGCCAGAGAATCGGCTTCTCGCCGATCTCTACCATGGGTTTGGGTCTCACCCCGGTTTCTTCACTTAGACGTGTTCCATAGCCTCCGGCAAGAATTACCACTTTCATGAAACACCCTGCCTTTGTATTTTATGGGGATTGCCGTTCGCCACCTCTCAGAAGAACTCAGTTCAAGCAGGAACCGTGTTGTCACCGAGCCACCAGGTGATGAACGACGACTTCGTTATTTGGTCACTATCACTCTTGAGGTGCCCTTTCGCCTCAACTTTCACTCGATCCGTCCGGGTGAATGTAATGATCTTCTTCTCCTGGCCGGACAACTTCAATTGACAGGCCAGGTCCAGGGCGATCAAACCATCTTCACCACAAACGGGTGGGGTTCGATCATCTAACACAGCCTGGACGAATGACTCCAATTCCAGGCGCAGCGGCTCTCGCTTCTGAATCCTGTGCCTGATCATACACCCCTCATCCACGCCCCACAGAAAACCCGGCGAATCCCATCCATTGCCGTGAAAGAACCCATTCTCATACAAACAGAGCTCCTGGGTCAGATAATTGGCCAGAAACATCCCTCGTTCACCCGTGACATATAGCTCACGTATCTTGGTCGGGGTCAGCCAACTAATGTCCAATACTCCCAGGACGCCGTTCTGAAACTTGACCAACCCGGCAAGCAAATCATCACAAAGCGTCTGAACGTTGTGTTCAGTCTCAGCGTAAAGCCGGGCGACTTCCGACCCGGTAAGATAGCGCATAATATCCAGATCATGCGTCGCCAGGTCAATCACCACACCAACATCGCTCATGCGGGGTGGAAAAGGCCCTAATCGTCTGCTGTGAATCTGAAAAATGCGCCCCAGCCTGCCGGTACCTAATTGTCGCTTCAATTCAACTAAAGCCGGGTTGAAACGCTCAATGTGACCAACCATCAGATGACGGTTGGCCGCACGAGCCTGTTCGACAATCGCCCAACCCTCTTGCAGCGTCGAGGCGATTGGCTTTTCCACCAGGATGTGAGAACCACTGGCTAAAGCAGCCAGAGCAACCTCGTGATGGTACTGAGTGGGTACGACAACGGAGACAATATCAGGCCGCTCTGTATCGAGCATCTCCCGATAATCTGTGTAACCTTTGACCCGATAAATGCGGGCCACTTTCTGCAAAGTCGCCTGATCACGATCAGATACAGCGACCAGTTCCACGCTCTCCAGTTCATTGTAAACCCGAGCGTGGTTACGCCCCATAGATCCGACCCCAATCACCGCTGCCTTAATCATCAGACTCCCCTCGTCGGTATCGGCTACCCCCTCATGCCAAACACGAAAGAGCCTTCACAGAAGTCTTTCCTGCGGTGCAACCCTACTCTGTCCCATTACCAGTGATGACCACTGTTACTGTCTTCAGCAGGATCAGTAGGTCAAAAGCCAGCGATTGACGCTCAATGTACTCGAGATCATACCTGACCAACTGGTCAAACGTCAGACAGCTCCGGCCGTTTACCTGGGCCCACCCGGTGAGACCGGGCAAGACAGCCAGCCTGCGCCGGTGCCAGGGCGCATACTCTGCGACTTCACTAACCACGTTGGGCCGCGGGCCAACGATGCTCATCTCTCCGCGCAACACGTTAATGAATTGCGGCAGTTCATCCAGACTCATACGCCGCAGGATGTGTCCCACGCGCGTCACCCGATCACGTTGGTGTCCCTTGAACGTCTCCCCTAACCCGTCCACCGCCTCTGCTATCTGCCCATTGATGAAAGCTTTCATGAAAGCCCGTTCTCGCGGATCAGGGGAACCACAATACATTGAGCGAAATTTGTAGCAGGTGAAAACCTGGCCGTCTTTACCCACCCTCTTTTGTCTGAAGATCACCGGACCCGGCGAGTCCAGCCTGATACAAAGTGCAATGATGGCAAAAACCGGAACAGAAGCGAGAAGGGAAATAGCAGTCAGAACAAGATCAAACAAACGCTTGATGGAAAAATACAGGCGTTTGTCCTGTTCTACATGGATAAGTGGATAGGGGATTGACCCTGGGGATCCAATCTTCGACGACATCTACTTCCCCCCAGTCAGTGCAAAGCTAACCGGCAGCCCTGCCATCTCCGATGAAGAGCTCACTCCCCCCTGACACAGCCCAGTCTCAGCAACAGAAAGATGATGTCGAAGACCGGATATGGCGGCACTGATTGGACCGGTGAAAGCTTCTCTGAGTGAAGCGGCTGATCCAATCTCATACCGCTTTTGAGAAGACGCCATATTATCTGGGGACAGTGGAAGGGATGAATGCTAAAAGATGTTACTATTTTACGCAACCCATTTCACCCGTACTAGCTCGAATATATCATAAAAAGGTTAGAACTCAGTAAGCGAAAGACTAAAAAAAACTAAAAGATAATCGCATTCGGAAAAGCCCCTCTGGAATGAAGATAGTGCCTGTGATAGTGTCACCCTGGAAAAGCAATGTGGGAACTCAGTATCTCCCAAACGACGTTTGCCAAATTCCCCACTTTATGCTATCATTAGCCCCGCTGTCGCCACGAGACGTGGGGAGACGCTCCCGCGCGCAAGGCTCCTGACGTCTCGTGTTCTTTCTGCTCCCGGCTGGACGCCAGACCGGGGGCAATCCCACAGAAAGGAGGACAATTAGACGAGATGCGAAACTATGAACTGAGCATCATCGTGTCCCCGGAGGTCGAAGAAGAAGCCCTCGAGGGCACGGTGGAGCAAATCAAGCAGTTCGTGGTCGCTGGAGGCGGTCAGGTAGCCAACACGGACATCTGGGGCCGGCGGCGACTGGCGTATCCCATCCGCAAACATGTGGAGGGATATTACGCGGTGCTTAAGGCGCAGATTCCACAAGAAGCTCTGCCTGAGTTAGAACGGAATCTGAAACTTTCAGAAAACGTCATTCGCTACATGCTGGTGCGATTGGATGCGTAGTTCACCAAGGAGGGTGTTGAGATGGCAAGAGGCCTGAACAAGGTAATGGTCATAGGCTACCTGGGACGGGACCCTGAGATGCGCTATACCCCAAGTGGCCGGCCAGTGACGTCATTCAGCGTGGCCACCAGCCGAAGTTGGGTCGCGACAGACGGAGAGCGTCGAGAGGAAACGGAATGGTTCAATGTCGTGGCTTGGGGCAGCTTGGCAGAGATATGCAAACAGCACCTCTACAAAGGACAGCAGGTTTACGTAGAGGGGCGGTTGCAAACGCGTGGGTGGGAAGATGCTGACGGGAAAAAACACTACCGCACCGAGTTGGTAGCGAATGAGATGATCATACTTGGAAACCGCAAAGGGGCCGAAATTCCAGCCGAGGGTGGAGCGGAAGGCATTACCAGCGAAGAGGAGAATTATCTCTATTAGGCGTGTACGAATGACACGCCATTGAATCCAGGAGGTTAAGGTGGCCGAGAATAGAAATTTCAATGATAAC